>Ga0315306_10000861_pt1 | contig 14650 bp, 16 predicted proteins | sample TDP1_MG_FD_203803 | JGI IMG/M metagenome (GOLD analysis project Ga0315306, IMG submission 203803) | Freshwater sediment microbial communities from Lake Towuti, South Sulawesi, Indonesia - TDP1 | ecosystem: Environmental > Aquatic > Freshwater > Lake > Sediment | place: Indonesia: South Sulawesi... | reverse complement strand
AGGCACAGGAAGCTACTCGATCATGATAACGGGAAGAAGTGGGACGTTATCGCATAGCACGACTCTAACAATCACCGTCACTCAGAAGCCAGGACTATGCCTTATCGCGACCGCAGTGTACGGCTCTGAGTGGACACCTGAAGTCAGCCTTCTGAGAGCCTTCAGAGACAACATAGTCCTGTCCACATTTGCGGGAAGCAGTTTCATGCAGACCTTCAACGCATGGTACTACTCGTTCAGCCCCTACGTCGCGAATTTCATCGCCTCAGAACCAACGATCAAGATCATCACGAGGATCATGCTCTACCCACTGCTGGCGATACTCCGCGTAGCGGTGGCAATGCAGACATTTCTGAGCTTCAACCAAGAACTCAGCATCATAGTATCAGGACTCGCAGCCAGCTACTTGATAGGCGTCGTCTACTGCACTCCATTGGCAGCCTGCATAATCGCAGCGGCAAAGCATCGTCGGATATTCAGATCGAGATTAAAGCCCTCAAGTGACTAATTGTCCTTTCTTCTCGTAGCTGCTGCGTTCATTCTCGGCTAAGAGGCTTGTCCCTGTGAGCAATTTCCATGGCATCACAAGTTACAGTGATGACTACGAAGTTGGTCGACTGTCTAGCCAACGCTTATAAATCTAGGGCCAATTTCCCTTCAGGAGAAGAGACCGATGTACCGCCTCAGCAGAATTCTACCTGTTTTGCTTCTCATGACGATTGTCTCGTTCCTCGCTTACCCTGTCTACTCCGCGTATGGCACTCTAGACAAGGTGGTTCTTTCTGCTCCGTCTCCAGTGGATGCTAATCAACAGGTCACAGTAAGAGCTACCGTATCGGTACGAGGGTGAGGAGGATGCGTCATCCGCGATGTGCGGGCGACGCTAATATTGCCAGATGGAGCAAGCACAACATCAGAGAATCCTGTCCGAATTGGCCAGATGGTTTGTGGAACAGGAAGCGCAACGGCAACAGTGAGTTGGAGCGCTGTCTTCACAAAGAGTGGAACACACACTCTTAGAGCCCAAGTCTCAGGTTACGATACAGAGAATGTCCCTCAAACGGTATCCAACTCGAAATCTATCGTTGTGAACCCTCCACCAGCCGGTCGTGTGCAAGGCTCCGTGGTTGACGCAGATACTTTGCTTTCCATTCAGAGCGGTACAGTCAGTGGTTCCGGCCCCAGTCCGTTCACCGTGTCAATAAGCGGTGGAGCTTACTCATCTCCTGACCTAGTTGCCGGAAGTTACACCATACAAGCCAGTGCCGCCGGATATCAATCTCAAACGAAGTCCGTGTCCATTATTGCTGGACAGACTGTCACCTTGGACTTCAAACTCACCAAGATTATCACGACAACCACTACCACCGTCGTAACCTCTACGACCGCTACCACCGCAGTAACCTCTACGACCACCACCCAATCGCCAGATCAGTCTCAAGTAATCGCGATTCCTATCGCCATGATTGTCGGAGTAATGATCCTGATTAGTGCGTTGATGCTGGTTCATAAAGGAGGAAAGGCAGGTCCTGGCCGCGTCGGTTCCGCACAGTCGCGAATCATGGGCTTGACACTTCAAGGCAGAGACGTCTTCTGCTCAGGCTGTGGCAGAATAGTCCCGCGGGGAGCCTCAACTTGTCCTCGATGCGGCCGACGAATTCGTTCACGTTGAGAAAGCTCCTATCACGAGTTCACATACCTGATTACCGTGTCGGCAGCTACCCTGCTACTCAGCGTGCGCGATCACATTCGCATATCGTCAAGAACGCAACTATCAAACGAGTCTGGACACATCTAAATCTAAGAGCCGATCATTTTGTGAGTTGGTAGGAGGCTATGTCATCGCGTGGAACAGTGCGTCTAGAGCATCCTGAACGGTGCATAGGATGTTACAACTGCGTCTTCGCATGTTCACTCGAACTCTTTGGCACGATCTCAGCAACACGGACCGCGATATCGATGAAGCCGTGTAGTCCGGGCGATAGATTCGTTGTTACCTTCTGCTCAGGATGCAGCGATCCTCCATGTGTGAAAGTTTGTGAACTCAAGGCCTTGCAACAGGACAAGGATGGAAAGCTGAAGCTGGTTTCCGAATGCGACAAATGCGAAACGTTCGATTGCTCCAAAGCATGCATTACAGATACACTGCCGATTGATGCAAGGACCCACAAGCCGATACTGTGCACGCAATGTGGCAAGTGCGCAGAAGTATGCCCCCATGAAGTAATAACCTACAAGGAGACAGGAAATGAGCAAGAATCTCGACAAAGTGCTCTACATAGACTTAGGTGAGCGCAAGTACGAGGTCGCAGAGCGACCTGAACTCTTCGAGAGATTCTTAGGAGGCAGTGGGCTGGCGATAGAGCTCCTACTTCAAGAGTGTCTGAAAGGAATTGATCCTTACGCTCCGGAAAACCCGATAGTGTTGGCTCCGGGCCCGCTTGGCGGACTCTTTCCGAGCGCGGGAAAAACCGTGGCAACTTTCAAGTCGCCTCTAACCGGTGATCTGGGCGAGTCTCATGCTGGAGGAAGACTGGCGCCATGCATGAGGATGGCGGGATATGGAGCCCTCGTGATAAGGAATTCAGCGGATACTCCTGCTCTCTTGGAAATAAGTGGTGAAGGTGTGACCTTTGGTGACGCCTCACCTCTAACAGGCTTTTCCTCGCTGGAAGTAGAAAGGAGACTCAGAGCCTGCGCCGCAGTTGCCAAAATCCAAAGCATCGTATCAATCGGACCTGCAGGTGAGAACGGTGTCTCATATGCCTGTGTGAACGTGGATCGATACAATTACTTCGGCAGGCTCGGTCTTGGAGCGGTATTCGGATCAAAGAAGCTGAAGGCCATATCAATAGTTGGCTCAGGCTCCATAGATGTGCCTGATCCTGAGCTCTACAAGAAGACCTTCAAGGAACTGTACGCTGAAGTAGTTGAGACAGATAAGATGGCCAAGTATCACTTTACGGGCACGCCCGCGAACGTTCTGGTCTTGAATGAAATCAAAGCCTTGCCCACCAAGAACTTCCAGCAGGGCAGTTTTGAATGCGCTGAAGAGATTTCTGGAGAAACTCTGGGTGAAAAGTGGCTTGATAGAAAAGTCTCATGCCCCCTTTGTCCCATAGGATGTATGCACATTGCCAGATTGAGGCCTTCCTTCGCTTCAGGTTACGAGTACGAGCCCATTGATGTTTACAACAACTATGAATCGATCTACGCCTTGGGTAGCAACTTGTGCATGAAGACTGCGGAAGAAGTTCTGAGGCTTATTCATCGAGCTAACATCCTAGGAGTCGATACGATGCTTGTCGGCAATGTTCTGGGCTGGGCGACCGAGGCGTTTGAGAAGGGTCACATAACCAAGAAGCATACAGCCGGGGTTGCTCCCAAATGGGGTGACACAGAAGCCTATCTCACTATGATGGACAACATAGCTTCGATGACCAATGAATTCTACGCCAAGCTCGCCAAGGGCGTGGAGAAGGCAGCTGAAGCCTATGGGGGAGAAGAATTCGCCATGGCTTTGGGCGGAAATGGCTTAGCGGGGTACTACACAGGATACGCTTCAGTGCTTGGAACGATTGTGGCAGGCAGGCACTCGCACAACAGCAACGCAGGATACGATATAGATCAAAAGATGCTCCACCAGACCGTGAAACCAAAGCAAATCATAGATAGTCTCGTTAAAGAAAACGAGTGGCGCTACGTCCTGACAAGTTTGGTCATATGCCTCTTTGCAAGGCGCGTCTACACAGACGAAAAAGTCGTCGAAGCGTTGAGAGCCGTTGGGATTGAAAGATCAGTCAAAGACCTCGAGAAACTCGGGGCAGAAATCTACAAATCAGCATTCCAGTTCAAGCTCAGAGAAGGCTTCAGCTTCGACAAAGTGAAGATCCCGCGAAGAGTCTTTGAATCGCCGACAGCGAACGGAAGACTGGATGAAGCAGTCTTCAAAAACATGCTCAAGGAATACATAGAGACCGAGTTCAAATCCTAACCCAGAAGAATAGAGCCTATAGAGAAAGGTTAATCTCAATTCGAAGAACTTGAGTATGACAAATCCGGAGGACATAGGGAGGAGAATCTTGAAAGTAGCCCTTGCACGTTTCGCGCTCACATGTTCTATCCTTGCGGTCTGCATCAGTATGTGTACCCGTTCCGCCTTGGTCATCGCTGCGGATCCTGAGAAACCCAGACTTGATCATGCCCGACTGAATGTTTCTCCACAAGTCCAAGGCATCGGAGGAAACCTCACTATTCAGACCTACGTTCAAGTCAATGGTACCTGCTGACAATCGTGGGATGTCAGCGTTGAGATGACGCTGACAGCTCCCGAAGCGCTGATCCTTCAAGAAGGTAAGGGGTCGCAGACCTTCAATAAGACGGTATATTCTGAGTCTAATCTTCGAGTAATTGATCCGAGGGGTATAGTCGTCAGTCGCAAGGCCAACACTTCCTATGTTTTCAATCATACAATTGAACTTCTCTTGGGAGAAGTTGTCACATTTCGTGTCGATTGGGTTGCCAGATGCCAAGCGGCTGGAAAGCACACTCTCAGCCTTCTGGCCCTGTCAGAAGATCCCGATGTTGATCCCAAGTTCAGAAAAGGCCAAGATACACGAGAAGTTCAAATCGTGACAGGTTCCCCCATAATAAGCGAACTCATCGTGTCTCCTGTTGGCAATTTACCCGGCCTCGACCCTCAAGAAGCGTACGTTCGTCCAGGAAAGGACATAGAAGTACGATGCAATATCACATGTCCCGATGGCATAGAGAGGGCGATCCTGTTCTACTCGATGGATTCTCTCACGTTCTGGAATCAACGCGCCATGAGCAGAAACTCAGGAAATGAGTGGGTTGGAACAGTTCCGGGGCAACCTGAAGGAACGCGGATAGTCCTATATGTGGAGGCCATTGGAGCGAACGGAGAAAGTTCGAGAACCAGAGAGTACACGTGCAGAGCAGCTAACCTTGAAGCGCTAGAATCGACGGCAAGGATTGTTGCCTTAGCGACGGTGACAACCATTCTACTCGCATGTACAACAATGCTTGCATTAAGAAGGCGCAGAATGACCCAGATGCTGTAGATGCATTAGTATGAGCCATCGAAACTATCAGAACTCCAAAAATGAGAAATACAGCTTGAAAACAGCTCTTTGGGGCATGTGGTGAGGAGTCAACAAGGTTGAATAGAAGACTATCTTTCCTCATTCTCGGAAGCATTGGCGCGTTGCTTCTGACATTAGCCATATACTACAATCACTTTGAGCAGATCCTAGCTGATATCTGAGGGAGAAGCACCATCAAGATCTCTAAGAAGCGAATTCTGGTTCAGACGGTTTCCTTCCTGTTCTTCAACGCAGCGTTTCTAGGAGTGCCTCTTCTGCCTCTGCTCCTGCCAGTGTTCGAGTGCTTTGCCATGCCTGAAAAGACGATCCTATGCAACTTTGGGATATTGCAGAGAAGCATTTCGCGCGCGCCTCTACTTCCTTGGGCGTCTATCGCTATGTTCCTGATAGTTGGAGCGCTTGTGGGAAGAGCGATGTGCGGTTGGGCCTGTCCTCTGGGCTTCTTCCAAGACGCATTGACATCTATCGCCGGATATTTGGGACTAAAACAGAGGAAGCTGTCTCGAAAGCTTCACTACATGCTGACTTGCATGAAGCACGTGGTCCTTTTCGCTACGATTGCGATTGTGGCAAGCGCCGGCGCGACATACGCGTTTAGTAGACTTCTGGGAAGGAGATACGCTTTTTCCTTGGGCGTATGCGGACGAGCACCCTATTGCTTGATTTGCCCGGCTCCGGTACTTTTCGCGACAATGCCATCATTAGTAGGCACGTTGTTTTCGGGAACACCTCTTCCCGAGTTGCCTTTCACCTTCTACATAGGATTCTTCGCCATGGTGCTTCTGGTTGCGTCATCGCTAGTCACAAAGAGGTTCTGGTGCGCGTACATCTGCCCACTAGGAGCCCTGATGTCATTTTTCAACAAGTTCAGTCTACTCCACATTAAGAAGTCAGGCAAATGCTCAACCTTCTGTCGTGGACATCAAAGAGACTGCAATAAGAAGTGCCCCACAGGAATAGAGATATCCCGCAACCCTGAACCTTCATCAGATCCGGAATGCACGCTCTGCTACAACTGCGCGGAGGCCTGTTCACGCAACGCAGTGAAATACGAGGTTGGCTGAACGTATATATGCTACCTGACCGGCGCATCGGTTCGTTACAGGGCATGGAATCAGGGCAGACGTATGTCGATTGAGACCTCCCTTGTCAATGAAGTGGAAAGCCTATTATCTGGCTCTGCTATGAGTTTGGGTTCGAGGCAGAATCAGGCCACAGTTCCCTATCGAAAGAATCTGGCCTGGGTTTAGGCCTGTGCGGTCGTAGTCTAGCCTGGTCTAGGACGGGAACGGCCTACAAGCGTCGCCGTATGCCTGCCACGCTTCTGACCCGGGTTCAAATCCCGGCGACCGCACCACACCTTGCACACACTTCCGCCTTGCTAGCGTGCGCTTCTGTAATCCTTCTCAAGTGTTGTAGCGTACTTGTTCCAGATCGCGTTGATATGTTGGAAAAATTCTGCTCTACTCGGTGCTGCGGATGATTTCTGTTTAACTCTGAAGACTATGTCCAACTTGGTCCGTCCATCAGCAAGTCTTGCTAGGCGATAATCACCCGCAACATCACGCTGATCCCCTATTGAGTCAACATGCCAAGTATCGGGAGGATGTAGCGTAACTATGCTGGCCGAGCCTGCGGACTTGCCTTTCTCCTTGGTGGTGTAAATCACTCTCTCCTTGGTCTTCTCAAGGATCCTCCTTCGCGATTTGGACCCCGAGATCCTATAATCGCCTTCTCTGAAGTCAGTGCACCAGTCATAAACAAAACGAAGGGGGGCGGCAACAATTCTGGAGACACGAACAGCGTAACTCACAGCGACAGGGCTTCTCAAATCAAATTTCTCCTAGCCTATTGCAGTACGAGTATCGAAGGAAAAACCTGTCGGTGCAGCAGGCACTTCCATCTGTCAAACATAAGAGCACATCTTCATGTTTTGCTTCAGACGATCTCCAGTGAATTGTGGGGACGGTTTCGGCATCGTTTGCATGTGTGTTTCTAAGGTTTTCGCCGTTGAAGAAGTGCCCTTGTTTGAAATCTGGTTCAGTCCGTGCGCGCTAGAAGGATCTTATCGGGAAGCTATGCGCCCATTGGGTTGCATTTTCAACTGAAGGATTCCTGAGTAGGTTACCGTTTGGCAGTCGTAGATCCTTACGCGGTTGCCCGTTTCAATCTGATTCTCAAGATTCCTCCGTGAGTATCTAACAAATGTCCTTCCGGATTCGTCATCTACCACAAGCATATAGCTGTTCATGTCGACTATCTTGCCTTCAATGTTCACGTGTCTCATTCCGTTCTCAAGATCTGCTATTCTCATTGTCACATTCCCCTATACATTACCAAAAAAGTGGTGTGGCCTTGGCCTTAGCTAGCAGCCTATTCAGCTCGTTCGCCGATAGCGAAGCGGTCGCGAACTTGCGTAATCTGGATCTTCAGATGATCTCCAGGTTTCGCATTTGGCACGAAGACCACGAACCCCTCGATACGCGCGAGGCCGTCGCCACGTCGACTCAATTCTTTGATGTCGACTTCGTACTCCTTTCCTTCCTCCACGGGCGTATCGTATGCTCGATAACTCATTTGGTTTTCACCTCTTTCGATTTAGGTCAGTCGCAACAAGAAGAAGAACATTCGGGTAATCGTTCGATACTAAACGACTCTCGGCTCTCGTTCTCGTGAACTACCTTGCGCTGCATTCGTAACCGCCCTATATAAGTACAGTAAGAAGCAAGCATAACCCTCCCAGCATACTGAACAAATGGTCAGAACACACAAACCATATTCTCTCAAGATGAGCAAGTCGGAGATTGGTTTCGCCAAGCTTGTCATGTGCCTGGCCCTCAAAACTGAAGCACGACCTTTTCTACAGGGCCTCTCTGGAACGTGGCCGCAAACCATAATGATTACTTCTTACTACGCGTAGAAGGTGTCCGAATGAGAGATCTCGTGATCCAATGCGTTGAGAAACCTGGTGTCTGCGACAAGCACAATGTTGGGGACTTCTTTGAGGTGCGGAACGGGAAGCTCCATCTGCCGGATGGAAAGTTCATTTGCATTTACGCTCTCCAGAGCATCATGCCGCTGATCCCAGCCAAGGAACGCGACCTCGTTCCGGATGAGAAAGATTGGCTGGCGCGCGTGAATCGCGTGTCGTGCCCAGACCCAAATGGACGTCTAGTCTTTGAAGTGAGAGCTAAAGAAGCAAGCATGAAGTAATGAAGCCGAATCTAGAGTTTCTTGGCTATCAGGTAGCTGCGGGCGGAACTTTTGAAACGAATCACAATCGACAAGGGCAAGTGCTCTGGTTGCAGATACTGCGAGTTAGTATGCTCGTATCGTGAGAACTCAAGCTTCAACCCTAGGGAGTCAAAGATCAGGGTTCTGAAATACGACGAGAGCGGAATTGATGATCCAGTAGTTTGCCACCAGTGCACATTATGCCCACCCGCAGATGCCTGCCCGACTCAAGCATTTCAAAGAGGCAAGGACGGGATCGTACGGATTGAAGATAAGGCTTGTACCGCGTGCTATGCCTGCGTTAGCGCTTGCCCACATCAAGCAGTATTTCGGCCTCCGACTCGGAGCCCTCCTCTCGTCTGTGACCTCTGTGATGGCCAGCCGTTATGTGTCAAGAAGTGTCCAACGCACGTGTTGACCTTCTCAGCCGTGGAATCTCTCTTGTCTCGTCCTCATACAGTGGAAGGAGGGGAAACGAAGTGAAGTACTACGGTTACGCCGGAACAGTGCTCAGAATAAACCTCTCTAAGAGAAAGATAGCAAAAGGGGAACTTGAGAAAGATCTCATCGTTGACTTCCTTGGTGGCCGAGGATTCAACTCCGAGCGATTATTCGAGGAGATCCCCCGCGGATTGGATCCTCTCTCGCCAGAGAACAAGCTTATGTTTGCTACTGGTCCGCTTGTTGGGACAATGTTTCCAACGGCCTCTCGCTTCAATGTAAGCGCAAAGTCCCCACTCACGGGTATTCTGGGAGATTCAAATGCTGGAGGACACTTCGCAGCGGAGATGAAGTATGCAGGCTACGACCAGATCATCATCGAAGGACGAAGCCCCGACCCTGTGTACATCTTCGTTGATGACGACATTGTTCGCATAGAAGATGCACGCCACCTGTGTGGAAGGGACGTTTACGAAGTGGACAAGATCCTTAGAGAGGACTTGAAGGACAGCAGTGTTCGAACAGCTATCGTCGGGCCTGCAGCCGAGAACGGGGTCAAGTTTGCTGGAATCTTCGCGGATCTCATGAGAGCTGCCGCTAGGACGGGTATGGGAACCGTTATGGCATCGAAGCGTGTCAAGGCTTTGGTTCTGCGTGGAAGCAAACCGGTCGAAGTCGCGAGTCCTGAACGGTTCATGAAAATATCGGAGGAAATTGAGGACGCGATCTACAGGCATCCGCAGTACTGGCCTCGTGTCAAGATGGGAACCACGCGCATCCTCACACCTGTAAACGAGATGGGGCTACTTCCAACAAGACACTTTACCGCCGGAGTTTTCGAGAGTGCTGCAGACGTGTCAGGAGAACGATTGGCTGAGAAGTACAATGTGAAGTCTCGAGGATGCTTCAGCTGCAACATTCCATGCAGCCGCTTCTACAATGTGCGAGAAGGAAAGTTTGCGGGGCTGAAAGGCGAAGGACCCGAATATGAAGCTCTGTCAGCTTTCACTGCAAGGGTTGGCAACGCGGACCTGCCGTTAGCGCTCAAGGCTAACGACTTGGTCAACAAGCTCGGGTTAGACGCACTCACTACCGCGGAGTGCATCTCGTGGGCGATGGAATGTTACGCCAAAGGATGGCTGAGCAAGGAGGCGGCTGACGGACTTGATCTGTCATGGGGAAATGGGGGAGCGATACTTGTGCTCATCGAGAAGATCGCGAATCGGCAAGGGTTTGGAGATGTCCTCGGTGACGGAGTGAGAGCAGCTTGCCAGAAGCTTGGCTTCGGAGAGGAGATAGCTATGCACATCAAAGGCTTGGAGATGATCCAAGCGGATCCGAGGGGGCTCAAAGGATATGGGCTCGGGTTCGCGGTCGCAACTCGTGGAGGAGACCACCTGAGAGCTGAGCCCTTCATTGAGTTGAGTGATGACCCGAGACGAGGCACGGAGCTATTCGGCGTACCGGAGGCGACACGGCGCTTAGAATGGAAGGGGAAGGGCAAGTTAGTGAGCTACTTCGAGAACTGGTGTGCCGTCATCGATGCTCTGGAGGTTTGTAAGAACATCGCTGAGAACATGGAGGTCCTGCCCTTTGCCAAGGCTGCAGAAGCGATCCATGCAGCGACTGGATTGGATATAGGCGCGAAAGCCGTGGCTCAGGCTGGGGAAAGAATAGTGAACGTCGAGAGAGCCTTTCTTGTTCGAGAAGGGATCACGAGAAAAGATGACACCATGCCCAGCAGATTCCTACGTGAACCATTCACAAGTGGAAACTCCAAAGGATCAGTCTTCGAGCTTGAACCCATGCTCAATGAATACTACGCGGAGAGAGGATGGGAGCTTCACACAGGAATCCCAACTGAGCGCAAGTTGGAGGAGCTAGATCTGGGGCACATCGCGCGGGAGATATGTGCCCCTTGAACAGGCGGACGCCGGTAACTGAGGCAAACGGACTCACAATCCGATTTTCACTCACAGAGCAATCGTGAAAACCAAGGACATATTGGCTGCAAATGTAACGCTCAGTTCCAAAGACTAAGAAACTGTTCAAGATAGAGATCATTTTTAATATTCAATATTCATTCTATGGATGACCGAGGTCGAATGTGATGCCGATTGACCCTGAATTTCAGAAGAACCGCAAAGTGACTGGAGAGCATTCAGGCCACAAAGTCTGGGGGGAAACGAAACCTCCTCAGAAGCTTGGAATCCACGGAACAAATGCCGCAGTCGACCAGGATGTCTGCAACGGCGATGAGATCTGCGTGAGCGTCTGCCCGGTATCAGTCTACGAAATGATTGACTCGCCTAGGCATCCAACTTCCGCAAAGAAATCCGATCCAGTGAATGAGTCAGCATGCATCCAGTGCATGGCTTGCGAGATTCAATGCCCAACTAAAGCGATCAAGATAACCCCGCCATAGCTCCCGGATGGCAGATCGCGAGATCTCTGTCCTCCATACTAAAGCGCTCTTGAAGGCTATAGGTAATTCCAAGGGCTCTCACTTTCTTTTCCTCGAAAGTTAGCGAGCGCCCATAACAGGACAGCTTCTTGGCCACGGCAGACCATGTGAGAGCTTCCGAAAGCTATTCGCCTTTCACCTTGTCAGCGATCGTCTTTATCTTTCCACTCTCAACGAATCTTATGTGTGTCTCAAGCCTAACATTGATACCCAGCTGTTTGAAGAACCAATAGAGTTCCTCCCCGGAGATAGGCCCAGCCAGCTCTCCCTTCGAAATCAGTTCAGCAAGAGCTTCAGTCATCTTTTTTGTCACACCAGAGAACTGGTTCTTCGCCGCCTCGTAAACCTCGTCGGCTCTTCCTTGGAACAGCTTCCTGAGACTAGCTTCCGGGTCCTCATTCCGCCTTTCCGGGGTTTCTTTGAGCTTTTCCTCCTCAGCCTTCTTCATGATCGCTCTTCTCTGCATCTCAAGCAGCTTCCTCTGCTTCCAAAGCTCCAACTCGTCACTAGGCAATTCAGATCAGCTTCCCACGAAGCGTCGAAGAATTAGAGTCCAATGCTTATACAAGGATTTCTGAAAAGGGCTAGGCACTGAGGTAATCGCTCACCTTGCCTGGATCGAACCTCTCATCGTTTAGCACATTGACTATGAAGCTGAGCATTAGCCGTCTCTTGGCGTATTCCATGTCTGGATAGTAGAGTGGATGCGTCACAACAAGCCCCCTAAACGCGTAGAAAGGTGCAATGACGCTCAGAATCTCTTCGTCGCCAGTTGCTTTGAGATAACCCTCGATGAAACGGCGGAAGAGGTTTCTGAAGGGGTCGACAAATCCTCCGTGATGCCAGACGCTGAAGAAAATGTAGTTGATGCTTAGGCAGGAGACATCGTCTGCCGGCTCTCCGAACTCTTCTCGGGCTAGGTCCAGTGCCAAGATCGAGTCGTCTTCTCGGAATCTGATGTTTCCGAAGGGGTGGAAGTCGCCATGAATTCTGGAGAGGCGATGGGACAAGAACTTGATCCGGTTGCGCCATTCCACGGCCTTAACTTCGATTTGCTCAATCTCCTTCGGATTCGCGAAGTCCAATGTTTTGATGTCGGGGTAGGTATCTATGACGCCCATCAACATCTCTCCGTGGCCGACTAAGTCCCTAATGTGCCGCTTGTAGAGTATCGGATTGTTCTTCTTCCTTGAATGAAGTGCCGCAAGGTATTCTACCAGCTTATCACATCTTCTTAGGTCCCGTTCGCTGACCGAACGATCTCGCGCTATCCTGAACAGGTCTTCAACGTACGGTTTACCCTGTCTGTCTGTCACTTCTTCCACAAGGTCAAAGAACTCCAAGGCGTCTCCGAGAGAGACTATGTCTCCGCTCTCTGAAAGGGCGGCGACATCCAGTGATTTGCAGCAGGTCCCTTGAGGAGCGGTATTGAACAGCCTGTGTTGAAGAAGAAGAACAGCTGCCCTATCTCCCAAGTAGTCGTGGCCCCATCCTGTATCTCCCCTAACGATCCGCATTACGAGATTCTGCCGTTTTCTTCCAACCCTGAATGAGAGAAGAAAGCCAGCATTGTGGAATCCTTCTCCAAGCTTTTTCAATGAGATGGAGTCGACCCTTCGCCCGAGACGAGCAGAAAGGTAGTTCTCCAGTTGCAGCCGTTTCACGTTGAGCCTGTTTGAGCCGACTTGAAGCTCCAAGAATTCCACCTAGTGACCGGTTCTTGAATGGAGGTGCAACACTTATCTGGATTTGCCTTCATGATTTCTCTATTGGCCGTACGGGGCTGATCCTACGCAGAAGCAGGGATGGGTTGTCTGGATCACGGGGTTGCCTGGAAGCGGAAAATCCGTAGTTGCACGGATGCTGCAGAGAAGGCTGCTTGAGAAAGGGGTCAGAAGCCAGATCCTTTCATCAGACGAGTTAAGGAAGACCGTCACCCCGACGCCGACATATAGTCAGGATGAACGCGATACAGTGTATGGTCTCTTGGCCTTTGTCGCGAACCTTCTCGCAAGAAACGGTGTCAACACCATAATCGACGCTACGGGGAATCTGAGGAAATACAGGGACGAGTGTAGGAGCATGGTTGAGAGGTTTGCTGAGGTCTACCTGAAGTGTCCGCTTGAGGTCTGTGTGGAAAGGGAGGCTACGCGCGTCGAAACGTTGCATGCGCCTAGAGGGATCTATGAGAAAGCTGTGAAAGGTAGGGCTTCGACCGTTCCGGGGATAGGGTCACCGTACGAAGAGCCTCTTGGGCCTGAAGTTGTCGTCGAGTCCGACAAGCTCACGCCAGATGAATGCGCCGACGCCATCCTGAATCGATTGGGCAACTTCCTTTTGACCTGAGAGGCCGCACGCAGCCCCTTCCGGTGCTACCTTAGGCCAGAAAGATTTGACCAAGTCGCTTTGGCGGCCGATTCCCTGAATACACAGGAGCCGGTCCGTTCACTTCAAAGGCCGAATGCTACCGGGTCGGCAGGGCTTACCAGATAACCGGCAGCTGTGGAAATCCTTCAGTGCACATTCGTATTCATAGATGAGCCTCGAAGTCACAACCCAGCTGTCGAGAGGCGCTTTGTCGACGCTGAAGACTCGATCAGCCAGCTTGATGTTTTGGTCGGCAAAGTGCCCTCTTGCGAAACAGCCTATCATCACTGCCGGCTTACTGGTCTGTACCAGATTCCGACAGATCTCCTCAAAGGTCGAACGTTGGCCAAGAGTGCTCAGGGCAACAAGCTCAGTGGGCCTTATCCTGTCAATCACCGCCTGTAGAGGCGAGGCATCCATCTGAAGGAGAGGTTCTCCCTTGGGCGGAACCCGTTTCTCTTTGAAGAGCTGTTCCATGAGGCCAACAAATCGATCGTAATTCCTTGGAACTCGCATCTTCGGATTGACTCTGATCGCCTCATCCCGTGAGGTGTGGATCCAAGTCTCAAGTTGCCCTTCCTTGTTGAGCGGAGATCCCAGCGCCTCCAGAATTGAGAAGTGGACGATGTCGGGGCGGCCTCGCTTCTCGAATTGTTTAAGGGTTCTCATTGCTGCATAGTGATAACTCACGTCCAGTAGAATCTCGTTCGGCTTTCTGTTCCTCCTCTTTGCATGAGCCAGAACTGATCGGTGACCCATTATGCTTTCAGGAATCAATTCCAGCGCGGCTTCCGCAAGGACCAGCGTCAGGGGCATCGCTACTCCTGCCTCAAGCCCTAGTTACACGCCAAGAAAGCTTAACCGTTGGGGAGGAAGTAAGCTGTTCGAGCGCGATGAGACGACAGGATCGCTCGTACATCAGGATAGCTGAAGAACGTATAGCCCTGCTATACACGTTCGCTCGAGAAGTCTTCAAGGAGAACCCTTCCCTTGCGAATCGTTACGTAGAGATCGCAAG
>Ga0315306_10000859_pt1 | contig 14674 bp, 15 predicted proteins | sample TDP1_MG_FD_203803 | JGI IMG/M metagenome (GOLD analysis project Ga0315306, IMG submission 203803) | Freshwater sediment microbial communities from Lake Towuti, South Sulawesi, Indonesia - TDP1 | ecosystem: Environmental > Aquatic > Freshwater > Lake > Sediment | place: Indonesia: South Sulawesi... | reverse complement strand
AATATCATCCATAACATGAAGGACATGCTGCTGGGACAGAACCCCATGAACGTGGATGTGTTACATCAGCGGATGATGCGGGGCACGGCGGGCTCCGGCTCCATCGCCGGAGCCACGGTTACCGCCATCAGTTAAAATCTCTAGATAAACACCATTTTATCCTTCTTCTGGATGGCTAGCTAGGGTACTTTTATGCCTTGGATGCCTAACCGTACGCGGTAGAGGGAGGTCCGGGCTGTGATATAGAGGTTCCTCCAGTCAGCATCTCCCCAGGCGCAGTTTGCAGGTGTTTCGGGAACACGGATTATCCCTAAGCGTTCTCCTGTTGAAGTGAACACCCATATGCCTCCAGCCGCGGCTACGTAAAGGTGACCCTTAACATCCACCTTCATCCCGTCAGGGTTGCCGGGCTCTTTGGACTGCAGAACCGCGAAGAGGCGGCCGTTACTTAAAATCCCATCTTGATTTACATCAAAAACTCGGATGTGCCTCTTTGTCGAAGAGTCTGCAATATAGAAAACCTTCTCGTCTGGCGAAAAGGCCAGCCCGTTAGGCCGATCAAAGTCTTTCACCAATAAAGTCAGTTCTCCATCCTCTGGGAAGAGGCGGAAAACACCTTGGAAGGGCAATTCCTGCTCCTCGGGCTTAATGCCATACGGAGGATCAGTGAAGTAGATTGCTCCATTGGACTTCACCACCACGTCATTTGGACTGTTAAGGCGCTTACCCCGAAAATTGTCTGCAAGAACCGTTATGGTGCCATCCCTCTCAGTCCGTGAAAGGCGTCGGTTCCCATGCTCACAAGCAAGCAGGCGTCCCGCCTTATCGTAGGTGAGACCGTTCGAATTGCCGCTCGGCTCACGAAACGTAGTAACCCCCTCCGCCGGCGACCACTTCTTTATCTGGTTGGCACGAATATCGCTGAAGAGTAGACAACCTTCTTGAAAGTTCCAAACCGGCCCTTCCGTAAATCGGAAACCAGTCGCAAGCCTTTCGATTTCCGCCCCCTTCGGAACTATCTGGTCAAATTTCTCCAACCTTCTTTCAAACACTCCGCATCTCTCTCTCTTAGGCTCAATGCCCATGAAATATGTCACTCTCCTCTTAAAATCATTAAAGTGTTAACATTAAGCTTATCTTCCATAGTGGGCTAAATAGAACAATTGCGCGAGAGAACCTCTTGACATACTGCATCACCACCCATGGGTGGCGGAAAGGAGGAAAAATGTTGAAGGTGAGAATTAACGGCGAGGTTAAGGATTACCACACCGTCTGGTTGACGGGAAAAACCGTGAAGATGATCGATCAGAAGCTTCTCCCTCATAAATTTGAAATCTACGAAGCAAGAAACTACAGGGAAACCGCAGAGGCAATAAGGAACCTGACCGTACGGGGCGCTGGCGCCATAGGAGTCACAGGAGCCTTCGGGGTGGCCCAAGCAGCCCTAGAGGCTCAAACTGAAGACTTGAAGGAATTCTTAAATTATGTGGAAAATGCCGCGGCGATTCTAAAGGGCACCAGACCCACAGCGGTGAACCTCTTCCACGCCATCGACAGGTGCCTCTCCGCCATCAGGGGAGGAGGCACTGTGGATGAATGCAGGGAGCTTGCCGTCAGGGAGGCGCAACGGATAGCGGATGAAGACGTAGAGGCTTCCAGAAAAATAGGGGAGTATGGCAAAGCCCTAATCAAAGATGGTTTTGGAATCCTCACCCACTGCAACGCCGGAGCCCTAGCCTTCATCGACTACGGCACAGCCCTGAGCCCCATCCGCTTCGCCCACTACGAGGGAAAAAACATTTTCGTCTTCGTGGATGAGACACGGCCCATATGCCAAGGCGCCCGCTTAACAGCCTGGGAACTCTTACAAGAGGGCATAAAACACGCAATAATCGTCGACAACGCGGCTGGCTTCTACATGAGAAACGGAAACATCCAGTTAGTAATCGTGGGCGGGGACAGGATCGCCATGAACGGCGATGTAGCCAACAAGATCGGAACCTACGAGAAGGCCGTTCTCGCCAAGGAGAACCGAATACCCTTCTACGTGGCCGCCCCCCTGATGAGCTTTGACTCCAAGTGTAGGAGCGGGAAGGATATACCCATTGAGGAAAGGTCGCCCGAAGAAGTGCTGACCATGTGGGGAGCAAATGAGAAAGGGCGATTCACAGAAATAAGGATGGCCCCAACACACTCCGAGGCGAGGAACCCCGCCTTCGACATCACCCCAGCCAAATACCTTAGCGGCATCATCACTGAACGGGGCATAATTAAGCCGCCCTTCAAAGAAAACATATCAAAGTTCCTTAGGAGTTAATAGTAATCATTTAGCTTAAAGGGATAAAATGTATGCTCATAGTGGCAGCTCTACAGTACGCCCTGTCTCGGAGGATTTTACCGCTGCGAGGGTGACTTCTAAGTCCTTAAGTCCCTCGGAATATGGTATTCGGGTTTGCTGGCCCTTCTCTACGCATTGGAGGAAGTGCCTGTTAATCTCCAGAGTGGAATCGACTTTGGGCTCGTATTGCGTAACTTCTTGGCCCTTAACTATTCTGTAGTCAGGGAAGGCCATAACCTCAAGGTTTTTGGCAACCACGGTGAACCTGCTGTATCTCCCCTTCGGCTGGGCTGCGGTTGTGCTGGTGATTACGCCCAGGGCCCCGTCCTTGAACTTTAGCGTTACAATGGAAACGTCTTCGATGGTGTAATTGGGTAAGTCTTGGCTGAGCAGAGTTTCCAGCCTAGCGTAAACCTCGGTTACTTCGCCCACAAACCACCGCGCCAGGTCCACCTGATGGGTTGACTGTTCAACAAGTTGGCCGCCACTGAATTCCCTTTTCCTCCACCAGTGGTCTGGACCGCCAGCGACGCCGCCGCAGCGCACCGCCTCGCATAAACCGATTTGTCCTCCCTCCTCAAGCAAGGCCTTCCTTATTTCTAATAGGGCGTCTATGAAGCGCAGCTGGTAGCCCACAAGGGTTATCAAGCCTGCCTTATCCACGGCCCTTTTAACCTCCCGAGCCTTCTCTAGGGTTAGGGCCACGGGCTTCTCAATGAAGAAGGGTATGCCCTTCTCAGCGCATAATAGTTCCTGATCTGTGTGGGCGAAGGGAGGTAAACAAATGTAGCAAGCAGCTAAGCTCTCCTTCTCCAGCATCTCGTGATAGTCCCCATAAGCCCTTCCTCCATACTTTTGGGCACATAACTCAGCCCTCTCTTCGACGATGTCGGCGAAGGCAGCCATATCAGCCATTGATAGCGCCTTCAGGGCCTCCATGTGACTATCAGCCCTACCGCCACAACCGATAAAACCCACCTTCAAGGATAAACCACCTGTATCTATCGATGCCTATATCTGTTGAACTACCTACCTTAAAAAGCTAAGGAACTCAGGTATTCTTAACATGGTTAGAGTATAGGGGACTGAAGAAAGGGTTTGGCGCGGTTAGGGGAAACGGACGCCCCCGCTTCATTGCCAAAGGCCTTCTCAGGCTCTTTCTCCCCTTAGAACTTGCATGTAGTGGAGCGCGCGCGCTTGAAGGAAGTCGAGAGGACATAGGAGGTGAAGTCTGATACTTGGCTAAATGTCAAGGTTCATATTAATCTCGCTAAGTCGTCTACAAACTCCCTTGCTTTAGTGATCCATTCCCTGACGCGTTCACACTCACCATGATAGAAGCATTCAGCATGCAGATGCTCAAAGAGTATGCCATATTTACTTGAGATGCGGGCTTCGGGATAAATTTCATCTAGAATACGAAGTTTTTCCCTTTCCTCTTCATGACTCCTCGGAATGGGCATCCCATGTTTACGGAGAACTGCGTAAATGGCTTCCACACATGCCCTATAGGCCCCTTCAGCGGCCAATTGAAGGTCAGTAACATCCTTCGCATCTTTAATGTCTTTTTCAGAATGTCTCAAGAAGCTGTATGCCCTCCCCAAACCACACGCCTTCTCCAATTCATCCCTACCCTCCGACCTTATCAAGGCATTTATAAATAAATCCTTGTTCCCCTTAAGTACCACCCCATCTCGAATGATGCTGTAATAAAAAAGTGGGTTCCCTTTCCCTATAGAGTCCTTCCTCAATAAAGTTAGCTCAGGGAAGAGACCATACTTCTTGCCCAATATTAGGCCTATTTTATGAAAATCATGATACAATTCATCAATCTCATCATCCAATCCATCCACGACGATGAGCACATCCAAGTCCCCCGGCCTTCTCCAACTCCTCACCGCGGACCCAAAAAGTATCACCGAGATAAGATTCACCCCCCTCTCCTTAACCCACTCAAGGATCTCTTCTCCCTCCTTGAGAATCCTCTCGGAAGCTTCCATGTGCCCACCCAGACCTAAATCTTCCATATCGCATAAGGTGATGCCTATAATAAAAGTTCCCCCTCCAATTAGAGCCTAAGAAGCAAAAATTCCATAGGCTTCAGCTGTGGAATCATCGATTAAGATACTTACAAAAAGATAGGTCTAGGAAGGTGTCTCTGCACCAATACATGAGTTCAAATTACCCCCGCGGTTAGCCATTTTGCCCTTTCTTAAACTTCCTACGTTTTGCCAGCAAAAAGGGCTTTTGATTTTGACTCCGCCCTAGGGCTTTTGGATTTCTAGTAGGCACTAATCATCGCGGTGTCGATTTTAGTAATTTACTGAGTATTATAGCTACTAATATTATCCATGTAACAACAAACGAAATTCCTCCAAGTGTCAAGGTTCTATTGCTAAGGTGCTGTGAGATAAACTTTTTTATCCAGCAAACGCACCATATGTTGGTGTGATGGTATGTCCGAGGAAGTTACTATAGGAAGACGTTTCTCGTTTGTCATACCTAAGGGAGTGAGGGAGAAGCTTGGACTTAGGGAGGGTCAACGGGTCCTCGTGCGGCATGAGGGTGAAGTGATAATGATTGAGCCCTTACCAGAAGACCCTTACAAGGAACTATCGGAGGCTTTAGGCGATTTCTCTTATAGTGAGGAAAAATACGAGAAGAGAGCCGAGGAGTGGCTGAAGAAGGTTGCCCGTCCTTGATACCGAGGTCCTATTCGCCCTAGATCCGAGGGACCCCAAGCATGGCGCCGTCCTAAGGCTTCTCAGCGAACTCCGGGGTGAGGGAAAAAGGATACTTGTACCTGATACTGCCATATTTGAATTTCAAATTGTCCTCAGAAGCATCGACAAAAAGCCACTGATCATTAAAGCCGCAATTTTAGCCCTTCGAAGAGCGATTGAAATCAACGGAGGAGAAGAGATTAATACCATAAGCTCCGCCCTTTTGGCGCAGCAATGTGAAATCGAGGAAAGGTATGGGTTAACCTACTTCGATAGCCGGATAGCGACTTCAACCCTAAGCCTAAACAGTGAATTAATTTCAGACGACGACGCATTTGATAGGGTCCCTTACATTCGGCGGATTCCCCTATCACGAGCCCCCTAGACTAAAGGTAGCTTGGTCGATAAGGTGGTTATGCTATAGCGGTTGAAAGAATTCTGCGCTATGTGATGAGGGGGAAGACCTCCTCGGCGACGTAGTCCACGTATTCCTGGGGTGTGACCTTGTTGAAGATGACGACGATGGCGTTTCGGGTTATGCCAACCACGTGGCCCCGCTTCTTGGACGTGAACACGATGTACCAGAGGTTGCCCCTTCCAGAGTACTCGTCGAAGAGTTCTGTTTCCATGAGGTCCGGTCCGTACAGGGATAGCTTGTCCAGGTTTGGGACCCCCATACCCTCGAAGAAGGCCACCTTAGTGCCCTCAGGGTTCTCCTCATGGAAGGATCGGAGGACCTCAGGGGGGATCTCCGCCTCTAGGATGTAGCCCTTCCTCTCGAAGAGGAGGCGGCTGAACTCGTTGGCTATTCGGCCGGCGGTCCACTTCTCCTGCAAGATGGATACGAGGATGTCCCTTTCTCTGGCGGTAAAGTTGAAGTAGGCCTCCAGGGTTTTTGGGAGGGGAACCCGCTTTCCGCGGTGGTAAACGTAGGCGATGGTGTCGTGGGAGTAGAGGCCCGTGAGGCTGTTCTCCCTCTGGGTTAGGTTGGTGACCTCCGTGGTCAAGTCAAATTTGTACTGGCCCTCCACAAACTCCTCCACCACCCGATGGCCCTGAAACTTCTCCACTAAGGCATCAAAGGCTGGCCTTTCCCTAAGCTTGAAGATCTTACCAGGCAACACCAATTATGATCCCTCAAATAAAAATAGCATAAAGCCCTTTAATACCTTGTGCCACTTTTAGAATTCGGCTAACCACTATGCCTCTATTAAGGATATCCTTTTTTCTAGTTCAGTTGGCCTGATCTTGATCGCGGTTATTTCCTCAGTGACCAAATTAATCCCTCAAATAAGAGCCAGCAAGAAAGCTTTAAATACACGTATAAATACACATAAATTTGGTGGTTATTGTGCCACATAAAACAATAACGATTTCTGAAGAGGCGTATAATATGCTGGCGAGCCTGAAGGGTGAGGGTGAGAGCTTCACCGAAGTTATTAAAAGGGCGGTTGGAAATTTGAGGAGAAAGCCCCTATCAAGTTTCGCCGGCAGGTGGGCGGGCAGTCCCGAGGAGTTCGACAGCATATTGGCTGGAATAAAAAAGATGTGGGTTGAATACGACGAGAGGCTGGGACTGAGGGAGTAGGTTTGGTCTGTCTCGACACTAATTTTTTGGTTGCCCTCCTTAGGGGAGAGAGCGACGCCATAAAAAGGGCTGAGGAGATCGACTCAGAAGGGCTGAGGAAGGTCACCACCCCCATAAACGCCTTTGAACTATATCTCGGGGCACACCTCTCGGAGAGAAAAGACGGAAACGTTAGGCTAGTTAGGGACTTGCTCCTCTCGATAGGGCTCTTAGAGTTTGATGAAAGAAGCTGCGACATGGCTGGAGCCATCGCGGCCGACCTAGCGAAGCTGGGCAGGCCCATAGGAACCCGTGACTCCATGATCGCGGGAATCGCCCTACGGTTTGAACAGACACTGCTCACAAGGAACACAGAACACTTTTCAAGGGTAAAGGGACTAAAAGTTAGGGCATGGTAGACACTGTTCGCCTAAGAACAAGACAGAAGCCACACCTTCAGGGTGTTAACAAAGCTTAAAGACTGGAGTTAAGATTATCTCCTCTTTGGTGAAGGCGCGTTGGCTAAGTCCTTGGTCCATCCTTACATTCCGAATTCCCTTCCTGAGGTTGAGGGGGAGATGATGGAGGAGATGGGTATCCGAAGCCTTGAGGAGCTTTACGCCGACATTCCCCAGAAGTTTAGGCTTAGGAGAAGGCTGGACCTTCCTAAGCCCTTATCGGAGCAGGAGGTGAAGAGGCGGATGGAAGCCCTCTTGGCTAAAAACAAAACCTGTGGGGATATGCCCGTTTTTTTGGGGGCGGGATGTTGGCCCCACCATGTTCCCGCGGTGGTGGAGGAGATCGTCTCGCGGACGGAGTTCCTCACCTCTTACACGCCCTACCAGCCAGAGATCAGCCAAGGAATGTTACAGGCCCTCTTTGAGTATCAGAGCATGATTTGTGAAATTACTGCCATGGAGGTGGCCAACTCCTCCGTTTACGATTGGGCTTCGGCCCTAGGGGAGGCGGCCCGCATGGCTGCCCGATTCACGGGGCGAAACCAGGTCCTAGTTCCTAGGATTATTCATCCCGAAAGGTTGGGTGTGTTGTGGGCCTACACGGAGCCGGCGGGTTTGAGTATTAAGTTGGTGAGTTACAATAGGGAGTCTGGCTTACTGGATTTGGAGGATTTGAAGGAAAAAATTTCTGGGGAGACCGCCGCCGTTTATGTTGAGAACCCCACCTATCTTGGCTTCATCGAAAGCCAAGTTGAAGCCATGGCCGAAGAAGCCCACGACCGCGGCGCCCTATTCTTGGTTGGTGTTGACCCCATTTCCTTGGGAATTTTGAGACCCCCAGGCGAATATGGCGCAGACATAGTCATAGGTGAGGGGCAACCCCTGGGGAACCCCATGAACTATGGCGGACCTCTGATGGGCATCTTCGCCTGTCGGGATGATAGACAGCTGATTAGGCAGATGCCTGGGCGGATCATTGGCATGACAACCACCCTGGACGGTGGGAGGCGGGGCTTCTGCATGGCCCTACAGACCCGAGAACAACACATTAGGCGGGAGCAGGCCACATCCAACCTTTGTACCAACGAGGCCTTATGCGCGGTTGCCGCCGCCATTTACCTGGCCCTTTTGGGTCCGCTGGGGTTGAGGGAACTTGGGGAGGCCATTATGCTTAGGTCCCATTACGCCATGAAGCTCTTGGCGGAGATTTCGGGGGTTAAGGTGCCCCTGTTTAATTCTTCGCATTTTAAGGAGTTTACGGTGAACTTTAACGGAACGGGAAAGACGGCGGGGCAGGTTCATGAGGGGCTTTTGAAACGCAACGTTCATGGGGGAAGGGATGTCACGGGAGAGTTCCCTGAGCTGGGGGAAACGGCCCTCTACTGCGTCACCGAAGTCCACTCTAAGGAAGACCTTGACCACCTTGCCTCTGCCTTAAGGGAGGTTTTAGAGGGAGTGTGAGCGTGTATGTTTAGGCAAGCCAGTTGGGATGAACGGGTTATCTTTGAGTTGGGGCGACCGGGTCGGAGGGGCTACATGGTGCCGGCGGTTAATGAAGAGATTAGGGGTAAAGTGGGCGATGTAGAGGCGCTTTTGCCCGTGGGCATGGGGAGGGAAAGGCCTCCGGGGCTGCCGGAACTCTCTGAGGCGGAGGTGGCGAGGCACTATGTTAGGCTTTCCCAGATGAGCTACGGCGTGGATTTGGGGTTCTATCCCCTGGGAAGTTGCACCATGAAGTACAACCCTAAGGTTAATGAAGCCCTGGCTAGGTCGCCTAAGATGGCTTCAATTCATCCTTATCAGGACCCTAGAACGGTTCAGGGCATCCTCGAAATCCTCTATGGGCTGGGTAGGTGGTTGGCGGAGATCACGGGCACTTGTGAGGTGAGCCTGCAGCCGGCGGCTGGAGCCCAGGGGGAGTTTTTAGGCGCCCTAATTATGAGGGCTTATCACCGATCCGAAGGGGAGCTTGAAAAAAGGACGGAGCTTATAGTTCCCGATTCTGCCCACGGCACAAATCCGGCCAGTGGAGCCATGGCGGGCTTCCGCGTTCTAGTTGTTCCTTCCAATGAGGAGGGCTGTGTGGACTTGGACGCGCTGAAGGCGGCCGTGTCGGAACGCACCGCGGGGCTGATGTTAACCAACCCCAACACCCTCGGGATCTTCGAAAAGGACATTGAAGAAATCGCGAAAACTGTTCATGAGGCGGGCGGTCTCCTCTACTATGATGGGGCTAATCTTAATGCCATCCTGGGCAAGGTTAGGCCTGGGGACATGGGCTTCGACATAGTCCACATAAATATCCACAAAACTTTTGGAACCCCCCATGGTGGAGGTGGACCGGGGGCGGGGCCCGTGGGCGTTTCCAGGGAGTTGGAGAGGTTTCTTCCCGTTCCCCGAATTGCCTTCGACGGAAACCAGTATTATTTGGATTACGATAAGCCCCATAGCATAGGGAAGATCAGAGGATTCTATGGGAACGCGGCGGTTCTCCTCCGGGCCTTTGCCTACATCCTAAGTCTTGGCGCGGAGGGATTGGAGGAGGCGGCCGAGGTCTCGGTGCTGAACGCCAATTACATGGTAAAGAAGCTTAAGGAGGTTCGGGGTTTTCAGCTTCCCTATGCCCCTGACAGACCGAGGAAGCACGAGTGCGTCTTCAGCCTAAAGCCCCTCCTTAAAGACACGGGGGTCAGCGCGCTTCATGTGGCCAAAAGGCTTTTAGATTACGGCATACATGCCCCCACGGCCTACTTCCCCCAGATAGTGGAGGAGGCCCTAATGATCGAGCCTACAGAAGCTTATGAAAAAGAGACGCTGGACCAATTCATCGAAATCGTGAGGAAAATATCGGAGGAGGCCTACACCAACCCCAAAGCCGTCCTAGAGGCGCCCCAAAACACAGCCATTACAAGACTGGACGAAGCTAGGGCGTCCCATCCAAAAACCATGGTCCTAAGCTGGAAAATGCACCTTAAGAGAAAAACTTAGATTTCGTTTCGAATTTTAAGCGTTTAAGATGATACCCCCTATAATTTTTGATACCCCTCCCCCATATTTTTTGCTCCGATGGGGAGCTTCCTGCCCTTATGGCTTATGTGTAGTGGATTTGCCCCTTCTCCTCCAGTCTTTTGTGGAGTTTATGAACGGCTTCGTAGACTTCTTCTTCCCTTCTGGCTCCCGTGCAGACGAGCTTTCCGCTGGCGAAGAGGAGGAGCACTACCTTTGGTTCTTCCATGCGGTATATGAGGCCCGGAAACTGTTCGGGTTCGTAGAGGATTCTCCCCCGCATCCCCATTTCAATTTCGTATAGGCCCAGGAGGTCCACCCATCCGTTGAGGCTGGCGGAGGCCACCACGTTTTGGACCTTTATCTCTTGGCGGCCCACGATGATGATGCCCGCTTTCCTAAGTCTAGTTACAACAGCGTTTATTGCCCTCCTCGCCTCCTTTTCTGATGTGGCGCCTGTGCAGACCATCTTGCCAGAACCGAAGATGAGGGTGGCCGTTTTAGGCTTCTTCATTCTAAAAACCAGGCCTGGGAATTCGTCTGGCCGATAGTCCACCTCTGGGAAGGCCTTAACAACCGCCTGGAGGTCGATTCCGTGTCTAAGGGTTGCGGAGGCCACCACGTTCTCGATTTTAATTCTCGGCTCCACCGTCGTCATTACATGCCTCCCCAAGGGCTATGGGCTAATCCTTTAAAATTTTATCAGCATCCTACATATAGGTTTTTAGGATAGTTAGCTGGGAAGGGAAGGCGATACTTTGGGGTTTCCGGAGAGGATCTTCACCCAAGAAGAGGTGGAGGAAGCTAGGAAGCTCATTAAAGGGGGCTACAGACACCGCTTAACCGTGGAGGGGAGCCTAAGCTTCAGAGAGAAGGTGGCGGAAGCCCTAAAGTTAATTAAAATGGCCGGATACTATCGCTTCCTTCAAACCTACATTAGGCGCATCTTGGAGGTCCAAGGCCTCAGCCAGCTCCGGGAGGCAGACGCCACCCTATGGGCTAATAAGTATGCCGTGGCCGACCCCATAGAAGCGGCTGGATTCTTCATCCAGAAGGCCCAACAGATGAAGGACTACCTAGAGGGGGAGCTTTATTATGACACGGCGGAGAGGGGGGCGGTGGAGAGGCGCATAAAGTTTCTTGAGGCGCTTAAAATCCGGAGCAGGGATGAGGCCTTAAAAAGGAGGTGTGAAGAGGCCCTTAAGCGGTGGGAGGAGAGCAAATTTTTGTGAGCCGGTTTAGGGGGAGTGCCAACCGTCAATCATTTTTTTAGGCGTGCCGGATTTTTCTCTTCCGTATCGGCTGAGGGGCTTGGTCAGGTGTCTCTGGGACCTGGGAGGCGTGACGTATAGGCCCTCCTCTAAGGGGCGTTTGCTCTCCACGGCCACCTTCTTCATCCCTGGGGCGCGGAAACCACATTTTTTGCATCTAAAGCCCTTCTCTGAGCCCATGGACTCCATCCGCTTGCCGCATTGGGGGCACGGGGGATTGCATAGAAGAATTTTTGGTGTCAATTTTAGAACCTTTAGTTTCTCGAGGTTTAGGGTGAGGGGGTGCTTAGGAGAGGAGGGTCGAACACCCCCGTGGGCCTCCACCAGGTCTCCCTCGATCAACTTCTTAACAACGCCTCTTAGGGGGCCTGTGGGCTCGTATGCGGCGCAGTCCACCTGTCCCGTCTCGTCTCTGATGGAGAAGATCACGTGGCCGCCAGGGATAACTTGGGGCGCCTTAACCACTGTTCCCTCCACGATCACGGGGTTGAAGGGCTGAATGCCGCTTATGGATTCCGCCTTCTTCAGGTGGGCGTCCGTTCCCTGATTGGTGCGGAAGATGACCCACCGTTCCACCTCCTCCTCTGCGCGGATCAGCTCGTGGGCCTGTTTAACGGTCTCTGCGCTTTCTCCCCGGACGCCGTAGAGCACCGGGTCAGGCCCCCTGGGCGTTACGAGGACTCGACCTGTTTCGGGGTCTATGCTGTTAAAGGTGAGGGATGCCGTCTTCTCGCTCATCTCCACCACGGAAGAGGCCTGCACCCTCCGGGGGGTGCCGCAGTTTTCTGGGGTTCGGTAGGTCAAGAGTTCAAAGGTGTGGTCCTCCTCCAGGTTTTCCCCGATGGCGGCCAGGCCGCCGATGACGCCCCGGCCCTCCTTGAAGCCTAAGGCTTCCCCCCTAAACTTCCTGATGAGGCTTAGGGCTTCATCCATTTCCACCAGGCCTTGGATGGTTCGCTTGGCGAAGGCTTTAACTTCGGGGGGGACGGTGCCGAAGAGGAAGACGACGCCCGGGTCTGTGCCAGCATAATCCATGTCTGCGTGTTCCTCGAGGGTGGAGATCACGGTTTCCATTGTCTCTTTGATGAGGTCTTCTTGGCATCTGAGCCTTAGGCAGAGGGCGCCGTTGCCGCGGGTCTTCCACGGGACGTTGGGGTTAAGCCTGATGAGGTTGGGATAATCCAGGAAGGAGACCCCTAATTTGTTCAGTTTCTCCACTAGGAGGGCGGCCACGTAGGTGGTGCACCCCATCCTGGGTGAATCCGTGTCGTCAAACCCCGCATGCACGGTCGTCATGTTAGAGGCCTAAAAGGCTAAGGCCACTTTTACCCTATAAACCCTCTTCTTGGTGCATCCGTGGGCTCAAATATTTTTATTTCTAAGACATAAGGATGTTTTGCGTGTAGTGGCGCCTAGGCGATGGAAGGCCACATGAATAAACGTTTTTCTGGTTTTTTTGAGGAAAATAGATGATTTTTACAGATTTTCTATAAAAATGTTTCTTAAGGTTATTTAAGTAACCTTTGGTAAATTGTTAGTGTAGGCGTCGAGGTGGCGTCCTTGATTGTGGATGATATCTTGGAGTTTCTTACGGATGGGGGGTGGCATGATTTCAGGGAGATATCCCTTAATTTTGATTTGCTTGAGGAAAGGGTTGAGGCGGTCATGGATTTTCTGTCCAGGTTTGGTTTTGTGGACTCTGATTTTGTTGGGAGGAAGGTTAGGCTTAGCGGTTCGGTGCTGGATTTTCTTAGGTCAATGGAAGAGTCTAAGTTGTAGCCATGGACAGGTTAGGAAGATAGAAAAATCTTCTTAATGTTCTAGAAGAAGTTTTCATAAGCTTTATTGGATTAAAGATTAGGCATAGAACATTATTCCATGAGTGTTAATAAGTTTAGAAGCCTAAAAGAATTGCTTAAGGGGGAGGGTAATGTCAAGGAAGGTCTTCTCCGGAACAGTGCTGATCTTTCTTATGTCCCTTTGCTTTCACGTAACAATCAATGCATATGTCTTTTTTGCATCGGGATTACCAGAACCCTCTAAACTGAAGGTTTATGTTGGTCCTCCTAAGGTATCCGCCGATAACAATGTTTATGAGGCGGTCTTCGTACAGCTACAAGACGCAACAGACAGGCCTGCCAGAGCACCAAAAGACCTGACTATCCATCTATCATCATCTCAGACCCATATAGGCTCAGTTGATCCCATAGTTACTATACGCTCACAAGCGACATACGCTGTAGCTAAGTTTTATTCAACTTACACCCCCGGCTCTACAACCATAACTGCTACAGCATCCGGTTATCCAACCACCCAGGCATCCATAATAACGGTTGGACCCGTCCCGTCCCAACTTGCAGTATATAGTTTTCCACCAACTGTTCCAGCTGACGGAGAGTTTTATGACGCCATAATAGTACAATTGCAAGATGCAAAGGGATTACCCGCAAAGGCTCCAATCGGCAACATAAATGTGACTTTGTCGTCTTCTAACATTATCGTCGGTACAGTGGGTCCCTCCATGGTCATAGAAGCTGGCAACACCTACGCGGTAGCCACGTTTAACGCAACCAATGCCGCTGGCTCGACGACCATCACTGCCATAGCATCTGGTTACATTTCAGGGCAAACAACGATCAGAACGCAAGAGATTAGCGCAGCGCCTTCTGTACTTAAGGTCTACATTGGTCCCCCTAAGGTGCCTGCCGAGGGCGTGGTTTTTGAGCCAGTTGCCATTCAGCTACAAGATTCTAGCGGCAAAATAGCGATGGCCCTTGGCAATCTAAGAGTGGCCTTATCCTCATCTAACACTGCTGTGGGTACGGTCGACCCATCAATTACGATACGTGACGGTAAAACTTACAATGTTACAAAATTTTATTCAACGTATAGATCAGGTAGTACGATCATAACTGCTGCAGCCTCCGGTTATATAACCGGTCAATCATCCATAACTACGGTTGGGCCTATTCCCTCGAAACTTATGGTGTATAGCGTTCCTTCGTACTTACCAGCAGATGGCGGTTTTTACGATGCTGTTTTAGTGCAACTTCAGGATTCTGATGGAACACCGGCAAAAGACTCTGTTGGCGACATTAAGATGGATCTGTTTTCTTCGAAGCCTGAAGTGGGGAATGTCAGCTTGACGATGATTATTCCCTTCGGCAAAACATATTCCATTGCAAGATTCTTCTCAACCTATACTGGTGGCTCGACCACCATCACTGCTATGACACCCGGTTACACTTCAGGGCAGGTAACGGTAACGACCTATCTCATAGATATGTATCCATTAAGTGTTTCCGTTACAG
>Ga0315306_10000858_pt1 | contig 14682 bp, 8 predicted proteins | sample TDP1_MG_FD_203803 | JGI IMG/M metagenome (GOLD analysis project Ga0315306, IMG submission 203803) | Freshwater sediment microbial communities from Lake Towuti, South Sulawesi, Indonesia - TDP1 | ecosystem: Environmental > Aquatic > Freshwater > Lake > Sediment | place: Indonesia: South Sulawesi... | reverse complement strand
GTCCAGTTCCCCGTGGCGAATGAGCGTCGCACAACGTTGGTGATTATGCCCGGCCTCACGAAGGTTGAGACGGAGATCTGTTGCCGCTGAGTGACGACTCGCTCCAAGTGATACCTTATGTCTCTGATGAGCTTCAGGAAAGCCATCCTGTAGAGCTGCTCCATCAGGGGCCCCGCGAGCTTCAGCCTCTTGCTCGCGTAGTGATCCCTGTCGCTGGGTTTCCTCAGGCCGGCGCTGGTCTCGAGGGCACGGCCGATCATTTCGCAGAGGAAGACGGCTTTGCGGTACCTGGAGGCCTTCGAGGACCCTATGTGGGGAAGGAACACGAGGTCGATCAGCTGCTCAGCCCTCTGAGCCCTGTACTCCTCGGCGTAGCCGAAGGCTATCCTGTTTCCTATGAACACGATCGCGTCTTCAACCGTGTCGACGCCCTGTGCCTCCGTAAAGGAAGGGTCAAGCATCTCCTGAATGTCCGGCCTGGACGAGACGAGGGACGTGATATCCTTGTCTGACGTCATCCCAAGGGCTCGAAGCATCACCACCGCGGGAATCCCCTTGTAGATCCGGGAGAAGAAGACCTTCACCGGGTTGTCAGGTTTGTACCTCACCTCCACCCTGGATTGTCGGCCGTGAGCGGCCGAAAGAACGGTGCACGCGTATTGGACTCCCGAGCTGCTGCTCTTCTCCGAAACCATTATCCTGTTCGGCGCGAGATCCTCTATCGCTATTATGGCCCTCTCCGAGCCGTTGATGATGAAGTATCCTCCCGGGTCAAGCGGATCCTCTCCCACGTTTATCAGCTCTTCCTCAGACATCTTCGACAGGGGACAGAGATTGGAGCGCAGCATCACAGGCACGATGCCAACCTCAACCTTCTCGGTTGAGATCAACCTGCCATCCAGGTAGAGGCTCATCCGAATGGATAGAGGCGCGGCGTAGGTCAAGTTTCTGAGGCGTGCCTCGGACGGCAGTATTTCGCGGCTTGTCCCGTCTATCTCAACAACCCGTGGAGGATCTATCTCCACGGCGCCGAACTTCAAGACAACCGTTCCGTGCTTGGTGACGATCGTCTGCTCGCCCAGGGAACTCACCAAATCCTGCAGGCCACTGTGTATGAAGCGGTTGAACGACCTGAGGTGGTGCTGCACCAGCCCCTGCTCTCTTACAAAGCTCTTCCCTACATCCCACAGATCTTCGTCAGTCAGTTTTGCTTCCTTAAGATCCATCATTACTTACCCTCTCGCCACGATCCTGTAGTAGACCGCGGTGCCGCTGGTCCTAGAGTCCCTAGTTACCTTGATCAACTCTCCGACCTTCGCCCCCAGCTCGATCGCCACAGGGTCTGACTCCAGGATCGCCGGAAGCTGAGTCGGAGCAACCCCATACCTCTCGAGAAGGCCCTTCGCCTCCTCGACCGGAACGATCTCGTGCTTTGGAACGAGCTTATGAGAGAGCGGCCTGAACTCGGATAGCTTCTTCTTTGAACTCACCCTTCTAGGGACCCCCACGACACACAGCAAGGTCACTACAGGAAACGCTCCTGCCTGCCAGACCCAGCGACTCATAAATCTTTCTACCTTCTTAGCGACGCATTTTGCCTCCATTAACCCCAGAAGGCTTCAAAAGACCTTCTGCAACGATCGATCGCGCTGCGCGGAGGGGTAGGAACGCCGCCTGCGACCCACCGACACGGCCCAACCTCACCTGTTCAACCCTTGGAATCGTTCTCGCTACACCGATCGATCCGCAAGGGTCCTAGGCCCCCCGGTTGAGACAGCACCGACACGCCTAATAGACCGGGTGGGGACGCCAATCCCTGAGGATCCCTGCAGCGGTAGCCCCTGCGATCTATCGAAGCTGCCCCTCGATAGGCGTGCTGTATCCAGACATAAGGCTTGGGAAACACGCTTAACAGATCTCCGGCAGCGGGACTCGATCGATCGACAAACCATAAAATACATAACTCTCACACACCAAGGCGCGCGCAAATCCGAAATAGACTGTGGGGTAATTTCTATCTATGGACACCATTAAAGAAACCAAGGCTCTGCGAACGCCTCCACAGGCTGTCTTAGGGTACGCAGCGAAGGCGGCGGGACTCGAGCTCGAGCCATTCACCTACGACCCACCGAAACTGGAGGAGCATGATGTCCGAGTCTCCGTCACCCACTGCGGTGTCTGCTACTCCGACATCCACGCCATCGACGACTACTTCGGCATTACCACCTACCCTTTCGTGCCCGGCCACGAGATCGTCGGGTACGTCTCGGACGTGGGCCCTGCGGCAACCGAACTGAAGGAGGGGGACCGCGTTGGCATCGGGTGGCAGGGCCGCTCGTGCATGCGATGCGAGTGGTGCCTGCAGGGAGAGGAGCACCTCTGCCGGGACGTTGTTAAGAACGGAATATGGACTCCCTACGGCGGCTTCTCGACCTCCGTCGTCGTGGATGATCGGTTTGCGCATCCACTGCCAGACGCCATGCCCTCCGAGCACGCCGCGGTGCTCCTGTGCGCCGGGATCGCCGTCTACTCCCCCCTCCGATCGCACGCGGCCGGCCCCTCGCAGAAGGTCGGCGTCATCGGCGTGGGCGGCTTGGGACATCTCGCGATCCAGTTCGCGCACGCCCTCGACTGCGAGGTCACGGCCATCTCCTCATCGCCAGGAAAGAAGGAGGAGGCCCTAGCTTTAGGCGCGGACCACTTCATCGTCGCGGGAGACCAAGCCACCATGCGGCAACTGAAGTTTAGCTTCGACCTGCTACTGTACACCGCCCACAGCGAGACCGACTGGACGTCACTCCTGCTCACCCTAAGGAACAAGGGAACGCTCGCCATGATCGGCTTCTCCCCCGTTCCCGTAGCGTTCGAGCCACTAGACCTCGTAGTGCACCAACAGTCGATCACCGGCTCCTTCATCGGCAGCCGAGCGGCAATGCGAGAAATGCTCTCCTTCGCGCAGGCGCGAGGCATCAAGCCCAAAATCGAGCTAATGCCCATGACGCAGGTGAATGAGGCGATTCGCAGGGTAAAAGAGAACAAGGCGCGCTACCGGATCGTCCTCGTCAACGACACCGCGGGGCAGGCGTGAATGTCGAAAACCAGTCAATTCCCCTCCATATCCTCAACATCAACCTCTTCAGCAAAATCAGCAAGGTGCACTTGAATTCCTTCCTTGCTGAACGCATTGCCACATATCGAACCAAATCCTAGATTCCACTCCTCGAAGAGCATTTTCGCTCTTCTATCAGCACGCTGCGACGTCGAATGGTTCGGTCTGTCGATCGATCGACCATGACTTGCCACTCACATACTCACTAGCTCTCGGAGTGCTCTTCCTCGAAGAGCTGGGCGAATTCTTTCTTCGCAGGACAAGGTGAAAACAACAACCACCTCAAAACGATCGAACTCCCAAGCTACCGAAGGCGGAAAGGCAGAAAACTGCAAGGCTCTACCCCTCGATCGATCCGCAAAGTTATTAAACACCAAAGTTCAAGATCTCGAGAGGAGTCTAACTTGAAAAACTGCAAACTAATCGGGAAGATCACAAAGGTCGAAGGACAATGCGAGGCAGGCCACCATGTCGGAGAGAAATTTGACCTGACGCTATACTCAGAGAAGCCCAGCAAATCCCACAGAACACCACACGTCTGTGGTTTCCTCTACGACGCCATGTTTCCCTATCTAGTTGCCCTGCAGTTCGGCGCTGTCTTTCCATGGGAAAAGGACAAGGACAAGTTTCTCGCAGGCTGCCCAGACAACCAAAATGTCCAAGTAGAAATCAGAAGGATCGGAACCTAACAGCGTCCATCGATCGATCGATTTGCAAGCTAGCATTCAGGTCATCCCATCCTGCCTTTGACACCGAAGAAAGCGCACCGCGAAAGCAGACCAAATCTGTCTCACGCTCGCCTGCCATTTCCAAAAACGGGTGCTTCCTTACCTGCCGGACAAAGTAATCTACTATCCGGTAACCCTCTTCTACCGCTCCAACATAGTCGTAACTGAATATCAAAGCCCCAGCACACGACAATGTTCGCGATGATGATATGGCGGGCCCGGCGGGAATTGGACCCGCGACCCCCGGCTGACTTGCCTCCGGGGTTAAAAGGTTCACCGAGACTGGTTCTCACCGGTGCTCTATCCTAGCTGAGCTACGGGCCCTCGTCGCAGGAGTGTGTGGCAGCTTGGTCTTAAGAGTTTTGGCTTTGGCGGTGTGAGGTCTTGGATGAGTGTGTGGATGGGGGTTGAGGCGTGCGGTCTTGTTGCGGAATAGGAGCGTCTCCGTCTGCGTCCTCTAGGCATTTCCAATGAGATCGATCGTGAGCTTGCTGATTCTCGAGTCGTGTGTGTTGGCGGGGGCCTTGTGCGAGAGCATGCACTCAGAGTGATCAGGTTGTTGATTAGAGGTGCCGGAACAGGTCAGACCAGAAACTCTACGAGAGTAAGCAACTCCTCATTGATCGATGGATCGGCGTTTCCACCAGATCCAGTTCTTCCCGTATCCGATGTCTCCCTCAACCCTCTCGATGAGTCCTTCGCTCTCCAGTCGGTACAGACACCTTCGAGTATGACTCCAACTCAGATCGACCTCAGCAGCGACCTCGTTGAACATTAAAGTCCTATCCGGCACAGCCAATATTATGATTCATCGAATGACTCTGCGAAAGAAAACTTTTTCCGCTTCTTGTTTCTATAGTCTGCTCATGAATTGGAGTTGATAAGTAGGGTCTGTGAGCAGGTACTATGAGTGCCGTTGTAACAATTGATGCGGGAAGAACGGACGGAATACTGGATCCGAAAATATACGGACATTTTATCGAGCATCTCGGAAGATGCATACACGGAGGCATCCGGGTGGGCAAGGATTCTCCAATACCCAACCTCAATGGCTTTAGACGCGATGTGTTAGAAGCCGTCAAACAAATAGAGCCTCCGATAGTTAGGTGGCCCGGAGGAAACTTTGCCTCAGGATATCACTGGGAGGATGGAGTAGGACCTAGAGACCAAAGGCCAAGACGCTTTGATCTAGCTTGGCAAATGGAAGAACCCAACACATTCGGAACCGACGAATTTATAGAATGGTGCAGGCTAGTTGGCACCAAGCCGTACATTTGCGTCAACGCGGGCTCTGGGTCGGCGGAAGAGGCGGCTAGATGGGTTGAGTACTGCAATTCTCGGGGGAAGACGTATCACGCCGAGCTTCGGGTGAGGAACGGCTCCTTTCAACCCTATGGTGTGAAATATTGGGGGGTTGGTAACGAGCTTTACGGAGACTGGCAGATAGGCCATTGCTGGGATGGAAGAGAGTATGCTAAGAGAGCCTATGAGTTCGCGAAGCTCATGAAGCGAGTAGATCCAAGCATCAAGCTCGTCGCCGTGGGATCCGATAATGACGACTGGAATTATGACGTAGTCAAGCACTCGGGTCAATGGTTCGACTATTTGTCAATTCATTTCTATGCCAATCAACGTTCATATCTGGATCTTATGGCAACACCCGTACTGTACGAAAGAATCTTGAAGAGGGTCTATGACACAGTTCAGAAGGCAAGGGCAGATGGCAAAATAGCAAACCCCATCAAGCTAGCTGCGGATGAATGGAACGTGTGGTATCCTGAAGCTCAGCCTCCGTGGCTCGAGCAGGTTACGGGACTGGCGGAGGGTCTTTTCACCGCTCTCATGTTCAATGTTTTTCATAGGCTCAGCAACATCATCACTTTGGCATGCTTTGCGCAGCTAGTTAACGTACTTCCACTGATTCATACTCGAGACGAGGGCTCTATGTACGTAAACCCGCAATACTTGGCTTATCTTCTCTATGTGCCAAGGGCGGGTGAAAGGGTAATCCCGTGCTCCGTTGAGACAAAGACTTACGAGTCGAAAATGCTGAACCTAGAGAATGTACCATATGTCGATGCGACAGCTACGATGTCAAAGGATGGCCGCATATTGTATCTTCACCTTGTAAACCGAAGCCCAGATGAAGCATTCGAATGTGAGACAAAGGTATCCGGATTCACTTGTTCAGCGAGCGCGGCCACACTTCTATGGGGGGAGAGCATGGCCTCTAAGAATTACTTTGACAAACCAAATGAGGTCAGGTTGATAAAACAGGATTTGGAGGATACGGGCTCGTCTTTCACGTTTGAATTACCTGCTCATACAGCTTGCGTGATAGAGCTGAAGACATGAATTGCAACGACTAGCAAGCTAAGTTATTTTGGTTGCCAAAAAGTTTCCAAACTTATCCGTTTTTGCCTTGAAATCCTTGGTCACTATGGTGGTTGAGGTTGTTTCCTCGATTATTGCCGGACCACTAATCTCCATGTTAGTTGGCAACAAATTCCTTGAGTATATAGGTACCCTCTGTAGACCTTCTGTCCGACCAAAGTAAACATCTCTTTCTTCCTTTAATGCTTTGTTGATGGTTTTTCCTTCATCCGAAAGCTCGTGCAACATTGCTTTCTTGACTCTAAGAATTCCAGTAGTATGGAAATTAACTATTTCAACTGGATTGCCTTCAAGAACGAAACCGTACTCTTTTTCGTGGGCATTGATAAATGCATTTTCCATTTCCTTTACTTCTTTCACGTCAATTTTTCCCGGCATGACTGGCACTTTAATTACATGTTCTTGACCGCAGTAGCGCATGTCAGCATATCTTATGTTGAATACTTTTTCTACGTCTACCTCTTCCATAGCGAAGATGTCAAAAAGCTGTTTTTCAAGAGAGTAATATACTTCGTCTATCACTTTTGCGTCTTCCGTCTTGTTAGTTAGTTTCATTATGTGAGTTCTCACCAAATCGTGTCGAACATCAGCGACAAGCATGCCCCATGCGTTAAAGACACCAACAGGAATTACGGGAACAACTATTCTCGGTATATGCAACTCTGTAGCTATGAAGGGAGCAAACATTGGACCAGAACCACCATGGGCTATCAGAGTGAAATCCCTCGGGTCAATCCCTCTCTGAACAGAGATCAACCTTACAACATAAGCAGCATGATCGTTCGCAATACGTATTATCGCGTCTGCGACATCTTCGATTGGAATTTCATAGTAATCTGCGAGCTTCCTTAAGGCTCCTTCAGACTTATCTCGGTATATTTTGAGCTCTCCGCCTAGGAGGTAGTTGGGGTTCAAATAGCCTGCAACAACATATGCATCAGTCAAGGTTGGCTCTCTTCCTCCTTTGCCATAGCATGCTGGCCCAGGATAAGCTCCAGCTGCTTTAGGTCCTACTTCAAGGGCGCCAACATCATCTATCCAAGCGACGCTGGTGCCGCCGTTACCTATTTCCGTAATATCCACAACTGGAACTTTCAACGGGTAGCCAGGTCTGAATCTATCTCTACCCACGTAATACTCAGTGGTGATCCTCGGGGCGAGGCCTTTCACAAGTCCGGCTTTTGTTGTTGTACTCCCCCCGTCAAGCACCATTATGTCTCGGTAGCCGAGAAGTTCGGCCAGAGCAATACCTCCCACTATTCCCGCGATAGGACCACCTTCTACTGTAGATATTGGATATTTTTTCGCGAAATCGGAGGTTGCCATGCCCCCTGACGCAAGCGTGACGTAGAAAATCCCTTCGAAATTCATTTTTTCAAGAGCTTCTTCAAGAACCGTTGTGTAGGCATCCAGTCGTGGTTGTGTATAGGCGTTAAGTGCAGCGGTGCTAGTTCTTTCATACTCTCTCCATTCGCTTGAGAGTTCGGACCCTAGAGTGACGTAGGCTTTCTTTCCCCCTCTTTCGAGTTCTTCTTTAACGACTCTTCGTGCCTTCTCTTCATGTTCAGAGTTTGCGTAGCTATTGATGAAACTAATTGCAATGGACTGGCATCCTTTTTCGATTAGTTCTCTCGCGGCTTTTCTCACTTCATTTTCGTCGATTGGAATCAGCACTGAGCCGTCAGCCATTATTCGTTCTCTAACCCACGAGGTTAAGTGTCTCGGAACAAATTGCTCTGGTTTGCGGTATCTTAGGTTAAACATGTCCCTTCGGTTTGCGCGCCCAATTTCGGGAATGGCAAATCCTTTTGTGGTTATTAAACCCGTTTTCGAACCCGAACGCGTAACAATAGTGTTTATAACTATTGTCTGTCCATGAACAAGGTTTTTGATTTTTCTTGCGTGAAGATCAAGTTTACTCTTGACAAGGGTTTCTATAACGCCTTCAGAGTAATCCTTTGGTGTAGATTCAACCTTTACCCACCTGATTTCTCCAGTTTCATCGTTGATTGTAATAAGATCCGTGAATGCACCGCCGATATCGATTCCGACACGCCAACTCAACAGAATCACTCACCAAGTCTCAAGTAAATCCAACAGCGCAGGGAATCAGACCAGTTCCGGTCGTGTTATCAACCTTTTCCGCCTTCATATCCGACACCAGATCCTTTCACACAAAAGCCTTGGAGGGGAATATTACGTCACACCACTTCTTGCTTTAGCACGCATACGCTCCGTGGCTTCCCAGTCTATTTCAAATGTTTTCGGCTCTATGGCTACCTTGTAGATGTCATATGCCTGTTTATGGGTTATCAGTCCATCTTTGACATCGTTCAATACTAGCTCGGGATCGCGTTGGAATGTTTCACCCCATCCTCCGCCGCCGCCACTTCTGATACTTACGACATCACCTTTATTCAATTTGAAATTTGCGATTCTGCTCACCCTCATCATTTCTTTTCCAGCTCTGATTATGACCATATAATTTGTAGTGCCTTCTAATCCACCTTGAACGCCCCACGGGGGGAATTTCGATCTGTTAATATCCGCCGTAAACGTAGCCTCATCTGCCAACAATTTATAATCCTTGACTATCCCAAAACCTCCTCTAAATCGACCGTGACCGACGCCGTCTTCTATGTTCAATTCATACCTTTCGACAAGTATTGGATATCTTATTTCCAGCACTTCCACAGGGTTTGAATAGGTCTCACCGTCGGCGAACGAGACCAAAGCACTTTCTCCGTCTTTATCAAATCCAGCGCCCCATCCACCTGGGTTAGGCTCGCACAATACGAAGTACTCCTTATTGCGTGGGTCGACACCTGCAATAATCTCTGAACAAACCGAGAGGAAGTGACCAGCGGATAGCCTTTCGGGCAAATAGGGTGCTAACGCCTTCCAAACAAGATCGGCGGCGTAGGTCATAGTTTCCCAGTACACGGATACTGGATATGGTTTCTGCACATTGAATATGCTGCCCTGAGGAGCTATGACTTTTAGAGGATAGAAAAGTCCTTGGTTGAATGGTATGTGCGGGTTGGTTATTGCCAAGAAAACCTCTCCGACAGCCGCCAGAGTTGAGGGATATGGGTTATTTATTGGCGCCGGAAGAGCTTTCGGGGCTTTGCTCAAATCGACTATGAACTCTTCGTCGGTAATCTTGACTGTTGCCATCAGTTTTAGGGGTTCTTCTGAAACATAGCCCTCGTCTAGGTGGTCTTCAGCGTAGAATTCTCCCTTAGGTAGTTCCTTCAGGCTTGCTTTGGCCCGTTTTACTCCGTCCTCTATGGCACTGCCCATAGCGGCCTTAAAAACCTCAACGCCGTATTTTTCAGCTAATCCCTTAATTCTTCTATCAGCCAATCTCAATGATGCTGAAAGCGCTTCTAAATCTCCACGTAGATAGTCCGGCACCCTGCTGTTGCTTACCATCATACGTATAACGTCATTGTTGGGTTTTCCTTGGATATAGTACTTAATTGGAGGTATGAATAAACCCTCTTGATATATTTCGTTTGAGATTGGCGACCAACTTCCCGGGTTCATCCCGCCTACGTCATAAATATGTCCCTTTGCGGTGGCGATGGCTATCATTTCGTCCCTGTAAAATATAGGACTGGCCAGCCCTATGTCATTCAGGTGAGTGCCTGTTAAGTATGGGTCATTTGATATTATGATGTCTCCCGGGAGTAGCTCTCCATTCTTTCTAGCCTCCCCTATCATACTAGTTGCCACGTATTTCATCACCCCTACCCAAAGCGGTACGCCAATCGATATTCCTACGGTATCACCTTCAGGAGTTGTAACTCCAGTTGAGAAGTCAAATGTTTCGTATAGTATGGGGCTTTTCGCCGTCCTTATGGTTAACCAGAACATTTCGTTTGCTATGCTATCCAAAGCATTCTTGATCATTTCTATTACAAAGACGTCTTCTCTCATTTCTCATATCTTCCTCGGGTATGGTGCGCGTCGCGGTATATAAAAGGGAGAGCTCTCCCTCTCTATGTGTGATCTCGCTGGAATCTAAAACGATCTGCGCGGCGGTTAAAGCGCATGTAAGAGGGTGGCTAGATGCAGTGAAGTTCTTCCCATTACAAAGCGTGTCCAGTCCGCACATCAAGTTCTCCAAAGGAGCTCAGAAAAATCGCACCCTTCATCGATCGATCGGAGAGTTGGATAAAGGCATCGGTGATGTTAACTTGACTGGGCACTCTTGAGCTGTGGCAAGATTTATATGATGTGACCTGATATCCAGCAATCATGGTTATGAATAGCCACGTAGTTGACACGTCAAGGAGTCCATGTGCGCTGCTTAGGCCCGTCGCAGTCAATGATGTAAAGCTTGAAGATCGTTTTTGGGCTCCAAGGATCGAGAAGCTTGTTGCGAATACATTACCAACGCAATACAAACTCTTGGAAGAAACGGATAGGATTAATCGGTTTAGATGGGCTTCTGGGAAACTTTCTTCCAAACCCGAGAAATCGATCTACATATTCGATGATACCGACGCATACAAATGGGTTGAAGCTTGCGCTTTCGCCCTAGCTCAGGCTCCGAACCCAGAGATTGAGAAACTTGTGGATCAAGTGGTTGCAGAAATCATTGCTGCACAAGAGGAGGACGGATACCTATTCACCGAATACCATGGCCAGAAGTCTAGAAGATGGAGGAATCTGACCCTTGATCATGAGCTATATTCTGCGGGGCACTTGATACAGGCGGCAATAGCGTTACACAGGACCACGGGAAAGAGGGCTTTGTTAGATGCTGCAATAAAGTTCGCGAATTTGATATCTGCAGTCTTTGGTCCAGATCGTCTGAGGGGGGTTCCTGGTCACCCGGAGGTTGAAATGGCTTTGGTAGAGCTCTATAGGGAGACGGGTGATATAAGATACCTAGAGACGGCTTCGTTCTTCTTGGAAGAACGTGGAAAGGGATTGCTCAAGCCGATTGACCAAGAGGTATTGCGTCTCTACAATTTCCTCGGAGGAGCAGAATACCTTATAGATAGCAAGCCATTTCGGGAGCTGGATGAGATAGTTGGCCACGCGGTAAGGAGCCTGTATCTAAATTGTGGCGCAACGGATATCTTTATTGAGACTGGAGATAAAACGATATTTGAGGCGTTAATGAGACTGTGGAACAATTTTGTAAACTGTAAAATGTACGTAACAGGCGCTGCTGGCTCTCGTTATATCTCAGAATCCTTTGGAGAAAACTATGAACTTCCAAATACGAAGGCATATGCTGAGACATGTGCAGCTATTGCCAATGTTATGTGGAACTGGCGCATGCTTCTCGCAACCGGAGATGCAAAATTCGCGGATATCATGGAGTTAGCATTGTACAACGCTGTTCTGTCTGGAATATCTCTCGATGGAACGCGGTATTTCTATGTGAACCCGTTAGCTGATAGAGGCAAGACGCGTCGTCAACCATGGTTTCCCTGTGCCTGCTGCCCACCAAACATAGCGAGGTTACTCGCATCTCTCCCGGGGTACTTCTACAGCGTATCTGAAGAAGGCGTTTGGATCCATCTTTATGCGTCGAGCAGCCAAAAAATAAGTTACGAAGGAAAGGCCGTCGAAATAGTTCAAAAGACCAACTATCCATGGGATGGAACCGTTGATGTAACACTGAGTATGGTGGAGGGGATCGAGTTTTCACTATTTCTTAGGATTCCGGGATGGTGCAGTAGGGCTCTTGCGAAATTTGAAGACAAAGAAGTCAATCTAAAGCCCGGCACATATGCTGAGTTTAGAAAGAAATGGGGTCCCGGAGAGAAAATTACATTAAGCTTTGAAATGCCCGTCAAACTCTTGGTAGCGCACCCTCACGTGACGAATGATTTTCATAGAGTGACGATCAAGCGCGGACCCTTGGTGTATTGTTTGGAGCGAGAAGATTGCCCCGATGCCGACGTTTGGAACCTAATATTGAGAGATGAAAACGAGTTCACTACCGAGTACCGCAAGGATCTGCTGGGTGGTGTAGTAGTCTTGAAGAACAAAGCCCTGGTAGTCGACGAAAATGCTTGGAAGGAAAGATTATACCAAGAAAGTGAAGAGACGGTGTTGAAAGAGAAAAAGGTTGAGGCTACCGGCATTCCCTACTATGTTTGGGCAAACAGAACTCCGGGCTCCATGATCGTATGGATACCGTACATCAAAAATAGACCAAAGCTCTGAGAAGCCCCGAGAGCCTACAAGTCATTGCATGGGGTAGACGTCACCGCGATCGCAGATCTTGATTCCTTGGGGGATTCGAAGTAGAGGAAACGATTAGAATCAGCAAGCTCATTATGTTCGTTCGATCGAGGTCGCCGACCCCCACGACCTCAGCTCTGCTGATGGAGAGGGCAATGTTTCCGTCGTTGAAGATGTCAACCCCCACTATTGTGCAGGATGTGGTTGAGAGGGCTGTCCCCGAAACCCTCGGCTCTGAACTGCCCCCTGGCTTGTCAGAGATGATGGGCAGCCGATCGCAGCGGCCGCCAAGCCAAGCGTTGCTATTGCCAGTGTTAACGCTGTGAGAGCTTGAGAAAAAAAGGGGATGGTTTGGATTCTAGCGCTCAGGTCGGTCTAGGTCTTCTTCTTAACAAAAGGCTTCCGATAGCTAGGCCCACTATGAACAGCACTACGCCGGTAACTAAGATGGTGGTCATGTCCGGTGCCGGTACCTCCACAGAAGTGCTGGTCGTTACAGTCTGAGTGTAACCCGCTGTCATGGTCTGAGTATAGGTCGCTGGCACGGTGATCCTCTCGGTGACCGTTGTAGCCCTCTCGGTGACCCTTGTAGCTGTTGTTGTGACCGGTGGTGGAGCCTTGACCTTCTCTAGTTCCTCCAAGAACTTCAGCGATGTGACGCTTAACTTAGTTATCCACTCTGGCATCTTGGCTTCTTGTCCCCGTGGGGCTAGTGCGAAGAGTATGGGCAAGAAGTGACCGTACGATGACCACCACCAACTATGGAACTCCTCAGTTGGCCAGCCTACCCAGTAATCCTCGTTATACTCCATGGGGAATGGAGGATAGTACAATGGTATCGCCGGTGTTAGCTCAACCCATATCTCCTGCAATCTGTAGAAGTAGTCCTTCAGCTTCTTTGCATCAGTCTCCCGGGGTATAGCGTCTAACAATGTGACGCACTCTTTCATGAGTTCATCATTGGGGTCTAGTCGACCAAAGTTCTCGGTCCTCGGATCCATGAGATATCTAAATGCTATCCATGGATAGTCATAGTTGAGACCTGCATCCCAGCACATGGCTACCTCCCAATCAGCCGTTTTCAAGTATATCCTGTCCCAGTATGGGCCGAAGTCCAAGATTTCCAGCTTTGCATCGACACCTGTTGCCTGAAATGATCTCACTATTAGCTCTGCTGCTCCCATCCACTGCGCCCAGTTGGGCGTGATTACTGAGAACGTTAGTTTCTCTCCACCAGGTCTTATCCTCCACCCATCGGCCCCCTTTACATAGCCTGCCTCGTCCAGCAGTCTGGCCGCTTTCTCGAGGTTGTACTCAAGCTTGGTGGCGTCGCGAAGGTCCTGATCGATGAAGGGTTGAGCAGGTTCAAATGTATGCACTACAGGGATAACGCACTCTGGTTTAATGGCGTAGTTGCTGTAAACCTTTTCAACTATATCCTGGTATGGAATAGCGCATGCGAGGGCCATCTTCAGCTTCGTATCCCTTAGGTATTCCTTCTGCCAGTTGAAGTAGAGCAAGTACATTGTCAAATGAGGATGGTATGGCGGGTTAGAATAGTACGTACTTCTCTTCAACCCTTGCTCCACCCACAGCTTCCACACATCTGGCATGCCGCTGCTTGCCACGTCTACCTCACCATTTATCAGCGCGAGTCCCGGATCCGTATATGTCCTCAAGACTAGGTGCTTCGGTGTTGGCAGGCCGAAGATCTCCTTGCCCCACCAGTTGTCATCTCTAACGTAGATGACCGTGTCCTCTGAGTAGTAAAAGACCGTGTAAGGACCGGCGGTGATGTGCTCCTCTGTATCGAGATCTTTGAACTCCGTGAACAATGCCGCTCCCCACTCTTTTTCGAGGCTTTCCCACCTATGCTTTGGAAGGATCGGATCGGATAGAGAGCCTATTCCCGCGAAGAAGTTGTAGAAGTTGAATTTCAGCTCACTGCTTACAAACCTCACGGTCCTTTCATCAACGGCCTCCACCCTGTCCATAGCGAACCAAGCTAAGTAGTATGCATATACACTGTACTTCTTGCCCATTTCATACGTGAATACAACGTCCTCGGCCGTTACTGGCTTTCCGTCCGACCACTTGGCCTGAGACCTCAGCTTGACTTCGAAAACATATGGCTCAACCCATTTCCAACTCTCCGTTAGGTATGGGATCCATTGGTCCTTCACTTGATCCTGAAAGAACAAGGATGGATACATGATGTGACCTCTCCAAGAATGACCGGCT
>Ga0315306_10000857_pt1 | contig 14686 bp, 15 predicted proteins | sample TDP1_MG_FD_203803 | JGI IMG/M metagenome (GOLD analysis project Ga0315306, IMG submission 203803) | Freshwater sediment microbial communities from Lake Towuti, South Sulawesi, Indonesia - TDP1 | ecosystem: Environmental > Aquatic > Freshwater > Lake > Sediment | place: Indonesia: South Sulawesi... | reverse complement strand
GCAGTCGCTGGAGCAGTGGGCGCAATGATAGGACGGAAGAGACGAGTCGAAAGTTGATTGGCAGCGACCGTCCATGTACTTTCGTGAGCAGTGAGGTAGGAACAGCGCCCTCTTCAGCGTTCTTGTAAACCTCTCCTTTTCTGCGACGTTTCGCATGTGGATGTCTATCAGGTCTTCGACCAACAGCAGTGCATCGGGCACATTTAGACCGGTGATTTCGCTCAGCCTGAACTTCTCGGCTAGGCTGCGTGCTCCCACGCCGAGTCGTCTGTGCAGCTTTCTTCGCTGTGCGACCCTGGCGAGTTCTCTGAAGAACGATTTGGAGATGCGGGATAGGTCGAAGCTAAACCCGTAGGGCATAGTTCACAAATGCTCACAAAGAGAGGTTTAAAACTAACTGAACGTTCCCCAAAAAGCGAGGGCGGTTAGAGAGGCTTGAACTTGTAGGCTATGCGCTCCTCCGAGATTTGGTGACTCACAACCTGAATCGGCATGCCGACTTGAAGGCTCTTTGGCGTCACACCTGTTATTTGAGCGAGCAGGCGCGAGCCGTCTTCAAGCTCAGCCACAGCTACTATGTAGGGCGCGTATCTGCTCATGGTTTCTGGCGGAAACGTGACCAGAGTGTAGGTCAAGAGCTCCCCCTTGGTGGGAGCCTCGTAAAACTCCATCTCGTGCGAGCCGCACTTGCAGTGAGCACGCGGGGGCAGATATTTAGCCGCACACTTCTTACATCTTGTCCCCATCAATTTGCCGTTTTTTAGTTCTTCCATGAATTTGACGACCAAATCCGTTTCTGGCAGCCAAGACGTGTAGCCGAACTTCATTTGATTCACCTCTTGTAGATGTGAACGAAGCAGTACTGCCCGGTTTCACCGATGTTGTGGCTCAGCCCGATTTCGGCTCCGTTCACCTGTCTCTTTTCCGCTTCGCCTCTTAGTTGTTTTGTTATCTCAGTGGTCATTGAGACGCCTGTTGCTCCTAACGGATGACCCTTAGACTTGAGTCCGCCGTCGACGTTGACAGGTGTTTTTCCACCGATGTAGCTCTGTCCTTCCTCAATGAACTTGCCGCCCTTGCCCTTCTCACAGAAGCCCAGGTCTTCGTAAGCCATGATCTCGGCTATGCTGAAGCAGTCGTGAGCCACAGCCACGTCCACATCGTCAGGCGTGATTCCCGCCATCTTGTAAGCCTGCTCAGCCGCGAGTCTGCTCGCCCTCAAGCCTGTGAGGGTTTGCCGCTCGCTGATCATCATGGTGTCGGACGCCGCACCTAAGCCCGCAATCCAGACGGGTGTGTCGCTGATTTTCTTTGCTTTTTCTTCGCTGGCTAGGATGGCTGCGGCTGCTCCGTCGGAGATTAGACAGCAGTCGTAGAGGTTCAGAGGGTGACAGACTGGCACCGATTTCATGGCTTCTTCCAGAGTGACTTCCTTCTGTAGGTGCGCGTAGGGGTTCATGGCACCGTATCTGTGACTCTTCACCGAGACCATGGACAGCTGCGCGCGAGTTGTACCAAACTCGTGCATGTGGCGTGTAGCCATCAGCGCGTAGAAGCCTGGAAAAGTTATGCCAAAGGGATATTCCCAGCGAGTATCGCCGGCGCGAGCCATCCACTCGGTTGCCACAGGGGTGCCAACGTGAGTCATTGTTTCGGCTCCGATTACGATAACCACTTCGGCTAGGCCAGCCTTAATCAGAGACCAAGCCGTTCTGATGCCCGCGCTCCCGGTTGCGCAGGCAGCCTCGACGCGGAACATGGGTTTGTTCCCCAATCCAACGTAGTCGTGTATCACCGCGCCCGGAGAAGCTTGCGCGGCTAGCAAGGCGCCAGCCACGCCTATTACTGAGGCGTCTATGTCTGCGGCTGTGATTCCAGCGTCTTCTAAGGCTGGTATGGTGGCTTCGTGGGCTAACTCCCTAACGGTGGTGTCTGTTCTCTTGCCGAACTTGGCGTGTCCTATGCCAACCACTCCAATTTTTTCTGTCAAACGCGAACACTCCGTGAAGATTAAGAGAGAAAGGATGATGGAGTATTATCTATTTCCCCTTGAACTGTGGGGCCCTCTTCTCGAACACAGCCTTGACGCCTTCTTGGAGGTCTTCTGTCTTGAAGCAGGCGATACAGGCTTCCTCCATCATTCTGTTTCCTTCTTGCATGTTGATTTCCATGGCTTTTGCAACTATCTGCTTTGCCTTTCGCACTGGTATGGGTTGGCCTGTGAAGTCTCGGATGCTTCGTCTCGTTTTTATTGCCTCTAATAATTCCATTCTTCTTTACTCTCCGTTGTTTTGATTTAGCATGGAATGTGCTTATATCGTTAGTTCTGTGTTCAAGAGCGCCCGCGCGTGTGTGAGACTACCTACCTAGAGAGAGGGGTCATGTTAGGCAAATGTTGCTGTGGAGTTTGAAGAGTGAAAAATAAATTCTGAGCTAACCTAGAGGGAGGTCTAATAGAACAGCCGAACAGTGGCTGTGGTGGGCTCTGAATTTGGAAGGGAATCAGATTTGGCGTCTGCTTGATGGGCGCAAAATCAACACGAAAAGGTCGAAAGAGAAAAAGAGTGGTATAGCCTCTTGGTTGAGCCCGTCTATTGGGCGCTAAAAAAATAAATCGCACTTGCCTCAATCTGGATTTGGGGGATTCTTGTGACTTTCATGTTTGGGCTAAAACTCAACACTGTGATCATTCGTTTGGGAGGCGAAATGGGTATTAAAGCCGCTTGGACGAGGAAACTGTACGAAAGACGCTTGATCAAAAACATCAGAGCCACGCTGAAGCGTCACGCCATCTCTTATGCCGTCCTAACGAGGAGATTCGGCAGACTTTACCTTAAGACACCACAGGCTGGAATAGCCTCCCAAAAGCTGGCGAGTGTATTTGGCATCTCCTCGCTTTCACCAGCGCTCCAAACAACCTCGGAGCTTAGTGACATTGTGGAAGAAAGCGTTTTTCTGGCGGGTCAGAGGCTGCAGAAGGGAAACAGTTTTGCCGTGAGGTGCAGGAGAGTTGGAAAGCACGCTTACACTAGCACTGAAGTTTGTCGATTGGTCGGGCGCAAGATACTTGACACCTCTTCCAACTTGCATCTAAGAGTGGACTTGAAAAGTCCAGACGTGACCATCGGAATCGAGATTAGAGAAAGCGAAGCCTTCATTTTTGCGGATGTAATCAAGGGCGTGGGTGGCTTACCCCTCGGCACCCAGCCTAAGGTCGTCTGCCTATTAGATGAAAACGTCAACTCTTCCGTGGCTTGCTGGCTGGTCATGAAGCGAGGCTGCCCAATCCTGCCCATCTACTTCGACAACAGTCCCTTCTCAGACGATGAAGCAACCAAACTAACACTGAAGGCTGCAAGAGTCCTCTTCAACTGGGCGGCTGGGTTTTCGAGAAAGGTCTACGTTATCCCAAACGGACGAAATCTGACTGAAATCCGCCGGAAATGCCCAAAGGAACTGACCCAAGTTGTCTCCAAGCGTCTGATGTATTGCATAGCCGAACGAGTAGCGGAGACAGAGAGGGCAGAGGGCATAGTCTCAGGCGAGTCTCTAGGCGAACCACCCGACCAAACGCTGAGGAACATACGCCTCATTGATGAAGCGGTGAAGCTCTATCCAGTCCACAGACCTCTCATAGGACTAGCTGAGGCAGAGGTCGAACAGTTGGCGAAGAAAATCGGAGTGCACGATACTGCACTTAAAAAAATGAGAAGACACGAAAAAATTCGAAACAAAGCCGTCAGAATAATTACACTAAAAGATGTGAAGACGACTGAAAATAAATTTAACATAGGCAAGATGGTGGAAGCATCCGCAAAATCGCTAAGGGTTGTGAACCTCTGAAAGTTCACAATTAATAGATGAGCATGTCCAACTGAGCGCACACACATACAGAAAACTACACTAGGAAAGATTATGGGGTGACCCTGGACAAGTTTTAAAACAGTCGGGCACAAATTATGCTAGTCCAAAGAGGTGAAAAAGAGATTGGTAAAGGTTGACGGATACGAGGTTCCTGAAGGACTCTATTACTCCAAAGACTGGTTCTGGGTCAAAATAGAAGGTGAGAAAGCGAGGATGGGCGTAACCGACTACGCCCAAAAACAACTACGAGAAATAGTGTTCGTAGAGCTTCCGAGCGCCGGTGGAACAGTGAAGGCGAACGAACCCTTCGGAAGCGTCGAATCAGTTAAGGCGGTCTCGGATCTAATCGCACCCTTGAGCGGAACCATCGACCAAGCCAACGCCGACGTAACGAGCAAGCCTGAACTGCTGAACGAAGACCCATACCAGAAGGGTTGGCTACTACTAATAACACCCAGCAACCTAGACGCGGAGTTAAAGGCACTCATGGACTTCAACAAATCGGTGGAGTGGCACAAGAGCCTCATCAAGGAAGGCTAAACCCAATGCCACGACGAATAGTGATAATCGGCGCACACGCGGCAGCCGTAGACGCAGCCTCAGCCGCGAGAAAGACAGACAGAACAGCAGAAATCATCCTGCTAACAACCGAGAAACACGCTGGCTACTCGAGATGCGGCATACCCTTCGTGATAGGCGGGCACATCCCAAACTTCACAGACCTAATCGTCTATCCATCCTCATACTACCGCATGATGAAACTAGACCTCCACACAGAGACCACAGCCACAAACATAGACGTCAAGGCGAAGACTGTTGAGACACAAGATAAAACTGGAAAAACAGAGACACTCCCATACGACAGCCTCATCATCGCCACTGGCGCAAACGCCTTCATACCCCCCATCAAAGGAAGAGAAAAACAGGGACTCCTAACGGTTCGCACAATCGAAGACGGAGAAAAAATCGACCAAGCAATAAAAGAGGGCGCAAAAACAGCCGTTGTGATGGGCGCTGGCCTGATCGGACTCGAAGTGGCGATTGGCTTGCACGAGAGAGGAGTGAAAACAACAGTTGTTGAGATGCTGCCACAAATCATGCCAGTCATGCTCGACGCCGACATGGCTAAAAGCGTTCAAGAAATGCTCGAACAAAAGGGCATAAACATCATGGTTGGCAAGGCTGTCGAAGAATTCCTCGGAACCGACAAAGTCACGGGAATAACAGCTGGCGGGCAACAAATCAACGCCGACCTGTTCATCAGCGCTTTCGGCGTCAGAGCCAACGCCGACTTAGCCCAAAAGGCGGGAATAACGCTGGGCGAAACTAAGGCAATCAAGGTTAATCCACGGATGGAAACCAACGTTCCGAGTGTCTACGCCATAGGCGACTGCGCCGAGTGTACGCACATGGTGACTCAGAGACCAGCGCTGCCCCAGCTTGGCACGGTGGCGGTCAGACAGGGCAAAGTGGCTGGAACAAACGCGGCTGGTGGGTACGCCATGTTTCCGGGAGTGTTGGGCTCAGCCGTAACAAAGTTCTTCGACTCCGAGATAGGCGTCACAGGACTCAACGAGTTCTTCGCCAAAAGGGCTGGAATAGACACCGTCGCAGGCACGGTGAGCGGGAAAACGAGGGCTCAGTATTATCCAGGCGCACAATCAATCAAGGTGAAAATTGTGGTGGAGAAGGAGCTTCAGAGAGTCATAGGTGGTCAGATCGTCGGCGGAGAAGACGTCACTCAACGCATAAACGCTTTGTCAATCGCCATACAGAAACAGATGACAGCGCGCGAATTAGCCAAGTCGGACACGTGTTATGCGCCGCCTCTCTGCGAAACTTGGGAGCTCATGGCTCTAGCTGCGGAAGCCGCCCTCATCAAACTACGATGATGCAAGGATTAATTAACTGTAGACGCAACCCTTTTTCTTTTCAAATTTCTATGCGAAAAGTGCTGGACGTGAGAAAATTAATTAGGTAAGTTCTCTAATGTATTTGGAAAAATGATGGTGAAGTGAGAATGGCGATAAAGGTAGCTATAAACGGATTCGGCAGAATCGGACGACTACTGTTCAGAGCAGCGGTGGAGAGGAAAGCCAACATCGACTTCGTGGCTGTAAACGATATAACAGACGCAAAAACACTGGCTCATCTGTTGAAGTACGATTCGGTGCATGGAAGAGCACCATTCGCTGTGGAAGTTGACAAAGATGGCATAATCGTCCAAGGCGAAAAAATACGCGCATTGATGGAACGAGACCCGTCTAAACTACCATGGAAAGACCTCGGTGTCTACTTGGCTGTTGAATCGACTGGACTTTTCACGGATAGGGAGAAAGCCGCAATGCATCTGCAAGCAGGAGCCAAAAAAGTCTTGATCTCCGCACCGGCGAAGGGACCGGACATAACCATAGTGTTGGGCGTAAACGAAGATCAATACGACCCTGAAAAGCACATCATACTTTCAAACGCTTCGTGTACAACCAACTGCGTCGCACCCGTAGCCAAAGTTTTGCACGAAAACTTCGGTCTGAAAACAGGACTCATGATGACAGCGCACGCTTACACCATGGACCAGAGAATCCAAGACTCGGTTCACGCAGACCTGCGCCGAGCTAGAGCAGGAGTAATCAACATAATCCCAACAACCACAGGAGCGGCTGTAGCCGCAACTCTAGTATTACCAGAACTCGCTGGCAGAATGAACGGAATAGCCCTGCGGGTTCCTGTTCCAAACGTTTCCGTGGTCGACTTAACCTGCGTGCTGGAGAAGAACACGACCAAAGAAGAGATCAACGCCGCGTTCAAGAAGGCTGCAGACGGACCCCTTAAAAACATCTTGGAATACACAGAAGACCCCGTTGTGTCATCAGACTTCAACCACAGCACCTACTCAGCGGTCTTCGACGCCCAGTCAACAATGGTTCTCGGAGGCAACTTCGTAAAGGTCCTAGCGTGGTACGACAACGAGTGGGGCTTCTCCTGCAGAATGACAGAGCTCATCGAACTCATCGGCAAAAAAGCTGGCTTTTGAGAAGCCCTCCCCCTTTCTGCTAGGTTGAGTAACTGATAAATAACCAGAGCTGCAAACTACGCTTTCTCGATAAGTGTAGGTGGTATTATGCCCAAAATCTTGACAATGGGTGATTTTGATTTCAGAGGCAAAACAGCTCTTGTGAGAGTGGACTTCAACTCCCCCATCGAACCCCAGACAAAGCGCGTTCTAGACGATACCAGAATTCGAGCCCACGCGAACACAACCATACGAGAGCTTTGTGAGAAAGGCGCAAAAGTTGTCATCTTAGCTCATCAAGGCAGACCTGGAGACCCCGATTTCACGCCGCTGAGTCAACACGCTGAGATTCTCGGAAAAATGCTTGGCAAACCAGTGAAGTATGTGGATGATGTCTTTGGAGAGAAGGCTCAGAGGGGTATCAAGGAGTTGAAGGACGGTGAGGTTCTTGTCCTCGAGAACGTTCGAACCTTCGCCGACGAACAAAAGAAGGGAACGCCTGAAGAGCACGCAAAGTCTGAGTTCGTTAAGAATCTGGCGCCTCTGGCGGATGTGTTTGTTAGCGACGCCTTCGCGGCAGCCCATCGGGCGCACATCTCTATGGTGGGCTTCACAGCGGTTTTGCCCAGTGTTGCGGGTCGAATAATGGAGAGAGAACTGAAGGCGCTTGGTAGAGTCTTGCACGCTCCAGAGAAGCCTTGTGTCTACATCCTTGGTGGAGCCAAAGCCGACGACTCGCTGAAGATATCAAGATACGTGTTGAAGAACAAGATAGCCGACCGCGTGTTGACTGGCGGTGTGGTGGGGCACCTGTTTTTGGCGGCTAAGGGGGTCAACCTCGGCAAGCCCAACATGGATTTCTTGGAGAAGAAGGAGTTGATGGGTTTGGTGTCGGGCATCAGTGAATTGATGAAGGAATATCCAGGCATGATTACTGTGCCGATTGACTTGGCTTTGGACGTTGAAGGAAAACGAAAGGAGATAAAGGTTGAGGAGCTTCCGACAAACCACATGATCTGTGATGTCGGAGCTGGCACCGTCAAGAACTACGGCGACATAATCGGCGAGGCAAAATCCATCGTTATCAGTGGACCCATGGGCGTCTTTGAAAACAAGGAGTTCGAGTTTGGAACGCGAAGGGTGTTTGAGGCGATAGCGGCTTCCAGCGCGTTCTCTCTGGTTGGGGGCGGACACACAGTTGCGGCTGTGGAAGAATTGGGGCTCGCAGAGAAGATGGGTTACGTCAGCACGGCTGGGGGCGCCCTAATAGAGTTTCTGATGGGTGAGCAGCTCCCTGGAGTGGCGGCGTTGGAGAAGGCGGCGGGCAGAACTTAACCTTCATTTTCTACGTCACTTTTATTTCTGTTTGCACGCAATTAATTAGCGGTAGTTGCTCTATGGCGAATGCGACGACGCGTGGGTTCGCGGCGGTTCTTGCTGATGTGCTTAATTGGTTGAAGATTTACAAGCAGCGAGCTTTTTGGGTTCAGATTGGGGCAACCATTTCGGCTGTTCTGCTGTGGATACCTTTTGCTTGGGGGAAAGACTGGACCATGGGCTTAGCGGTTAATCTTGTTATGGTTGTGACATTCTTGTGTTCTGTTGTGACGAACATTGTTTGGGCTGGGTTGAGAAAAAGCTATTCTTGTGTCATTGGGACAATAATCGGGTTTGGACTTTTCTACACGACTTGGTGCGTTATTGTGCTTCAGTTAAAGGAGTTGACAAAAATTTTGTTCTGGCTTTTTAATGGTTTTGTTTTTGGGGCTTTGTTTGGTTACATGGCTTTTCTGGTTTTTGCCATCAGCGGGCTTATCCATGTTCCGAGGAAGCGCCGCCTTGGCTCCGAGCCTCCTAGTGAAGGTCAAACTAAACCAGCCGAGGCTGAGAGGCACAGTTCTGCATCATAAGGCTGCGAAGGACTCAGTCGCAAGTTTTCTTTCTGCATTTTAATGAGTTTTTGTCTCGGTTATTCGTAGCAACTTTTAAGTCTAACTGCTCTTTTATTTAATGCCTCACTATGGATAAACGGTGGAAAAGATGGCTTGGCGGAATGTTGCTGAGATTTCTGGAAAAGTCTATTGGGTCGGTGTCAGGGACTGGAACCGCCGGCTGTTTGACGCATTGATTCCGCTTCCAAAAGGGACTTCCTACAACGCCTACCTAATAATCGGCGAGAGCAAGAAGGTTTTGATTGACACCGTGAACCCGGGCTTTGAGAAGGAGTTGGAAGAGAAGATTAGGCAGATTGTTGACCCCAGCGATCTGGATTACGTGATAATGAACCACGCTGAACCCGACCACGCGGGCGCAATCCCGCATTTGATGTCGATAAACAGCAAAGCCACGCTGGTTACGAGCAGCAAGGGCGCCAAGATGGCGCAGACGTTCTATAGGGTGCCTGAAACGAGAATAAAGACGGTTTCGGACCAAGAAACAATCGACTTAGGCGGCAAGACGCTTCGCTTCATCGAGGCTCCGATGCTTCACTGGCCCGAGACAATGTTCACATACCTCCCAGAGAACAGAATTCTCTTCCCATGCGACTTCTTCGGTTCACACATCGCGAAGGGACTGTACGACGATGAAATCGAGGACCTAATCGTCCACGCCCAGAGATACTTCGGCGAGATAATGATGCCCTTCAAAGCCATGGCTGAGAAAGCGCTGGTAAAAATAAAAGACCTACAGATTGACATAATAGCACCAAGCCACGGACCAATACACAGGAACACGCAGAGAATCCTTGAAGCATACGACAAGTGGGCACGCGGCGAGACGAAACAGAAGGCAACGATAGCTTACGTGACCATGTGGAAGAGCACAGAAAAGATGATTCTTCCAATCGCAGAAACCCTGGCTTCTGAGGGCGTTGAAATCGCGCTTTATGACCTGACTTCGGCTGACATAGGCGATGTGGCAAAGGACCTGGTCGACTCTCGAGCCATCGTCTTAGGCGCACCCACGGTGCTGGGCGGTGTGCATCCTTTAGCCCTGTACGCCACATATCTGGCGAAGGCTCTACGTCCACCGACTAAATTCGGGGTCTTTCTGAGTTCGTACGGTTGGGGTGGCGTCGCCGTAAAGCAGATGCAGGAAATCTTGGGGCCATCAAGAATCGAGGTTGTTGGAACAGTTGAAGTTAATGGTCCACCATCCGAAAACGACATCAAGCAAATCAGAGAGTTGGGGCAAACTCTCGCCAAGAAAATTAAGGAGCAAGGGTGACGAGCGAATTGGCTGAGGATAAAAAGAGAGCGCTGAAGGAATTGATTACCCAGTTACACGCAGGAGCGTCGCCGCAGGAAGTTAGAGAGAGGTTCAAAAGAGTTCTGGAGACCATAAGCCCGTTGGAAATCTCCAAGATCGAACAGGAACTCGTTGAGGAAGGAATGCCCAGAGAAGAAATCCAAAGGCTGTGCAACGTTCATCTGGCGGTTTTCAGAGAGCAGTTGGAGAAACAAAAGCCACAGATTTCCGCTGAAAACCCAGTCAACATCCTCATGGAGGAGCACAAGATTCTGCTGCAACTTCTGGAAAAACTCAACACCGTTGTGGGCAGGGTTCAACAGGCGAGCCGTGCAAGTTACGTCAACGAGGATGTGGCACAACTAAAGACTATAGCGGAGGACTTCTTAGACGCGGAGAAACACTACCTGCGAGAGGAAAACGTGCTCTTCCCAATGTTGGAGAAACGCGGAATAACAGAACCTCCCGCAATTATGTGGACGGAACACAACCAGCTGAGAGAAAAGAAGAAGCAACTCTACAACCTAATCAAGAATTACAACGCCATGAGCTTTCAGGACTTCAAAACACAACTCGGTGAAACCGCCAAATCTATAACCAGCGTCATCTCAAGCCACATTTTCAAGGAAAACAACATACTCTTCCCCACAGGATTGCGCGTTGTCACAGAGCAAGAATGGAGAGAAGCCAGAAGAGGATTTGATGAAATCGGGTACTGTCGCTTCACGCCCAGACATCTAACAGTGAAACTGGAAGTTGAGGGAGTTGAAAAACAAAAACCAGAAGTCGCACTTGTGCTGGAAGAACTGCTGCAGTTTGAGACGGGAGTACTCTCAAAGGACGAAGCTGAAGCTATTCTCAAGACGCTTCCGGTGGACGTCACGTTCGTCGATAAAGAAGATACCGTCAGATACTTCAACAAATCCGAGATATTTCTGCGACCGAAGGCTGTCCTGGGCAGAAAGGTTCAGCAGTGCCACCCGCAGAAGAGCGTCCACATAGTCAACATGATTTTGGACGGCTTCAAGAGCGGCAAGAGGGATGTGGCGGAGTTTTGGATACAAATGAAGGGTAGAGTGGTTCACATTCGGTACTTCGCGGTGCGAGACAAAGACGGAAGGTATCTGGGGACTATGGAAGTGACGCAGGACATTACAGACATAAAGAAGATTGAGGGAGAGAGAAGACTCCTAGACTGGAAAGACTAAAACAGTTTTTGTTTATTTGTGTGCGCGTGGCTAGCCTAGCCCCTCTATTAGGCGTCAAATAGGCACAGAGATACTGAGAGAGAACAGAGAGACGGGCATAGGCTCGTATAGAGCCGGGATTACAACGGCGAAGAGTAGGCAAAAACTATATTGTTTACTTTCATGTATGATAGTTGTTGAGGAATCTGAGCGAAAGCGGCGCGTTCAACATTGGTGGAAGTCTTCGTAAACGTGCGCAAACAAGGTCAATTCGTTCTTCTCGCCACGTGCGACTGTGAGCTGCTGGGGAAGGTTCTGCGCGATGGAAATATTGTCTTCGAGGTGCGAGAAGAATTCTACAAGGGACACAGAGTGAGCCTGGAAGAAGCCATAGAACTGGCGAAGCAGTCAACCATAGTCAACATGGTCGGCAAGAGCATAGTGAAGAAGGCTGTGGAGGAAGGCTTGGTCCACCCAGAGGCGATTTTGAAGATTTCAGGCGTGCCCCACGCCCAAATCGTGAAAATGTAGCCTCCCACTTGTTAAGATATTTAAGCGAGATTCCTTCTCTTGTAGAGGGAAGAATCGGCTGAGGCGAAAGGCTTGGGCAAGAAGAAGGTCATCAGTGAGGAAGAGATCAGAGACATGGTGCTCCCAGTTGCGAACGATGTTTTGTGCGTGGCAGTGAGGCTGCTCGGCTTCGACAGGGTCATGGTTAAGTGCCAGGACGGGCATGAGCGCCTCTGCCGAATCAGGGGAAAGATGAAGCGCAGGGTCTGGATAAGAGAGGGCGACGTCGTTCTGGTTTCTCCTTGGGACTTCCAGTCAGACGCAAGAGGCGACATCATCTGGCGCTACACGAGGGGACAAGCCGACTGGCTCCGCAGAAACGGCTACCTCAGCATCTGAACGTGGGAGGCTGAAGGTGTCTTTTCGAAGGCGGGTGGACAGAAAACTCCTCCGCAAGGAGAAGCGCTATGAAACAGAGCAGCTGATGAAGGAGAAGAGAAGCGAAGAATATGAGGCTCTGGAGGAGGTCTTCGACCGCTCCACACTGATGACCGTCTACAAGTTCTTGAACCAAGGAACGATAGACGAAATCTACGGCGCCGTAGGGGCTGGAAAGGAATCCAAGCTCTACTGGGGAAGAGACCGCGAGGGAAAAGAGCTCGCCATAAAAATCTTCTTAACAGTCTCAGCCGAGTTCAAGAAGGGCATGATTCCCTACATAGAGGGCGACCACAGATTCGCCCATGTCAAGAGAGACACTCGCTCGCTTATCTACGCTTGGGCTCTGAAAGAGTTCAAGAACCTAACCCAAGCCAACGAGGCGGGGGTGCGAGTGCCCAGACCCATCGCGGTCGAGCACAACGTCTTAGTCATGGAGTTCATCGGAGAGAACGGCGTCAGCGCGCCACTGCTCCGGGAGGTTCGACTGAATAATCCGAGACGAGTTTACGAACTGCTGTTGAGAAGCGTGAAGAAACTGTATCGGAAAGCGGGACTAGTGCACGGCGACCTCAGCGAGTACAACGTCATGATCTGGAAGGACAAGCCAGTGCTGTTCGACGTTTCCCAGGCTGTGCCGCTTCAGCACCCCATGGCAGATCATTTTTTGCGCAGAGACCTCGAAAACCTCTACAGATATTTCAGGAGACTCAATGTCGACGTGTTGCCGACTGAAGAGACGTATCGCGTGGTGAAGGGCGGTGTCAAGGGCTAGCACATTCGTTAAGGTTCCGAAGGACCGCATCGGAGCACTCATAGGTCCTGAAGGTCGAGTCAAGGAAATCATAGAGAAGAAGCTGTCAGTTGAATTAGGCATAGACAGCGAGTCAGGCGACATCACAATAACGCTCAACCCAGACGCAGAAGACCCGTCCATCCTCTTTAGAGCCAAGGAGGTTGTGACAGCCGTGGGCAGAGGCTTCTCACCTGAGCGGGCTTTCAGGCTGCTGCAAGATGAAGACGCGGTTCTGCAGGTTATTGACTTGCGAGAGTCTTTGGGGAGGTCTGTTTCGGATATTCAGCGCCTCAAGGGAAGGATAATAGGCAAGGAGGGCAAGACGAGGCGGATAATTGAGGAGTTGACTGAAGTCGACGTTTCGGTGCACGGTCACACGGTCTCTATGATAGGTGGCTTGGATCATGTGGAGATAGCCCGAGAAGCCATACAGATGATACTACGAGGAAGCCAACACGCCACGGTCTACAGATTCCTACACAGAAAAAGACGAGAACTGAAGAAAAAGAAGCTGGAGCTCTGGGAGACGCCTATTGAAAAAATGGAAAAATAGGAGAAAAAATCGCGGGGCTTTGTATATTTGGGCAGTGAGTTAGGTGTATTCGAAGTTTTGTGTGCGGCTGTTGTAGGTTGGTGTTCCCCAGTAGAATGAGGCTGTCGTCGTTGGGATTTCGTATGGTGGTGACTGTCTCCAGCTTAGTTTAGTGTAATAATAAATTGTCCATGTGGCGTTGTCGAGTTGTGTTGCTCCCAGTCGTTCGGTTGTGAATGTTGCGGCTAGCTGCCATGGGTTGTTTCCTATTTTTTGGTAGACCCGAACGACTATTGAGTCGGCGCTGTTCAGCGCTGTCTGTGGACAGCTCCATGTGCTGGACTGTAAGCCGTAGCCCTGCGCTGTTCTCGAGACCTGGGCGACCACGCCTGAAGTGATTTCTAATTCGTTTCCGTTGGTGGACCTCTTCCAAACGCGGATTCCCCAGTAGGCCGAGAGACCATAGACCTGCTGGACCTCGCTGTAGTATCTTTGTGTGCCGCTCTGAGCGGTTTCAAGCCTGTAGGCTGTTAGGTTGTTGACGGTTTGGGTGTCACCGCGCATATAGCGTGTCTGTGGAAGAACAGTCACGGAGCCATCGGCTGTGGTGTGGGCGATGGCGTTAGCTTGATTGTCACCCAACTTAGTGTTTTGGAGGTGTAGGGTTGTGGTTCCGGCTGCTTTGGCATTAAACGTGAGAGTTGCTATTACGGTGCTACCGTTGAACGAAGGTGCGGGATTAAGCGCTGACAGGGCCTTCCAGTATCTTCCGTGGGTCGAGTTGAAGTCGTTCTGTATGCCTGCACCTGCCTCGAAAACATTTTGACCCCAGATGGTTGGTGCGTATATTTGGACGTCTGTTAGGTTGAGAACGGCGCTGTTCCAGTAGACCTCAAACTCCCAACCGTATAGGTTCACGGCGTCTGAGAGGGTTACGTTCAGAGAAAATGTTTGATGCCTGTATGTGGTGATTTGGCTGGGACTTATGGAAAGCATTGTTGTTTCTGCAGAGAGCACACTAGAATCAGGGGAGCCAGATGAGGACGAAGAAGACGGTGAAGTTGTCTTTCCAAAGTTTATTGCGACTCTTATCAGGT
>Ga0315306_10000856_pt1 | contig 14688 bp, 20 predicted proteins | sample TDP1_MG_FD_203803 | JGI IMG/M metagenome (GOLD analysis project Ga0315306, IMG submission 203803) | Freshwater sediment microbial communities from Lake Towuti, South Sulawesi, Indonesia - TDP1 | ecosystem: Environmental > Aquatic > Freshwater > Lake > Sediment | place: Indonesia: South Sulawesi... | reverse complement strand
GCCTCAACTTCTTCAAGTAACTTTGGGATGTGAATGTTTGCGCCAGCGCCGATTAGTAGCCGACATTTTTCATAGACGAACGCAGCTGGAACCATATGTAATGCGTATCGTTTGCCTTGATACCAAACGGTGTGGGCAGCGTTAACGGAGCCTGTTCTCACGCAAACATCTAATCGGTCTTTTAAGGCTAAGTAGGAAACTATCTTTCCTTTGCCCTCATCTCCCCAGAAGGCTCCTGCTATAACCGTGCAAGGCATTTTATCACCGTTGATAAAATTTACTGGAAATTATTTAAGATTATTTGCTAGATTTATGTAAAAACTCTTTAATTCGTTGTCTAATTTTTATTGCTAGTCAGAATTAGGTTTAGGTTTAATTGCTCTGCCCATGCTATGTTTTTAAGCGGTATTCTAAACTCGTTTTCTTTTTTATAAGGAACACATTTAACAAATGTTTCTTTTCTGAACTCATCTTTTTGAAGTTCTGACAATTGAACATTTATTATCACAGAACCATCCTTCAAGTGAAGATTCACGTTCTTTCCAAGAAAAGACCTTGCCGTGTTTATGCTAAACTTTTCCATCTTTTACCACTCCAACTCCTTATCGGCTATTCTGCTCCAACATCGCCTACAAATGGGCACCCTTTCTCCTCTAAAAAGAATGTAAACTTCAATGTCATTGTTCTTGCATTCTCTATTCCATGGGTTTCTACAACGCTCCATTAACGCGAACCTCCAGTGGGCAAACCACTTTGAAAACGCTTCGCCGACTTTGCTTTTAAAACTCTCTGTGAAACAACATTTTTTCACTTTGGAGAGAGATAAGTTAAAGTGAAATTTATACATACAAAGCTAAATGTTAGAAAAGCGGTAAAGTTTATGAATTTAATGTGCAGCAAACGAATCTTGTGTTTCCAAATTATGTAAAACTCAAAACTGTCTTAAGGTGATTGAAGATTTGAACCACGACGATTTAAGGAGAATTCTAACGCGGTACAAAATCGTCGCAATAGTAGGATTGTCAAGAGACACTTCAAAAGATAGCTACAGAGTGGCTGAATATTTGAAGAAAAACGGTTTCCGCATTGTTCCAGTCAACCCCACAGTAGATGAAGTTTTAGATGAGAAAAGTTACGAGAGTCTCTTAGACATGCCAGTCGAAGTTCAGAAAACCATAGAGGTTGTTGACATTTTTAGACCATCTACCGAGGTTTTACTCATAGTGGAGCAAGCGGTTCGGTTGAAGAAAATGCATGGTGTACCTTATGTGATTTGGATGCAGCTTGGAATCATAAACGAGCAAGCAGCAAGGACAGCTAGAAAAGCAGGCATATTGGTGGTTATGGACAAATGTATGATGCGAGAACATCGACGCCTCTTTGCCAGTGATGAGTAGGGAAGATTTTTAAAGTTTGATTGTTGGTGGAGGCTTTTCTAATTTCTTTAGCGGTTTTATCCCAAAATTTTCCAAAGCCAGCTTCTCAAGTTTTTCTATTTCAGCTTTTTTGAAACCTATGTAGATACCATCATATTTTCTCCCAACCCAGGTCCTCGTTGACTTTTCCTTTTCAATAAGTTCATTAAGCAATGGACAAGCTATAACAATGCTTGAAACCGCTACTTCTTCTCCATCTAAAATTATCTGGCACTTTTCCCTCAAAACAATCTCTAAACCATTCTCAACCCCACTTATCTCTAGAAAATTGCCTCGTCCTCTACGAATGACCTTACCTAAACCCATTTTCTCAATGTCTATGTGGCTGACTCTTGCTCTTGCATACCCTTTTAAATGAATATAGACTTCAGCGTCAATTTTCCTTTCACAAGGCATAAAAATGGTAGATGCATCTAACCTAAACTTTCCATGAATCCTCTTTACCATCTTATAACCTGCTTAAATCTGGATTACTTCTGGCATTATTTTCTCTTTTGTTATCCTTAGCAAAGCTACGGTTGGTTTAATTATGAAAGAAGGAATGGGGTTCGTTGGGCTTCCAGGATTTATAAATAAGGTGTTTCCTTCCCATTTTATGCTAGAATTATGTGTATGTCCATAAACCAACACACTAAAGCTGTTCTGTTTGGCAATTTCACGCATCTTCCTCATCCCGAAGAGGGCTCCAGGGTCATGTATAACCCCGACTTTCCAATCAAAAGCCTTAACAGAACTCAGTTTCGGTAGTTTTCCACGAATTTCAGGCCCGTCCATGTTTCCGTAAACAGCCAAGACGGGCGCAAGTTGCTCCAATTCGTCTATAACTGACATTTCCACTAAATCACCCGCGTGCACTATGAAATCCACCTTCTCAAAAACTTCGAAAACTTTTTTTGGAATACTTCTAGCCCTTACAGGTATATGCGTGTCAGATAATAAGCCAACAGTTTTTGTTGGAGGATATTTACTCAATTGAGAAAGAACTTGGGGTTGCTGAAGAGCCATTCAAAGTCCTCTGTAACATCCCTTATGGAAGCTTCAGATAAAAGTGCTTCTCCCTCATCTTTTTCGAGATTATACTAATGCCGCACCACCTTCCAAGGGTTTCAAAAACAACAGCCGTGTCAGGGTCTCTTAGGTTAACTCTTGGTTTTTCTCCGTCTCTTTCTTCTAATGCCTTAGAAATAAAGGTTCCAACTTCTTTAGCTATTTCTTTTGAGGAGAAGACTCCCTTGAGTCCGCGTCTCTCAACTATAACGCTGAAGGATTCGTCCTTCCGAATTTTCTTGAGAAGAGGCTTAACCGCTTCGCAAAATTCCTCAACGATGTTTGCTGGAGAGAAAATAAAGGATTTCTCAATGGGAACAACCTTAGATAATGTAAGGATACTTCTTTTGTCAAGCTCCTGCAGAAAAGCCTCAAGGTTTTCCACTTTGCCTCTTATAACATCTCTAAAGCTTGTCTTGTAGAAGTCTCCAAGCTCCTTTAGTTGCTCTAATAACTCTCTTTCTCCATAACGATGAGAGGTCAAAACCACTTCCATATAATGTAGAGAGAATGCTTTCTAAAGGATAAGATTTGCTAAGAAAATTTTGAGACAAACATGTTCCCCTTGATAAAAAATCTCAGTTTTTGAGGTAAATCTGCCTTGACGCCGATTCTATGGGAGGAACAAATCTGGAAGCTTTCACTTCTTCCCTCAACCACCAATATTTGACTGTTCTTTTTCGTGACATCCACTCCATTCAACTCCTTTGTTATCGCTAATGCCTTCGTTAACTTCCCTGGTCTACTGGTCAAATCGAACATGTCTTCTGCATTTCTGTTTTTCTGCATAGTTTCTATTCCCTCAAGGGGTTCTATGGCTCTTAACAAAACAGCTCCAACACCACCTTTTACATGAGCAACTATGTTTAAGAGCCAATTCCCATGAACCATATAAATGAAAGCTTTTCCAACATCCATAAACATTAACTCGTTAAAAGTTTTTCTTCCCCTATAAGCTTTAGAAGCAGGGTCATTTTCTCCATAATAGGCTTCAGTTTCAACAATTTTCCCAGACAAAATTTCAGAATTCAACTCTCTAACCAAGATTTTTCCAAGCAGCTCCCTCGCAACTAAGGCTGGGTCCTGTTCATAGAAGTTTCTCTCTATTAGGTTCATCTTTTGTACCTTTTCTAGATCGCTTTAAAGAATATGTTAGAATCGCGAGATTTAAATCTCGAAAAAGGTTAAAGTTGTGTGGCGTTCAGCTTGATTGAGTCTTATGATTTTGGCTTAATAGTTATAAAAGGGAGAAGACACACAAGCGACGTTATAGTTTTCCCAGAGCACGTTTCTGATGGCTGGTGGAGGAAAGAAGGACACAGAATTTACCTAGATGATTTGAAAGAAATCCTTGACCACGAACCCAAACCCGAAGTGCTTGTTATTGGCACAGGCTATTATGGACTTGTAAAAGTTTCACCCGAAGTGGAAAACGCTCTAAAATCTCACGGAATCGAGTTAGTGACGCAACCGACAAAGGAGGCATGTCAAATATTTAACAAATTTCTAAAGTCTAATAAGCGAGTTGCAGGAGCTTTTCACCTCACATGCTAAAAACTGAAAAAGAGAAACAAAATCTTAAGTAGATTAGACCTTTAAATCCGAGCAATAGGTGAATGATTGGATGTGCGCTAAACTGCAAAGAGAAATAGAAAAAGAAGTCACAAATCTTCTAAGCGATTTAATCCGCATAAACACAACAAACCCACCTGGAAACGAAACAGAAGCAGCAAAATACTTGGCTGAGACCTTGGAAAAAGAAGGCTTTAGATGCGAGCTTTTTGAGTCTGCGCCTGGAAGAGGCAGCGTAATCACACGCCTTAAAGGAAGCGGTGAAAAACCAAGTTTGCTTTTGCTTTCGCATCTGGATGTGGTGGCTGCAAACCCAACTGAGTGGAGCGTGGACCCTTTTTCTGGCTTAGTCAAAAACGGTTTTGTCTGGGGACGTGGCGCCTTGGATATGAAGTCGATGACAGCCATGGAAGTCATGGTTATGAAGCTTCTGAAGAGAAATAATGTGAAATTAAAAGGCGATGTAACACTGGCTGCGACAGCCGACGAGGAAAAGGGCGGAGAAGCTGGAGCAGGCTGGTTAGTCCGTAATTACCCAGAAGAAATTCGAGCAGACTACGTATTAAATGAGGGCGGAGGCTTAGCAATCCCAATTGGAGGCAAAAACATCTACACAATTCAAACAGCAGAGAAAGGAATTTACTGGTTTAGAGTTAAGGCAAAAGGCAGACCAGGACACGGCTCCGTTCCAGGTGCAGCAGACAACGCTATACTCCGCATGAACAAAGTTGTCGAGACGCTTGGTAACTACCGTGCAAAAATCACAATAGTGTCAATTGTGAAACAGCTTCTGACCGAAGTTGCAAAAGAAAACAAAATGATGCAACAGGCTATGACGCTGATACTTCAAAACCCCGATATCAGCGACCAAGTCTTAGATAAGTTGGCTCAGACGGACAAGACCATGGCTGAGGAGATTCGGGCAATGCTTAGAATGACCATTGCACCTACAATAATTCACGGAGGCGTAAAAGAGAACATAATTCCATCAGAATGCGAAGCCGTGTTCGACTGTAGAATCCTGCCAGGACAGACAACGGCAGAAGCCATGAGTGAAATAAGAAACTTGTTAAAGGATTTTGACTTAGAAAAGTTAGAGTTTGAGACAGTTCAAGCCAACGAGCCATCTGAATCGCATGAAAACACGCTGCTTTACGAGCAGATTGTAAACGTTCTTAAAGAGTTTGAACCCGGCTGTGCTGTAACACCTATACTGCTTACTGGCGGAACTGACTCTCGCTTCTTTAGAAAAATAGGCACAACTTGCTATGGCTTTCAGCCAATGCGGGCAGACATGCCATACGGAGAAATCTTAAAAACAGTACACGGCATAGACGAACGAATCTCCATAGAAAACTTGGTGTTTGGAACAAGCATCCTCTATAATATAGTTGAAAAATTCATGACTTAGTATTAAACAGGTGAAAAAGTGAGGGTTAAAAAAAGCGAACTACTGCAAAAACTTAACAATCATAAGCAAAATATGGAAGCTCATTTCGAAAAAGCTTCAAGGTTTCTAGTAAAATGCCAAATTATTGAACCTTACGTTGAAAAAGGCACTTTATACGGTTGCATTTGCCCATGGGAAATTGGAGAATCCGCAGAGGAAGGCGCATTTCCAATACTTGAAGATTTTCATGACACTCTTGAAGCAATATGGGTTTGGTCATACTACACTAAAGTTTCTCGTAAACAAACTTTTAAGCCAAATATCAACTGGGCATGGGAATACATAGTTAAAAATTGGAAGAGATTCATGGGAAAAGAAGAAAAAGAGAATAAGAGTCTGTATGATTACTCTTACCTATTATTCAGCGGAACCTTCTACAAAAAAATCTTCAACGATAATAAATATGAAAAACTAATCTTACAGGCTGGAAATCGCTTAGAAAACCACATAAGCAAGCTGAAGTCTGCAGAGGGTAGAGAATATTATGACCCCTTTTGGAAGACATATTGTCTAAGCTTAGCAGCAAAATCGCTGAAGAAGCGAGAATGGCTTGAAACTGCTGAAACTTTTGTGAAAAGAACCATTGTCAATAAAGAACACCCTTTTTCAAAAATAGAAAAGGAACCACACCATAAAGGACTCGGAGGTCACGATTTCTTTTCCAAAAACGCGAACAAGGCCTTAGCTTTGATATCATGTTTAAATCGAGAAAAAATAGCGAAGGAAATAGTATTAAAGAAATTTCTGCCTTGTCTGCCGAAGAAGTTTGTTTCAAGAAATGCCGATGAGAATGCTTGGAACGCACATTTGGCTACTGCCATTGGAAAATCTTATGTTTTCACCGATAACGAAAAGTTTCTATATCAATATTTTGCAGTAATGGAGGAACTTGAGGCAAGGGATGTACAAAAATCTGCTGCTCTTCCTCGTTCTCCATCATTTTCTCGTAGAGAATCTTGGGCTACCTTCTTTTATGCCCATGCCTACTCATCAATAATTTAACCTCATTTATCGAAAACTAATTTGTAAATAATCATTCATCTTTTCAGATTAGTTTATATTTACTAGTCGTATAGTGAATAAATTTCTTCAGAGAGTGGAAGCATGAGAGCTGAAAACTCCGAAAAGTGGCTTATTTCAGTCTGTGGTTTGAACTGTGCAAAATGCGACATATACCAAGCTGGTCACGGCAATGACAAGTTGATGAATGAAATAATAGAGTGGTTTAAAAAAGAACGCAATGAAACTGTAAAACCAGAGCAAATAAGATGCGAAGGATGTAGAGGTCCGCTTGACGTCCACTGGAGCCCTGATTGTAAAATGATGCTCTGCGCCAAGAAACAGGGACTTCAACACTGTTTTCAATGCAAAGACTTTCCATGCACAATCTTGAATAAATTCAGCCTAGACGGCACGGCTCATCACAAACGGACTGTTGAGAACATGAAGAAGATGAAAGAAATAGGAATAGGAGCATGGATTGCGGAGCAGAAAAGAAAAGGGCAAAGCTTATTCTGCCCATAAAATGCACACGCCACAAATTTAGCCATGCCTATACTTCAGCAACTAATAAATACATTTGAACAGTTTTCTTATGCTTCTCTAAAGGAGGCTTTGATATGCCAGCAATAGAAGTCGGCAGAATCTGTGTAAAACTCACCGGTCGAGAAGCTGGAAGGAAATGCGTGATAGTTGATATAATAGACAAAAGCTTTGTGTTAATAACTGGTCCGAAAACGGTGACAGGAATAAAGAGGCGAAGGGCAAACATAAACCATGTTGAACCCCTACAAGAAAAAGTAGCCATTAAGCGAGGAGCGTCTGACGAAGAAATCAAAGAAGCTCTGAAGACGGCGGGCAAGCTTGAAGAAATGGCCCAAAAAGTTAAGCCAGTTTTAACTTCGGCTTAAACTCTTATATTTCTAAGTCTTTTTCTACATTGTAGGAGTGATGCATTCGCACATGCCTAGAAGTATCACCCCATGGGAAATCACACGCAAAATATTAGTTAAGGCAGAAGATAAGACCAATCTCCGCTATGGACATAAACCAGAAGAAAGACCGGCTGAAGAATACATACGATACGGCGTCATAAATCTTGACAAGCCATCTGGCCCCACAAGCCATGAAGTAGCCGCTTGGGTCAAACGTATATTAAATCTTCAGCAGGTTGGTCACGGCGGGACTCTAGAGGTTTAAAGCACAAACCAGAGAAATCCCAAAGTGACAGGTGTCTTACCCGTTACTCTAGAGGAATCTAGGAAAATTGTTCAAGCCTTGCTCTACAGCGGGAAAGAATACATCTGCATAATGAAACTTCACGGAAACGCAACAACAAAAGAAGTCAATAAGGTCTTTAAAGAGTTTGAAGACACCATTTACCAAAGACCCCCACTAAGGGCTTCAGTTAAGCGTCAACTTAGAACAAGAAAAATCTATTACATTGACTTTCTTGAAATGGATGGGCGAAACGTTCTTTTCAAGGTTGGATGCGAAGGCGGAACATACATACGCAAACTCTGTTATGATATAGGCGAAGTTTTAGGATGCGGAGCTCACATGCAAGAACTCCGCAGAATCAGAGCTGGACCTTTTGTTGAAAATGGAGACATTGTGACTTTGCATGATGTAACTTATTGGTTTATGGAATGGCAACAACAAAAAGACGAGAAAATTTTAAGAAAATTCATACAACCAATGGAAAAGGCTTTGGCCCTGGTTCCAAAAATTTACATCAGAGATTCAGCTGTAGATGCCATATGCCATGGAGCCAACCTAACAGCACCAGGCATTTTATCAATTGAAACTGGAATAAACAGTGGCTCAATAGTGGCTGTTTTCACCTTGAAAGGTGAAGCTGTGGCTTTAGCAAGGGCTGTGGCTTCCACAGAAGAGATTCTGAACATGGAACACGGAGTTGTTGCCAAAACTGAACGGGTGCTTATGTCTAGAGGCAAATATCCAAAATGTTGGAAAAGTGGCGAAATATAGATGCGCAAGAAAATCGAAGGATCAAACCACTATTATACGGTACACCCAAAATCCAAGATGAGGCTTGGGATAATCCGCACATATCTTCGAGGAGAGTCCTTTAAATTCTTAACCGCCTCAGGCGTTTTCTCCAAAAAGCGTGTTGATCTGGGCACAAGACTCTTAATCGAGTCCATGATTCTTCCAGAAAGGGGCTATGTTTTAGATGTGGGATGTGGTTATGGTGCGGTTGGAATAGTCGCTGCTATCGTTAATTCTAACCTGCGCGTTATACTAGTTGATGTAAATGAACGGGCAGTTTGGCTTGCAAGACAAAACATCGAAATCAACCATGCAGACAACGCGGAAGTTAGAAGGGGCTGCTTATACGAACCAGTTAAAGACTTAACTTTCAACTGTGTCCTTTCGAATCCTCCTGTGAGCGCTGGAATGGCAACGGTTAAAGCAATAGTTACCGAAGCGCCAAAACACATGACGAGCAAAGCCCACTTTCAAATGGTTGTAAGGTCCAAAATTGGAGGTAAACGACTCCCCATGATTTTTGAGGAAACATTTGGAAACGTTGAAGTTCTCGCTAGAAAAAGTGGCTACCGCGTATTAATAGCAGAAAAACAATAAGCCTTCTCAATCCGTGGTTAATTTGTTGACGATTCTTTTTATGATTGGAATAATAATCATGGATGTTGGGAAACTTACAATGTATCCAACTGCAAATGCGCGGGCCCATTTCTCTAGAAAGCTGGGAACAAAACCCAGATTTATTAAGGTTAGGACCAAAGACATGGAGAAGGACATGCCTAATGACATTAATGCTCCAAACAAGATTGTAGAATATCTTCTGCCTATTTTCATAACAGCCACCGTTTAGTTGAGTTTACCGAAGTTAAATTTGCAATGGTGCACTTAATTTTTCCTTAACCCATAATTCAAAATTTTCGAGGCTATAGGATAAGTTCTATAACGGCTTGCCTTAGAAACTCATAATAAATTAAATAGCTTGAATTATACTAAAATGAGGCGCAAGCCGGGGTCTCCTAGTCAGGTAGGGAGCAGGCCTGGAGACCGTCCATAAAAGCCTAACAGCCTGTGGCCCAACTTGGGCCGCGTGGGTTCAAATCCCACTCCCGGCGCTTATTCTTTTGTCATGTAAGTTTCAAACAGAACCTATTGAAAGATTACTCAAATCGTTTATAACGTAAATAAACGCGTATCCTCTCCACCGTTTCCATCTTTCTTCAGCATGCGTTCTGACCTTTTTCATCGCGATTTTGAGCGGTGGAAGGGCTCTATCTGGAAAGAATAAACTCCAGAACACCTTTGCACTCCAAACGTCTATAGGAAATCTTTCCGTATGAGGTAAAGCAATCTCGGCAGAGTATTTTCCAATCCCCTTAAGTCTCATCAATTCTTTCCTGGCGTCTTCGAAAGGTATCTCATTAAGCCTTTCTAATGAGGGAAAATTCCCTCTGTCAATCAACTCAGCAATAGCCTTGAGGTATTTTGCTCTGAAGCCAAGCTTGCACTTTTCCTGAAGATCTTGCAGACTAGCTTGGGCGATTTGCCTAGGGGTAAACCATGCAGATATTCTGCGCCCGTCAAACGAGATTCTTCGACCAAAGACTTGAAAAAGAAGCCTAAACATTTGTTTAGTTCTTTCAAGAGAAGCCCACTGCATGGTAATCGCTCGAATAATATTATGAAACAAGCGCTGATGCTGGCCACATCTCATGCCGTATAAATCTGCCTTAACCCGTTTTATAATTGGGTCATGCTCAGCCATAGAATAGAAACCGCTTATGTCTGTGTTAAGCTCCAAACACCTCGCCACATCATTTAGAAGTGCTCTTTCCTCATCGCTTCCAAATTTTTCATGCGAGAATATTTTGCCGCTGATTTTCGGAGAATCTGTGGTCCCAACCTTTTTTAGCTTCAATCCCACGGGTTCTCCTGAGGCAAGTTCAATTGCTGTCCAAATTGTTCCATTATGGCAGATCTCGGTTGGGTTAAGCCAATGGTAGCCTAGAGGCTTATGAACTGTTAACTCGAAATTATAGGGTGGAAGAGGTGTCATTTCAAAGCTTGCGACAGGCCTAAGTTCCTTAAGTGCCATCCTGTTAACCTACACCAATATATTAAGCAATGATGCGTGAATAATATTCTTTGCCTGGAGAATCATTATTTTATGGGCGCAGAACCGAGATGTAAACCTATTCCCCGGCGCTTATGTTTGCGGGTTGACGTTTAAATTCTCGGTTTTCGACGTTCACGGATATGACAGACTGTTTTATGACGCAAAAAGCAATTTCGAATATCGGTTTTTACAATATTTTTATGTTTTAATTCCAAGTAAAAGAGTTATTTGAGGGAAGATCCTCCCTTGCTTTTTAATCACTTCACCTGTTTCTTTCCAAAAATTATCAAAATCCACCTTCACACCAAATGGTTTCATCCACTCAACACTTAATCTTAATTCTCTTTCTGCGTCTTTTGGAAGTAAACTCTCTCTCGGGTCATAAGACAAAACCCTAAGTTGAGAGATTTCATTCTTTTTCATCGCGGCAGTAATCTCTTTAGTTGAAGGCAAAAGGTTACCCCAATATCGCTTGATAGCATTAAAGAGCCTTCCTTGATCTTCTTTCGGCTTACAACAAGGAAACGAGTCATCCGCTATTGCAACTATACCATTTTTCTTTACAACTCGACAAACTTCTTTTATGGTAGCTAGAACACCTTTGTTTCCCCTAGTGCTTTTTATATCCTGCAAAGCTCGAAAACTGACAACAGCATCGAAGCTTCCTTCTCTGAAGGGAAGTTTTATTGAATCGCAAACCAACAAAGCCATCCTTCTCTCCATCCTTATTTGCCTTGCAATCCACCGAGTGACTGCGATTGTACTATGTTCACGAAGAACATCAATTCCCACAACTTTTCCAGAACTCAAAGCATAAGCTAACTCCATAGTGAAATAACCTTGACCATATCCAATCTCCAAAATCAGCCAATTAGGGTTCGGATTAACCTGCTCCACCAACCATCTTCTGGCTTCACCAAACCTTATATCTGCTAACTCAAAAGCTCTATCTTCTTCCTCTATTCTTGCAGAAACTGCCTCGTAGATTTTTTCCCATACTCTCACTGTTCACTTCTCCCTCTCTAAAATTAACCGAATTAATTAATAAAATATCTGAAAGAAACTATTGTAAACACAAGTTAGTTGCTTTATGTAGAAGTTCGCCGAGAATTTAAACCGAGATTTAAACCTACTCCCGCACCATCTTAGAATTTCGCTAGAAAAAAGGGGGAACGAATGGTTTTTGTTGACGTTTGTTTTAAAGATAGTAACAGTGAAACCGTGTGAATTTGATTTCGAGGTTTGACCCTTGGCGTTCCAAGCTTTGCACCTGTCCACCTAAATTGTCTTTTAATCCTTACACTGGCTGTGACCACGCATGCGTTTATTGTTATGCCTCAAGCTATATCCCAAAATTTTTTGATTGCAGAGCAAAAAAAGACTTAATCTCAAAACTAAAAAGAGAAGCAGTGAAGCTTAAAGGCGAAATAATATCAATTGCCAATTCTTCAGACCCTTATCCAAACTTAGAAGCCAAGACAGGTTTAATGCGGAAATGCCTGGAGATCTTATCCCTACACAACTGTAAGATTCAGGTAATCACAAAGTCCAACCTTGTCATTAGAGACATCGACCTCTTGAAGAAGACTTCTTCAATGGTCTCTTTAACCATCACAATAGATAGCGATAATATTTCAAAACTCATAGAGCCACATGCTCCACTGCCGTCAGAACGTTTGAAAGCTGTTGAAAACTTAATTAAAAAGGAAATTCCAATGTCTGTGCGCATAGACCCCATAATTCCATTCGTAAACGACAACACGGAAAACTTGATTAAAACTCTCGCTTCCATGGGCGTCAAACATATTACAGGCTCAACCTACAAAGTTAAGTTGGACAACTGGCAAAGATTTAGCACAGCACTGCCGAAAACCGCAGAAAAATTAAAACCGCTTTATTTTGAAAAAGGTGAAAAAATTGGCAGATACATTTACTTGCCAAAGGCTTTAAGGCTTAAAATGATGAAAACGCTAGGCTCATTAGCTGAGAAATATGGCATGAAATTTGGAACTTGCAGGGAAGGCCTAAGCCATCTAAACACAGCTTTATGCGACGGTTCATGGTTGCTGTATTCATCCACTTAGCAAGCCTTATTTCTCACATCGTAAGCTTTTTATTGAATTAATATGTCGTCAAAAGAACAGGAGAATAAAGGCGACAACTTGCCTCCTGGTCAAAGAGCTGTTAAATGCCTTTTAAGATGGGGTAAAGACCATCCAACTATAGGTGTTCCTGTCCCGAAAATTGACTTGAAAACTTGGATTATAGCAATCGACGGAGAGGTAAAGAACCCTCTAAAGTTGAATTGGAATGACATTCTAAAAATGCCAAAAGTTGAGTCTGTGAGCGACTTTCACTGTGTGGAAGGCTGGAGCGTCTTAAACTGCAGATGGGAAGGAATCCTATTCAAACACATAATAGATTTAGTTAAGCCTAACAAAAACGCCAAATTTGTTTCCTTCAATTGTGCAGATGGCTATTCAACCTCTCTTTCGCTGGAGGAACTTTTAGGAGAAGATATTCTTTTAGCTTATAAACTAGATGGAAAATTTCTTGAAGAAGGTTTAGGTGCTCCCTTGCGGTTGGTAGTTCCCAACAGATACGCCTATAAAAGTGCCATGTGGATTACCAGAATAAGGTTTGCTCCAAAGAAAGAGTTGGGTTATTGGGAAAGCCGAGGGTACAGCGATACTGCAGACGTTTGGAAGAACGACCGCTTTTCAAGATAAAAAGAATAAACACGCCCTGATTATAATTAGGCTGAATCGAGTAGTTAAGATGCACCAGAGTTTGGTAGCCGGGGATAGTTTCAAAAATCGGTTTTTCGATTTTTTTAGGTTTTAATTCCAAGAAGATTTTGATGTCAAAAACTACTTAAACAGCTGGTCTTAGCGAAGAAACTCACAAGTGCTTGAACATAGTTACGTATTCTTCTCCCTTGTCGTCTCTGAAATTTCCTATAACTTTGAATCCAAGTTTTTGGTAGAAGGTAACACTGTCAAAATCAGTTGTTTTTTGTAGCACTTCCGTCCAGATTTTTCTTTTTTCCCTATGTCTTGCCCAGTCGCACACTCTTTCGACGAGAGTTGAACCTATTCCCTTCTCTCTATACTCCTCTTTCACTGCTATCCAGCAAAGATGAGCCTCATCATAAGCCTCGTGTTGCTTCAAAGCCTCATCTTCAATGTCATATCCGCTTGGCGTTCCCTTAAGCCAACCACCCGCAGCTCCAACTATTGCATCTTTGTGTTTGGCCAAAATTACAATAGCTTCAGAGCTGCCTATCATTTTTTCAATATGCTTTACATCAGGACAAACAGATGGCAAATGCTTCTTCACTGTTGACGCCTCACCTTTCACGGCTTGAACATATCTAACCAACTATCGCCCTCCTGATAGTCGCATCACTGCAATTATTGAAAGCGCTGCTCAGAATTATTTAACAATTTTGTCCATTCCAAAAATATCCCAAAAATGACCCAAAATCAAAATTTTGAGCCACAATCCTAGATAGTTTCAAAATCCAGTTCAAACCCCTCAAGAAATACCAGACCAGCGTGAAAACAGAGGGTCTGGCACCCTTGCACGCATGCACAAACCATTTAGTAGTTTAGCCTTTGGTTTTTGCATTGAACATCTAAGAAGGCTCGAAATATACGTCGTTTGCTAAATAATTTTCCCTATTGCGTCTTTTATAATGAAAACAGACTTTTCGAAGTCTTTCTTTGCTTCAGGATTCAATTCAAGTTCCAAAATTCTCTCCACGCCATTTCTTCCAAGAATGCACGGTACACCAATTGAAACATCTGAAAATCCATATTCGCCCTGAAGGTACGTGGAAACACCCATCGCCCTGTTTCTGCCTCTGAGAACAGCGTCAACCATAATTGCAATGACAACTGCTGGTGCATAAGTCGTAGACCCCTTAAGATTAATAACGTCAGAACCAGAAGTTTTCGTTAAATTCACAATCTTTTTAATTTGTTCCTCTTTAAGCAAGCTAGTTATCGGTATTCCCGAGACAGAAGCATAATTTACAAGAGGAACCATGGAATCCCCAT
>Ga0315306_10000855_pt1 | contig 14691 bp, 12 predicted proteins | sample TDP1_MG_FD_203803 | JGI IMG/M metagenome (GOLD analysis project Ga0315306, IMG submission 203803) | Freshwater sediment microbial communities from Lake Towuti, South Sulawesi, Indonesia - TDP1 | ecosystem: Environmental > Aquatic > Freshwater > Lake > Sediment | place: Indonesia: South Sulawesi... | reverse complement strand
AGCAACCCTTCCTTGAGCATCGACCATAGCCACCTGACGGACTGACTCACTCTTATCTGCCTTGAGAAGCGCAGAAAGAGCCTCTTCGGCGCTCTTGCCGGCCCTCATCAGCTCCAAGCCAAGCGGCCCGTATGAAACCTCGACAAAGGATTGAGTGGCAATTGCCCCGACACCCGACTCCACCCAGGGAACGATTGATCCGACAGAAAACCAGTGCGATTGGACGGCTACGCCCAATTCGCCTGTCTTCTTGTCAAAAGCAACGATGGAGTAAGTGTGGGCCGGCCTGGAGCTCTCTCCTGCTAGGGCAAAGGATATGGCCAAAAGAATCATTCCGATGAAAATCTTGTATCTTTTCATTTGCAATCTCCTCTGTTAAAAATTAATTCTCACAAAGTAGGGAAAGAACATTTTATTTTTTAAAATTCACTGCCCGGCGTTACGAATGTTGCCGTATCGAACAACGTCCAGGGATGAGATCTCATATCCTTCAAAAACTTTTCCTGCCATCGGTATTCGGGATGTTTTTCGAAGAATTTGGAGGCGATAAAATCTTGCCCGCAGGGATGGCCCATTCTTGCCCAGAACTTCAGGCTTTTAGCCAGCTTGGCTGTTGTGACTTTGCCCTGGACAGCGCCTCCTGGAAAATAGGGCGTCCAGATGAATTCCGGCAATCCTCTGGGGTCATCCTCGACATGTCCGCAGAGGACATTGCTGTTGGAAGCAACTGCTCCGGAACTTATATCCAAATGGTCTCCTTCAAACAATTTGCCTTTCTCTGCGTTTATCTTTCCCTTGTTCTCTTCCATGAGCTGCTCCCAGCGCGCTTTCCTAATTAGAACTGACAAGCTTGAATCCTTGGGATTAAACGTTGTCTCTTCGGCGATGAGCTTTTCATCGCTGGGGAAATTGGAGCCAATAAAATAGCCGTCCTTTGTGCGCCAGACTCGCTTGTTTTTCAGCCCGAGCTCGAGCCTTGCGATTTCGTTCGTCTTCAAGTCACCGACGAGCCAGTCGTTGGCATAAGCGCCGTTGTTATCGGCGCACATGATGCTGATAAAGGCATCGACCGAATCGGCATACTGAGCTGCCTTCCTGGCCCTCATGAACTCAGGAGTTCCATCCTCTTTAAATCCTTTGAACTGGGAGATGGTCGTCTCAGTATAGACAATTCCCGCACCGTTGAGGACAAAATCATCGCCGCTGTGGATATAGCCGGGGAAGGAATCCATCAATATTCGAAATCCTTTTTTGGGCACGATGTCGGCAATGATGTTCCATCTCTCGCCGACGATATAATCAACCCAGGCATTGTGTCCGATGACAATCTGACCGTCTTCGGTGTAGCTGCCAGTGGCGATAAAAGCGCTGCAGAAGCTTGGAGCCTTGTTGTTTCCTGCTCCTTGTTTCGCCTTCTCCTCCAGATAAGGGAAATAATACATGGCGAGTTCGATCCAGCCGTTTAAAGCTGTGATGTCAAATTTATCATATTTTTTTTCTGGAAAACGGGCACTCAGCCCCGCGGCAATTCCCTCGATCTCTTCCTGGTACTCCTTCTCGATTTTTGGCCAGAAAATATTCTCAGCTGCCTCCCGGTAAAACTTCCAGGCGTGGTTCGTCGCTCTCTCCAGGTAAAAAGCGAACATCTGGAGGGCATCATCGATCTCTGGAGCAAGATGAAAGCCCTGCTGAAATCCGATTTCGCCCGGCGTGCCTTCGAGATGGACATAAATCCAGCCATTTTTATCTTCGCGAAATGATTTCTTTAGTTGAGGAGCTTCGTTTTCGAGACTCTCGAGCTCGCGAACCTTGATGTTTCGAAACCAGACAGCATCTGTATGGTCCTGAAGGACAATGTGCCCCTTTCTCTTTGCTGCGAATTCCGGAATATCCTTGAACTTGCTCTGGGCGATGAGCTGAGCCATACGAGGTGTATTCAAATCATACTCCAGGACTTTGACGCCATTGAGCCAGTGCTCGCCGTGATTGCCGCGGAAGAGAATCCGCGCCTGGTTAAATTCTCCTACAGGCTTGAGCTTCTTTCCCTGAGGAGCGATCAAATCATAAAGCGCTGCAGCGGTTCTGTTGTCGCCTTTCTTTGCGTCCGGATGTCTTTCATCATCAAGAATCTGGTATTCAAATCCAAGAGCCGCGTTCTTTGGTGGGTAGGAGACAGACATCTCTTCCGAGACATTGTACTTGATGCCGCTGTTTCCTCCAGAGCTGATTTTCCATTCGAGCGAAAGTTCGAAATCCATGAACGATTCGACGGTCATGATGTCTCCGCCTTCAAGGGGCTGTCCATCTTTTTGCAGAGGCGCATCCTTGCTCGGCACTTTTTTTATCGCCCCTTGCTCGATCACCCAGTGGCCTTCTGGGATTTCCTCCCGGCCAAGGCCGCGCCAGCCTTTGAATGTCTTCCCGTCAAAGAGAAGCTTCCAGCCAGAAGCCTGCTCTTCTTTGGTCAAGGTGTTGAGCTGTGTCTGCGAAGCAGATGAGAGTCTGCTTTTTTCATCTTGGGTGCAAGCAAGAAAGAGAATCCCAAGAATAGCTGCAACCGTAAAGGCAGATATAATTATTTTTTTTGGCATAGCTTGAATCTCCTTTTTAAGTATGATGTCAAACCTTCCCCAAATTATCAATAAAAAAAAGGGGACTGTCCCTTTTCTGATTGAATAAATGTTTGGTCTTGGTATATATAGAAAGTAAAAAATGCGTTCAAAAAAGGAGATTGATGAGGTGAAGAGGATAACAAGACGAGAATTTATAGGGGAATCGACAAAGGCGGCTGCGGCCGCGACGGCTCTGGTTGCCGGCCTAGGGCCTCTTGTTGAAAAAAAGGCTCCTATCCAGAAAAGAGTTAGCCCTAACGACAAGATTCATGTGGCCTTGATTGGCTGCGGCGGAATGGGAAAAACCAACCTGAGCGATTTCCTGCGTATCAAGGAAGTCGAGTGCCTGGCCATCGCCGATGTCGATGATCAGCACTTGGATGAGGGTTTAAAGATTGTCCAGGAAACTCGCAGCAAGAAGGCTGAAGGCTACAAAGATTTCCGCAAGATCATCGAGCGAAAAGACATCCAGGCTATCATTGTCTCCACGCCTGACCACTGGCATGCCCTGCCGACAATCTATGCCTGCCAGGCAGGCAAGGACGTCTATGTCGAAAAGCCTCTGGCAACGACGATCGAGGAAGGCCGGGCGATGGTCCATGCCGCGCGCAAATACAACCGTATCGTTCAGGTTGGAACACAGCAGCGGAGCGCCAAGCACTTCTCCGACGCCGCAGATTTCGTCCAATCAGGAAGGCTGGGCAAGATCCGCATGGTGCGCGCCTGGGCTTATCTCGATTGGAAGGGCAACATAGGAAATCCTGCTGATGAGCCTCCTCCCCCTTATGTCGATTATGATCTATGGCTCGGTCCTGCTCCTCTACGGCCCTTCAACGCTTGCCGCTTCCATCATAATTTCCGCTGGTTCTGGGACTATTCCGGCGGCCTGATGACAGACTGGGGCGCGCACATGGTTGATGTAGCCATGTGGGCGATGAAAGAGGACCCGCTTGGCGCCATGGCTATCGGCGGAAAATATGGTTTTCCGGATGACATCCGAGAAACTCCAGACACGCAGCAATCTGTTGTCGAATTTCCAAGCTTCTCCCTTGCTTGGGAGCACATGATCGGCTGCGGAGTCGGGCCCTGGCAGCGGGAGCATGGCGTGGAATTCCATGGCGAGAATGGAATACTTGTCGTGGACAGGAGTGGATGGGAAGTCAACCCGGAAACAGATAAGTTCAAGCAGCCTGAGCGCGTCTTTCGGATGATGCCTACACCAAGGCAGGAAGGCTCGAGCGATTTTCATTTCAGCCATGTCCGCAATTTCATCGACTGCCTAAAGACAAGACAAGCTCCCAAGGCAGAGGTTGAAATCGGGCATAAGTCTGTCATCGCCTGCCATCTGGGGAATATCGCTGTCCGCCTCCGCCGCTATATCCGCTGGGACGCAGCAAAAGAGCAGGTCGTCGGCGACCCTGAAGCTCAGGCTCTTGTCAGCCGAGAATACCGCAAGCCTTGGGTTCTTCCCAAAGAATAAGCTTTTTTAAGCGAGGATTGGCATGAGCAGGACAACGCGACGCGATTTTATTAAATTGACTGGCCTGGCCGCAGCCGCATCTCTGCGGCCCTTTGTCAAATCTCGGGCAAATTATGGGCAAGAAAAAGTCATTCAGGAAAAAAAGACATTGAACCTCGGCCTGGCTTCTTACAGCTTCCGTCAATTCAGCCTTGAAGAGACGCTGGCCATGACAAATAGATTAGGGCTGAGGAGGATTGCTCTTAAAAGCATCCATCTTCCCCTGGAAAGCAGCGAGGCGGAGATAAAGGCTGCAGCAGAAAAAGTCAGGCAGCGAGGACTTGACCTCTACGGCTGCGGGGTGGTTTACATGCAGAATGAAAAAGAGGTCGAACAGGCTTTCAGCTATGCGCGAACTGCAGGCATGAAGGTTATCATCGGTGTCCCAAACCATGAGCTTCTGGACTTTGTCAATAAAAAAGTCCAGGAGTTCGACATCAAGCTGGCCATCCATAACCACGGGCCTGGCGACAAGCTCTATCCGACTCCAGAGAGTGTCTACGAAAAGGTCAAGGATTTTGACCATCGCCTTGGCCTCTGCCTCGACGTTGGACACACCCAGCTTGCAGGCTTCGACCCCTCTGAATCCGCCAGAAAATTCGCTCGGCGCCTGTTCGACATCCACATCAAAGACGTCACAGCCTCATCCCAAGAGGGAACTTCGATTGAGGTCGGGCGGGGTGTGGTCGATATCCCGAAGTTTCTGCAGACTCTGCTCAAATTGAGCTACTCAGGGACTGTTGCCTTAGAGTACGAGAAGGATGAAAAAGACCCCCTCCCCGGAGCTTCAGAATCCATCGGCTATATCAGAGGTGTTCTGGCCGTGCTTTGAGGTGCAAAGATGATCGTTGAGAGCCTGGCCTATGCCAGAGCAGGGCTGTTGGGCAATCCTTCGGATAAATATTTCGGCAAGGCCATCTCCATCTCCATCAAGAATTTCAGCGCTCGCGCCTCGCTCCGCCAAACGCCAGAGCTTCAAATTGAAGCTCAAAGCCAAGACCGAAACATTTATAGGAATATCCATGAGCTTGCCCAAAGCATCGACCTCTTTGGATATTACGGCGGAGAGCGGCTGGTCAAAGCTGCCATAAAAAAATTCAATGAATACTGCCTGAGCCAAAAAATTCTGTTAGAAGAAAAGAATTTCACAGTCGGCTACGATTCCGACATCCCCCGCCAGGTGGGTTTGGGCGGCTCGAGCGCAATTGTCACGGCAACGCTGAAAGGCCTGATTGAATTTTACGGCGTTTCGATTCCCAAAGAAATTCTTCCAAACCTCATCCTCGAGGCAGAGCTCGGAGAGCTGGGAATCGGCGCTGGATTCCAAGACAGAGTCATCCAGGTTTATGAAGGCTGCGTCTACATGAACCTGGACGCCAGGCTGATTAAGGAGAAAGGATACGGTATCTACGAGCGCCTGGACCCAAAACTTCTTCCCGACCTTTATCTCGCTTACAAGCCGACGCTGGCCAAGGTCTCGGGCAAAGTCTTGAATGAGATTGATGAGGGATTCGAAAAGCGAGACCCTTCTGTGATCAAGATATTGAATCAAATCGCAGAGCTGGCTGAAGAGGGGAAGAGGGCAATGCTCGAAGGAGATAAAGAGCGGTTGTTCGATTTGATGAACGAGAATTTTGACCTGCGGCAAAAGATCATGACCATCGGCGAGGGGAACCTGCAAATGATTCGCACCGCACGAGGCTGCGGGGCCTCGGCAAAATTTGCTGGCTCAGGAGGCTCGATCATCGGCATCTATAAAGGCGAAGAAATGTACGGTCTTCTCCTCCGCGAGCTGGGAAAGCTTCAGGCAAAAGTGATCAAACCCATCATTCAATGATATAAGGGCAATAATGATATTTTGCGCTATCAAAATGGACGAATTCATAACAAGAATAAAGTTGCTGGCGCTCATCGCACTCATTTCTTCTTGTATTGGCATAGGCTGTAAAGCAGAGAAAAAAATTAGAGTCATTAAGCTCGGCCATGGCCTTGCGCCTACCCATCCGGTTCATCTGGCGATGAAATTTCTGGCTGAACATGTTTACCAGAGGTCAAACCAGAGATTGAGAATCGATATCTATCCCAGCGAGCAACTGGGCTCAGAAAGGGAATGCCTGGAGCTTCTCCAGGTCGGAAGCCTGGGAATGGCAAAAGTCTCCTGCAGCGTCCTGGAAGGCTTTGTGCCGGCGATGAGCATCTTGAGCTTGCCCTATCTTTTCAGGGATGAAGAGCATCGAACCAAAGTCCTGGAGGGAGAGGTCGGAAAAAAGCTGCTTCGGGAGGGGGAGAAGTTTTGGCTTCGGGGACTTTGCTTCTATGATGCAGGAATGCGGAGCTTCTATACAAAAGCGAAGCCGATACTTGTCCCGGATGACCTTATCGGGCTTAAAATCAGGACTCAGGAAAGCACGACCTCGATGAGGATGGTTCAGGCTCTGGGAGGCTCGCCGACACCGATTGCCTGGGGCGAACTCTACTCTGCCCTTCAACAGGGAGTGGTTGACGGCGCGGAAAACAATCCTCCGAGCTATTATCTCTCCAAGCACTATGAGGTCTGCAAATTTTATTCCCTTGATGAGCATACAGCTGTTCCGGATGTCCTGCTGATCAGCACCAGAGCCTGGAGCAGCCTCTCGCCTGAATTTCAAAATCTCATCCAGCAAGCTGCGGATGAGTCTGCTCAATACGAAAAGCAGCTGTGGATGAAGGCAACCCAAGAGGCTTTAAAGCAAGTCCAGAAATTTGGGGCAAAAATTTTCTACCCTGATAAAAGACTCTTCGCTGATAAGGTTAGGCCTCTTTATGAAAACTACAAAGCAAAGCCAGAGCTCTTCGAGCTAATCCAAAAGGTCGAAGAATTGCACTGATGTTCAAAAAAGCAAAAGATGCAGTCGATAGAATCCTGGAGTCGCTCCTCGCTGTTTTTATGTCTGCCAGTGTCTTTAATGTTTCCTGGCAGGTTTTCACCCGCTTTGCCCTCCGCCATCCCAGCTCCTGGACAGAGGAGGCTGCCCGCTTTCTGCTCATCTGGACTGGACTGCTCGGGGCAAGCTATGCTGCGGGCAAAAAAATGCATCTTCCGCTCGACTTTCTTCTGCTCAAGCTAAAAGGCAGGGCAAGAAAACTGGCAGAGCTGAGCATCCAGGCTTTTATTTTTGTCTTTGCTCTGCTGGTCATGGTCCTCGGTGGCATTCGGCTGGTAGCAATGACCTTCATCCTGAGTCAAGTCTCTGCTGCCCTCAAAATAAAGCTGGGCTATGTCTATCTGGCTCTCCCTTTGAGCGGCTTTCTCATCATGTTCTACTCGTTTGTCTTCTTCGTGGAAAAAGCAAAGGAAAGAGAAAGCCTTGGGAATTTTGATCCGCTAAAATCAAAAAGTTTCAGGGCTCAAGAATAATATGGAACCTCTGCCTGTGCTCATTCTCATTGTCTGCTTTGTCCTGCTGTTAGGCCTCGGTGTTCCCGTTTCTTTTAGCCTTGGCCTTTCGACTGTGGCCGCGATGCTGACCGGCATAAAAGCCATTGCAGCCTTGACCACAGTCGCTCAGCGCATGGCCACCAGCCTGGACAGCTTTGCCCTTTTGGCCATTCCCTTCTTCATCCTTTCCGGACAACTGATGAATAGAGGAGGAAGTGCCAGACGGCTCATTGCTTTTGCCAAAGTCCTGGTCGGGATGTTTCCCGGCGCTCTGGCCTTTGTCAACATCATGGCGGCCATGCTCTTCGGCGCCATCTCTGGGTCGGCCGTGGCCTCAGCGGCTGCCATCGGCGGGTTCATGACTCCGATGATGAAGAAGGAAGGATATGACCTGAATTTCAGCACTGCCGTCAACATGACCTCGGCCGTGACCGGGCTCATCATCCCGCCCAGCAACGTTTTGATCATCTATTCTGTGGCCAGCGGTGGCGTCTCTATCGCTGCCCTTTTTATCGCCGGCTATCTTCCTGGAATCCTTCTTGGAATCTCGTTGATGGTCGCGGCCGGAATGATATCCTACTTGAAGGGATATCCTGTTGCGCAAAAAGTAAGCTTAAAGGAAGCGACTTTTCTCTTGCTCGACTCTCTTCCCAGCCTCTTTTTGATCGTTCTGGTCATAGGCGGGATAGTCGCCGGCTACTTCACAGCCACAGAGGCTTCGGCTGTGGCCGTGCTCTACACCTTCATTCTTTCTGTTATCATCTACAAGGAAGTCAAATGGAAGGAACTTCCCAAGATTCTGATCGAGACTTCAGCGACGACGGCTGTGGTCATGCTCCTCGTCGGCGCTTCGATGGGCATGTCCTGGATAATCTCTTACGAGAACATACCTCAAAATGTCAGCGCCTCGCTCCTTGCCCTTTCTGGAAGCCGATTCGTCATCCTGATGATCATCAACTTCTTGCTCTTGATCGTCGGCACTTTTATGGACATCACCCCAGCAGTCCTGATCTTCACTCCAATCTTCCTGCCTGTTGTCTTGCACTTGGGGATCAACCCGATACACTTCGGCATCATCATCGTCATGAACCTCTGTATCGGTCTCTGCACGCCGCCTGTGGGCAGCGTCCTGTTCATCAGCTGCGGCATAGCCGGCACGACGATTTCCAGAGTCTTCAAGCCCCTCTTGCCCTTTTTCCTTGCCATGCTTTTCACGCTTCTTCTGGTTACCTATTTCCCTGAAATCAGCCTCTTCTTGCCAAAAATATTCGGGTATTGAATGAAAAATTTTAAGTGAGGAATAATCCATGAAACGCATTTTTTTCTGCTCACTTGTGGGCCTTTTTTTCTTTGCCTTGAATTATTCACATTGGATTCGCTTAAATGAGCAGGCGCCAAAGGCCAGGCCCTCGCCAAACCTTGTTTTTCACTTTGAAGCCAGCGAAAGGCAGCCTGGCCTGACATTCCTCAGTTGGGATACAGAAGGTGGAGAAAGAAAGAAAATAAATCTACTTCGCCCCGGGTCTGCGCTAAGGCTGCGGCTCAAAGTGGATGGTCAGTGGCAAGATGCAGATGCTTTTGACTTCCAATTTTTTAAAGATGAAAAAATTCGCTACAGCCTGCATAAAGGAGAAACAAAATTCGATTGGCAGATTCAGCGCTCTGGCCAGGACTTGAATTTCAAGTTTTACGCTTCTGGCGCTGAGTCTGTGGAAATTCTCTTTCCCTTCGACCCTCGCCTCACTCCGACAACCGTGCTGCCAAGCTTTTGGCAGGAGGAGGGAGCCTTCAGCCTTCCGGCAGTCATCAACGCTCCTGACTTCGGGCCCGTCTTGGTTCGAGAATCAAAGAATCACCAGGTCCATGGCCGGCTTGAAGGGAGCCGGGAAAAGAAGCTCGTCGACCTCACCCTGGAGATTGCGGGGATTCACCACAGTGAATCAATGACTCTTTCCTTCTCCCCTCTTCTTCTTCCCCCTCCCCAAGGGCTTAAAGACAAAGAGCTGTGGCCAGCTGCCCGCCGCGGCTGGCTCAACGCTCTTCAGCCTTGCGCTCGCTGGGGCGACCAGAGCAAGCCTTTCAGCGCTCCTGCCGGGATTCTAGGAAACAATGTCATCAGCGACCCGGCGAGCGTCTCGGTCTGGTTTTATGCCGACCAGGGACTCTGGATTCCTGAGATAGCCCCAGGAATCTGGGTTGTGCGGCTTGTCTCTCGAACTATTGATTATTGGCTCGACAAGCGCCTGAGGCTGGACGAAAAAGGTCTGCCAACGGGCGAAGTTACCGGATATTGGGATTACGGAAATTTCCTCGATGCTAACGCTTCGCTGCTCATTGCTTCTTGGGACTATGTTGAATCGGCAGGCGACCTGGATTGGCTGAGAAAGCGCATCGAGCGCCTGGAGCTTGTGGCTGAATTCCTGGCTGGCCGCGACGTAGATAACGACGGCCTGGTCGAAGCGACACAAAGCGGAAACCGAGGCACTCTTCTCCAGCCTGCTCGCTCCTGCTCCTGGTGGGACGCCCTCAACTGCGGCCATAAAGATGGCTACGCAAATGCTCTCATCTACCGCGCTTGGCGATGCCTGGTAGACCTTGAAGCAAGATTGGGACGAAAGGAAAAAGAGAAGCATTACGACGAACTTGCCGAAAGATTAAAAGCAGTCTATGCCAAGACGCTCTTTAATCCAAAGAACGGCTGGCTAGCCTGGTGGAAGAGCCAGGACGGCGAGCTTCACGACTATGCCTCGCCAACAGCGAACGGGCTGGCCATCGAATATGGGCTGGTTGAGCCGGAGCTCGGACGCCGAATCCTCGAGAGGCTTTGGCTAAAAATGGAAGAAGTCGGTTTCAAGCGCTTTGACCTCGGCATTCCTCCCATGCTCCTTCCAGTTCTTCGGAGCGATTATCTTCTTCCTGCAGCCATCGGCCTTCCCCAGCGCGAGGACGGCACAGATACATTCGGACAGTACATGAACGGCGGGATAACAGCCGGACATGTGCTCCACTTCCTGGCCGCACACTATGTCCTTGGAGATTACGAGAGGGCAGACAAAGTCTTGCGAGCCATGCTCGAAAGGCAATCCCGAGGAGAATTCCAGAATGGAGTGAAAGATGCCGAAATGCAAGGAATAGACTGGACAACATGGGACGGAAAAGCGAGCGGATATGAAGGCTATCTGGCTGACAGCTTCCGCTTCCTCCAGGCGATTTTATTACGTGAAAAGCCTTTTCGAGAAAGGCTTTACAGGCCTCTTTATAAATAAAAAATTGGCGACCTTTATTTTAAGCCCTTGAATGGAATCGAAGCCACTTTCTTAATCCTATCTTTTCATACAGAACTACAACCTTTTCGGCCATTGCCTCGCATGAGAATTTTTGATGGACAGTTCTATACCCTCTCTGTCCGAGATGATAGGCCAAATCTCTGTCATCATAAAATTTGAGAATGGCCTTGGCCAAAGCCGAGGAATTGCGAGCAGGCACCACAAGGCCGGTTTCTCCATGGCGTAAGACTTCAGAAATGCCTTCTTCACGGACGGCAATCACCGGGAGCCGGCTGGCCATAGCGTCTAAAATAATGCTCCCCATTGCCTCTGGATGGGAATAAAGGACAAACAGATCAAGGGAAGCAAGGATCCGAGGTCTGTTTTCCCGGAAGCCCAAAAAAAAGGCAAGGTCACCCTCATAGGATTCTCCTCCCCGCTTATCCAAATCCATCCTAAAAGGACCTTCACCGAGAATAATCATCTTAATCTGGGGTGAGTGCATTTTAAGAATCTTCTCTGTCAGGAGTAAATACTTTTGGAATTTACGGTCAGCAAGATTTGCCATTAATCCCACTAGGAAGTCATCATGACTAAAGGAGAGTTCGCGGCGAAGAAAGTCATCTTTGCTTGGCTTTAAGGCATCTTTCTCAAAAGGAGAAAAGTCTATGCCTGAAGGAATGATTTCGATCTTGTCAGGGTTGATGCCGCCTTCAATCAGTATCTTCTTTATGCCCTCGGAGGGAGCAATGATGGCGTCCATCTTCTTCTTGTATTTGCGTCTTGAAAAAGAGCCCTTCTTAAGCGGAGAATAAACATCTCTGGAGACCACCCAGTAGCGAACTTTGGCCAGGGAAGCAGCCGCTGAGCCCACAGCCAGAGAAAGGTCATCATGGAAATGGGCGAGCAAGCATTTTTTGCGCTTCATCATTCGAGCTAACTTGAACGTTGTTCTAATATCGAATCCGTCCCTTGTTTTTAGGGGAAAGACCGGGAATTCGGCCTCGAGAGCTTTTTGATGGAGAAGGCTTGCATTCCGCACAACAAGAACAAAAGGGAGCCCTCTTCGCTTTAGCTCCCTAGCGAGGTAAAATGACTGACGCTGACCTTCCTTCCTTTCTCCTCCGACATCAATCTGAAAAAGGCTCAATTCTATTTCCTCTTTTTAATATGCCCAATGCTAACATAATTCCCATACAAGAGAAAGACGTTATTCCTGATGGCAGGCATCTCTTTTTCTTGCTTACTCATTATCTCTATACTCCTGAATTCCATAATATATCTCTTGGCAAAGATGAAATCGTCTTCAGCCCTTAATAATTTTCATTTCCCCCAACTTCGCCTCTGGAAAGCTCCCCTTTAAAAACTATCGGCATTTTTAATTCTGGAGTCTTTGAATAGGCAGTGACAGATGCCAAAAAGAAAAAAGCTGTTTATGAGAGCCTGTTCTTTATTCCTCTCCTGGTTTCCAGCCTTCCATCTCCTCAAAAACTTCTTTGATGATGGCCACGCAGCTGTCCATCTGCTCCTTGGTGTGAGCGGCGGAAACAGATAACCGCAGGCGTGTTTTATTTTTGGAAACGGCTGGATAGGTCACAATCCCCGTGTAGAGGCCTTTTTGTTGAAGACGCTTGCTGATCTCGCGGAGCCGCAGGTCAGACCCAACCATGACCGGGATTACTTGTGACTTTGTCCCGGCGATGTCCAGACCGGCCGCTTTAAGAGCGTCCCACATGTATCGAGTGTTCTGCCAGAGTCTGTCCCGAACCGATTTATCCTTTTTGAAGATATCCAAAACCTTCAGAATGCCGGCAGCCGTGTGCGGCGCCATAGCGCAGGAGAACATGTAGGACCGTGAGAATATACGGCAAAAAGTCATGACTTTTTCTGTTCCTGCGGCGAAGCCACCGATGGCTCCAAAGGATTTGCTGAAGGTGCCGATAGAGATATCCACTTGGTCCTCCAGACCAAAGTGTTCGGCGACTCCTCCTCCATTCTGGCCGAAGATGAGAGAGGCATGTGCTTCATCGACAAGAATTTTAATAGCGTGTTTTTTGCAGATAGGGATAATCTCCGGCAGATTGGACAGGTCGCCATCCATGCTGTAGACTCCCTCGACGCAAACGATGGCCCGTTTGGTGTTAAGACCTTTCAGCACTTTTTCCAGGTGACGGGGACTGTTATGGGCAAAGACCTTGATTTCTGCTCCCGCTAAGCGGGCGCCGTCGTAGATAGAAGCGTGAGAGAGGATGTCGATAACTGCAATGTCCCCGGGTCTCAAAAGGGAGGAGAGGATGCCTAAATTTGTGCCGTATCCAGTAGAGAAGACGATGGCCGATTCCTTACCCTTGAGCTTGGCTATCTCCTCTTCCAGCTGTTGGACAGGGTGGGAGTAGCCGCTCAGAAGAGGGGCGGAGACGGCGCCTGTGCCGAATTTGTCAATGCTTTCCTTCACGGCCTTGACCACTTGGGGATGATAGGAATAACCCAGGTAATTATAGGAACAGAAGTTGAGGAAGCGCCTAACGGAATCCGTATTCCGGTCATAGACTTCGAACTCTGTCTTCGGCCCACTCATCATCGGCTGGCCGTAAACCATGTATTTTCTCTTCATGCCCTCCTGGACGTATTCCCAGAAATAATCGGTAACCTCGAAAAGGTCGTTGCTTTCAAAGTCAGAAAAATCACTCAAATTGTAATCATCAATGTTGAATTCTTTTCTGATAAAATCCTTCTTGTTTATGGTCATGTCCTTCTCCTGGTTGGTTTCCCGGCAAAATGACCTTGAATTGAATATCCCGGGTCCCGATGACGGGAATCCCTTTAGGGAACCCGCCAGATTGGCGGATAGATTATCAATATCCAGGCCGAACTGTCAATGCGGAGCGCCTGGCATTTCTAAAGCCGCTGGACAATGACGGCGACCAGCCACCTGTGAAGAGGAAAAAAAGGCTCTAATCTCTCGAAACAATAACCGATAAGCGCTCCTGAGTAGAACTCTTTCGGGATCGTTGTTTCCTGGCCGAAGTGGAGTCCGTTATACAAGAGCAGTTCAGCGTTGGGGTGGTGGGGATCATAACCGGCAGGGATGCGCTTGTAATATTTCCCCCCTAATTCGGTTCCTTTGACTTTGGAAAGCGCTCTCATCATCTTCGATAGCTCCTTACCCAGCTTGGGATGAACGACGGCTCTCCTGTAGCGCTCCAATAGTCGGTCTGGAATCATATACATTCCTGCTCCCAGCAACATCTTGGGAGGCTCCAGATGAAAATAAAAGCCTGGACAATCCATTCGGGAGAGCGTCCCTTCCCAGAAATAGATGCCCAGGTTTGTCTTGTAGGGAGATTTATTCAAGCTGAAACGGGTGTCTCGGTTTAAACGAAAAATGGATTTGTTGACTTTTGGAACAGAAACAATGTTCGGCAAGGCTCTTCTCAGGCGGGCTCCCAGGGCCACAACAAAAGCCTTGGCAGGCTCCATGACATGAGCCTCGTATCGACTCCGATTCTTTTCAAACCATTCCTTGTTGTTGTTCCTGGCAAGCTCCTCAAAGAACTCAATCGTCTTTTTCGAGAATCCTATAAATTCTCTTTCTTTAGATATCTCGGCCAGCATTTTTTAATTTTACATCAATTTCTTCGCAGTGCAAATCAAAGCTAAGGAAGGGAAGCCGAATTTTTTGCCTACTCGATTGGAGGCAGTGTTATTCTTTCTGGCTCGAAGATGACGCAGCGCTCCCCTTCTTCAACTTGGCCGAGGTCCAAAAGCTCGTAGCCTGCTTTCTTGCCGGTTTTAACGGCTCGGTCAACTTCTTTTTCAGGCACAAAGATGTAGAACCCAATCCCCCAGTTGAAAGTGGTCAGGCAGTCTTGCAGG
>Ga0315306_10000851_pt1 | contig 14718 bp, 11 predicted proteins | sample TDP1_MG_FD_203803 | JGI IMG/M metagenome (GOLD analysis project Ga0315306, IMG submission 203803) | Freshwater sediment microbial communities from Lake Towuti, South Sulawesi, Indonesia - TDP1 | ecosystem: Environmental > Aquatic > Freshwater > Lake > Sediment | place: Indonesia: South Sulawesi... | reverse complement strand
TCTTTCATTCTGGTTATGGCTCCTAAGTTGTTATTCCTTTTCCTTTGCAACTGGTATGCAGATTGTTTGGCAGCATCCGTATTGTGGTCCACATGGCATACATATTACTTGTCCTTTTTTCATTTTTTCCATGAAGTCTTTACATGCGTCTCCTTCGCATGTCACTGTTATTCCTTTGTCTGTTTCTTCAACCTTCATGGTGAATAAGGTTTTCTTTTTCTCTTTCTCCATTTTTTCACCTCCTCAGTTAGATTCCAGCGTAATATATTCCAATGGAATATAGTCTATGGGAATATATATAAATCTTGCGCAGGCAGTCATTAGGATGAGAAGAGCAGAAATTGTGGTGTCTCTGCGGACCAAGTGAGCTTTCGCCGCTTCAATTTCTATTGCTTCTACTGTTAAGTCGGAAGCCAGCGCATGGCTATGAATTGCTTAAGAAAATTGATCAACGTTTTGGGGAAAGGTGGAAACTGAATCCAGGAGCAATCTATAAGACATTGGCAAAGCTGACGGAGAAAGGTTACATCAAAGAGAAGAGTGTGGAGAACGGCAAGACTGTTTATGAGACAACGGCTAACGGTGAAAAGGCTTTAGTAGAATGCCTAAAATGGTCTGCTGATTGGGTTGAATTTACCAAGAGTTGTTGTCCGTCATGTTGTGTGATTGAGTTCAAATTTGAAACAAAAGATAAATCGAAAGAAGCAAAAAAGTCTAAAATCAACAAGTAATCATGGAGCTTTTCTCTCTCTAGCAAAGAGTAGCCTACCCCCCTTATATATAGGTGAGCTTTTGAGAAGCGCATTTTATCCCATGAGTTTCAATTGCTAAAATAATTCTGTTTCATCAAATGAAATAGGCGAATCTTCTTGCAGAAACGGATTGCTCCTCTTTTCCTCACCAATGGTTGATGTGGGACCGTGTCCAGGATAAACCTTCAAATAGTCAGGCAACACAGCCAGTTTACGCTTGATCGAATCCATAATCTCCCTATAAGATGCATCTGGAGAATCGTATCGCCCAATACTGCCAGCAAACAAGGTGTCCCCAGTAAAAACAATGTCGTCGCAAAGAAGTGATATGCCGCCTTTACTGTGACCAGGCGTATGGAGAACCTTCAATCTAACATTTCCAACGTTGATTATGTCTCCTTCATGAAGCAGTTTATCAGCAAGTGGGGACGTAGTCCTCTCACCATCCAATCCTGAAAAATTTCTTTCACTACTAGTGAGCATAGGAGCATCGTATTCGTGAATTAGAATCGGTGCGCCAGTCAGTTCCTTCAAGATTCTGTTACCCGATATATGATCCGAATGCCCATGCGTATTGATGATATATTTTACATGCAGTTTTTCTTTGTTAACTACTTTCATAATCTTTTCTGCTTCCTTAGCCTCGTTAAAACCGGGATCAATCACAACTGCCTCCCTTTTTTCCTCACAGCCAACCAAGTAACAATTCGTCAAGATCATTCCGACAGTGAACATTTTCACAATCATTATTCAATGCTCCTTTAACGTTACTCACCGATCTATGTTGAAAACCCAACTTTCCATAGTATCTTTCCCTTTCTCTCTTGCCCCTTTTTTAACCTTGCTTTCGCAAGCTTAATAGACGTGGTAAATGTGATAAAAGGAATTTGTAAAAACTTGGTGCATGCTAATGAATGAAATAATGCTGATAGTTGGCACAAGACCCGAAATAATCAAAATGGCCCCTCTGATAAGGGCATTACTAGCAAGGTTATTTCCTTTTACTTTTGTTCACTGCGGGCAACACTACGACTACAACATGTCCCAGCAATTCATTGAAGAATTAGAACTGCCCAAACCAGACTATGGCTTCAAAGTGAAAGTCTCTTCGCAAAGCCTCCAAACAAGCAAAATAATGGCTATCATAGGAAAAGTTGTAAACAAAATCAAGCCCCAACTCGTGCTCGTTGAAGGCGACACAAACGGAGTCCTAGCAAGCGCACTTACAGCATTAAAGCTAAATGTTCCAGTCGGGCATGTAGAAGCAGGTCTCAGAAGCTTCGACTTGCGCATGCCAGAAGAACACAACAGACGCCTAGTAGACCACATATCTACGTTCCTATTTGCGCCCACGGAAAATTCACGAAAAAACCTTGAAAAAGAAAACGTTTGGGGCAAAATCTTTGTAACGGGAAACACAGTCGTCGACGCCGTGATACAGCATCTGCCAATAGCCAAGGAAAAATCCAAAATCCTAGAAAAGATAAATTTTGACGAATTTCTGCTCGCAACTGCCCACAGAGCCGAAAATGTGGATGACCTAGTTGTGCTTCAAAATTTTGTTGAAGCCTTTACTGAGGCGCCAATGCCCATCGTATATCCTGTGCACCCCAGAACACAAAAAAGGTTAAGACAACATGGAATGTGGAGGAAATTGACTTCATCAAAGAATGTGCAAATTCTACCGCCACTAGGCTACTTTGACTTTCTACTGCTCATGAGAGAATGCAAAATGATAATAACTGATTCTGGAGGCATACAAGAAGAGGCAACCGCTCCTGTTCTACGTAAACCAGTTTTGGTAACCCGACTATCTACGGAAAGACCTGAAGCGGTTGATGCGGGATTTGCAAAAGTAGTAGGCGTAAACAAAAAGATGATTTTAGCCTCTATAAATCAAACTTTGGAGAAAGAAGTCAACTTGCCAAAGACATCACCTTTCGGAGATGGAGGCGCCGCAAAATGCATTGTAGACATTATTGAGAAAATACACTCTAGAAATTAAGCTTCGTCTTCATGATGTACTTTAGGAACGCCTGAATCTCTGTCCTTGTAAGCTTTGATTTACCAGCTTTTCGATTTGTGAACGTGATAGGCGTCTCCTTTATTTTGAATCTCATCTTAGACGCTTGCCTTATAGTTTCTATTTGTATCTCATACGTTTGGCTATGTAGATGTGGCAAGACAGATCTTAAGCATGCGGCTGAGTAGCATCTGAACCCGCTTGTAAAGTCGCTAAGGTGTGTTTTTGTTACCAAGAAGGCTATAGCATTTGCGATTCGACTGATTATCAATCGAACAGGGTTCCACCCGATTATTCTTCCGCCGTTGGTGTATCTGCTGCCAACCACAAGGTCCTTGCCGTCTTTGGCCTCGTTTAAAAGAATAGGAATGTCTCGCGGCGAATGCGAGTAGTCTGCGTCCATTGTGACTACAAACTGCGGATGATTAGGCAACGAAAGAGCTAGATGAAAGCCTATCGTTATGGCGGACCCTAACCCAAGCTTCGCAGGCCTGACATGTAGTAGTAAATTCTTTTCTTGTGTTTGCAGTTTTCTAACAATCTCTGCGGTTCCGTCAGGACTTGAGTCGTCAATTACGATTATTGTTGCATTCGGAACGGAGTTAAGCAATTTGCGGATTAGGCTTTCGATGGTCTGGGCTTCACAGTATGTGGGCAGAATTATCGCTACCGACTGGTCAGACTTTGTTTTTTCTTTGATCAATAGCTTCTATCAGCCTTTCTGTGAGGTAATGCTTCAATGATGTTTCCTTTGCGTATATGAGACTTTCGAATCTCTAATCACTAGAAACCTGTGAGACTTAATGTTTTAAGCGAGATACTCGCATACCTATGCTTCATAAGTCGCCTAAACGACTAAAAATGAAGTAAGAAAATATGCACAAGTCCAACGAGAAATTGACGAGAACATGTTAAAATGGAACCCCACAGGAAGGTACAGCCTTGCGATGCATCAACACATGTCGTTTTGGCTCGAGCTTTTCTTCAATGAATGAGGATAGTTCCGCCCAAGCCTTGTCTACTAAGGGAGTCACTCTCTCATTTTCAGGCTACGCACTTTATTTGGTTGCCCTTGGCTGTTTTCTCGATGTTTTGTCGACTTTTTTTCCATGGAGTGAGACTGATGGGCAACATTGGTTTCTGCCTTTTTCAGTTTCTTTGCCTTTGGGTTGGCACACACAATTTATGAGTGAAAGCCTACCCCTTTTGGCGATAAGTGTTGCTACGAGAGTTGCCGCTTTCGTTGGGCTGGCTGGCATAGTTCTCTGGGGTCGTTTCCAAAAGGGTGTTTTTCCAAGCGCCCTCTTGGTTTTTTCAACAGTCTTGTCCTTCTTCTCGTTTGGTGTTTTTTCTCAGCTTGGCTGGTCTCTATATTTTGGGAGTTATTTGGCTCTATCTGGAGGCTTGGTGAAAGTTGTGGGCATTATCCTTGAGAATTTAGAGGTGCAGATAGTTGCAAAAGAAGAGGAGACATCTGTCGGAAGCTAGCGATAGAGGAGTATTTGGTCAGAGCTTTCAGCGTCAGGTTGTATTTTGTTCAGTGGCTGTTTTTCTGCTGTTCAGCCTTGTCTTTCTCATCAACACTTTGAATCTGAAATATCGTGCTTTACCTCAAGTCACTGAAGATGTGGTTAACCTATTTTTTATTTCGCCCACGATTGACAAGTTTCTTTTCTACATGTCCTCTATTCTAATAATGCTGTTTCCACTTGTAACTAGAAGATGGAGTAAATCATGGAAATGGGCTGTCGCATGCTATTCGCCTCTTCTAGTTGCCTTGGTAGGCTTTTGTTTTCAGATGGCAGTTGTCAGTGAGGTTTTCTTTTGGCTCTCAAGTCTGTTATGTCTTATATGGATTTTTTTTCTGTATGACCGCTCAATCGGTTACAGCTTAGGAAGAAGAGCTGGTTTTGCTAACATATTTTTGTATGTCTGCACAATTTTTGTTATTGTCGAGGTTCTTGGGTTAGTGTATTGGGTCTTGCTTCCCTTTGGTAACATGGAAAATGTTGGAAAGGTTTTTGAGTCGATGGCTTGGCTTGGAATGCGTCTTTTTTATGCGCCGTCTCTTTTAGCCCCATTTTTTGTTGTTTTTGCGTTGTTTTTTTGGCTTTTGATTCCAGTTCGCTCACATATACTGAAACATGTAAAAGTGTTGGTGATAAGCTTTAGAGGTAGACGATTTAACCTGAAAGAATGTTTAGCCGTTGATTTAAATGCTTTCGGTTTTAGGTTTTTTGACAGCTGGCGGCGACTTTGGCTTTTAGTTGCGTTTTCTGCGTGTCTGGGTTTTCTGTTTGGTATTTATGCTTACCTTCCAGTTTTAGGTGGTCAACAAAAACGAATAGGTGCAGATATGATTCACTATGTTCGTTGGCTTGACGCCATGGAAGTAGGGGGGTGGGAAAACGTTATACGTTATGCTTTTTTTAACGTAAGTGACCGCTTCTTGGGTCTTCTGGTTTTTTATGTGTTTTCGACGATTACTGGTTTGTCCTCGCATGTTGTTGTGCAGTTTGCACCTCTATCGCTGGCACCTTTGACTGTTTTGGCTACTTTTTTCCTTATGCGTGAAGCCGAACTAAGTAGAAGCATTAGTGCGCTTGGCAGCTTGTTTGCTTCCTTCTCGTATTTGACTGTTGTCGGGGTTTTCACTGCGTTTCTGTCTAACTGGATGGCTTCAGTTTTGATTCTGTTTTTTTCAGGATTGTTTCTTAGGGCTCTACGGTTCAATTCTTGGTTTTTTGGTGTTTTCTCGTCTTTGACTTTGGCTCTTTCTTTGTTTATGCATGCTTATACTTGGAGTGTAGTGATAGCTGTTTTGGTGCTCTTTGCTTTTGTCCTCTTCTTAAAGTGGCTTCGCTTTGGGTTAGAAACTACTAAGTTGAAAATGGTTTTAGCTATAGTTGTATCTAACCTTGCTGTGGGCTTTTTGAGGAATCTTGTTTTAGGCTCTGGAGCGGTTGCAGTTCAAGTTGCAGGAGCGGCTCAAAGAAGGTTCTTATTTCAGCCGATAAGGGCATTTTTTGTCAGATGGGTTACAGTTCAAGTTGCGGAAGTGGCTCTGAGTGGGCTTTCTTTCAATAATATCTTGTGTTTTTGGCCAACTTTGAACGGGGTCTTGCAGCGTGGTTATGTTGGTTTGTTCACGAATACTCTGATGCTTGTGCTTGTTTTCCTTGGCGTTGTTGCCATACTGATGAGTGTCTATTCGCGGAACTTTAGCTTCTATCTCATATGTTGGACGGTGGTTTCATCTGTTTCTATGCTTTTTGGTGATGAGGTGATTCAGTTTAGGCTTTTTTACAACATGCCCTTGCATGTTTTAGCTGTGCTTGGTGCAGTGTTTTTTGACGCTTGGCTTCTGAAACGAGTGAAAGGTAGAGTAGGCAAGACTTTGGTCGTTGTATTCATGTTACTAGTGGTTTTGATTAATGTCAACTATGCATTGCGCTCTATGATTACGATTTCTACACTTAATTACACATAAGATGAGGGTTGCTGTTCGAAGATTGTTATATAATATTTTTCTAGAATGGAAAACCTTTTAAATCCAAGGATTAGAACTATAGAAAGACCGATATTAAAAAAGAGGAAATGAAAATGAAAAAATCCGTAATCGCAATACTAACGGGTACGATGATTCTACTATCTTTCCTAGGACCTGCACTTTATACTCGAGAAGTTAGGGCAGTTGACCCGAGTCCATTTCCGTATGATTGGTATACAACTGTGAACGGAGTTCTTGACAGTGACTACTATGCGCTTTATCCATTTGAAAAAGGCAGTGTAAACTTTGGCTTCTCAAAGTATGGTGAGTTGATCGGTATTCCAAAAAATGCTGATCCCAATAACCCAGCAAACTGGGTTGGCATGGAATATGGTAGTCGTGATCCCTTCTGTCCACCTACAGTGATTAATATGACTTCATGGATTAACGGTTGGTACATTGACATTGAATACATAGATCCCAGAGCCACCACTAAGGATAGACATTTGTTCGCTTATGCTATGTTCGCTGACGGTGGTGATTGGGGTGGTAATTGGCAATTTGCTCTTAAACCCGATTCTACACCTAATGGCGGCAGAAAAACTAATGGATCCTGTACAACTGAACCATTGAAGATTCTCTATAATGGTCCAAGACGCTTTGTTGCTATGTCGGTAACTCACATCAAGGATAAGGAAGGAACAACAACATGGGATGTACTTGATGTGAAAATAACTATGATTTTCGATAAAGTGAAGAAACAGGTAATTCTGCTGAAAGATGTGAAGATAACGATACAGAAAGTGCACCTTTATGACAAGATTGATGTACAGTTCAGCAATCGTGAAGAATACGACTTAGGACCACCAGATTCGTACGATAGCTTTGCACACTTCTACGAAGAATGTGGCGAGACTTGTTACGGACCAGAATGGCACCTTGCAAAGAACTTGACCAGGCACACTGTAGAACACCAAGTAGGAGACGGCAGTACAACAGTATTCACTCTTAAGAAGACGCCTGTCGCAAAAGGTTTCATCAAAGTCTATGTAAACGGAGTGTTCAAATACCCAGGAATATCGCCTGCACCGTATACTGTTGACTGGAATGCTGGAACGGTAACATTCTTAGTAGCGCCGCCAAGTGGTGCTGATATCGAGTTTCGCTACAAGTACGTCTTCAAGGACGACGAGGACAACGAGATTCCAGACTGGGCTCACAAATACGACATTGCTCAAGTAATCTCTTCTGACCAATTGTATGTTGCTTGGACAGCTATGTGGCCTCCCGTATCTGATTATACAGTCGACGGCCTATTAAACTTCTTATATCCTTTGATTGAAGTGCAAGAAGATGACATGAGTGTTGAGCCAAAGCAGTCTCCACTCATCATAGGTGAGTGGGACTTTCTACTGGATCATTCATATATGCCGATATTCAGATGTGTCGAAGTCAAAGGCATATGCGACTGGCACAATGCAGATGACGTAGATGCGGACCTCCCATACTATTGGGATGGAGTTGACAATGTTATCGACATTGAAGCTTACTATCAATTAGACGAAGTTTTCATGCCATGGGACTTGGAAAGCGCAGTTCACAAGGACACAGAGCGTTGGGTAGAATTCTACGAAGTAACCACAGAAGACGTGGGTTATGCAGATCTTGGAATTCCACTGCTCATTCCGCTTCCGCATACTCCAATTCTTATAGCGGAAACTTGGGAGGAATACTGCGCCTTTGCTGAAAGAGTCATTTGGGATGGAATACTCAGAAAGCCATTGAGGTCTATTTACTCATCGTATGATTACGAGCTCTACAACGGCTACTATGGCTATGATGGCTGGGGCTACATTTGGATACCGGCCAGCAAAGTACCTGAAGAAGGAACAGAAATCAAAATCCTATACTCAACCTACACCGAGTATGAAAACTGGGATAGCATAGACACGGACTGGACAGATGAAATTCCATGGGATACTGAGGTGACAGTCGCAAAAGACTATAACTACCCGATAATCGATCCGCTAGGAGCTACGCACACACTAGACATCCGAGCGCTAAATTTCACGATATCAAATCTCACCGATTTAACAGAAGACCACGAATTCGTGCTCTCGGGCACAATGGACTTCTACGAAGAAGACTTTAAGGTCTTCAAAGAAGGCATAACCACTATAGACGCCTACTGGTGGGACCAATCTGGTCCATCTGGTGGTAGAAACTTCAGACACAAAGAAGATGATGGAACAATTGAAGTAGACTTCTGGTACTTCTGGATGCAATGGTGGATAACTCCACCACCTGGCGAAGACCTACACGTTGACTGGCTCCACTTGGACGTAGACTACGACTTCACAGTCTTCTACAACGCCACTACCGGAAATTACACCATAACAACAGAAATCAGCGTAAATGGCGTTGGAGGCTACGGTCTTCCTACCGCAAAATACCCACTAGGGCAAACTCGGTATACAAACCAACTCTACGTTGAACATGTGCCCGGACGCTACGAATGGATAGTCGTCGGAAGAGACTCTCACCCAGTTGACTCAGTAGGCATAGGACTAGTCTCAGCAGCATTCAAGAACAAACAAATAGAAATCGGCAACGGCGCAATGGACATGAGATACATGGAATCAGGCATACAAAGCGTACCAAGCGTCATGCGCAAGTTCGGAACAGGAAACACTTGGAAAGACTACTACAAACTTAACGACCTCACAAAACCTGGAAACAGAACCGCATTAGCAGACGACTGGTGCACATACTGGCCAGTAGCCAGCTCAAACCTAATCTCTGCAGGCGGACCATTCGCAAACATGCTAACATACTACGCCAATGACTTCACAGACGCATTCTACGGAATTCCATGGTACACACCATACGGAGGATGGTCGGGCGCAGTAGCAGCACTCACATGCTGGAACAAACGCGGATACTGGTCAAACGCAACAATAGGATACGCAGCAATCTCAACGTACAAAGACATCAACGGAACAGTAATCTTCGTTGTATGGGGCGTATGGGGAAGAGACACCTTCTACGCATGCCAATGGCTGCACGGAGATGAAGCGCGAGGAATCCGACCAGGCATCCAGCAACTGCAAGATGCACCACCATGTTTAACAACAATAATACTTAAGATGGATTTCACAGAAGCAAAGCATCCAGAGTTCAGCATAGTCGAATGCCTAGGAACCATAACAGAAAGACTTTGGATCCACCACGACGAACTCAAAGGCGGCATACACGACCCATAAAAATAACTCCCTCTCTTTTTTCTTTCCCAATTTTTTAAACCAACTTAACTATTTACAAGAACATTAAACTCTCCACTTGCACTTCTGCGCCTCTGAAGACTTATCAACGAAGCATACATAAGCCACCTATATATAAGGGGGGCTATAGACTACCTGCACGAGTCTAGTTTTCACCGCAACCAACTCACCAACAAGCAAATAGGACCACACTCGCCAAAATCTATAAACTTGTCTCGAATACTTGATTTAAACGGTAAACAATTTGAAAATTTCAGTAGTAATCCCCACTTTCAACCGCTGCTTCATTATCGCCAAAACACTAGATTCCCTGCAAGCTCAAACATACAAAAATTTCGGAACAACCATAATAGACGACGGGTCCACGGACACAACAACAGAAACGGTCCAACCATACCTAAACAAACACATCCGCTACATAAAGATGCCTCATAAAGGAACACCATATATATGGAACTTTGGCGTCAAAAAATCAAAACAAAACTACGTCCTACTAATGGGCGACGATGTTGCACTAGACCAAAACTGCCTCAAAAACCTCACTAAAGCACTAAAAACCATCGACCAAAAGAGACTGGGAGCCATTGCTCCAAGACTCATTTACACCGCAGACTCACACCATCCAAAAGAAAGAAAAGCAGATAAAAAGTATGCATATATTGACCCATGCACAGGAGACATCAAAGGATCCTTCAACGTAGAAGCCGATAAAATCTTAGAAGTCTCAATTCTACATGGATACTCACTAGTGCGAAAAGAAGCATTTCTCGATGTAGGCGGATTTGACCAGAAAACATACAAAGGAAACTACTACCGTGAAGAAACAGACCTCTGGCTACGCATGAAAAAGAAAGGCTACAAACTCTATTATGAACCAGAAGCCAAAATATACTGCCAAAAAAGCCTCACAAAAGGGGGACAATGGTCAAACGTAGGCGGAAACCCCCTAACCTACGAATACTACGTCATACGCAACCACAAAGAATTCCTGAAAAAATTCTACGGAAAAGAAAGATTTTTTATGCTTCCTACATTCATAATTCGAAGGCTTTACATAGGGTCGCAACAAATACATGCGCACATACAAAATCGCTAAAAAAGCTACGGCAATAATAACTGATTTCATACAAAAACAAGTTGCAAAACTAGCAAACCTAGCAAGAGACCTGCGTGAGCCAAAAACCCTTATACTCTTCCTGTTAGGGGCTTTCATCCGCTTTTCTCTAGCACCCTTTACAGAACATCGATGGGACATGTACATTTGGAGACTCAACCAAGCGCTTGTATACCAATATCAGATTAACCCATTCTGGCCGCAACCAGGTGCCCCCCTTGAATTCGCTTGGGGGTATCCTCCTCTCTGGCTTTTTGTCCTCTTACTTATCTACCCTTTTCATGCACTTCTTTCTCCAATATCGTATCCGCAAAACGCAAGTGCTCTATGGAATCCTTACCCATGGCAAAACATGACAGAAATGTTTGAATCATACAGATGCTTCACGCCCCAAAATCTTCCACTAATAACCCTAATCAACAAGACACCAATAATAATCGCCGATCTGCTTATTGCGTTAGTCCTATACAAAATTGTGAAGTCAACTAACCGAAATTATGCGTTTTACTCATTCTATGCTTGGCTACTTAATCCATTAGTTATTTGGATATCGTCCATATGGGGCATGTTTGATTCAATCCCCACTTTATTCGTATTACTTTCACTTCACTTCATACTGACAAAGAAATATAATTGCTCAGCCATATCTCTAGCCACAGCAGTGTTATTCAAGTTATATCCAATAGTACTAATTCCAGTAATGTCCCTAGTAATTTACAAAATAGAAGAGAAAAAGCAGGCAGTTAAGCAGGCAGTTAAATATTTTATAGTTTCAAGCTTGGTAACCGCAATGACGATTTTCTTAGTCTACTTAATTGCAGCCTTACTTTCCCATCAGGAAGAGCCACTAGGTCTTTCTGCAAAATTATTCTTCAATCTCTTCCTCAAGCGCAGTTCGCCAGATTGGATGGGTCAAAACGTGTTTCAAAATCTAACTCCACTCATATTTCTTAACGAAATATTCAACAAACTGCAGATAGTAGGCAATATCCCAGTGTCACCACTCCTAATGGGTATTGCACTAGTTTGTATAATGATTTCCATCTTAAAAAATAAAACCTTTTCAAAAGAGAATGTAATAGCATACACCATTGTAACACACTTCTCTCTCTATCTTACCTATGCTGTAGTCAATGAGCAGAATCTGGTCTGGGTCTTGCCTCTCTTATTATTCTTGGCTGCTTATAGAAAAAGCATCGAATTAAGATACCTTTATTGGGCAATCACTCTGTTTGACGTTTCTTATATGATCTATCGGTATGACCTCTCTTACTTCATGTCGCCTTACTTTCTGCCAGAGTACATTGGACTTCGGATTCCTGTAGATACATTGATTCTTGGTTTGATAGTTTGCATTTTATATGTCGCAGGCATCAAACTTGCTTTTCGGAAATCTGATTCGGAGAAAAAGAACAATTGAAAAGGTTCGATTAGTGAAAACTGGTCAGGGTTGGTTTACTCATAAGGCTATTTTTTCGTTCTGGAAAAGTAATCCTCACGACTAATATTTATCAAGGGTTGGCATGGAGTACGAGAGGGGGCGATCAATCGTTGGCAGAAACCTTCTATATGAACACTACGCCATCCGCAACCACAGAGAATTCCCAAAGGAATTCTATAGAAAAGAAAGATTTTTTATGCTTCTTACATTCATAATTCGAAGGCTATACATAGGATCGCTACAAATATATGCGCACATGCAATATCGCTAAAAAAGCTCTGAAAATAGTAACAGATTTCGCAAAAGGACAAGTTGCAAAACTCGCAGATCTAGCAAGAGACTTGCGCAATCCCAAGATTCTTCTCCCACTCCTATTGGCACTTATCATTCGATTTTCTTTAGCACCCTTCACTGAGCAACGCTGGGACATGTACATCTGGAGACTAAACCAAGCATTCGTATACCGTTATCATGTTAACCCATTCTGGCCAGAACCGGGAGCACCTCTTGAATTCGCTTGGGGGTATCCTCCTCTCTGGCTTTTTGTCCTCTTACTTATCTACCCTTTTCATGCACTTCTTTCTCCAATATCGTATCCGCAAAACGCAAGTGCTCTATGGAATCCTTACCCATGGCAAAACATGACAGAAATGTTTGAATCATACAGATGCTTCATGCCGAGTCCCCTCACAGATTTAGTCATCAAGACACCTATTATTATCGCAGACGCACTAAATGCGATTCTTATCTACAAATTGTTAAAGTCAATGTCAGATGAGAAAAAGGCAAACTACGCATATTTGGCGTGGCTCTTCAATCCTTACGTGATTATGATATCATCTGTTTGGGGAGTATTCGACTCAATTCCTTCACTGTTTGTTCTGCTCTCTCTTTATTATTTGATCAGTAACAAGTTTAGCAAGTCTGCCCTAATGTTAAGCGTAGGAATATTGTTCAAGCTTTATCCAGTCATACTGATCCCAATATTCGCTATGATGATTCTCAAGCGAAATCAGAGAATTAAAGACGCTTTCAAATACTGTTTGATTAACGGAGGAGTCGTCTTTATTACAGTTTTTGCCACATACTTTGCATTTGCTTTCCTTGCAGGACAGGAACCGTTGAGTCTTTCCACAAAGCTGACGTTCAACCTCTTTGTGAAAAGAGCATCACCAGACTGGAAAGGTCAGAACTGGATTTCAGGTTTGACTCCATTGGTAATTCTGGGAGACAGATTAGGCGCAACCAATGTTCCTATATCACCAATTCTCATGTCTGTAGCCTTAGTTCTTATTCTCCTCAAACTTCGCATGATGAAAACTATATCAATGGATGACATTTTCTCATACGCTGCAATCACTCACTTCGCAATTTACATGACATATACCGTGATAAATCCACAGCATTTCATATGGATAACACCTATTCTGTTAATCATAGCCGCGCAGAGGAAAAGTTCTCTAATCAAATATTTCTATTGGGCACTTAGTATACTTGGACTATCCTCCATATTTAGCACATACGATATGTCCTATCACATCTCACCCATTTTCGTTTATGATTACCTGAAAATATTTGTGTCCCCAGCAGTTCTTGCTACCTTCATAGGAATTGTCCTTCTATATCTTGTCGGGATAAAAATTATCTTAAAGAAGCCCTAACATCTTCCTAATCTTTCGTTGCGAGAACAAAGAAGCCAGCACTTAACAATCTTCTTTCTAAGGGCGCATCGAACCATTCCACATTGAAAATGCGAAAAAGATACCTGAAGAGAAACCTCGCAACTTTCAAGAAGGTGAACTGCGTGGCAGCGATTCTGCTCAAGTCTGCAATTGATTTTGCAGAATTCCTAAGTTTTCTCAACGCCAGATTTGTAAAAATAGGAAATACCCAAATATCCCACACATTTGTAACAAGACTATGCATCGGAATTATTGATATGGGTCGTAGACCTTCATCCAATAGACGGAATGAAAAATCCTCTACCTCAAAAAATCTATCTGGAGAATGCCCAACTCTCTCTCTACGTTTCTCGAACCATTTCCTTAGAATTTTTTCTAGAAACCAATCGAATGTATATTTGTATTTTTTATTCAGCGTATAGATAATCACATGCCCCCTACATGCGACACAGCGAGAAATCTCCTTGACGCATGAAAGGGGAGTAGGGAGATGCTCCAGCAAATCATGGCTTATGATGCAATCAAAAATTCCATTCTTCATAGGGAGATGATCTGCATCACAAACAACGTATGAACATTTCTCTTGTGTGCCTTTTATCTTAGCTAACTCTTGTGCTGTTGCTACTCCATTTCTTGAAATATCAACTCCAACAGTCATAACGTCTGGGTTAATGTAATCAATTATTCTTTGAATGTTCCTTCCATATCCGCATCCAACATCTAATATTTTGAGGTCACGCTTTGAGTGCAGAATATTCACAAGGAGATTATCGCTTGCTCTGTCTTTAAACGTCACAGCTGGGTAGACTGAAGGAACAGAAACAATGTTAAGCTCTCTCCATATTTCGTCAAACTTACTCCTTTGTGTAAATTTAAGTTCTGTCTTACTTGATTGAGGCAAAGAAACCACTCTATTTCTTGTAACCCATGAATTA
>Ga0315306_10000850_pt1 | contig 14719 bp, 13 predicted proteins | sample TDP1_MG_FD_203803 | JGI IMG/M metagenome (GOLD analysis project Ga0315306, IMG submission 203803) | Freshwater sediment microbial communities from Lake Towuti, South Sulawesi, Indonesia - TDP1 | ecosystem: Environmental > Aquatic > Freshwater > Lake > Sediment | place: Indonesia: South Sulawesi... | reverse complement strand
TTGTCGAAAGTTGGCAGAAGATTCCGTGGTCCAATAGTTGCGGCAGTAGTATCAGGCATCGCTGCGGCATTCTGGCTCTACTGTTACATAGCCAACGTCTTGGTAGCCGTACTTTACCTAGACTTTATGGAGTCTCTGCTATACATGTTCTTCGGCCTCTCAGCAATGGGCATAGCCCTCCGAAGGAGGGACCTATGGGAAAGAGGTTACAAACTGTCGATTGGAGGAGTCCCGCTAATGCTAATCTTCGGCATCTTAACGCTTGGCCTCGCCGGATGGTGGATGACGCTCACAGCCGCGCTCGCACTAGCCGTCACCACGATAATCGGGTTCTCCATAATCATAATGATTGGAGCTTCGCTATACGGCTACTACTACCTCGTCAACACCAAGAAAGGCATAAACATGGCCGAACTATACACCGAACTGCCCCCCGAGTAACCTAAACCTCCCCCCTTTTTCTTTTTTAACTTTAAACCTATTACGCTGGCAACGAAACTTGGCTGCATGAAGAAGTATGAATATGACCCGAGATGTACAGGTTTAGGCCGAATGCCAAGGAAACTATAATATGAGTCAGATTGCCTTAGCTGTCAGTGTTAGCCAACACACTCTGATTCTCTTTTTTCTACTTCCTTAACGATTTTCTTGAGGTTTTCTTCAACGTTTCGATCTGGTGGTTCAGGTTGGTGTTCTCTTAAAATTCTCTTTGCTTCTTCAAGGGAGCCACCAGCATCATAGATGAAGTTTATTCCCGCCAAAGCCGCCATCATCAGCGTCATAGCCTTCTCAAAGCCCGCTTGAATATCCGGTATCTTTGAGTCGGTGCCGCTAATTAGGTTTCCCTCAACCTTTTCGTTCAATATTATTAGGACAGATCGTGGGTTCATATGTAAACACCGATTTAAATATAAAACACATCATGTATTATTGGAACACAATGGAAACTTCAAGCCACCATCCGTGGACTAGCGCGCTAAAATATTTGCTCCGTATAAAATGCTAAAAAGGGACAAATACGATGGGCAAAGTTAGGGTCTTTTTTGCATCTGATATACACGGATCAGAGAAATGCTTTATGAAGTTCCTTAACGCTGGAAGGGTGTACAAAGCAAACGTGGTGATTCTGAGCGGTGATATAACCGGGAAAATGATTGTTCCAATTGTGGAGGAGAGTTCTGGCACATTTACAGTCGACTTCTTAGGTAGAAAAGCAATAAAAAGCCAGGAGGAATTGAGCATACTTGAAAAGAGGATTCGGGATAGTGGCTATTACCCATATCGTACCGACGAAAAAGAAATGGAAGAATTAAGTGCCGACGAAGAAAAAGTCAATGAGTTATTCTTACAGGTGATGGCTGAATCGGTCAGAAGATGGATTGAAATTGCAGAGGAGCGCTTACAAGGTACCAGTATAAGATGTTTCGTAAGCCCAGGAAATGATGATCATTTCGTTGTCGACCCGATCTTGAATAGTGCCGAATATATCATGAATCCAGAAGGAAAAGTTGTTAACGTCAATGATGATCATGAAATGGTTACCCTCGCCTATAGCAACATTACTCCCTGGAACAGCCCAAGAGAGTGCACTGAAGACGAACTTGCAGAGAAGATTCAAAGAATGGTATCTCAAGTTAAGGGCATTCAAAATTGCCTTTTCAATTTCCATTGCCCACCACACAACACACACATAGACCTTGCACCGAGACTGGATGAAACGCTTAAGCCAGTTAGCAGGGGAGGCCAGATAGAAATGGTTCCGGTTGGCAGCGTCGCTGTCCGCAGTTCCATCGAGAAGAATCAGCCGTTGTTAGGTTTGCATGGGCACATACATGAATCCAAAGGTGCTGAGAAGATCGGTCGAACCCTCTGCCTCAATCCAGGAAGCGAGTACACAGAGGGCATATTAAGAGGCGTTATAATAGATTTGGATAAAGACAAAGTTAGAAGCTACCTTTTCACCTCAGGCTGATGAAGGATGTCTCAAGGCATCGTCAAAGAATGCGAAAGAATTCTTAAAGCGGCATCGAGAAACGGGGTTGTCCTTCGGTTGATTGGAGGCTTGGCTATCAAGTATCATTGTCCTAGTGCTAGTCACCGCTCCTTGGCTAGAGAATATCCAGATATAGATTTTTTTGGTTTGAAGGGGCAGTCTAAGATGATTAAAAAGTTATTTATGGATCTCGATTATGATCCAGCTGACCTATTTAATGCCTTGCATGGTGGCGAGAGGCTGCTTTTCTTTGGGAAAGATGGAAGGAGGGTAGACGTTTTCCTAGACATCTTTAGAATGTGTCATAAATTTAATTTTAGGGAACGCCTTGGGATCGATAACCATACAATTTCTTTAGAGGACTTGTTGATGACGAAACTTCAGGTTATAGAGCTAAATGAAAAAGATGTTAAGGACATTATTTGCCTTCTGAAGGACCATGATGTAGGCGATTTTAGCGGGGGAGAGGTCATAAATATCCAGCACATCGCTAATCTATGTTCACATGATTGGGGTCTATACACGACAACGACTGAAAATCTCCAGAGAATACTATCAGCGGTCGACGAGTATCAAATAGCCCCCAATGAGAAAGAAATTGTGAGGTTGAGAATCAATAAGTTGCTTAACCGAATTGAGAAGCAACCAAAGTCAGCGCGCTGGAAACTGCGGGCAAAAATTGGTAAAAAGAAATGTTGGTATCAACTACCAGAAGGACGTGCATGAATCGGCGCCAGTCAAAAAAATGGGGGCGCCTCACTCTGGAGGCAGTTCCTTAAAGGCTAAGTCAATGTCGATTCCTTGTTTCTTGCGGTAGGATCGTATGGCGTAGAAGTAGATAACAGAAGCGGCTAGTATTATTGCGGTTATCGTTAGTGAGGGTACGTGCCAGGCACCGAGTCCGGGGCATGTCACGAAATAGTACACCACTAAGATCTCCAAGATGAGGTAGATGACACCGCAAATACTTATGAAGGGAATAGGCCCAATTTTGTACTTACTTACAGGCGAAGCATCATAGATGTCCTTCACTTTCTTTCTAAATGGAAGGACTATAGCGGCTATGGCTACGCACATGAAAGTCGTTAGGGACTGAATTATGATGGGAGCATAAGCTCCAAGAAGTCCTAGATATGTCGCGAATAGTATCAGTATGATTTCGCCGCATACAGCGAAGAATATCAAGTTCTTAACCGGCGTGTGGAACCGGTCGCTGACATCTCCCAGCCAGGATGGCATGAGGCGATCGAAGGACCAAGCGAGCGCAATTCTACTTTGACCAATTAGTGACAGGGCGGGATATACCAAATTCCATAAAGCCATGTTGAGACCAATGAGTGCCAAAATAGCGACTTGTGTGGTTAGCACGCCTGAAAGGAGGTTAAAGTATGGTCCAACGGGAAGGTTATATCCTAGGCCATAATCCCATACAACTGCTATAGAAAGCAAGAAATCGTAGCCCATCTTTTCGACGAAGAGCCACCCCGCATAAGCCATAATAAGTCCGCACAGGATAGTAGCTCCGACTATTCCTATCAGCATGTTACGGCTAACTTTTTTAGTCTCGCCAGCGATGAAAGCGGAAAAGTACTGGTAGCCTATAGACCAATACGCAACGGGTATAAGTGCAAATGTTGCCGCCCAGGAAAAGCCCGGGTTAATAACTCCCTCTGCTTGGGCGAGATTAATGACAGAATTGTAGTCTGGAGACCCGTATTGAGCACTGTAAGTGTTGAACGCTGATATAAAATCAGCACGGCTGATTGGCATTACTAACAGAATTGCAGTTATTAGACTCACCATTGCAACAATAAACGTAGCAACCTGAAACCAGAGATAGGCCTTGAAACTCCGGATAAGCAGTGCGCATTCAAAAACGATTATAATTGTTCCAACAAGTATTAGCCCTGACGGTGATGCCATGAAAGCAGCCGCCTCACTGTTCCCGAGAAGAGCAAAGAAAACAGAAAGTCCGGGATCAGCAACATAAGCGGCAAGTATGGCACACCATATAAAATTGGCAACCACCCAGCCAGTACTTGTCAGAAATCCTATAGCGGGGTGGAGAATCCGACTGTTAAATATGTAGTCTCCGCCACTCCGTGGAAAAACAGCTGCCAAAAGCGCCCAAGTTAACATAGCGAATATCGCGAAACCGAAGGTGATGACGGTTCCAACCACTAGGTCTCCACCTGGAAACAGGTACGGCCCCCAAAGGATCAGCCAAAGAACACCAAATCCTATGCTACAGTTCAACACCGCCATAGCCAAAATGTCCAGTGCGCCGGCTTCTCTAACCAGTCCTGTTGCTGCTCTAAGGAAATATGGCTTTCTTTTCTCTGCCATAGAATTCATCTCTCAAACCTTTTGTTGTTGATAAAGAAATATAAGTCTTCTCCATGAGAAAGTAAGAAATGGATAAGGGTACTCAGAGGCGCATCCCATTACCTGCGTATCGCTTATGATTATCACCTCTTTTTCACCGGAGCTGGACGTGTATAATATCAGTTAGATAGCCAACGGCTATCACTAGTCCATGTGCTCTGATTCTCTTTTTTCTACTCCCTTAACGATTTTCTTAAGTTCTTCTTCAATGTCCCGATCAAGCGGTTCAGGTTGGTGCTCTTTCAAAATCTTCTTAGCCTCTCCGCGAGCAACCTCCCAAAGATCTTTTGAACCTGCTCTTTCCCACCTCTCCCTTCTCTCTCTGTTGATAATTGTCGGAAGATAGTGTTCCTTCCCTAAATGTTCTAAAGTATGTCGCTTATCGAGGTAATGTCCCCCTGGACCCGCATCCTCAATTACGTCTATTGCCATTGTCTCGTCACTAATTTCAATCCCGCGGAGAGCCCGAGACACCATCCCACATATCTCATTATCGATAACTGCTTGTTCATAACTAGCTGTCAACGACGACTCAAGGGAGCCACCAGCATCATAGATGAAGTTTATTCCCGCCAAAGCCGCCATCATCAGCGTCATAGCCTTCTCAAAGCCCGCTTGAATATCCGGTATCTTTGAGTCGGTGCAGCCACCAGTTCCTCTGCTGGGAAGACCATAATAATGAGCCAACTGGGCTGTCGCCACGTTAATAAGCCCGGCTTCAATTGCTCCAAGGGCCAAGTTACCCGTTTTCATGTCCATGATCGTTGAAACTGTTCCAAAAAGCACCGGAGTACCGGGGTTAGTAAGTTCAGCCATCACTATTCCGCTTAGGACCTCAGCATTTTGTTGTGTCAGAAGACCTGCCAGCGTGACTGGTGCCGTAGCTCCCGCTTGAGCCTCTGGCGCTACGAGGACCGGCTGTCTATATTTGGCATATACTATAAGCCCCTCAGTTAACTTTTCAGAATGCTGTAACGGACTAACTGGATTGTAAAATCCTAAAAGTAGAGGTCTCTTCATGAGCTCTTCTTCGCCACCAGCAACAACAGATGCCATCCTTATGCTATCCATAGCAACGGCTTGACCATAAGTTTCACCATCCACGGTTTTCGTTGTATTTCTAAACCCTGTAAACAATTCATGTACGTGAGTTACATTCTCAGGGACATCTCTTGGTGTGACTACCGCTGACGATGCGTGATGTATGTTTTCTAAGGCATCAGCAAGCCTACAAAAGTTTTCAACATCCTTTAGAGTGGAAGTTCGTCGTTTTCCAGTTTCTAAGTCTAAGATGTGCACTGACGTGCCCTGCATGGAAAAATAGACTCGCTTATCCTCAAGTTTCAGCTTGTACTTCAGGTCTCGCCCGAATAGGGTAAAACCACTCGGAGCTTTCTTAATAGCTTCCTCTACGAGGTAGTGTGGAATTCTAGCAATTTTTTCCTTAACATCAATATTGGCTCCTGCCTCTCCGAGCATTCGTAAAGCTTTCTGTTCCGAAACTTTCACACCAATACGTTCTAGAATCTCTAAAGTAGCTAGGTGAATTTCGTATAGCTCATCATTAGTAAGAATTCTTAATTGACCACCTTTAATTTCCAATTTTTCTCCCCTTCAATCATAATACAAGTCTTTTGGCGGCATCAACCCCAAGGTCACAGCTTACTACGACATTTTTAACCTATTAAAATATTCCATGATTTACCACCGTTTTGATTAGGTGTATGAGTTGTCAAGCAAAACTCATATTCTAGGAAGCAGGGATAGAAAGCATATGCCTATGAGGTGAGAGATTGGGGAACAAGTATAAGTTAAATCCGCCGTCAGATGAGGAGTTTAATCGCGCTTTGGCGAAGCGTATGTTCGGAAAGCACGCAGACAAAATGCTGAAGTACGCTCCATGGAGTCTCCTACTTCTAAAGATTTTGTGGAAGAAAGGTGAGCAACCTTGGGAAGAATAGCTGACGCTATAGCGGCGATAGATAAGGATTCCGTGTTAAGCGCCGTAAAAGACGCGATTAGGAGGAACGAGGATCCTCTAGGATTAATTGAAGAGCTTCGTCTAGGGCTGGGGTTGGTTGGAGATAACTTCGAGGAGGGAAAATACTTCCTATTTCAACTAATCATGGCCGGGGAAATCTTCAAGGACGCAGCAACCTTAATCGCCCCCAAGATTAGAGAGCGCTACGGAGGTGTTCGTAAACGAGGTAAGTTCTTAATCGGCACAGTTGCTGGCGACATTCACGACCTCGGCAAGAATATTGTTGCGACATTGCTGGAGTGTGCTGGCTTCGAGGTTGTAGACCTTGGTGTTGATGTACCAGCAGATGTTTTTGTCGAGAAAATCAAGGAGCATAAGCCTACGATAGTGGGTATGTCTGGCTTACTTACGGCTTCAATTGATCAGATGGAAAAGACTATCGCAGCTTTAGAGCAAGCAGGTCTCAGGAAAGAGGTTAAGGTGATCGTAGGTGGCGGAATAGTAGGCGAAAAGTGGGTTAAAGGTAAGATCAGAGCGGACGCAGCGACAACAAGCGCTGTTGAAGGTGTGAAGATAGCTGAAAGCTACATAAGAGGAAGATAGCATGGAAGAAGCAATGACGAGGTACGAAAGGATTGAAGCGGCATGGAATCTAAAAGAAGCTGACAGAGTCCCATCTGACCCTCTAAACTGCTACATTTTGGCATACCAAGGGGGAATAACGATCCGCGAGATGTTCACTGAACCTAAAAAACTCATTGAAGCAACCGTAAGGGCCAGAAAGAAAATAGGAGAGGGAGACCAAGTAGATCCAAACGTCACAACCCTTGACCATTTCTCCCTATGGCCAAAGTCCGGTTGGGACAGAGTATCCCTTCACTGGGAGATTCAAGATTATTTCCCTCCTAAAGGCAACATTCCCAGCTTCTTCGAAAAGTGTATAATCGAAGACTATGACGACGTTATGGAGAGAGGCTTCTCAACCCTACTCTTCAACAAACAGATTGGTAAAGACATGTTTGAAAGAAGCATTGACGACTTCCTCTACTACGCCTTTGAATACCCAAAGGTCTACGCAGAAGCATGGCGAAAATACGTTGAAGAATACGAGGTGCCTCTGCTTATGGGAGGAAGAGGATGTACCCCCCTAGACCTTTTACAATACTATCGAGGAATCACTAACCTTGTGAGAGATGTGTATGAGAGACCGGAGAAAGTGAAAGAGGTCTGTGAATGGCTTCTAGACTACGAGGTAGTTCTTGCAATGAGAGAAGCAGAGATAATGGGTGCTGGAGAAGTTTCAGGTGCAGAGAAAATACTCTGGATCAACGGGGGTCCTCCTGGAATGTCTCCTGAAATTTTTGATGAGTTCTTTTGGCCAACCGCGAAGAAGGGAGTTGATATCATGGTAAAGCGGGGATTCAAAGTTCAGTGTCACTGGGACGGCGACTTAACCCCATACTTAGACACTTTAAAAGACCTAACAAAGGGTTTACCAAAAGGAAGAGTCGTACTTGACTTAGAGAAGACGAATATGAAAAAGGCAAAAGATGTTCTAGGCGACAAAGTCTGCCTGTATGGTAATGTGCCATCTTCGTTGCTTGTTTATGGGACGGTTAAAGATGTGGAGGAATACTGCAAAAAGCTTATAGAGGACTGTGCTGAGGGCGGAGGCTACATACTCTCAACCGAATGCGAAACTCCTTGGAACGCTAAACCCGAAAACGTTAAGGCCATAATAGACACGGCCATCAAACACGGTCAGTACTGACGATAACAGAACGCCTGAAAAGTAAGCATAAAGATTTAGAGAATTGAGACCTAGGTGAACAGAAGGGTGAAGATTGTGGAAGAGGCAATGACGCGGTATGAGAGAATTGAGGCGGCATGGAATTTAAAAGAAGCTGACAGAGTGCCATCTGACCCTTTAAACTGCTATATTCTAGCATACCAGGGAGGAATCTCCATACGTGAAATGTTCACCAATCCCGAGAAGCTTGTTCAAGCAACCGTAAGGGCTAGAAAGAAAATAGGTGAGGGGGATCAGGTAGATCCAAACATAACAACCCTTGACCACTTGTCCCTTTGGCCAAAATCCGGATGGGATCGAGTAACCCTTCACTGGAGAATATATGATTATTTTCCTCCTAAAGGCAACATTCCCAGCTTCTTCGAGAAGTACATGATCGAAGACTATGACGACGTTATGGAGAGAGGCTTCTCCACCCTCCTCTTCAACCAAGAAATTGGTAAAGACGTCTTTGAGAGAAGTATTGACGACTTCCTCTACTACGCCTTTGAGTATCCGAGGGGCTATGCAGAAGCATGGCGAAGGTACGTTAAAGAATATGGGGTACCCTTATTAATGGGAGGAAGAGCAACAATTCCTTTTGAACTTGTTCTCTATTATCGAGGTTTTACTCGATTAGCAAGAGACATATTTGAGCAGCCAGACAAGTTGAAAGAGATGTGTGAGTGGCTACTCGAGTATGAGATTATTAATGCGCTAAGACAAGCGACGATCATGGGTGCAGGGGAAGCCTTGGGAGCTGAAAAAATCTTTTTCCAAGCAGGTATCGTAGGACCGCCTTACGTTTCTCCAGAGGTTTTTGAAGAATTCGTGTGGCCAACTCTAAAGAAAGGAGTGGATATGATAGTAAAGAGGGGATATAAAGCCCACGTCCATATGGATGGAAATTTAACTTCAGTATTGCACGTTATGAAGGGCTTCACGAAGGGGTTGCCGAAGGGAAAAGTCCTACTCGATTTAGAGAAGACGGACATGGCAAAGGCAAAAGAAGTTTTAGGCGATAAAATTTGTCTTTATGGCAATGTTCCAGCTTCGTTGCTTGTTTATGGGACGGTTAAAGATGTGGAGGAATACTGCAAAAAGCTTATAGAGGACTGTGGTGAGGGCGGAGGCTACATACTCTCAACTGAGTGCGAGACTCCCTGGAACGCTAAACCCGAAAACGTTAAAGCCATAATAGATACAGCCATCAAATACGGTCAGTACAGACGATGACTAGAAGTCGTCAAGCTGTTAGGTAAGCACAAAGGTTGTGAGAAAAAATGTATGCAACTGGTCTCGAGTGTGTGAACTGTGGAGAAGTCTATCCCTTAGAGTCTAAATATTTTGTTTGCCCAAAATGTGGCTTAGAAAAAGTGAAGGGAATTTCGGTATTTCGAGGTATCACTGAGGTGCAGTATGATTATGAGGCGCTTGCAAAGGCTGTCAGTAAAGAGCTGTTTGCTAAGAGACCATTCAATCTTCTAAGGTATAGAGAGCTGTTAGACCTTGGTGAAGAAGGCATCATAACTTTAGGCGAAGGCGGAACTCCCTTAATAAAATGTAAAAATCTTGCCAAGAAATTCGGTCTTAACAATTTATGGTTAAAAAATGAAACTCAAAATCCAACACATTCATTTAAAGACCGTGAAGGCGTTTTAGCTATAAACAAAGCGTTGGAGTTCGGAAAAAAGTACGTTTCATGTGTGTCTTCGGGGAATGCCGCGGCGTCCCTAGCTGCATATGCAGCACGAGCTGGCTTGGGATGTTTTGTCTTCATGCCAGCCACCACGTCTAGAGGAAAGGTCTCACAATGCACTTTATATGGTGCTGTAACGTTGTTAATGGATGGAATCTATGAAGAAATTTTTGAACTTTACATCAAAGCAATCGAGGGATTAGACATTTTTGAGGCGGGTCCAGGGTACAACAGATTCAGGATGGAGGGCGACAAAACCCTTGCTTATGAGATATGTGAACAATTAGGATGGAGAGCGCCTGCATGGGTTATAGACAATGTTGGTAACGGCACCCACCTATATGCAATGTGGAAAGGCTTCAAAGAGCTAAGAAATCTAGGCCTAATAGAAAATGTACCTAAAATGGTGGCGACCCAGCCAAAAGCAGGAGCGCCAACAGTCATAGGATTCAAGAAAGGAACAGCTCTACCATTGGCCAGAAGTGAAAAATCAATTGCTGAGGGCTTGGTAGGCAGATGGGGTTACGACACGCCTTTAGCCCTTAAAGCCTTAAAAGAATCAACCGGACACGCAGAATCTGTTTCTGAGTTGGAGATTCTAAAAGCCATGGAATGGTTAGCGAAACTTGAAGGGGTTTTTGCGGAACCCTCAGGCGTTACCTGCATAGCAGGTCTTCCAAAGATGATTGAAACGGGAATAGTTGACAAAGGAGAAGAAGTTGTATGCATAATAACAGGAAGCGGATTGAAGGACCCCGAAACAGGAAGAAGAATATCCAAGGAGCCAACTCTTGTTCCAGCCAGTGTTAACGAAGTAAGAACGATCTTACAGAAGCATTTAACGCGCTTGAGCAGAGGATAAAATGGGAAAAATTAAGGAATTCCTTTGACTGAGGATGAAAGCATGAAAGCCATCATGATCATTGGGGACGGTATGGCTGACCGTCCCCTCCGAGAACTGGGAGGAAAAACTCCACTTGAGGTGGCAAAGAAGCCGTCGCTCAACTTGGTGGCTGAAACCGGCGTCTGCGGCATTATGGATCCCATCGCTCCTGGCGTTCCTCCGGGAAGCGACACAGCTCATCTCGCTTTGCTCGGCTACGACGTTTTCAAGGTGTACGCTGGGCGAGGTGCGTTTGAGGCCCTAGGTTCTGGAGTTGACATTCAACTTGGTGATGTGGCTTTTCGGTGCAACTTCGCCACTGTTGACGACAACTATACAGTGGTGGACCGAAGAGCGGGTAGAATCGATACGCAAGACGCTTCTCAACTCGCAAGCGATTTGAAAAAAGTAAGCCTTAAAGGGGCTCGGGTCATGTTCAGAAACACCGTTCAGCATCGTGCGATCCTGGCGCTTAGAGGGGCTGGCCTATCTGCGAGAGTGTCGGATTCTGATCCACAAAAAGTTGGAAAACGCGTTTCAGAGGTTTACCCTCTTGATGATACAGATGAAGCCAAGAAAACGGCAAGAATTGTTAAAGAGCTCCTGCAACGCTTCCACGAAATCCTAGAGAGCCATCCCGTAAACGAGGAAAGAAAGAAAAAAGGCTTGCCTCCAGCAAACATTATTTTGTGCCGAGGCGCGGGAACGCTACCTCAGTTACCGACGCTTCCGCATCAATACGGGATTCAAGCAGCCGCCATCAATGCTGTGCCCCTAGTTGGAGGAGTATGCAAAGCAGCGGGAATGAGTCTCCTCAATGTACATGGTGCCACGGGAACCTACGATACCGACGTTAAAGCGAAGGCCAACGCTGCCATCCAAGCGGTCAAATCTTACGATCTTGTGTTAGTGCACGTGAAAGCAACCGACATTGCTAGTCACGACGGCAAGGTTCAGAAAAAGATCGGAATGATAGAAAGAATTGACGAGATGGTGGGGCACATCGTTAAGAACGTTGACATGAATGAAACTTTCGTCGCTGTCACCGCCGACCACACAACTTCGTTGCTTACGGGGGAACATGAGGGCGACCCAGTGCCAGTTGCCATAACAGGACCCGGTGTGCGCACAGACGACATCAGAGAGTTTAGCGAGAGAGCTTGCGCAAGAGGAGGACTCGGAAGAATAAGAGGCGTCGACCTCATGCCAACTCTCATGAACCTCCTTGGAAAAGTCAAAAAATTTGGAGCCTAGTTCCCGGTTTCGTTGCTAAGAAGGGAAATGCTAACTTGGCCAAAGAAGACACTCGGATGAGGGTTTGGCGTCTCATGGAAGAAATGGGAATCGCCACGTTCCCCAGACCCGTCTTCCATCGAATACCCAACTTCGTTGGAGCCGAAAAGGCTGTTCAGAACCTGAGGGAACTGCCCGAGTACAAAGCGGCAAGGGTAATTTTCTGCAACCCTGACTCTCCACAGAGAGCAGTTCGAGAAGCGGCTCTAAAGGACGGCAAAATCGTTGTTATGGCTACGCCCAGACTTAGGAAAGGCTTCCTCTTGTTAGATCCAAACGTGATACCTCAAAACAACATTTCTAGAGCGTCCACAATTCGTGGAGCTTTCAAAGACGGTCGCTTTGTTGAGCCCTCAAAGGCGAGGGTTGACCTGTTTGTAGCAGGGTCTGTGGCAGTGTCTCCAGACGGTGGAAGACTGGGCAAGGGAACCGGATACTCCGACCAAGAGTATGCTATCTTGAAGAATTCAGGCGGGCTCATCCCTGAAACTCCTGTGGTCACGACGGTGCACGACGTTCAAATTGTGGAGAAAATTCCTCGAGAAGAGTGGGATGTTTCTGTGGATATTATAGTGACGCCGACGAGGGTTATTCGGGTAACACGAGAGCTTTCAAGGGCTTAAGCACAAATGCAGTACTTCTTGTCCAGTTTTCTTCGGAAGTAACACAAATGAAAAAAGGGGAAACAGTATAAATTCGCTTACATGGCAGGGGACTGGATTAGCTATCTGCTTCAATTTAGCTACTTGGGAGTTTTCCTTATCAGCCTTGTTGGTGCAATGTCAATAATCATTCCTATACCCTACACTTTTGTCATACTTACGTTGGGTATGAAAGGGGTAATGGATCCTCTTCTTCTCACGTTTGCAGGTGGCTTGGGTTCCAGTATTGGCGAACTTTCTGGATACTTGTTAGGATATTATGGGCGAGCTATGATAAGTGAAAAACGACAAAGAAAAATCAATTTTATAGTGAGGATACTTGAGAATCGCTACGGGCCCCTTGTGATTTTTCTTTTCGCTTTAACTCCCTTGCCTGATGATCTCCTTTTTATTCCATTAGGGGTCTTGCGCTACAAGTTTGTTAAGGCATTTATTCCGTGTTTTTTCGGCAAATTGTTAATGTGCGCTATTCTTGCTTATGGTGGGCAACTCTATTATGGTGTCCTTAGTGCTATATTTGGGAAGGGAACATTTGAGGTAGAGCTTATTACCAGTGTAATCACCGCTGTAATACTGATTTTCATTTTCGTGGCGATGTTCAAAATTGATTGGGAGAAAGTTCTTGGAAAGTACATAGGCGAGGAGAGTGAAAGAAAAGTTGAGGGTGATAGCAGACCTCCACGTTCATAGTAGGTATAGCCGCGCCACAAGCCAACAGATGAACATAGGGGAGGTCACCCGTTTCGCTCAGATCAAGGGTTTGAACCTAGTTGGCACGGGAGACTTTACGCATCCCAGATGGCTGAAGGAGTTAAACGAAGATCTGGTTGAAGTGCCCGGCGCAGGTCTTTATAAGCCAGCTAAAGACGTCAAGTCTCCCGTTCACTACATGATAACAGGCGAAGTTTCCACAATTTTCACCTTTGAAGGGCACGTTAAGAAGGTTCACCATGTCCTTTTGACCCCGAGCCTAGAGACAGCGGTCCAGATTAACGAGCGGTTGGCGCGATACGGAAGCCTCACCGTTGATGGCAGACCAGTTCTGGACATGACCGCGCCCCAACTTGTAGAAGAGGTGATGGAGACTTCAGGTGAAAATGTGGTGATACCTGCCCACGCTTGGACTCCTTGGTTCAGCATCTTCGGCGCCTTCAGTGGGTTCGACCGAGTGGAAGACTGCTACCAAGACACGACGAAACACATTTTCGCCTTAGAAACTGGGCTGTCCTCAGACCCGCCCATGAACTGGCGGTTGAGCACACTTGATAAGTTTGCATTAGTATCGAACAGCGACAGTCACAGCGCTTGGCCGTGGAGGATCGGGAGGGAAGCCAACGTGTTTGAGCTTGAGCGGCTGACATATCAGGAGGTGGTTGATGCTACACGGAAAAGGGACGGGCGCTTCAAATTTACTATCGAAACAAATCCTGCGTATGGGAAGTACCATTGGACTGGCCATCGAAACTGCAAGGTTTCCCTCTCCCCTCAAGAGGCCATAAAGCTGGGAGATCGCTGTCCGGTCTGTCGCAAGAAGCTCACGAAAGGAGTGGAACAACGCGTTGAGGAGCTGGCGGACAGACCTATGGGCTTCAGGCCTGAAGGTGCCGTAGGGTACATGCATCTTCTTCCTCTTTCCGAAATTATCTCCACGCTTTTGGGAGTCACGTATCCAGGCGTCCAAAAAGTTTGGGACGTATACAACGCTCTTGTGGAGAGGTTTGGCGACGAATACACCGTTCTGATAGATACGCCTAAAGAAGAGATGTCGAAAACTGTTGATTCGAAGATCGCTGAGGCTATCGTTCGAGTTAGAGAGGGAAAGGTGAGGGTTATACCGGGCTACGACGGCGTTTACGGTCAACTCGTGGTTTTCGAGGAAGAGAAAGAAAAGCTGTTGGAGAAGGCAAGGGTTAAGCAGCGAAGTCTCTCAGAGTTTGTTTGATTCGAATAGATAATTTTGAATTAAACTACTCCTGAAGCCTTGATAGCTTTCACTGTTTCAGCGACTAAATCCGCTCTCTCAGGAACCATAAC
>Ga0315306_10000849_pt1 | contig 14726 bp, 15 predicted proteins | sample TDP1_MG_FD_203803 | JGI IMG/M metagenome (GOLD analysis project Ga0315306, IMG submission 203803) | Freshwater sediment microbial communities from Lake Towuti, South Sulawesi, Indonesia - TDP1 | ecosystem: Environmental > Aquatic > Freshwater > Lake > Sediment | place: Indonesia: South Sulawesi... | reverse complement strand
GTCCTTCTTACACATGCAGGCCAGTCTGGCCTTTGGCCGTTGCCACGTGGTGGAGTGCCGCCCCAGGGGGCCGGTTGCCTGGAATACGCAGTTGAGACATCAAACCTGACCAAGGTCTTCACGGGGAAGGAGGGAGGCAAGACCCGTGAGATAAGAGCAGTGGACAGTGTAAACCTCAGGATCAAACGAGGCGAGTTCTTCGGCCTCCTCGGCCCAAACGGCGCAGGCAAGACCACGTTGATCAAGATGCTTGCAACGATCATACTGCCAACCGAGGGAACAGCCCGCGTGAACGGCTACGATGTGGTGAAGGACGCCGAGAAGGTGAGGATCAGCTTCGGGTGGCTTCACGGTGAGACCGGAGGAAGAGCCCTCTACTGGAGGCTGAACGCAGAGGACAACCTCAGGTTCTACGCGTATCTTCAAAATGTTCCCTCAGCAGTCGCCGAGAGACGGATCGAAGCCCTGCTCGACTTCTTCGGGTTGAAACAGGACCGGCATAAGATGGTTAAGGACTACTCCACGGGGATGAAAGTCCGTGTTATGCTGGCGAGGTCGCTCCTCGCGAACCCGCCCATCCTGTTTATGGACGAGCCGACCGTCGGACTCGATACTATCGCCGCGGTGGAGACGAGAGCCCTCCTGCAAGACCTGAACAGAGAGTTGGGAAAGACGATAATCTTCACAAGCCATAACATGTATGAGGTTGAGAGGCTCTGCCAGCGCGTCGCGATCATGAGGAACGGGCGCATTATCATCGATGATGCACCTTCACGTCTCAGCGACGCGGTCAGAGACACACACGCGATCGAGGTTAGGGTGCAAGGCGGCAAGGGGTCTCAGCTCCTCACCGAGGCTGCAAGCAAGCTCTCGGCTGTCAGGCGGGTTCTCGAAGTCACCGCGGAAGGGGAAGGCTTCCTGATCAGGCTGGAGGTTGATGACGAGCATAGGGCGATCGCCTCCGTAGCCTCGGAGCTAGGTTCGCTCGGCGTGGCGGTTGTCTCAATCGGTCGGACGCAGCCAACGCTGGAAGACGTATTCGTCAAGCTCACGAAGGGGTAGCGCATGGACCGAAGCAAGGTTGTTGACCTGCTGAGGGAGGACCCGCCTAGGCTGCGGTCTGAACTGAGGCAGACCTGGGGGGTCTTCTGGGCCCAGTTGAAGATGTTCCTATCCTACAAGACATGGGTCGTTACCGAGACTCTAAGCACAGTTGCCTCCATCGCCATGTACTATTTCATGGGTTTCCAGGTGAGGCGTGGGCAGTTGGCAGAGGCCGGCTACGGTTCGAGCTGGCTCGCCTTCGCCCTCGTCGGCGTGGCCTCGACTAACTACCTTTGGATGTGCATCAGCAGGCTGAGCCACACCATGCAGCACGAGATACAGGATGGGACCTTCGAAACCATCATCTGTTCGCCTATCAGGCTCAGGTCATACCTGGTAGGGCAATCGATCAGGGGCTTCCTCGTGAGCGGATACTTCATGGTCGGCGCCCTGACCGTAGGGACCTTCCTGTTAGGTGCTCCGCTCGTGCTCAACCCAGCCACGATCCTATCATCCATAATTCTTCTGCTCCTGCTCGTCGCAAGCCACATGGGGATAGGCATAATCGCTGCGGGCGTGATCTTGGTCTACAAGAAGGGCGACCCACTGACGTTCCTGTTCGCGATATTCACAGAGTTCTTCGGAGGCGTACTCTTCCCGCTTCAGCTGCTTGCGAACTATCCAGTTCTCTGGGCTGTGGCAAAGGTGATGCCGTACACCTACGCCTTGGAGGGTCTGCGGAAGGTGTTGCTCTCCGGGGCGACGCTCATGCACCAGGAGGTTCTGTCTACGGGAGCCCTGCTTCTCGCTTACACCGCCGTCCTCATGCCCTTCGGCCTCCTCGCCTTCCGCGTAGGCTACAACAGGGTGAGAACTGATGGCTCAACAGCCTCCTATTGACGCGGAGAGCACGCCCATGGACAGAAGAAAGCTCATCCACGTGCTCTCGGAGCGGGAAAGCTCTGTACCCGTGAGCCCACTGTCAAAGGTCTGGGCGTTCGTGGTCAGAGATACCAGGGTCTGGTGGACCTACAAGCTCTGGGTTACGCTAGATGTCACAGGCACGGTTACTTTCGTCGCCACATACTATCTTGTCTCGATGATCGTGTCGAGCGAACAGGTGGCACAGGCAGGCTACACTCTAGGAGGCTACTTCTCCTTCGCGATGATAGGGATCGCGTTCCAGCAGTACGTGTTCTTCGCCGTCCAAGGCATCTCTGAGAGCATAAGAGAGGAGCAGTGGCATGGAACGATGGAGAGCATCCTGGCGTCCGCCACGAGCTTCAAGCTCTTCCTCTTCGGGGAGTCGGCTTTCCGCTTCATCATCGCGTCCTACTTCCTGCTCGGTTCGCTCGTGACAGGGCTGGCGCTAGGCGCGCAGATCCACTTAGACGCAGCGATCCTCGCCTCAACCGTGCTCCTCACGGCGCTCCTGGTGGGCAGCCATGTCTGCGTAGGCATTATGAGCGCAGGGGTGATCATGAAGATCAAGCAGGGGGATCCCGTCGTCTGGGCGTTCTCGTGGATGACACAGCTCGTCTCAGGGGTCTTCTACCCGCTAGGCCTCCTTCCATGGTACCTGAGATGGATTGGACTCGCCTTCCCGTTGACCCCTGCCCTCGACGGGATCAGGCGATGCCTCCAGGGAGGCGAGACGCTGCTTTCCTCCGCGGTTCTAACAGATGCGCTGTCCCTCGTCGTCTTCACGGCGGTAGCTTTCCCGATCGCCTTCTGGGTCTTCAAGCTCGGGTACAACTCCTCACGAAGCGATGGATCCCTTAGCCAATACTAGCCGACATTCGAGGCAGTGGGCCAAGTCGTTGCTCGTGCGAGATGCTTCCTCACTCGTTGGGAGAACTCCTCCACCTGGGCTTCGTTCCGGTCTATCCAAGCGAGGAGGCCTCGAACGTTCGCGCATTCGCCTGCATAGAGCTTCGCCTTCGCCTCGTCGCCTAACTGTTTTGCCTTAACGGTGTCATCAAAGAGCTTCCTTTCGCGTTCTTCCATCCGCTCTCTTAGGACCCTTAGCCCTCGGAGGCCTCCGTCCAAGTGAACAAGGGCGTCCTCCAGCTCAGCAATGTCAGCAGGGTAGATTCTCGAGACAACCCTGTTCTCGCCTTCAAGCCTGGTCACGAGCCCCTTGACCTTCCTCATCGGCCAGTTGAACCGAGAGGATACTTGAGTGGGGCTGACCCCGGGCTCTCTCTTGATCAAGTCCCACAATTGGTCCTTCGACCGCATAGACAGCCTCCTGAAGATCCGCTAGCTCCATACTGTTCGATTCGAGATAAAGAGAATGCCTTCCTCGCTTACGCGGACAGCCTTGGCGGCTCCTCCGCGCGCCGACCATTAGATCTTCGAGGGACCCGCACGCGCGCTCATATGCGCAACGATCTCGTCGACGAGGTCGAGTATGCTAGGCTCCCTAGAGACCCTAGGCCTTGGAATCTCAACCTTGAAGTCTCCAATGACGGTGCCCGGCCTAGGTGACAGGAGGATGATCCTGTCCGCCATGAAGACGGCCTCTTGGACATTGTGCGTGACCATGATGAAGGTGTTTGTGGGGAGGTCAGGGCTCTGCCATATATGGAGCATCTCAGCCCTTAGCGCGTCAGCTGTTAGGGCGTCTAGGGAAGAGAAGGGCTCGTCCATCAGAAGAACCTCGGGCTCCAACGCCAAGGCTCTCGCTACCCCAACCCTCTGCTTCATGCCTCCTGAAAGCTCCTTAGGATACCTGTCTTCGAACCCCTCCAAGCCCACATCCCTAACGTACTTCTCGGCCTTCGCGCGCCTATCCTCCCTTGCCAGGCCCAGCGCTATGAGGCCCATCTCAACGTTCTCCAGAACGCTCTTCCAGGGCAGAAGGGCGAAGGTCTGGAAGATGAAGCCCATCTCCAACGAAGGTCCATTGACGGGTTGCCCCTGGAAGAACACGGACCCACTGCTGGGTTTATCGAGCCCGGCTATCAGCCTTAGAAGCGTGCTCTTGCCGCACCCAGAGGGGCCTAGTAGACAGAGGAATTCCTCTCCAACGGTGAAGCTGACACCCTTTAGAGCCAGCAATTCCTCTACGCCCATCTGAAAGCTTTTCGAGACGTCTCTGACCTCGACGACGAGCATTGGGAGTCACCAGGCTGGGCCGATCATAACGTTCGTAAGCCTGCCATGAACTCCGTGGAGGCTGGCATGTCGTCTGGAGCCGACCACGCTTTTAAGGCTTCTTCGGCGCGCTGTCCCCGCGAGCGCCCTGGCCGCCGCCAAGGCTGAAGCTGAAGATATCGTAGGAGCCAGACGGCTGTTTCTGCTGAATAGGTACTACTGTCGAATACTCGCGGGTCGTCCCAAGGTTTGAATGAGGTCAGAAGGCAATCCGGTTACAGCTGGCATGGCCATGTCGAGCGAGAAGAGCTGTAATCTCTGCAAGGGTGAGCTACCGAAAGGTGATAGGCCTTTTGAGATCGAGGCGGGAAGAGTTCTATGCGGCAGGTGCGCTAGGGCGTTTGTTGCGGAGTCCGAGATCGCCAAACTGATTGTTAGCGCGGAGCTAGGCATCCTAGCTCCTCGTTAGCGTTTCGCCTGCTAGACCAGACCAAACGTTGGCTTCCGCGTCACGCGTCGCCTTCAGCGCGCATGCGCGCCCCTTAAGAAGCGGCGTTTGCTGTCTTCTGCTCAATCAGTTGGGGCGGCGCGATGACGGGACCGGTAAGAGTAGGCTTAGTTGGCTGCGGCGACATGGGCCTGCGGCACCTGAAGGCTTATGCTGCGATGAAGGCTCGAGGCGTCGAGCTCTTGGAACTCGCAGCTCTCTGCGATACCGATGAGGCCCGACTGGAGTCCCTGTCGCAGGTTGCGGCGAGGATTGTAGGCGAGAAGCCGGAGGTTTACAAGGGTGTGGAGGGGATGCTCGCTCATGCTTCGCGTTTAGATGCCGTCGACGTGGTGGTTCCTCCGCGTTTCCACCACTCGGTCACCGTTCCTTGTCTAGATGCGGGAAAGGATGTGATGGTGGAGAAGCCGCTCGGCATCACCGTGAAGGCCTGCAGGGCGATGATCGAGATGGCTGAGAGGAGCGGCCGGACGCTCGCCGTGGCTGAGAACTATCGTAGGCTTCCACCGAGCAGGGCGCTCAAGGCTCTGCTTGAGGCCGGGAGGGTGGGGAGGCCGTACATGCTGGTCAAGTACGGTGTCAACGCGATGAAGGACCGGGTCTTCGTGAAGGTCGTCGACCGGCAGCCCTCACTCTGGCGGCATGATAAGCTCCAGATGGGCGGTTGGGCGGTCGAGTATGGCTGCCACGAGGCTGACCTCATCAGGTACTGGCTAGGCGAGGTGGACGAAGTCTACGGCATCGCTGAGACCTTCGAGGCGACGAGGTATGCGCAGTCGACCGAGGGAGCAACCTGTGAGCCCGTAGCGGTGAACGCTGAGGATACGGACTTCGCGACTCTCAGGTTCCGTTCAGGAGTCGTCGGCTTCTGGGCGATGAGCCTAGCCGGCCACGGTGAGAGCGACGCACGCCAACTCATCTACGGCAGCAAGGGCTGTGTCAACGGCCTTGACGTAACTCTAGACGACGGGCGAAGGATCAGCTCGGAAGCCATCGTAGAGGGCTTCATGGATAGGCTTCGGGGCGACGAGAGGGAGAGGCTCTTCCCAAGAGGGACCTATGACGAGGTTGAGTTCGCGCCGGACGCTTCCAACCCTCTCCGCTATGGTGTAGCTATTGAGCTCTACGACTTCGCAGACTCGGTCATCAAGCGAAGGAGGCCCGAAGTCGACGGGTATGAGGGCTTGAAGGATGTGGCCCTCGGCCACGCGATCCTAGAGTCCTCCTATGCGAGAGCCCCAGTTCACGTTGAGGACGTCGAGCTGGGGAAGGTGGAGCGCTACCAAGCAGAGATCAACAGGCATCTGGGGCTCTAGGGGTCTTCGCCAGCAGACGGGCCCGGGCGGATCCCCTGCCGCCCTTCAGCGAACAATATAAGCGAGTCTTACCATCGCGTCGTTGTGTGGGCTTACCTTGAAGAACGGTGTCGTCGTTGGACTAGTAGCTTCGGTCATCGTCGCCGCTCTCCTAGGCTACGTGTTGCTCTCAGTTGAGCAGGCCGTCGCCAGTCAGGCCGGGGAGATTGCTCGGCTGACCGAGAACCTTCGCAACCTAGAGCGTGAGGTCTCCGCGTTGAGGGAGGCCCTTCAGAACCGGTCGGCAGGGCCCTCCATGGATCTGGCTCAGTTGTACGCGCAGGTGAAGGACTCTGTTGTGGTGGTTCAGGGAGTCTTGGTCCAGCGGATTGAGACGGTCTTTGGACCTGTCATCCAGTACGGCAGGGTGCAAGGCTCGGGTTTTGTCTGCAATGAGACGGGTCGAGTCGTGGTCATGACGAACTTCCATGTCGTCGATCGCGTCCAGAACCTGACGGTCTCGTTCTCCAACGGTGAGGCGCTTGATGCTGCAGTCTTGGGCACGGATGCCTACAGCGACTTGGCCGTCTTGGAGATCTCAGTTTCGGGGATTCAGTTCAAGCCTCTTACAATCGGCAGCTCTTCCAGCCTCCGGGTCGGGGACCCCGTTGTCGCCGTCGGGAATCCTCTCGGCCTGGCAGGCTCAATGACTACGGGGATCGTCAGCCAACTTGGCAGGACGATCCAAGAGCCTACGACGGGTGGCTTCTCGATAGCGAACATCATCCAGACGAGCGCGCCGATAAACCCGGGGAACTCAGGCGGGCCGTTGCTTAACAGCCTAGGTCAGGTTGTCGGCGTTACAACGGCGATCATCTCGGGCTCCCAGGGTGTGGGGCTGGCCATACCCTCCGACACGATAATCAGGGAGCTGCCCGACTTAGTCTCACGTGGGTCGTATGACAAGCACTCGTGGATGGGCGTAGGCGGGGTCGATGTCACCCCCGACGTAGCGAAGGCGCTCAACGTGAGCAGGACCTACGGTTGGCTTGTCGTCTCTGTGACCCGAGATGGTCCGGCGGAGAAGGCAGGCATCAGAGGCGGCACGAGGCAGATCCAGGTGTTAGGCAGCACCGTGAACGCGGGAGGAGACATCATCATCGCGCTGGACGGGACGCGTATCAGGAACGGCGATGACCTCTCAGCCTACTTGGAGGCGTGGACTCTGCCCGGCCAGACGGTCCAAGTGACCATCCTGAGGGACAACCAAGAGCAGACCGTCCCTCTCGTGTTGGGGAGGAGGCCGCCCCTCACCTCACAAGGCTAGAGATGCTATGCCTCCTCGTTGCAACAAGCTCTTTCCTGCACCGTCTTGAAGGCCGGTTTTCTGCTTCCGTCCTATCTCATAGCGAGGCGTTGACATGCGCGTGTCTGCAATCACACCCGGTAACAACCAGATTGCCGTTTCCACGGGCTATCCCTTAGGATGCCACCAACCTATGAGACCGAAGGTGTTACCTTGTGCTAGCGCGTGGTTCTACCAAGTTTTTTCCGGCTCTCATGGCGCTAGCCTAGGCGTGCTCGGCGATGGGAAGGTATGTCAGGTTCAGCATCACCGTGCGCGAGGACCAGTACGAGAGGCTTCGAGGTGTGGAGAACAGGTCTCAGCTCCTGCGGAACCTGATCGATGCCCACTTCGCGGCTCGGAAGGTCGCCGAGTCGCTTGAGGACAGGCTGGCCAGCGTCGAGACGAAGATCGACTTCGTCCTAGAGCGTTTCGCCAACTCGTCTGCCGCAAAGGAGAGTAGTGCCGTCTCCGGGCAACTTCCTCAAGGAGGCCTCCGGGTTTGAAGGAGACACTCAAGAGTGTGTTAGGCGTCCTCAGCGTTGCTTTGGTCGTGGGCTTGGTAAGCTCATATATGGCGAACAAGGCCTTTGTCAGTCAGGCTCGTTTCGGTCTCAGCCCTGAGGTTTGGACCGCTGTCCTAGGCGCCGGGACAGTCCTGATCGTCTTCGTCTTCTACAAGCTCACGTCAAGGGTGATAGGAGCTACGATCGTGAAGCACGGCGGCAAGGAAGGAGACCTAGTTATGGTAACCGGCTTCTGGCGTTTCGTGGTCATCTTCGCCGCCGGTCTGGCGCTCTTAACGATCTACTTTGAGCTGGGAGCCGTAGCGACCGTGCTAGGTGCCTTCGGCGGCATGTTCCTAGGCTGGGCATTGCAGCAGCCCGTAAGCGGCTTCGCAGCCTGGTTCCTTGTCAGCGCGAAGAGGCCTTTCAGGGTAGGCGACCGTGTTCAACTACCGTCCCACGGCCTCGTCGGCGACGTAATAGATGTGGGCCCCATGTACACTGTCCTCAACCAGGTCGGCGGGGCTGTTGGGAGCGAGGAAGCCGTTGGAAGAGACATCCTGATACCGAACGCGATGCTCTTCGGCAACCTCGTCATCAACTACACTCCGCCTCCTCACCACGTCCACCTCACTCAATTCCTGAAGAGGGAGATCAAGGCGGGTCCTGCCTACATCCTAGACGAGGTTGTGGTAAGGATCACGTTCGATTCCAACTGGCATAGGGCTGAGAACATACTGTTAACAGCCGCGAAAGAGGTGACAGGCGACATCGTCCGGGAGACGAAGCAGGAACCGTACATCCGCGCTGACTTCTACGACTACGGCGTATGGCTGAGGCTGCGGTACATGACGCTTGCAACCGACAGGCCGAGGATCACGTATGAGATCACGAAGCGCGTCTACGAAGGGTTCGCTGCCAACGAGGACGTCGACTTCGCTATCCCGTACGTGTACTCCTGCAAGGGACGGCCGCGATTCTCCTTGCCGAGTCTGGCTAACGGGCAAGACTGCTTGAAGACATGCCCGCTCTATGGGCCGTTGCCAGCCCAAGGCGGGAGCATTATCGCGGACACAGGGCTTCATGGGAAAGAATCGGTGGACGGAATAGTAAGGTTGCACCCGCCCCCGGCCACGTAGGGTGTGACGGCTCGCCTTCAGCAGCATGCAAGCACTTGTGGGCGGCTGTCATGATCGGCGCCTCAACCTTGCGACGATGTAGGGAGATAAGGCTCGTACTTCTTGAGCCGGAGTTCTAGGAATCCGTAGATCCTCACGGCCATCAGAGTTACCCCTACGAGGCCAGCCATCACCGCTAACGCATACGTGAGCATGAGTAGGAAGGGGTCTATCCCTCCGACGGCCAAGGCGAGGAGAACGAATTCCTCTTCGTGGGCGAAGCCCAGTATCAGGGCGAAGACGGCTATGCTGGATAGTGTCAAGTACAGTTTCTTGGCATGCCTATGCCTGTGCATGTGCTTCTCGCCGTCGGGATGCTTGTGTTCATGCTCGTGATCTCCCGTGAAGCTGTCGTGGATGTGGCCATGCTGGTCTTCGAGTCCGTCCTTGGGCTTTTCAAGGAAGAGCTTCGCAGCCATGGCCACAAGGGCACCTCCAGCTATGTAGTTCACGTAAGGTAGGGCGAAGCCTCCGTATGCTCTCAGTAGCGCGAAGGGCCCGACGATGGCCAGCGAGGAGACTAGGTGAGCGCTGGCAATTATCCAAGAGCTGACGAAGCGTCTCAGCAGGGGTCTCGACGACCTGGCCGCATAGAGCATGGCGACCGGCCAACCGTGGCCTGGTTCTAAGCCGTGCAACAAACCTATCACGGCTACTGCCACGAAGGCGCTCTCGATCATATAACCAGTCACATTCTCTCGGACTACCCGGATCCCAAGGACTGAAGGGAGACCCAGGACCAGCTGGGCCACAGGGACCTCCGGGGCCATCTGAGAAATCCGTCGTGATCAGGATCAGCTTCCTGAGCTTCCAGCCAGATGCCATCCCTCCTAGCGGGAAGGACTATCTCATCGATGTCGAGGTTGAGGGAGCTGGCGTGTACGCTCGGGGCCGAAACGGACACAGCAGGTTCATCGAGCCGCGCTACCCATTCGATTACTCAGAGTAATCAAGTCGGGGGGAGATATGCATAATCTTATATATCGCGCCGCAGTTTTGGTCCAAAGTCTGGGAGGCATGGAACTTCCACGTTAAGGCTTTGAGATGCAGGGAATGCGGGAAAGAGTATCCGCCTAGACTCTTGTACGTCTGCGAAGCCTGCTTCAGCCCGCTCGAAGTAGTATACGATTACGATTCGATCAATGTGGAGCCCGGCGCTTTCAGGGACCGGCCTCGAACGATCTGGCGGTACCGCGAATTGCTGCCGATCAACGAGGATTCTCACATCGTTGACCTCAACGTTGGCTTTACCCCGTTGAGGAGAGCAAGGCGGCTTGGAGACGCTCTAGGCTTGAGGGAGCTCTACGTGAAGGATGATACTGTTAACCCGAGCGGCTCTTTCAAGGACAGACCAGCAGCTGTCGCCGTTTCGAAGGCGTTGGATTTCAAGGCAGCGGCCGTCGGCTGCGCTTCTACAGGTAACCTCGCTGCAGCGGTCGCCGCGCACGCTGCGAAGGCAAATCTCCCTTGCTACGTCTTCATACCCGCAGGGACGGAGTCCGCGAAGATCGTGCAGGCTTCAAGTTACGGTGCTCGAATAGTCGCTGTGCAAGGGACGTACGACGATGCCAACAGGCTTGCAGCCGAAGCAGCCGAGCGTTATGGCTGGGCGTTCGCCAACATCAATATCAGGCCCTACTACGTCGAGGGTTCGAAGACGTTAGCCTTCGAGACCTGTGAACAGCTGGATTGGACCCCGCCCGACCGCGCGATTGTACCTGTAGGAAGCGGCGCGCTGCTCTGCGCCATCCACAAAGGTTTCCATGAGCTTACCAAGGTAGGGCTCCTTGACCGTGACGAGGTCAAGATCACCGGGGCCCAGGCGGAAGGCTGCTCTCCGGTAGTCTCGGCTTTCAAGAACGGAGGCGACGAGATCCTTCCAGTTGAGAATCCTGACACGGTGGCGAAGAGCCTTGCAATAGGCGACCCAGGCGACGGCCTCTACGCTGCGCAAGTGATGCGTCGGTCCGGGGGACTGGCAGAATCTGTAAGCGACTGGGAGATCATAGATGCGATAAGGCTGTTGGCGAAGACTGAGGGGGTCTTCACTGAACCTGCAGGAGCGGTGACCATCGCGGCGCTCAGAAGGCTGTTAGAAAACGGCGATATCTCAGCAGACGAACGGATAGTCTGCTACGTCACGGGTAACGGGTTGAAGGCGCCTGACTGTCTGGTCTCATCCCTGCCCCAGCCGATTGAGGTTCAGCCCAGCCTTGACGCTCTCGAAGCGGCACATCTGGAGGTCTGACAACCTTGAGCCATGTGAAGATCCTTCTACCCACGGTCCTTGCAGACTCGACGGGCGGGCAGCGCGTAGTCGAGCTGAGTGCGTCCACCTTGGAAGACGCATTAAGGAAGTTAGCTGAACGATTTGGAGAGGGCTTCGCGGGACGGATCTTTGATGCCAGCGGCAGACCTAGGCGGTTCTTGAACTTCTACGTGAACGGCAGAAACGCAAGGCTGCTGCAGCAGCTTGAAACAAAGTTGGCCGACGGTGACGAGGTGCATATACTACCCGCCGTGAGCGGCGGGTAGTACGTGACGCAGGCTGTGGGCTTATAGGGAGTTCGGCTACGCCAGCCATGAGGCCCGCTCTTGATATTCGCCAGCTTCGATCGCTTTTCCGGTGAGTTGCTGGTATAGCCGGGTGACCTCGCTTCGGTCCGCGGCACCTTCGACCAACATGACTCCGGACTTGAGAAGGCTGACTGTGAAGCCCTGCTTGCAGACGAAGGTGAGCCCTATCGTCGACTCAACCTTGACCTGATGCCCCTCCTCTCGTATTGCGCGGCATATCTTGCCCAAGTCGAGGCTGAGGTCCACATCGGTGTTAACGACAAAGCTTCTCTTGCCTCCCCTACTGCAGAGCTCCTCTATCGGCTGCCATTGCGGCCCTTGTGAAACAGCCTTTGAATTCTGCCCGCAGATAGCGCATTCCTCAACGCGAGAGACCGGTATACTGTCAAACGTGAGATTTCGCAGGTCGCAGTAGAGGAGTTTGCCTGCCAGCTGAGGAGTTTCGCCGAGTAGTATCCTTACAGCCTCAGCAGCTTGTATACTCGCTATTATACCGATGATTGAGGGATGGACGCCCGCAACCGCGCAGGTAGGCAGCAGTTCATCGTTCAACCCTGGAACAAAGCATTCCAGACATGGCGTAATCCTTGGAATAATCGTTGACACGTTCCCGAACATCTCTATGGCGGCTCCGAAAACGTAGGGAACTCCGGCTTTGACGGCCGCCCTGTTTAACATGTATCGGGGTGACATCCGGTCTAGGCCGTCGACGACTACATCGGCGCCTTTAACGATGATCTCCACGCTCCTCGGGCCTAAAGACAAAGGGATTAGTTTGAGATCCACATCGGGGTTTAGCCTACTCAATCGCTCCGCTGCAGCCTCAACCTTTGGATACCCAATCGAGTCGACGCCGTAAAGGTGCTGCCTTTGCAGGTTTGAACGCTCTACAACATCCCTGTCCATAAGCCTGATGTGTCCCACGCCCATCGCTGTCAGCTGTGTCGCTATCGGTGAGCCGAGGCCGCCCAGACCTACGAGCGAAACAGTTCCTTCCTTAAGCTTCAGCTGGCCACCGTACCCTATGTCTCGCAGCACGATCTGCCTCGAGTACGCCTCAAGCTCCTCATCGCTCAGTAGACCAGGCAACACGTCGACCTCCTTACTGGACACGTTCGTTTTCTTGCCGATGCCCTAATTGACGGACCGAGATATAACAGTGTTATTCACGTATCAACGTTCTGCTCTATGAGAAGAGAAAAGGAGACGACCTCTATGATTATCTAGCTAGGCTCGTTGGACCACATGAGGAAGAGAAGGTCACAGTTAAGACTGTTACGACGTCGATTGGGGGCGAACTAAGCAGCGGCGCAGTACGGGGAGGGGCGCTGAAGGGCCAGAGTGAAACCGGAGAAACAACAGAGACTCGATTCAAGAGCCATGTCAGTAGCCTTATCTCCCCATGTCAGCAGCGCCACCTCTCTTAGGCCCCACCAGACGATGCCGAGGATCGGGACGATCACGAGGACCAGGAGGAAGAGAAGGGCGAACAGCGTAAGCAGTCTCTTGACACTCAACCCTACTCCTTCTTTGCAATGAATGTGGGGAAGATGTAGACTTCCACGCCTACCTCGCCTGTCTCCTCGAAGTCGATGTAGCAGGAGCCCCTCCGCGCAAGCTGGCTGAGCGCTTTCTTAGCCTCGGAGACAGGTATCCCGAGCTCCGAGGAGACATCGTTGACGGTCAGCTTGCCCTCGTAGGCCCTTGCCAGGTCGATGATCCTCGCCTCATATGCCTCTGGCATCACTGGCTCCTTGACGACGTAGACCGCAGAGGCCGCGGCTGCACCCCCTACGGCAATCATCGCCATACCCGTAATGGCTCTGATGGGCTCGTAGACTGCTGCGATCATCCAGACTACGCCGAAGAAGACGAGGACAGCTGCGAGCAAGAGGAGCACGAGGCGAGCGGGTCGCAAGAACGATCTCTCCTAGCGTTGGTTTGGCTTCAGGCCTACTGGGGCTTTGCTTTCAGCTTCTCGAGGTCGTTCTTCACCGCTTCGGCGAGCTTCGACTTCTCAAGTTCCTTCTCGATCGCATCCTTATCCTCGGTTTCCAAGTAGTCGACGAGGCCTCCTGTCGCTGTGAGTTCCTCCAACGCCGCTGCTCTTGCCTCCATGTCTAGGACGCGATCTTGGGTCCTCCTTATCGCTGCGCCGGTCTCCGCGAAGTCTTTCCCGAGGCCCGTTACCATCTCTCGGATCTCCTGCTTCGCCCTTGCCGACTCATAGGTCGCCTTCAGCTCCTCCTTCCTCGCGGCGAACTGCACCACCTTGGCCTGTAACTCGCTCCGTGTGACTTTGAGGCTCTCCTCGGTCTTCTTCAACTCCTCGACTCGCTCGACGAGTGCTTCGGCTTGGAGAAGCAAGGTGTTCTTTCGCGTGAGCGCCTGTTTCGCGAGGTCTTCCCTACCGGCGGCGAGGGCCTCCTTTGCCTGTTCCTCGCCTCTCTGACCTCTCTCTTCAAGCCTCTTCTTCTCGAACTCCAGCCTCTTCCGGGCCGTTATCGCTGACGCTATGGAGGAATCGATGTCCTGGAGACGGCCAAGCATCTTCTCATACGCGTAGTCTAGCTGTTCACGCGGGTCCTCGAACCTGTTGAGCATCTCGTTAAACTTCGCCTCTAGGCTGAATCTAAGCCTTGAGATCAGGCTGGACAACCCGTCTATCACCTACCGTTAGGGGTTTCGTCAGATCGGCGGTCTCCGCATGAGGCCTTATAGAGGTTTCCCTTACACGCGGGCGTCTCTAGGTTACTGAGCACTCCGTGTGGAGTATCCTCTTCTTCTCAGCCTCCAGGGGGCAGGCTGCGCCGCAGACCCTCCGCCACTCGCACTCCCTGCATTTCTCCTCAAGCTCCAGCCATCCGCGCTGTCTTATGTGGACGCACAGTTCGTTGTTCCAGATCTTCTCCCACGGGTCTGCGAGGATGTTGCCGACGCTCCTGAACCATGACTGGCAGGGGAGAACGGTGCCGTCGGGCTCAACAGCCATGTTAGTCCTGCAGGCAGAGCAGGACTTAGCTCCCAGACCCATTCTGACAGGGTTCAACTCGCAGTACCGTGTCGGCGAGTACCAGTTGAAGTTCATACCTAACAGGAACGCCTCGTGTTTCACCTCATCCAAGACCCTTCGGAGCTTCTCCGTGGGAAGAGCGAAGTCCTTCTCAACGTCGG
>Ga0315306_10000848_pt1 | contig 14727 bp, 11 predicted proteins | sample TDP1_MG_FD_203803 | JGI IMG/M metagenome (GOLD analysis project Ga0315306, IMG submission 203803) | Freshwater sediment microbial communities from Lake Towuti, South Sulawesi, Indonesia - TDP1 | ecosystem: Environmental > Aquatic > Freshwater > Lake > Sediment | place: Indonesia: South Sulawesi... | reverse complement strand
TGTGGAAAAGGAAAATATTGAACCTAGAAGGGTCTAATTCAGGCTTGTTTTCTTCAAGAAATATGGGCAACTGCTCCTCTGTTCTTCGTCTGGTTCTGAAATTTGGAACGCCATACACGTAGCAGTTTTCATTGCGCCAGCAAGCGCCTTTATGTCTAGGCAAATAGTGAATCAAGCCAGCACTGTCTAATGGGTTCAAAATGGTACCTGTAATCATGTTTGGGGCAGCATCATGAGAACCGTCTACAGCCAATACTGGTATCCCAGCATCTCTTAGACGTCTGAAACTGTCTATTGCGTTCTCAAGCGTAACATTTGACGGGCGAGCCTGCTGAAAAATGTCTCCTGCAATTAGCATGAAATCTGGTTTTAACTCAATTGTCCTATCTACAACTTCCCTGAATGCCCTGTCAAAGTCTTCGCGGCGAACTTCCAAATTATATTGTGCATAGCCTAAATGCAAGTCTGCAACATGAACGAAACTGAAAGGCTTCACTGTGATTCCTCTATCAAATCGCTAGTTGTCTGATACTAACAAGTTTAGTTGCTTTGTTACTTTTTAAGAACTCGGTGGCAGATAATCTTCTGAATACTTCTGTCTAGAACTCGCTTAACTGCTAAAAGGTAGTGTTACTAGCTCATCTTATGTGGAGTATATGTCTCTTAGTTTTTATCTTTCTTGAAGCCACCGTGACTAGAGTTACCGCCATCATGATGACAAACAGAACAATGCTTGGATATTCTGGTGTTGCCCAAGGGTCTCCGGCTCCATAAAGGTCTTGGAACCAGTCTGGCAAGTACTCAGTCCTATTTTCCCATTTCAGCATTTCTTTCCATTCGTTATCGTTTAGACGTCTAGTTCCTACAAGTTTAAACTCATAGTAGGTGAAGACTGGGCCTACAGCTGCCACTAACGTTCCATCGGTCTTGGGAAATAGAACGACTAAAGCGTTTACATAACCGACACCAACATGAAGTATCTGAGGCGGATAGATAATATCGCCTGGCGGAAATGTTGCCACATCAGCTATCACCGGAGCGTCCAAGATTGAACTGCTATTGGCTATGGAAGCAATGTAATGAATTGTATCCACGTACCAACCCGCGGGACCGCAGCAATCCCACGCCAGATGCTTTATGAATTCAACCTCTTCCTGAGTAAGCGGTTCTTTAGCCAACTCTTTAGTTGAGATGATTTCAAGCTCTTGAGTCACGTTTTTCAGTGTCAGCAGTGAATAAGTTGTAGCGGAGTTCACCATACCTGGCTTGAGTATGCTTATCGCATCAATGGTTTGTTGAGCCAATTTTTGCATCCTAAAATAGAAAGTCGGATTCGGCTCCACGAATGCTTCTGGATAGCTGCAAACGTATGCAGGAATGTAAGTCTGTTTCGCATACAGTATAGTGTCATGCCTAAGTTGAGCCCAACTGCCCAACGCAGTGTTAAGCTTCTCATCTAGCCACGCTAAGGTTCTCATAAATTCTGGATAATCATCGCCATATTCAATGTTAATCAAGCTTTGCAGAGCATGAACCCATGCCATGTACGAAGAATGCGTCCAATCTTCATCTTCAAGGTTATCGAATTCGTGCTTCAGCGTTGTTAGGTTGCCTTCAAAGCCTTCAAAGCGGAAATCTGGAATCAACAATTGATAAGCACGCTCAGAACCTAGAACTGTGAAGACATCAAGACCTTTAGGCAATATTCTTCGTTCACCTCTGGAGTCGTATCCCACTTTGTCCCAGCAAAGCCTCTGAAAAATGTAAGAGTCTGGAACATAACGTGCTCCCATAAACTGAAAAATAATCGGGTACCGAGGGAGAACCACTCCAGGCATTGCCGAAACTAAAGCTTGCCCAAGAATCATCTGTTCATACTCAGGCTTACTTAGTTCTTCTCTTAGAACCGCGAGTCCACCTTCAGCAGTAACGTAGTCTAAGTATTTGTCGGAATCTCCGAACAGCTTATGGAGCGCGGTTTCGAGACTCAACAGGGTTATCGAGTCGCTTTCTCCTACGAGGGCGCTAGTTACGTTATACAGTAGCAGCCAAGTCTCGTAATATAGTGGATTTGACTTGATGATGTCCCGCATGTGAACCATGGCTGCATCATCTATACGTGGGACATGCCATACGTAGTGCTCATCGTTGCGTGGAATGAAAATTGGATATTGACCATACCACATTAAAGCGCGGAAGTATCGCTCAAGTTGTTTGTCGCCGAGGTAGTGGCCACGCACCTTAAACTGGGTGAAGTCATACTCAATAAGAACTTGCTCAGGAGGAATGGGAAGAAGCCAGTCTGCAGCCGGGAAGAATTCGGGAGGTTCGGCATATATGTTGTCAAGAAAGAAGGCAACGTCCCCTGAAAGGTCTGGTGGCAAGTCTACGGTTGTGTTAGTGAGAAGAGACAGAGCCACACTGAAGTAAACCGTAGAGTTTCGTACAGCCCAATATTTTAGAGACCCATCATGAGGAATGTTCATGTAATCATTTTTTGAGGAGTCGAAGGCGAATTGAGTGAGTTCCAAAATCATGGGATAGAATGTTTGATTTTCCAGAATCTTTAGAGAGCAATCGAATACTACATGAAAGAGATGAAGAATAGAATCAGTTGTCACAAATATAGGCAAATCGTTCGTATAGACTAGAGAGTAATAGAAGTCTTCAAAACGCAGACGAGGATCAAAGCCATATTCTGACCTATTTCCAATTTCAACAGAGACGAAGCCATACTTTTTAAGCATCAGTTCCTGCTCTTGAGTAAGCCAAAGAACTCTCTTTACCTCATCGTAGTAAGCTGCATGAGATGGGTCGAAAGAAGCGCGAGTAGGAACTATGGCGACTAGACTTCCAAAAATTAGTGATGAAACAAGTAGTAAGGAAATGAGAAAACTTTTAATGTCCATTATTGACCTCCTGTGCACATTCTTTAATCGTGGTAAGACTAAGATTTAACTCTGCTTTTCTCTTATTTAATACGATGCTTTAGTACAGTTTGTTCGACAAGTTCGTACACTTCCATACATCCAGAGGGAATACACTTTAGGTGAATCTCATTTTCAGAATACTTTATCTTTCAATTTCTTAGATGTGTTGATTGTTCTTCCAGCATAATTGAGCACAAACTCGTCTGGAAAAGCTTGGTTGAGAGCAACCATACTTTTGTAACCCGTGCAATGACTTGGCGCCATCAACTTCATGTCGTAGTCTTTCAGTCTCTTAATCGTCTCCTTGAGCCTATGCTCTTTTGGACGTATCAGATGTGTGCCGCCAATGAAACCATATAGCTTCTCCACTCCAGTCACAGCAAGTGCATGATCAAGAGTGTTAACTATTCCTGCATGTGCACAGCCTACGATTATGAGAAGACCATGTTTTCTGATGTTTATTAGAAGGGCTTGGTCTTCAAGCACTTTGTCTTGAACTTCTTTTCCATCAAGGATAGTCTTGGCTTTCCACGTAATCTTTTCGAATGGGTTGGTTCTTTTTATTTCTCCACTTGTCATGATGCCTGAAATTATTTCTGTGGGTTTTGTGGCTTTGATGATTCGACCCCCAGCTTGCAGAATATCTTCTTCGTGTTCTCCTTTAGGGATTCCATGATATTCTCGGCGCTTTTTCTTGATTCTGAACTTTGGTAGGAAAGCATATGGATGGGCTAGAACTTTTACTTCTGTTCTTGATTTTTTGATCAATTCAACCGTCGCACTAGTGTGGTCGTAGTGCCCATGGCTAATGACAACGAATTCCAGTGAAGACAGGTCAACTTTTAGGGTTTTGATGTTGTAGAGTAAGCCTTGCTTGTTGGAACCTGTGTCAAAGACGATGTGATGGATGCCTCCTTTTTGATCAAGGACTTCAATGAAAGCCGAAAAGCCAAACTGCCCCAAAAGCCGCGAATAATAAATAAGATTGTCAGCTAAAGTAATTACTTTCACAGACTGCACACTTTCCACTTGTCAATCTATCCTTGTAACATCAAGAGTTAATCATTAATGCCCGTACACATTTTTAAGTATAAAGACAAGTGAAAATATGGCTAGCTGGAGACTCTAAAGTTGAGACGCAAATACCCAAAGCAACCTCTTGCAGGAGTTGGAGCAGTTATCATAAATGAAGGAAAGGTGATTCTCGTGAAGCGTGGAGTAGAACCCGGGAAAGGTAGATGGAGCATTCCAGGCGGCTTGGTTGAACTCGGAGAAACTGTCAGAGAAGCTACGGTTAGGGAGGCAAAGGAAGAAACAGGTTTGGATGTGGAAATTGTCATAGACAGACCCTTAGACGCGTTTGATAATATTGACATTGACGAGAAAGGAGGCTTACGTTATCATTATATCCTAATGCAGTTTCTGACACGCTTAAAAAGTGGAACTTTAAAGCCTTCAAGTGATGTAGTAGACGCGAAATGGGTTCCCATAGAAGAAATAGAAAAATACGACTTAACCAAACCATTCCGCAAATTCTACACAAAACACAAAAGCGAATTAAAAGAATTTAGTCGTGGTTTGTGAAGAAAAGTCTTGTCTGTCCCATTGTTTGAATATCCAGACTCTTAACTTTGGCAACTACTGGAAAGTCTTTAACTGCCTTTCCGAGAACAAGACAATGCCTTGGAGGCAACTCTCTGGCAATCAACTTAACCGTCTCCGAATCCACCTTTGACGCCCTAGAAACCGTTTCTAGGTCATTTTCGTTTGTGAAGTTGAATAGGAATATGTTGTCTGCTTGACGGTAAATATTCTGCCTAATCGTGTCAGGCTGATTTGTGACAAAAGTTGTGAAAATTCCAAAATGCCGCATACGCGTGACAATGTCATCCCAATAGGTTTCTCGCAAATACAAATGTGCCTCTTCCGCAAACAAGAAAACAGCACGCAACCTATACTGCGTCAGAAGTTCAACAAGTTTCCCAAGTACGTATTCAACAACAATTTGGCGGTCAACGGTTGAAGTGTCCCGCAAATTGATTATCAATGCGCCTCCATTTCGAATTTTGTCAAAGTTTTCTTCAAGAGTTGTCGCCTCTGCAGGATTATCCGTGAAAAAACCAGAGTTTACGAGGCCATAATAGCGAGAAAACAAGGCGTCTTTGACATGTTGATTGCACTTCCAATTCCTTATAGCCTCACCCAAGTCTTGTAGCGTAAGCACACAGCGTCGTTCAAGTGACTTCCATATTTGCCGAAACTCCCTCGCCGAAGTGCCAGGCAAATTGAGCGCGTGAAAAAGAATGTTAAGCATAACTCGCAAGTCCATTTGTGCAAGAGTAACCTTAAAATTGACGCCTGACGTGAGCACTTGAACCTTGCCATGGTACTTGTTTTTCTCTCCGGTAGATGCATAGTTTAGTTTTGTGTATTCGCCGTTCAGGTCTAGGACAACAACTGTTGCTCCATGTTCAATGAGACTTAGGGCTAAAAGTTTTGAGAGATGAGACTTACCTGTCTCCTTTTTCCCTGTAACTATGTTGAGTCTCCCATCCAAAGCGTGTGCATCAATGGTAAGTGGAAAATCATCTTTAGTCTCGCCCAATACAATTGGTAAACCATTCTTACTACTGGCCAAATCTAGCAGAGCATCTGTTGACAATTTCTTAATCTTAGACTGGGTTCGTGAAGGGAGCCAAGAAATGTTAGTGCATAGTTTTCCGTTTTCAATGCTTCCGCGAATTTTGCAGACAAGCAAAAGTGAATCTTGAACACAATTAATGTGCGCTGTTATTTCGAGTGGGTCAAAGTTTTCGCTGTAAACATGCTGGTCAACTGTCGAATCTCTAAGCAACTCCTCTAAGATGCCTGGAACATTAGCGAACTGGACATCAATCACTTGGGCGATTAGGCTCTTATTTGCAGAGGAGTCTTCTATGATTAAGTAGTCTCCTTTTTCACAGTTTTCTCCCGGATAACTGAGGATTTCTATTGTGTTGCCTTCTTTCTTGTATAGTCGCAGTTTTTTAGCCTCCTTCTTCTGGTCCTTTTCCGAAAGTTCCGAAAAGGATTCGGCGCATGTTTGGGCGGTTAATCAATTCTATTTTGCATTGCTTGGTTATGAAGCGCTGAATTCCTATTACCTCAGTGGCGGTGAAAGTTGAGTATATGTGTGCTAAGCGCAGAGTTTCAGGATAGCCATAAAAGAAAATGTCATTTCCTAGGAGTCTCTGCACGGCTTCCACTTGCTGTTCTGGCAAGTTTTCTCTGTCAATGTCTAAGCGGAAAGACCAGCTAGTGTTTGCAAGTTTTGCTACATATATGTCGCCTAGAAAATGTATTGGACCTAATGTTGTTGGGAACCCGTTGATTTGAAGCATGTAAGGTGGTTTGCATTGTCCATTTAAGTCTGTTATCTGCTTGCCTAGAAATCTTACGTGTGTTGTTTTTGAGAATGCAAGAACCGTGTTTAGTCGTTTTCTTGCGGTTTCCAAGATTTGCGTGATTGCTTTCGTCGGTGTGTCGTTTGCTCCAGCGGTTAGTGAGCCGTCCCACAAGATTATGCTGTTTTGTGAGGTGCATGAGATTTCTGTTTTTATCCAGCGTTCCAGTAGGTTGCCCAATCGCATTGGCATATTAGTCAGAGTAGAGTGGTCAAAAGGTTCGTTTAGCATGCTCAGCGACTGCTGCCTGAACATGTGGTAGATTTTTGTCTTGTTTTCTTCTGTCACGTGAAGTGGGAATGGTCCGATTCGCAGGTATCTGTATTTGTTTTTTTCTTTCCAGACTATTGTTCCTCTTATGGCGCAGATTATGCCTTGGTTTGTTTCGCCTATTTTTATGCTTGAGACGTCTATGGCGACTATCGTAGTTTCTTCTCGGATGGGCTTTAATGGAATCGTTTGTACTGTGCAGTGGTTGTGGTTTGGAAAAAAATAATTTTGTTCTCCGTCTCCGTCTTCTTCAAGGTCTATTATTGGATTTGTGTTGGATGTTGTTTCTTGTGGCGCTAGTGTTTGTTGTTTTGGTGTTTTGATTGTTTTGAGGCTTATTTCTATGAATTTTTGTGGTAGTTGTAAGGTTTGTGGTGGGAGTGGAAAATTATATTTGGGTGTTGGTGGTGTATATTGTGGTTGTTGAATCAAGTTGAATTCACCAATATGGTTTATATTGCTATGTTGGTGAGTATTTAAGTGTTGTGCATGTGCAAGTTGCACAATACAATAGACAATAAGGAATCCAGATGACAGAACCCGAAGCAGAGAAGCCAATACGCGTCAAAATGAAAGTAGGCAACGTAGAATTCGAAATCGAAGGCACAGTAGACCAAGCTAACGAAGCAGTAGCCAAACTATTATCAACAGTCACCGAAAAACTGAAAGAAGCCTCGCTCATCTCAGAGCGAGAAACAGCACCGCCTAGAGCTGAAACATGTAAAGGAGTTATACAACGTTTATGGGAAGAAGGCTGGTTTGCAACGCCCAGAGGATTAAGCGATGTGCACAGTGAAATGGCTACAAGAGGATTCCATTATGATAGAACAGCGGTGGCACATGCACTAATAGACCTAGTAAAAGACGACATACTAACTAGACAGGGAAAACCAAGACGCTACCAATATGCACAGAAAAGACCGCCAAAACACTAAGAAGAAAATTGAAAGGGTCTAAGGAATTCTGTAGTTTTCTTTCCCATCTGTACCTATTTTAGGTATAGTTATGATGAACTGGACCCCTTTTCTTGGTTTGCCTGTTTCTTGGATTGTCCAGCCATATGTTTCGCATATTTTCTTTAGCATGTATAATCCATAGCCTGTGCCTTCTCCATAGCCTTCTTTGAAAAGATTGGTTTTCATCTTGTTAGGTATGCCTACTCCATTGTCCTCATAAATTATCCTCAGTCTATCTTTCCCCACTTCAAAGTACACCCCTATTTGGCTGACTTTTTTGCCATATTTTAACGAGTTGTCAATCAGATTGTAGAAAACTTGTCTTAGCAAGGAGTCAGCCAACACGACTAATCCACTGCAGTTGTTAACTATTTTCACATCTTTCAAATCCGAAAAAAGCGAAACCGCCTCAGCAAGAGTTTTGCCCACATGCATGTACACAAGTTCTTCAACGCCCAACATCTCGTAGGTTTTTGCAAAGTCAAAAATGCTTATCACGTTTTGAGTGATCGGTTCAATTTCATTCAAGTATTCCAATGCTTTATGACCTCCAGCTAACTTGTTCTTTGCTAGATATACATTCATTGCGATTGCTGAAAGCTTATTTCTCACATCATGTCTGGTTAACCCACCAACGACACGTAGCTTTTCATTCATCAATTCTAACTTTTTCAGAGTTTTCTTTAACTCCTCTTCGGCTCTTTTCAGTTGAGAAATATCTTTGTACATTGCTACATGACCTATTGCTTTGTTTTCGACAAATATTGGAGCCGCGGAAAAGGAAACTGGAACTAAGGTTCCATCTCTCCTCATTCTAACAGTATCCTCCTGATAGACTTCCCCTTTGCCAGCTCTTTCATCGAACATCACTGCTTCTTCCATCTTATCCTCTGGTACTATCACACTGTTGATGTGTTTCCCTCTGATTTCATCCAGAGAGTAGCCAAAAAGCTTAGTGAAACGGGGATTAACATCCAAGATGTGAAAACTCGCATCTGTATAGACAGCCGCTTCAGGATTATTCATAAAAAACCGTTGAAACTTCTGCTGGCTCTCTAGAATCTCTCGTGCGCGCATCTCCAAGTTTTTAGCATACTCTAAGTTGCTTATTGCAGTGGCTGCATGGGACGCCAAGATTTCCAGTAGTTTTTGATCTTTCTCATCGAAAGCATTCAGTGATTTACTGTCTACGCCTATAACTCCAAGGACTTTGTGTCCAAACTTAACAGGTACGTCGAGTCCTGAACGTATACTAGGCCAAAAATCGACCCAAGCAGGTTCCTTTTCCGCGTCTGGAACGTTGATCGATTTGCCAGTTCTCGCCACCTTAACACTTACGCCCCCTTTCGATCCATCTAGCGGCAACTTAACGGAGAGACCTTCTGGATATCCGCGTTGATCCACCACGCGAAGCATGTCATTATCCACAACCATAAAAAATGCGATTTCAAATCCCAATAACTTCTCCGTTGCGTCTAGTGCTAGGCTGTATATTTCCTCCATGCTTTCTGCCATGTTCAATCTCTGACTATAAATGTTCAGCGCTGAAAGTCTTTCCTCAAAAAGTTTCCTTTCTGAGATGTCTTTGTACACCCCTACATAGCCTATTGGTTGACCTTCAATTGATATTGGAGCAGCAGATATGGACACCGAAACTAAAGTTCCATCTCTTCTCTTTCTGACAGTGTCATAATTTATATAAGCTTTCTGGGCATTTCTGTCTAAAATTTCCCCTTCTTCTTTTTTGTCTTCTGGCATTATCAAGTCCAAAAGGCGTTTGCCTTTGATTTCATCTAAAGAGTACCCGAAAAGTTCACTAAAGCGAGGGTTAGCAGCCAAAATATGGAAATCCGAATCCACATAAATAGCAGCCTCAGGATTATCCATAAACAATCGTTCAAACTTCTCTTGACTTTCCCGAATCTCTCGCGCGTATGCCTCCAAGTTCTTAGCGTGTTCTAGATTGCTCATTGCAGTGGCAGCATGGAACGCCAAGATTTCAAGTAGCTTTTGATCTTTTTCATCGAACCCATTTAGTTTTTTACTTTCTATGTTTAATATCCCGAGGACTCGATCCCCAATCTTGATGGGTACGGCGAGCTCAGAGCGTATCCCTTGTCCACCTTCGACGTAAGCCTTTTCCTTGCTGACGTCTGGAATGTAGACGGGCTTACCTGCCCTTGCAGCCCTAACGGTTACGCCTTTATCTCCATCTAGAGGTAACTTAAGCGATAAATTCTTTGAGAATCCTCGATGAGCCACCAAACAAAGCATTTTCCCCTCTACAAAAAGGATGTCAGCAAATTCAAATCCCAAGATTTTTTCTGCAACATCCAGTATTAGACTATAAATCTCTTCCATACTCCCTGCCGTGCTTAAGCTCCACCCAAGTATGTTCAATGCAGAGAGCTTTTCTTCCATCTTCCTTCCTTCTGTGATATCTCTTGCAATCCCTATAACCTCAGTTTTTCCTGCTCTCCTTATTGGGAAGGTTGATATTTCTACAGTGACGCGGCTTCCATCCTTTCTTATTAGTTCAAATTCGTCAGGTCCGGTTTTCTGTCCTAACACATTTTTCGTTAAGGCTTTCACTGCTCTAGGCATGCACTTCTTTGGAAGAAGCCCTATCTTTAGAAAGTTCTTTCCGATGAGTTCTTCTTTCTTGTAGCCGGTTAGGCTTTCGGCTTGTTTGTTTCCATCTATGAAGTTACCGTTGAGATCACTTATGTAGATGGCATCCGGAGCGTATTCTATCAGTTGCCTAAGCCTTTCCTCGGATTCTTTCAATGCTTTTTCTGCATGGTTAAGTTCGGTCATATCTAAAATGATTACTTGGAAACCCTGTATTCCGCCATTTACCCTGAATCTCGTAGGTTTTGACATGAGATGAAGAACCTGTCCGTCTTTACTTATGGCTCGGAATTCAATATTTCTTGGTTTTCTTCGCAAGAGAGTAACTTTAAGGAACATCCGCAATAATTTTCCCTTATCATCATGATGCAGAAAGTCTTCGAGTGAACATCCCATCATTTCTGTAGCGGAATAACCCATTAAATCAGCTAAGGCTTTATTCGCATACGTTAAACGTCCCTTCAAGTCGATGATACCTATTGCTACAGCAACATCTTGGACAAGGCAACGAAATTTCTGTTCAGATTTCCTGAGTATTTCTTCTGTTCTTTTTCTTTCCACGGCTTGATGTATGGCATGGGCTAGTTCGCTGTATACGGTTTCGGGGTCACCGGTTTTATCGATGTAGTAATTGGCGCCTAGGTTTAGTGCCTTAATGGCTATTTCTTCCCTGCCTTTCACGGTGAATATGATGAAGGGAATATTGTTGCCTTTCTCTCTTAGTTCCTTAAGAAATTCCAAGGTATCTTTTCCATACATAATAGAGTCAGAAACGACGACGTCATAGCTTTTCCCCTGCATTTTTTCTAAGGCTTCTTCAACAGACGATACAGTGTCCACTTGGAATGGACCTTGAATCTCCAAGCATTGTTTTGCGACCTTCAGGAAACTAGGGTCATCGTCCACATGTAAAACTTGTAACGGCTCTTTCTCAGTTAGGTCTATGAAGACTCCAGTTGAAGACTCGATAAGGGATTTATCTCTATCCATCCGAATCAACTTTTTTCTTTGTCTGCAGACAAAGATGCTTAAGATTCACTACTAGGTTTTTTGTGTGCAGAAACTAGAAAATGGTTATGAAGCATATGTATGAATTGGGAATATTCTTTTTGAGATTCATAAAGTGGGTAACCAAGATTGGACTTTTCAGAATTGGATTCTAAATTTTAAAGTTACCTTACATTCTGAACATTTGAAACTTCAAGAAGTGAAAAAATGAAGAACGTTTGTAAAGCAGTTTTAGAAATCGACAAATCGATTATCTTTGCAATGACTGCTGATAATCAAGGGAATATTCTGTGTATGGACGCTAGAGCCAAGTATACGATGCCAAAACAGTTGGTGGAACAAGTTGGGGGAGCATGGAGTGCTGTAGTGGGAGGAATCTTTAAGCAACTTGCCCAATATCATGGACCATTTGAGTACACTATTGTGAAATATCAAAAAGCTATCATCGTTGGAGTAGGCAGTAAAGAAATTTATGCAATATTTACAGTTGAAAAAGATGTGTCTGAAGAGCTAATTGAAGAAGTTAGGAAAGTGCTTGCAGAATAGAGAATATTTGCACAGTCCAAGCATCTATTTAGCTTGTTGTGCTTTCAGTTTTGCTAGTATTTCTTCTTCTATCCATTTCTCTCCTTGTGTTGTTAGTTTCCAGTCTGGCTTTGCGGGGTCGGGCTTGAAAACTAGTCCTCTTTTTGCCATTTCATTTAGCCTTGCTGGCACCATGCATTTGACTCCGCTAGAGGCTAAAAGCTGAGTAATCTGCGTAGCCGTGTTACTCCGTTTATCAGACGCATACAAGACTAAGCCCACTGCCTCGTAATGTGTAAACTTTTCTCTAGCAGTTATGATGGGTCCAGCGGTGGTTAATTCGACGATTCCCTCCAGTTGCGCCTTTGTTGGTGGAGCCAATTTTGCTGACGTTAACTCGCCTATTTCACTTATAAACTGCGGACTCATAGTTTTCATGGTTTTAAGAATCTCCTCTGCTGTGTCGCCTTCAACGACTATTTGCCCAAAAGAAGTCTTAATCTCAACTCGAATCTTTCCCATCGGCGTTATGTCTCCTCTTTCCTAACATAAGCATATACATAGCCTTTATCAGTTTTCCACCTTTTTATTTTGCCCTTCTTGGTCAGCCATGTTAAGACTCCAGACAACGTGGTAGACGGATAATGCAAAGCATTCGCCTTCAAGGCGTCAGTTAATTCAGGCAAGGTTCTGGGCTCGTTGCCCCAATCAGATTCAAGCAGTTTCAAGACAGCTTCGCTGCAGTTCGAACCAGAAACAACAGGATAAACAAAAGCTGTTTCAACAGTAGAAGTTGGCTTGGTTTTTGCTACTTCGAAAGCCTTCGAAACGTTAGCCATCAAACTTGGCAACATTTCAACAGTCTTAAACACTTCGTCTCGGTTTCCAGAAATTTCAACCTCAAAGTTGCCGAACCTTACGCGAAACGAAAACGTCTCACGCAAATCTATACTAGCCCCCCCTTATATATAGGTCCTGTTCAGACTTTTTATGGTCTTCTTCAGACTTCCAAGTACTGTATGAAAGCCCTAATAGAACTTTTCATAGAAAATCTGAAATTAGATACTGTTAACTAATTCATGATGAATTATATGACTTTGATTCTCCATCTTTCTCGGCTCATGTTAACTTATTGGATATGATAGTTATGCTTTAGGCCAAATTCTCTTTGTAAGATCTAGTAGAGGGAATACAAAAGTGATTATGAATAACTCATTTTTATGCAGAACTGTATATACTTTGGGAAAAATGAAACGACTGTAAAGTGTTAAGAGGAGATTTTTCCTACAATTTCGTCTTATCCATTTCGCTACGATTTTTTCTTCTACAATTTCTCCCTTTGCTATTTTCAGGGTAAGAGTTACAATATCTTCTGTAATCGTGAATTGATATCCATTAAAAAGAAGAAAGAAGTAAACAGCAAGTATTGAGGTTCTTTTGCATCCATCGGTAAATGGGTGAAATATATTGATTGAACACATTAACGCAGCTGCTTTGTCTATCACACTTTTAAAAGGTTCATAGCCGTAGATTTGAGTAAGTGCTCTTTGCATACTTCCATCTACCATACTCTCTTGTTTGTAACCCGCAGCTGTTTTAGGGTCATCTTCTAAGACCGTTTTATGCAATATTTTCAGAAAATCTGCACTCAAAGGAACAACCATATGAAGAATCAGATAAAACGAAGATACACTAATACTTTGCTAACTCATCAAATACTTTTCTGTTCTTTCTAATGACAGCACGTGCGCATTTTTTGATTATGTTTTCTGAGGGTGTCTTCGCCTTCATGAAATATCCTTTCCTCTTTACTTCTACATTACCATACTCATACTACTATTTAACACTTGACTATAAGCAAGAATGATAGATTTATGATTTCTGGATTATTAATATAGAAAAAGTATCATTTGACCACAGTTTTATATGGGCTATTCCATGTTCAATAAGTTAACAGTATCCTGAAATGAAAATGCTTAAAAGAATCGAATCAACCCTACTAGACAAGAGGAATCTGGAAAATGCCGACACACGGGTCACTTTCAAAAGCTGGAAAAGTCAGAGGACAAACTCCAAAAATAGAGCCTACTGTAAAGAAGATTCAAAGCCCCAGAATACGCAGCAGAAGAAACTATGAAAAAAGAATAATCCTTCAAAGAAAGCCTGGACAAAACTACACCACAAGACGCTAGCCCTTTTTTCATAAGGTTATCAAGTTTCATCATAATTATCAAAGCTAACAGAACCCTTGTAGGCGTCTAATTGAGTAACAGACAGCTAAGACCAAAGTTCCGTTCAGCAGTTGATGATGAAAACAAAATTTTTTGCGCTCTTTCAACTCTGAGAGGGAAGGGTCGTTTTCAGCAACTAAGATTCTTATAAGTAGTGTCTCACTCATTTCAGTCAAGACAAGTAAGGTGTCAAAATGCAGGCAAACATGATACTAACAAACGGAAACATCATAACAATGAACCCAAAAAAACCAAAAGCCAACGCCATCGCCATACTAAAAGACAAAATCATAGCTGTCGGAACAAACAATCAAATAAAAAAACGAGCAAGCAAAAAAACAAAAATAATCGACTTGAAAGGAAAAACGGTTGTTCCAGGATTCATTGACACGCATGTGCACATGCTTGACCTTGGTTCATCTCCAACTGATCTAAGCTTACGTGGCATCACCTCAATCGAAGAAGTGCAAAGAAAATTGCAAGAACGAGCGAAGAAAACTCCTGAGGGAAAGTGGATTCTAGGCGGTGGGTGGGACCAGGAGAAGTTCAGAGAAAAACGGTATCCAACACGATTCGACCTCGACAAAGTAGCGCCCAAAAATCCAGTGTTACTTTACAGAACCTGCAAAAACATATGCGTTGTCAACACAAGAGCACTCCAAATTGCTGGCATAACCAAGAAAACAAAAACTCCAAAAGGCGGAAAAATTGACACAGACCAAAAAACTGGCGA
>Ga0315306_10000847_pt1 | contig 14729 bp, 10 predicted proteins | sample TDP1_MG_FD_203803 | JGI IMG/M metagenome (GOLD analysis project Ga0315306, IMG submission 203803) | Freshwater sediment microbial communities from Lake Towuti, South Sulawesi, Indonesia - TDP1 | ecosystem: Environmental > Aquatic > Freshwater > Lake > Sediment | place: Indonesia: South Sulawesi... | reverse complement strand
CTCGTTATGGGGCCTTGGTGGCACGGAGGATTTGGGACAACCACGCAGGGTCAGCTGACATTCCCTGCCAACTCCCTCTATACCGAAATGTGGCCCGACACCTTCCGGCTCTACGACTACTGGCTCAAGGGCGTGGACAACGGCTACACCGCCCTGCCGACCGTGAGGTACTACGTGATGGGGGATGTCGATGATCCTTCGGCGCCCGGCAACGAGTGGAGATCGGCCGACGACTGGCCCATCAAGCACACGAACATGTCGCTCTACCTATCCGAAGAGCGTCTGAGCGACCGTCTCTGGACCAGTGGCACGCGGAGTTACCTGTACGATCCGAAGAACCCTGTCCCCACCGCAGGCGGAGCGAACTTGGTGCTTGCCTCGGGCCCGATGGATCAGGGCAATGTGGAGGAGCGCAAGGATGTGCTGGTCTTCACGAGCAAAACTCTGGACTTCCCCGTGGAGGTGACCGGAAGGGTCTTCGTGGAGCTCTATGCCTCCTCATCATGTCCCGACACTGACTTCATGGCCAAGCTCACCGATGTCTATCCAGATGGCCGTTCGATGCTGGTTCTGGATGGCGCGATCCGCGCACGACACAGGAACTCGATGGAATCGGAGGACTTCATGGAGCCGGGCAATGTCTACAGGTTCACCATCGACCTGTGGTCGACGAGCATCGTGTTCAACAAGGGGCACAGGATCAGGGTCGACATAACCTCCAGCAACTACCCGAGGTTCGACGCCAATCCCAACACGGGCCACCCCTTCAGGGCCGATGCCGAGACCAGGGTTGCCAACAACTCGGTGTGGTTCGGCGAGTCCTACCCCTCTAGGATCATACTTCCGCTGGCCGGGCCGGACACCGATGGCGACGGCATGTACGACATCTTCGATCCATTCCCCTACCGGGCCGGGCTATTGCCGACGCTGGAGGACATGGGCAAGGCGATCCAGTCCGCGGATGTTCTGATCGCCTCGGTCAAGGACGTGAAGTTGCGAAGCACGCTGCAGGAGGGCGCCGCGTTGGCGAGGGCACGTCTGGCGGAAGGCGACCTTGTTGGGGCAGGGCACCTGATAGACACGCTGGAGGCATGTCTGGCCTTCGATCCCTACGCAGTCACCCTTCCCGAGGCGCGGACCCTGGTCGACGCGGCCCTCGACGAGGCGACATCGGCCTTGCGTGATAACAGGCTCCTTGACACGTTGGAATCCGTGCGAGCTGCTTGGCTGATGGGCATTCTCAGAGCTTCATTCCACGGCGTCCGGACTGGACCGTTGCTGGGCTATCTCTCGGAAGCCCTGGATCTCTTAAGCGCTGGCCGAGGCCCTGATGCGGTGAGGCTCCTCCTATGGATGAACCGGACCGATGTCAAGTCCCTGGCCGCACGGATCCAACTCGCCAAAGAGGCTGGGGCCTCGCCATCAGATCTATCGTTGATCGAGTCGATGATGGATTCGGCAAAGGACAGACTCCTCCTGCGCGAGTTCGCGGGCTCTGAGTCGATGCTGTCGACCGTCGACCGAAGGCTCGCAGGCCTGGGATTCCCTGTCGGCGAACCGTGGGCGATCGTGTTCCTGTTGATTGCCCTGTTCGCCTATGACAGGGGTAGACCCCGTGGCCATCATGGTCAAGGCCTTCGTTGATGATTTGTCATGCCGCCGCGGGATTCTGCACGATGGACGTTGGCGGCCTAGGTCCTCGACATCGTCCCGGGCGCCGAAGTTCACTCCACAAGCTGATGGCGAAGCGGTGGGCCTGACCTAGCAAAACTGTTAAGAGTCTCCTTTCGGGAAACGGCCTGCGTGGGAAGGAGGGCATAGGATGCGGTCGGACTGCCTCCTTGGTTACCTCGTGGAAGGCCTTCTTGCCCTAGCGTTCCTCGTCCCGGTCTGCACGTGCGCTGAAAGACTGAACATCCTGGCCATAGGCCAGGTCATGCCGGGTGAGTGTCTGGTGCCGATGTGGTTCGACGCCGACCCGCTGGTGAGCTACGTCCTCATCCCAACCGATATCGACGTGATGGGCGGGGTGGGTGTTGCGGGACAGCGTGTCATGGAGGATGCCTGGCGCAGGTACATCAGGATCTACTTCCCCAAGACCCGGCAAGCCTTGGTCCAGGGTTTTGAGTTCATCATTTTCCCCGACGGATACATCGAACCCTTTACCGCCACCCAGAAATCCGATATCAGGTACGCGCTGGAGAATGGCCTTGGGAGCTTTGTCACAATGGGCGGGGACATGTCGGGTCCGACGTACAAGGCCTACCCCGGGTGGAAGAACTCCATCCTGTACGAGCTCATGCCCATAGAGCTGACCGACAACATGAAACAGGATGGATCTGCCTTCTCCATCAAGGTGCTCAAGACCGATCCTGCCCTGCTCTCGGTCTTCATCCCCTTCGGCATAGAGAGGGTATCAGGATCGGGCTTCACATACCTGTATCCCAGGGAGGGAACCACGACCTGGGCCCGGCTATTCTCAAGCGGGTTGCCCTCGGGTGCCCCTGGGGCCTGGCTTGTGTCTTGGAAATGCGGACCCAACGGCGGGTACTTCTGGACCGTGGCCGATGATCTGGATCACCCGTGGTGGTCATTCGTACGAAATGAATACAACATGGACATCTTCCTGAACATCCTCCTGTACTCGACGGGCCGCACGCTGCCGGACGACATCCTTATGGTCCATGAGCTACGAAATACCTACTGGCGGTACAACCAGGAAAAGCTACTGCTTCTGTCCCTGCTTGAGTTCGTCGACAGGTTCGGTGGAAACACAAGGTCGTTGGAGGAGGAGATAGAGACAGTGGATCAGGAGAAGGAGAGATCCTTTGACCAGTATCGGGCACAGGAGTTTGAGGAAGCATCAAACACCATCGACGCGGCGATCGAGAGGATGCTATCGACGTCGGAAAATGCGATGAAGCTGAAGGACAGGGCGCTCCTCTGGGTCTACATCACCGAGTGGTTGGCCGTGACAGGGACTATCTCGGTTTCAGGTTCTGTGCTCTACAGCCTCTTGGTGAAACGCAGACTGTACAAGGAAGTGATGGTGACCCGATCGGGAGTGTAGGCTTTCGCGACCCACCCCTTGACCTCGGCCCCTAGGATATGGCGATGAAGGCGACGCCGATCGCCATGATGGCGGCGGCCGTCATCTTCAGATTGGTCCTCTCCTCCCCCAGGATCTCGAAGCCGAACAAGACCGCGAACATGATCGAGGTCGAACGAAGGGAGATGACGTAGGACACCTCGACCGCGCGCATGGCGAAGAGGACAAGGAGATAGGAGAAGATGCACAGAAAGCCGACCAGCAGAGCCTGTCTCCAAGTCGCTGATGCCTCGGTCCGCATCGTCGTGAGTCCGTAGCGTCTCAGGAAGAAGGGCGAAAGGATCAGACCGCAGACCGTGAAAGTCAGATAGAGGTACGGGACGGGATCGACGAACGACACTCCGACCTTGTCTATGACTTGGTAGAGGGAAATGCAAAGCCCCGTGGAGATGGCCGCTGCGGAGGCGGGGGTGGCAAGCTTCGCAGCCGTCTGTGCAGGGGATAGGGCGCCCTTGGCCGGTGGGTGGAAGAGGTAGACGGAGAGGATCACGAACAGGATCCCGGCCGAGCCTATCGTTGAGGGCCGCTCCCCCAGGAACACAAGCGCCCAGGTCAGCGTAAGGACTGGTGCTAGCCCCCTGGCGATGGGGTAGGAATGAGATAGATCGCCATGGGCATAGCTCCTGCCCAGAAGCAGGAAGTAGAAGCAGTAGACCGAGCCGGTCGCGAGGATGCACATCCATCCCTGCCAGGGGATTCCCGCGCTGGGCACGGCAATGAGGAAGAGGGGCGTGTAAAGCAGCATCCCGGCCCAGATGTAGAGGAAGGAGAACAGCGCCTTGTCTCTCGACTTCTTGAAGAGAAGGTTCCAGTAGGCATGAAGCACGGCCGACAGCAAGACGATGGCCACGGGGAGAAGGATCGTGTGATCACCGAATGGTGGTGGCTGAGAACCACCCCGGAAATATGAATCTGTGCCCTGCTGGCTGGCTTCCTGCCTGCCTCCGCCAGACTGGACGTGTTTCCATCTGAGCTAGGTGCTGGTTCAGTCAGTGCTCCCATTGATCTTGGTTTGCCGTCATGATCGACCGAATCGGAGCCGCAGGCCAACCCTCATGCGTGTACGGTCATAACTATAAGGAAGCTCGTTCACCTTGACAGGAAGGGTAGCGATCGGAGGGTTGTTCTTGGTCAAGGCTGGCGAAGTCTACCGCAGTTTCGTCGCAAGGGGCGGCCAAAGGGTCGTGCTTAGGGCTCCCAGGTGGGAAGACCTCGACGGTCTGCTTGATCTCATCAACTCCGTGGTTGAGGAAGGGGCTCTGATTCTTCGCGACAGGCTGGCGACCCGCGAGGAGGAGGCCGACTGGCTTGGCAGGACCCTGGCCAGCGTGGAGAAAGGGAACGAGGTGTATATCCTGGCCGAGGTGGGCGGGGCGGTCGTTGGCAGTTGCAACCTATCCAGAAGATCCGGATGCAGAAGTCACACCGGGGACCTTGGCATCGCCATCAAGAAGGGCTTCAGAAACGCCGGCATCGGAACGGAGATGATCAAGACCCTGGTTGAGGAGGCCAGGCGGATGGGCCTCAAGGTCCTCACCCTGGGTGTCTTTGCGACCAACGAGACGGCTCAACACGTCTACCGGAAGGTCGGCTTCAGGGAGGTCGGAAGGATTCCCAAGGAGTTCTGCAGAGACGGCAAGTACATCGACCACGTCCTGATGGCCATGGAGCTCTAGGCACGCCTCGCAGCATGTCCTGGCGCTAGGCAGGAGCCCGGGCCACAAAGCTTTTTGAAAAACGGTTCCCAGCGTAGACTCGCCATGTGGCGTCTGGATGTTGCAGAGGACCCGGACTGGGGCTACGCCAGGAATCTGCAACTCGTTCTGAAGACCCGTCTTGCAGAGTACTCATCCTCCGCCTTCTCCTCACCCATCGAAGCCGGGGGTCTCACGTTCTACGGCGGCAACAGGGATTACTCTTGGCAGGGGCTGATCGTCGGCCCCGTCGACAGTGTCCTGTACAAGGCTGTTGATGGTCTCTACTACTCAACGGGCTCTCGGCTGACCGCCAAGGATGTCCTGTACGAGCCAGGCCTGTTCACCTATGCCTACGAGGACCCAGCGGGAGAGGCGTTTCAGGTCAAGGTCACTTTGGAGGATTCCGGCGGACGCATCCTTCTGAAGGCCGCGGCAAGCAAGCCCTGCTGGTTTACCGTTCCGCTGGACCTCAGGCCGGCCGAGAGCTGGGTCGAGGGCAGGTACGCCGTCCGATGGCTTCGCGAGGGCGTCCTGGTTGATAGCGACGTGGCGCCGCTCAGGATCACGATGAGGGGCTTCAGCAGAACGCAATCCCTGGGCCTGACCCTGGACTGGAGGTACAAACTGGGTGATGGGTTCCGGGAGATCAGGGATGACCTCGTGGTCTTCTCGGAGCATCGACGCCGGGTGCATCTACCCTTTGCGCTGTACTGCCCGGGCGGCGTTCTCGAGGTCGAGATAGCTGGCGAGCCCGGCTTGCTCCCAAGCCTTGGCAGCTCAGGGCCTCCTGCACGGATCCACCTCGGGACCGGCAGGGTGGCGGAGGCGCTGCAGCTGCGCATTGACAATCTTCGCACCTTCGGAACGTTCGTCGATGGCTCGTGGTTCCCGGAGGCCGGGGCGTGGTGGTTCAGGAAGCCTTGGACCAGAGACGCGCTCGAGGGGCTGAGATGGAATCTTAGGACATACATCCGACTGCTTGGATGGTCTGATGCCGTGGACACGCTCGTCCTCAAGCTCCTGGATCTACTCAAGTCCAGGGAAGGTCTTCCCCTCGTGTACGGCGGTGAGGGTGGTTTCTCCAGTGACGCACCCCCCCTCCTTCTCACCGTTGCCTGCGACCTAGCGAGCCTTTCAGAAAGCCGTAGCCTTGCCTTGGAGGCCATCGATGCAGGGCAGCATGTCTGCCAGAAACTCCTTGCCGGGCAAGCCGTCTCAGGGTCGATCCTGAAGCGTTCCATCATATGTTGTCCCGCGAGCTCATCTTGGATCGATTCGGTCACGTCCGTGGGAGGCGTGAGCTGGCCGACGAGGCTTCCAAGGTCTTGGGCTTCCCAGAAGCTAGACCCGTTTGCGAGCGAGTATGGGCTGGTGGAGGTCAACGCCCTCTACATCGAGGCCCTGAACAAGCTCTCTGCCACATGCAAAGAGACGGGCCTTGTTGTTCCGAGTGTCTTGGAGCAGCTGCGCGCGGAACTGGTAGGTGGGTTCAGGAGCCAGTTCAACCGGGAAGGAGTTATGCCTTTTCTGACGGTTGCTCCTTGCCGTCAACTCTCCGATCCCACGGCAGGATCCCCGGCCCTGGTGGCCTTGGCGTGCCTGCAAGGGTCTGTCTACCGGGTCGATGACCTGCGTACCATATGGAAGCAGGTGGGCAAGGATCTACTGGTAGAAAGGGGCCTAGTTGCTCTCGGCAGACAAAGGCTGCCCTTCGGAGTTCTCGTCAAGGCGGGGGAGAAGAGGCCCTATCTCGGAGATCAGGAGTACCACGGTCCAACCGTCTGGCCGAGGGACACTCCGTACCTCATCAAGTGTCTAGAGGCGATCGGAGGAGATGTGACGGGAATCCTGCTGAACAACCTGGACCACATGATCGCCGAGGGGGCCTTCGGTTACTGCGGCGAGGTCTTCAGCCTCCCCGTGGGCCGAAGCCCGGATGGGGCGTCAGATAACCCAATCCCGGTGAAGAACCCGGCTCAGTACTGGAGCCACTGGTGCGATCCCTATCTGGACCACACGCGCGACCTTGGCATCGGAGGCCTGGGTCCCAGATACGCCTAGCAGACGTGCTGACCTCAGGAGCCGGGCAGTCAATCCGATATCATCGGCCCTTGCGCTTTGCCTGCAGTGTCCCCAGCTTCTTGTTGACCGTTTTCCGAAGCTCGGCCCGGAGATCGTCCCCCTTGAGCCCTTTCACCCTAAGGGCGGAAACCTGCTTCGCTAGGGCCTCATCGCCCAGTGATCGTATCCAGTTTTCAAAGTCGCCTCTTCCAACATGGAACTCTATGGAGGCGATCTCGATGTCCTCAACCGCCTTCGCAAAGCTCGGCAGGCTTGACGCAGACCTTCCTGTGTAGCAGCCGATGTCCGTGTAGAAGTAGAACGCCTTCTCACCAGGAACATCTTCCAGCAGCTTCTCGGTTCTCGACTTGGGCATCTCGGTCCCCCCTGGAACCTTGGACCAATGGTGGGCATCCTGTTTATAATTCTTCCCACGGAACACGGAATAGGGGCCTCCAGGGGGCTGCCATTTCGGTCCGGACCCAAGATGCTTGATTCCGGGGCAACGCCGAACTGACGGGGTATTCAAGAAGCAGGTCGGGCCGTTGGACGTTATTTATTAGAATCCCGTTGCACCCATGGTATCTTTGGACCGCAGGCGGGAAAGCGCAGATGAGAATAGCCTTCTTCGTTTGGGAGTATCCCCCGGTCGTCGTTGGCGGGCTGGGGATGTATGCGGAGAACATGGCTAGGACAATCGTGGAACTCGGGCACGACGTCGCGGTCTTCGCCCTGAACAACGGCCAACTGCCCACCAGGGAGATTATGAGGGGCGTTGAGGTCCACAGGCCCATAATCACTGACGCATCCAAGGTTTTCTCCTTGCTGTCGGAGGAGCTAAGAGGCTGGGGGAACAACGTGAAGTTCTTCAGCGATTTCTTCCAGTACAATCTGATGTCGGCCTCCAAGCTGGTGAACAGCCTTGCCCGGAAGGAGGGCTTCAAGTACGATCTAGTCAGCTTCCACGACTGGCTCAACAGCGTTGCCGGGATTATCGCCAAGGACGAGCTGAAGATCCCTGCCGTCTTCCACGCCCATTCCACCGAATGGGGCAGGACCGGAGGAGGGTCCGCCATAGTCAACAGACTCGAATGGGAGGCGGCCGGACAGGCCGAGGCAATCATCACGGTCAGCCACGGGATGAAGCAGGACCTTGTTGCACACAGCTGGCCTGAGGACAAGATCCACGTCATCTGGAACGGCATAGACCCAGCGATCTACGACCCTGGGGTCTGCGAGCGCGCCGACGCACAGTCCTTGCGGGCCAGATACGGGATCGGACAGGACGACGAGATGATACTCTTCGTGGGCCGGCTCACCTGGGTGAAGGGCGCAAGGAACTTGGTGCAGGGAATGCCGCAGGTGCTGAGCAGGCATCCGAACGCAAGGCTGGTTTTGCTCGGAGAGGGGGAGGAACAAGGGGAGTTACAGGCACTGGCCTCCAAGCTGGGGATAGCGGACAAGGTGCGCTTCCGCTTCGAGTTCGTGCCGGAGCGGGAGAGAATCCTCCACTACGCGGCGGCGGACCTATGCGTTTTCCCATCGACATACGAGCCCTTCGGGATAGTTGGCCTGGAGGCGATGGCGATGGAGAGGCCGTTGGTCGTTGGTGCCAAGGGTGTGGTTGGGCTCAGGGAGCAGGTCATACCGTCGGGGCCGGATCAGACCGGGGTACACGTCGACGGCAACAGCCCCATGGATATCGCATGGGGCATCATGGCGGCACTGGGCGACAAGGAGAGGGCAAGGATGTGGGGCAGGAACGGCAGGAAGAGGGTCCTCCAGCATTTCACATGGACAAAGGTCGCAGAGCAGACCATCAGGCGCTACCAAGAACTCGTCGGCGGGTAGGACACGGGACGGCATCTGTCGAGCGTGGCAGGTTCTCAGCTCCGCAGCGGATGTGGTTGAACAATGCCGGATATCTGTCTCGGATTCGAGGTCCATCAGCCCATCAGGATAGACGGAAGCTTCCGCGAGGAGCTCGCCAAGGGCAAGAAGCTCGGTGGGCTTCTCGAGGTCTACTTCGACAACGGGTTGAACCGGGACATACTCAGGAGGGTCGCCCAGAAATGCTATGTCCCAGCCAACGGGATCATCCTGCAGAAGATCGACGAGCTGAAGGCGGTGGGAAAGGAGTTCAGCGTTGTGTACAGCCTCTCGGGCGTCCTGGTCGAACAGCTGGAGCGCTGGGCCCCCGATGCCCTCGAAACCTTCAGACAGCTCGCGGACACGGGCCGGGTGGAGTTGCTGGACCAGACCTACTACCACTCCCTCTCAAGCCTATACTCCTCCGAGAGGGGTGAGTTCGTCGACCAAGTTCTCCTCCACCGGCAGTTGATGAGGGACGTCTTCGGTCTCCAGCCCCGCGTCTTCGAGAACACGGAGTTCATCTATAACAACTCCATTGCAGGGACGCTGAAGGAGCTGGGGTTTTCGGGTGTGTTCACGGAAGGCCGTCCCCGGATCCTTGGATGGAGATCCCCCAACTACATTTACCGCGCAGAGGGCTCAGACCTTGCCGTGCTTCTAAGGAATCATGTCCTCTCCGACGACATCGCATTCAGGTTCTCGGCCCCGGATTGGCTGGAATGGCCCCTGACCGCCGACAAGTACGCCTCATGGCTATCTGCAACCGCGGGGCAGTGCGTGGTCGTATTCATCGACTACGAGACCTTCGGGGAACACCAGTGGCCGGAGACCGGCATACTCGAGTTCCTCGGGTGGCTTCCCAGCGAGGTGGCCAAGCACGACAACCTCTCGTTCAAGACGGCCTCCGAGCTGATAGCCTCCCACCCGCCGGTGGGGGAGGTCAACATCGGCCCGCTGGATACCATATCCTGGGCGGACGTCGATGGAACGACCGATGCCTGGCTCGGCAACGACATGCAAAGGACCTCATACCATGCCATCAGGAGGATGGAGCCGTTCGTGAAGAGGAGCGGGGACCAGCAGATGCTGAAGCTGTGGAGGCTTCTGCAGACGAGCGATCACCTGTACTACATGTATACCCAGTGGGGCGCATCGGGTCTCGTCCACGGATACTTCAGCTCGCAGCCCCCGGTGAAGGCCTTCTGGGCCTTCATGAGGATAGCGTCGAACCTGCAGAAGAGGACGGCCCAGCATCTCAAGGAGCCCTACAGGACATCCACCCGCCTTCTGCGCGTGGTCTCCCCAGATGAGGCGTTCCATTTCCACGAGCACGGGAGGTATATTGATCTCTCCGCCCATTCCCTGGACGAATTCAACGATGCGCTGGCTCTGGCCTCCGACCGGTCGATCCTGTTTCACAACTCCTCCAAGGATTTCGGGAAATGGGTCGGTGACACGATAGGTGATGTGAAGCTTGCGCGCCAGATCGGGAAAGTGACGGGGGCTGGCGCATCCGAGCTCCGCCGCGATCTGAGGGCGTGCGTGGAGGGCAGGCTGGAGGAGCTTAGATCCGTACTGACCTAGGATCTCGTTTCTCTGCGAGCGTTCATTTGCAGAATGCGGTTAATGAAGGACCAGATATTTTTATGGCGGAAATCGTGTTGAGTCTCAGCTCCCCTCCATGCTTCCGCACGGTGGATGTTGCGGGGCGATTCCCGGGGGATGCCTTGTGGCCGTTCTGTGGCCGCCAGGTTGCACTTGGCCTGTGGAGATTATGACGCGGCATTCAGATCAAGGGGGGATTGGCTTTTAGGGTGGCCATGCTTGCTTGGGAATCCCTGTACACCATCCAGGTGGGCGGGCTGGCCGTGGCGGTGAGCAGCCTCGCTGAGGAGCTCGCCCACGCCGGACACGAGGTCTACTATTTCACCAGGAGGGCACCCGGACAGTCCCAGTACATGGAGATAAACGGCGTCTACTATGACACCTTCCTCTCAGATCCTGGCCAGAGCAGCTACACCTTTGCCCACAACATGTCCATGGCGATGGTCGATGGGCTCCATCAGGTAGAAAGACATATGGGCGAGTTCGAGATCGTCCATGGCCATGATTGGCTCGTTGTGGACGCCCTTCACACCCTCAAGAACGAGGGCCGTCCGATAGTGTTGACCTATCACTCCACGGAGTATGGTCGCAACGGCGGGACGTTCGGCGGCTGGCCCGAGTTCAGGGAGATCTCGGGCGTGGAGCGGTACGGAGGGTTCATCTCCAACAGGGTGACCACCGTCTCGCGCTGCATGAAGAAGGAGCTGAACTGGCTGTACCAGATACCCCTCGGCAGGATAGATGTCGTCCCGAACGGGATAAACCCGTCCAAGTTCAAACTCAGCCTAGATCCTGGGAGGATGAAGGAAAAGTACGGCATACACCCGCTGGCGCCCGTGGTGATGTTCATCGGGAGGCTTGAGCACCAGAAAGGGCCCGACCTTCTCCTGGAGGCAATCCCGAGCGTGCTGGCCAAGCGATGGGACGCGAAGTTCATCTTCAGCGGCCAGGGAAGCATGAAGAGCTACCTTGAACGCAGGGCGGGGCAACTAGGCGTCGCGAATGCGACCAGGTTTCTGGATTTCGTGCCCCACTGGGATTTCACCGAGCTTCTGAACTCCTGCGACATCGTCTGCCTTCCCAGCAGGAACGAGCCCTTCGGCATAGCACTGCTGGAGGCATGGGCTGCCGAGAAGCCCGTGGTGGCCGCCGACGTCGGGGGGCTGGGCGAGAACATCGAGAACTTCGTGGACGGGGTCAAGGTGTACGCCAATCCGGATTCAGTTTCATGGGGCATCAACTACCTGCTGGACTCTCCCGACGCCATGAGGAAGATCGCCGAGGGCGGGGCCAGAAAGGTCAGGGAGTTCAGCTGGGAGAAGGCCATCGACAAGCTGCTTGGCACATACTCCAAGGTTCTGGACAGATAGCCTTGCTTGGGGGTTTTTCCTAGCCGATCCTGCCCTCCGCTAGAGGTAGGCCTCGGTGACGTATCGGTACATCATCCTGTTGCTGTTGAAGTAGTAGGCTATCTTCCCGATGGAGTTCTTCATCAGCCCCGTCCATTCCTCCCTTCTATCGTAGAAGGTCGGGCCGATCACGTAGGAGAGCTTGCCGTAAAGATCGTCGAGTTCCCGGCTGCGCCGGGCCTCGGGCGACAAATCCTCCTCCGGCGCGGGACCTATGGACCAGCCGGTTACGCCCTCGATGCAACCCTCCACCCACCAGCCGTCGAGGACGCTGAAGTTGACCACGCCGTTGTGGGCCGCCTTCATCCCGCTCGTTCCCGAGGCCTCGAAGGGGGGAAGGGGAGTGTTCAACCAGACATCGACCCCGGATGTGAGCTTGGCTGCCATTTCCATGTTGTAGTCCTCCAGGTACACAACCGGGATCTCGCCCTTGATCTTCTCGATGTGGCCGTGGATCTCCTCTATGAGCTGTTTGCCCCATGTATCCTTGGGGTGTGCCTTGCCCGCGAACACGGCCTGTATCCGGTGTTCCCGGTTTGCCTGCCTCAGCCTCTCCAGGTCCGCGAACAATAAGTTGGGCCGTTTGTATGCTGTCGCCCGGCGTGCAAAGCCAAGGGTCAGGACGGTGGGATCCAGGTTCACATCGGTCCTCTCCCAGACGAAGTCGATAAGCTCCTTCTTGGCCTGCATATGGGCCTCCCAGATCTCTTCATCCGGGATGGTGTCGACGCGGACGAGCAGGGCCGGCTCGTTTGCCCAACCCCGGAGGTATTTGTCGTATAACTTCCTCATGCTCTCGCACGTCCATGTGTAGGAGTGAACGCCGTTGTTAATCGCGCTGATGTGGTGCCCCGGAAAAAGTTGCATCGACAGATCCTTGTGTCTGTTGGCCACGCCGTTGACGTACTTGCTCAAGTTCAAGGCAAGGGCCGTCATGTTCAGCCTCTCCCGTCCTCCGAGCTGCTTGAGAAGGTCCAGCGGTATGACCGTGCCCATCGTAGCCTGAACGAGTTCGTATGGGAACTGGTCATGGCCCGCCTCCACGGGGGTGTGCGTGGTAAATATGCACAGGTCTCTCACCTTGTCGGGAACCATGCCGTTTGCGCGGAGCAGCTCAACGGCGAGCAGGCTCGAGTGCCCCTCGTTCATGTGGTAGCGGCTGATTTTGAATCCCGATGCCTCGAGCATGCGGACCCCACCGATCCCGAGGACGATCTCCTGCTTGAGCCTGTATGCTTGGTCGCCCCCGTAGAGGTAGTCGGTGATTCCCCTATCGTCCGGCGCATTGCCGTCCACGTCGGTGTCCAAGAAGAGGATGGACACCAAGCCGCCCGTCGGGCTGACGTGGTCGTACAGCCATGCCTTCAGGCGGACCTCCCTGCCCTGTACCTGGACCTTGACCTGGGAGGGAAGCTCGTTCATGAACCTGGATGGGTTCCACTCGACGGGCTGCTCGACCTGCTTGCCATCCCTGGTGATCTTCTGCTTCAGGTACCCCTTCCTGCTGATCAGCGACACTGCGACCAGGGGTATCCTCATATCCGCGCTGGACCTGATTGTATCGCCTGCCAGGACCCCAAGGCCGCCGCTGTAGGTCGGCATGTCATCGGTCAAACCGATCTCCATCGAGAAGTAGGCCACCCTTCTTCCCTCCAGGAAAGCATGCCGGCAGTAGTCACTGCAGAAGCGGTACGTCCTTCCGCGGACCTCGACCTTGTACCTGTCGGGATCCTGTTCAATGGGCACCCCGCATTGTGGATCGATGATCATCTGCTAGAACCTCTCAGCGACAAGTTCTACGGATGGCAGTGGCGAGCAAGCCTAGAACGTGCAGGCTGTGCAGTGATCTTTGAAAATGGTTCTGGCGGGGAAGATTGGGTGGTTGGAAAAAGAACAGCAGAAGATCCGGTTGTTAGGGGCCGGCATCCGATCTTCCCGGTGAAACACACGCAGGCATGGCCAGCTCATGGGCGTCCGCCTCCGAGCTCGATGGCTTTCCTGACGAATCCATCCGCCCTCTTCAGCAGCGCCTCCGACCCCTCCCTGCTCTGGCCAGTCCTTGCCATCACCAGGGCCACCTTGACGTTGTATCCCGCATCTTCCAGAAGCTTCCCTGTCTTGGCCTGGGGAAGGCCGGTCGTCAGGGTGATTATCTTCTTGGCTCTGGAGCGCAGCTTCTCGCTCCAGGGTTGAAGATCGACCATGAGGTTGCCGTAGACCTTCCCAAGCCTGATCATTGCCGTGGTGCTGATCATGTTCAGGATCAGCTTCTGGGCGGTCGCGGCCTTCATCCGGGTCGAGCCAGTGATGACCTCGGGCCCGACCTGAACGGATATGGAGATGTCGCAGAGATCGGATATCTCGGACTCGGGCGTGCAGTCTATTCCCACAGTTGCTGCACCGAGCTGCCTTGCCCGTCTGAGGGCCCCTACGACCCAGGGAGTCCTGCCGCTTGCAGCGAGTCCGATCACCAAATCCCCCTTCCCGACCCCGGCTTCTGAGATGGCTTTCCCTCCGTTGGAGGCGCTGTCTTCTGCACCCTCCTTGGCACGGAACACGGCATCTGGTCCCCCCGCGATGAGTCCCTGGATCAGGCCCGGGGGGGTTCTGAACGTGGGCGGGCACTCGGCTGCGTCAATTATGCCTAGCCTTCCGCTCGTGCCAGCACCCGCGTAGAAAACCCGTCCGCCGGATTTGATCGCCTTGACGTACCGCTCCACGGCTTCGGCGATCAGAGGGATCTTGGAGGTTATGGCAGCGGGAACCGACTTGTCCTCGTCGTTGATGAGGGCGAGGATATCGAGGGTGCCCATGGAGTCTATGTCCTTGCTCCTGGGGTTTCTCCTCTCGGTCAACAGCCTGTCCAGGTCAACGCTCGTGCGCTAGCCCTCCGGGAGTCAAGGGATATCCATCTATTTAAAGGGTGATTTCGGGAGATGACCGATATCCCCCCTTTCAAGGCACTGCCTCTTTCCA
>Ga0315306_10000846_pt1 | contig 14731 bp, 12 predicted proteins | sample TDP1_MG_FD_203803 | JGI IMG/M metagenome (GOLD analysis project Ga0315306, IMG submission 203803) | Freshwater sediment microbial communities from Lake Towuti, South Sulawesi, Indonesia - TDP1 | ecosystem: Environmental > Aquatic > Freshwater > Lake > Sediment | place: Indonesia: South Sulawesi... | reverse complement strand
ACCCGCTTCAGTCGCCGCTGCAGAAAATCCTTCTGTACTCTCGACCAGGTCTTCAACATCGAGACATTGGACAGGCAGAATGTCCTTGAGCTGAGTCCTTCCCCAGCCGCCCCTTCCTAGCTCTCCAGTGAAGGAATACCATCCGCCGAGGAACATGGCGCCTTTTCCGTTGCCAATTGCCTCCACGCTCAGCCTGATGCGGTCTGGAAACGTCAGGATCTTCTTCCCGAATTTCTCCCGGTCAAAGAAGCTCGGCGCCAGTTGGAAAAGCTTGGCGTCGATATCGCTGAATATCAAGACATCGTATTCATTGAGGATAGCTTCATAGTCACCTGGCCCGAGCTTATTGTAGAAATCCCAGGCAGGGACAGAATTCACACTGTGCTCCGGGGATGATTCCAGAGCTTCCTTAAGCCACTTCCCGTAATTGAAGATATCCAGTCCTTTGGGAGCATGGTAGAAAGGAGTCTCAGCATAGACAGGACCGGTCATCACCGCCCAATCCCCGACATAATAGATTTTAGCCATGATGGACCTCCTGCTTCAGGCGATAATTCTTACATCTTTTTTCATTACTCCTTTTTCAGCGAAATTGCAAAAGATATAAAAGATCCTAAGTTGCTGATAGAAATGAGAAAGTCATCATTCTCATGCCATCAGAAGAACCCGAACGGTGCGTGGCAATCCGACGAAGTCGTTGCGAGGCGCGAAGCCCCGTGGCAATCTCTTTAGATTAACTTATTGAGATGGCCGTGCTTTGCTTCCATGGCATTCTCTATTGGCAATTTTGGAAAACGTAGATATATCTAAATTGTTGACTTTCTGCGGGGTTGAAGTTAAGATTTTAGCAAACCTTGGGTTAATAAAAGGAGGACTAAAATGGATTGGTGGTGTTCTCCATTGGGCTTGGGTGTTTTTATTGCCTCTATCGGAGTTTTATCGATCGGACTCGGGATTTTATTCTGGGGAATGAAATTCCTCTGTAAGAAGAAAGAGTAAAGAACCTCAATTGAGACTCCCACTTGATATTAAGGAGAGGATGAAGTCTGCGCCAAAGCCAAAAAATTCTGCGTGATTTTTCATTTTATCTCGATAATCTATAAAAGGCCTTAATTTTGATTTATTGACAATATGCAAGAAATAAAATGAGAACATTAGCAGTCCTGATTATCATCCTCGGCATAGTCTTGAAAATTGTTAAAGCTGTTAGTCCTGGAGTTTCATGGGCATTCATCATCGCTGGGTTGATTCTTCTTCTTGTCAGTTATTGGAAAAAGATAAGAAGTTCTTGAGTCTTTCTTCACAGAAAATCGAAAAAAAATTTATGAGCTAAGCAATAGTCAACCAATATCGACCTAATTGATTTCGATAGTCTAATGTCATTTTTTTCTGGCGCTAAAGCCATTCCGATTCTTTGAAAGGAGGAAAAGATGAAGACCAAGATACAAATTGATTTTTACACAAAATTTATCCTGACCGTCATCGCACTTTGTCTTACCTGGATTTGCCTGAGAGATGTTAAATTCTTTCCCAGGCTTTATGCTTCAAATCCGGAGCTTGTTGATGTCCGGATTAAAGAGATCAAGAGAGAGCCTGGTTTAAGCTGGGATCCGGTATCTATAGAGACTTCTGTTAATCTGCCCACAGAGGTGAAGAATACAACAGCCATACCTGTCGATGTGAAAAATGCAACCCTGCCTGTCGATGTCAAGAACATAGTGGTTAAAGGCTCTTTGTCGCCTTTAGATGTCAAGAAATAGCGGTATGAGATTAGCCAGAATCGTGACTGATGAAAGTTCCAATCTGGAGGAGGAATTTGCCAGAAAGAAGGGAATAACCGTTATCCCCTTCAATGTCATCAACAGAGAAGGGAAAGTCATAAAGATTTCAACGGATGGGAAGGAAAATTTAGAAGAAGGCCTTTTCAGCAGCAAAGATTCGTTCTTTCGATATCTGAACAAAGCAAAGAGAAAAAGAGATATTCCGACCTCTGGAGCCATCTCTGTTGAAAGATGCAAGAAATATCTCAAAGAGGCATCAAGAGGAAGAAAAGACTTGGTCTGTATCCTGCCCACCAGGGAACTCAGCAAGATATTCGAGAACGTCGAGAGAGCTGCTGAATTGGTCAGCTCTGAGATTGGGAACGAGATAAAGGTCTTTAATCCAAAACAAGCTTTCAGCGCCCAGTATTTTATTATCAAAGAAGCTTCGGAATTGGCTGAGAAGGGCCAAAGAGTTGAACGAATTGTTGAAGAGCTGGATAGCATAAGGGAAAAAATATTCCTGATGATTGCCCTTTACAAAATACGCTATTTAAGAAAAAGCGGCAGGCTGAGGAAGCTGAAAAAAATCGCGTCTTATTTATCAGACTTCTTCAATCTCGTCTCTGTCGTCGCTTTCAAGGAAGGCATCCCAGAGCCGCTTTTTGTAACGACAAGAAGGAGAGTCGAAGACAAAATTCTATCTGAAGTGGAAAAAGTCGTCGGCCACAATGAAAAAATTTCGGTTAGGATAAATTACGGAGGAGCGCAAGCAAGAAAAAAAGCCGAACGGCTGGAAGTGCTCATCAGACAGAGATTTGAAGACAGACTGAGAGAGATCTCGAGCTATCAGACAGGAGTTTTGGTCGGAAGCCATACTGGGCCTAACACTATCTCTGTTGCTGTAAGAAAATTTGGCTATGAAGAAATAGACAGCTTTATCCTGGCCAAGATGTTTGAAAGAGTGGGAGAAAAACTGAAGAGGAACGAGAGAACCTTGAACATGTTGAATATTTATCCTGTGATCGATGCCGATACTGGAAAGAATCTATTTTTCACTTTGAGCGATGTTGCAAAAAATATCGACCATTCTTCCTTAAGTAAGACCATCAGCGAGATTTCTGCTCGGGCCTGTGAAAATGGAACCGGCTTCTCGGGCACAGCCCTGGCTGCCTACCTCTCCGGCTTTTCGTCTTCTATTTTGAGAAATTGCCCTAAGAAAATTGAAGCCAAGAATTTTGTAGAGGCGATGGAGGAAGGGACAAAGTCTGCTTATCTTTCTTTTAGGAATCCGAAGGAAGGGACGGTGCTGAGCGTCATGCGAGTTTCTGCCCGGGCTTCAAGGAACATTTTGCAAAAGGAAAAAGATATTGCCGAAATTCTAAAAGAGGCTTATCTGGCTTCGGTCAAGGAATTGTTGAATCCTGAGGTTCAGGAAGTTCCTATTTTGAAGAGAAAAGGGATTGTGGATGCCGGCGGCCTTGGTTTCATCGATGTTTTAGAAGGCTGGCTCTCTGCTCTTGGAAAAGAAAGAGAGATTGAAGATTTTGTAAAAGATTTCCGGGATAAGATCAGGATACAAAAATCAATATTAAGCTATAAAATGGAAGAGGCCAGGCATCCCGGATTGTGTTTGAAGATTAAAATTGAAGGCCTTGAAGAGAAGAATAAGGAGAGTCTGGTCAGAAAGTTAGAATCCCTGCCGAATCCTATAGAAAGCCCGCTTTCAGCGGTCAGCAATATTCTTCATATCCATATCTATGATCAGCAACTCCAAGAGAAAGTTCTCGCACTTTGCAGCCAATATGGAAAAGCTGTCCTGGTTAAGGCCACTCCCTTATCACAGAGGAAGTTTGAGCTTTTGATAAATAAAGCCCTGAGTCTAATCGGCAAGCTCAGCCTAGTCATCAAATTTTTGGCCTGGTCTCTTTACTGGTTTGGCCTGCGAATCCTTCTGCCCTTCAGGGAGATCGGTCTCCGGAAACACTATCGGGATTTGAATCTGATAAGAGAAGGATTGGCAGATATTGCGGATAAATCCCAAGAGGCTATCTTTATTTTTGACAGTAAAGGCAAAATTAAGTATTTCAACAAAGCGGCTGTTGAACATGTCAGAGGTCTCGGCATTGAAGGAATAAAAGTAAGTGATGAAATTGCGCCCTATCTCCATCCCGAATTTCTCAGGGGCATCGAGGGAAAGCTCTTTTCTCTTGGAAAAGAAGAGCCTTTTCTCTTTGAATCAAAAGAATGTTCTTTTGAACTGAAACAGCTCTATGCCGGAGAGGAGCACATCGGGGCTAAGCTCGTGATTAGAAGAAGGTGAGAGGCGATATTTGTCATGGCTTGTCGGCTGGAATCTTCTCGTTCAGAACATGCTCGAAAGCGTTGTCGACGTCTTTTGGAGCTATGATTCAACCATTGATTTGACTATTTTCTCGATTATTGCTATTCTTTTTGGCAAATAAGCGGAAGGATAGAAGAGAATCATGGAATGTCCCAATTGTCGTTTTGAAAATCCCTCTGAGAGCAGTTTCTGCGGCAAGTGCGGCACAAAGCTGATTCCATTGGATAAAACGTCTCCACCAAAGACCGAGACTTTCAAGACACCCTTAAAGCAAATAACCCGGGGAAGCGTTCTTTCCGGCCGGTATGAAATCATCGAGGAGTTGGGAAAAGGAGGCATGGGCAGAGTTTACAGAGTCGTTGATAAGAAGATAAATGAAGAAGTTGCCTTAAAGCTCCTGGCGCCTGAGATTGCTTCCAATGTGAAAACGATCGAGCGCTTCAAAAACGAATTGAGGTTTGCCCGCCAGATATCCCATAAGAATGTCTGCCGCATGTATGATTTCAATGAAGAAGAAAGCGGCCTCTATATAACTATGGAGTATGTGCCGGGTGAGAATCTAAGGAGCATTATCAGAATGACAGGGCAGTTGAGTGTCGGCGGCGCAATCTCTATAGCCAGACAGATTTGTCAGGGATTGGCTGAGGCTCACCAGTTAGGAATCGTTCATCGCGATCTAAAATCCAGCAATATCATGGTCGATAAGAGAGGAAACGTCCGAATCATGGATTTCGGCGTGGCCCGTTCCCTTGAGGCCGAAGGAATCACAGGTGCCAAAATAATGATCGGGACTCCTGAATACATGTCTCCTGAGCAGGTCGAGGGAAAAGAGGCGGACCAGCGTTCGGACATCTATTCTCTGGGAGTCATCCTTTTTGAGATGCTCTCTGGAAGGCTTCCTTTTGAAGGGGATACCTCTCTGAGCATCGCTTTGAAGCACAAGATAGAGGCTCCTCCCAACCCCAGGAAATTCAACGCCCAGATTCCTGAAGAGATCAGCCGGCTGATATTGAGATGCATGGAGAAAGAGAAAGAAAAAAGGTATCAAAATGTTGAAGGGCTGCTCTCCGAATTGAATAAAATAGAGAAAGAGATTTCCGCTAAAGACAAGGTTATCTCAGAGAGAAAGCTCGAAAAAAAGACCTTGAGAAAAAGGTTTCAATCCATTTTATGGCCAACAATCCTCCTTGCCGCTGTTGTCGTTATCGGATATTTGTTCTTAAGCCGGATAATCCAAAAAGAAAGTCGCGAAACCGAAATGCCTGCTAAAACCAAATGGAAAAATTCTATCGCAGTCCTTCCCTTCGAAGACCGAAGTCCACAGAAAGACCAGGAGCCGATTTGTGAAGATATGACCGAAACTATTATCTCAAAACTTGCCACAATAAAGAACCTGAAAGTTATACCCTACCGAACAGTGCGCCAATATCAAGATTCAAAAAAAAGCCTCAAAGAAATTGGAAAAGAGCTTAATGTCGAGACAATTCTGGATGCGAATCTTAAAAAAGAAGAAAACATAATCCGGGTAGATGCTCAACTTGTTAAAGTTAAAGCCAATGAAGAATTTGTCATCCAGGCTTATTCCTACGAGGAAGAATTTAGTAGTTTGTTTGAGGTCCAAGATAAAATTTTCGAATCCATTGCTAAGGATATGAGGCTTCAGTTCGTTACACAGAGATTCAATGCGCTCAAAAGAAGCGAACCAAAAAATCTAGAGGCATACAAATACTATATCAAAGGAAGGTATTTTGAGCGTAAATACAGAGATAGCGATGAACAAAAAGATCTTGAAGATGCAGTTAAGAATTATGAGCTAGCAATAGAAATCGACAGAAATTATGCATTAGCCTATTGGGGCTTGGGAAATATCTACGAAGTCCGTTTTGTCAAAAAAGATAACAAGAAAGATTTTGACCTGATGATAAATTACTTTTCACAGGCTTACGAGATTGACCAAAATCTAGCCGAAACAAATGTCGGTCTGGGATGGGCTTATTTTCATCAGAAAAATTTTGATCAAGGTTATCCATTATACAAAAGGGCTCTTGAACTGGATCCGAATAACGCAGAGATTTGTTTCAATATTGCAGGTTTCCTGAGAGATTTTGGCCTGTTTTATCGGGCTATTGAATATTATTCTAAAGCCATCGAACTCGATCCGACATCGACTCAATACCTCTATCTTTGTGCCCGCTGTTATATGTCCATCGGCGAATTCGAAAAAGCAGCAAATCTTTTAAGAGAAGCATTAGAACTCAGTCCAGATGATGTCGAACTCCGCCTTTTTTATGCAAGGCAATTTATAATGATGGAAAAATGTGAGGAGGCGGAAAACGAAATAGCGAGAGCAGAGAGCCTTGAACCGCGCAATCCTGATATTCGTTACCTCAGGGCTATGATCTATGCTTTGAGAGGAGAGAAGGATAAGGCGCTAACAATCATTAAAGATTTAGACCCATTTTATTATACCTTTCTATTATCCAATGTTTATTCCATATTGGGTATGAAGGATGAAGCGATTAACAATATTAGAGAGGTAATTGAAAGGGGGTTTCCTGAATTGAAGACATTTTCTTATTCCTATCTCACATTGGTCAAGAATCGTTTTTATGATGTATTGCGCGGCGACCCTCGGTTCAAAGAGATTGTCAGAGGGGAAAATAGAAAATATAAAGAAAACTCAAAGAAATACGGGAGCCTATAATCTCTTCAAAGCTTGAATTTTTGTTTTGTAATCTTGTTTTTATTGACATCTTATGTTCAGTGTTATATAAGCTCAAAAGAGAAGAATAAAATTAGCTAGAAGGGAAAGACGATAGATATTTATAGCTAGCTGAAATTGGAATTTCATTGCCTTAATTTCTCCGCAGAAGGGAGGTGGGAGACAAAAAAAATAATGTTTCATTTTTTAATAAAGGAGAATGATATGAAACTAAAAAACTTTTTGATTTTTTGTGCGTTATTGACTTTCTTCGTCCTTTTCTCCGCTGGCCGGGATTGCATCCAACAAAAAGAGTTGACTGTTGACGAAACGAAAATTATGGTCAACACAAGCAAGCTGACCGCTATGTTTAGCGAAGGAAGGATCGATGACATGGTTACCCAGTTATATAACAAAGATGCGGTTATATTTTTGCCAAGAGAAGATTGGCTTAAACAAAAGGGTGCACCAAAAGAAACATTAGAATTCTGGGCACATTTAATGAAGAAATTCCCCACTGGCGAGGTTAGAGGACATGATATGATCAAACAATTCTGGAATGCTTTTAAAGAAATGGGAGCCAAAGATGTTGTTTTCAATATCGTGAATTTGTCTATCGCTAACGAAGCTGCTAACCAAACTTTTAGGTACTCCTTCATCGTTCAAAAAGCAGCGAGAGTGCCTGAAGATCCTGAGGGTGAGGGAGGCGCTATCTGGAGACACAGATACGATTGCCAGTGGGAACTTGTTACCCAATATTTTTAAAAACTTAAGAAAAAAACATCTCTCCCACAAATTGAATTTTTTTTGAAATGGACCGTGCGGGTCCTGAAGCGTCGGTCGGTCTTCAAAAAAACTATATCCCCTTAAATTGCTTAGATTCAGAGAGAGAATCCGTCGATTCTCGAACCAAAGGCGAGTGGAAAGGGGAAATGCCGAAGAGGGGACTCGAACCCCTACAGGCGAAAATTGCCCGCTAGCCCCTCAAGCTAGTGTGTCTACCAATTCCACCACTTCGGCATTCAATTCGGCGAGGTTTCCTATCAAGTCTTTTCTGCTGCAGACGCTGTCTTTGCAGCGAATTTATTTCTTCTCTGTTTCTGTGCTCTTCTGCTCTTTTTCCTGCTTTTTCTCAGGCGCCTGAGCCTTCTCTGCCTGCGCCTCTTTTTTCGTTTCTGTAACGGCAGCAGGTTGAGCCGGTTGTTTTTCTTCTTTTATGACTGAGCCTGTTTCTCTTGAAGATAAAAACCAGAGTCCCAATGAGGTGATCATGAAGAGTATGGCGCATATGGTAGTAGTCTTGGAAAGAAGAGTCGCTGCTCCGCGGGGGCCAAAGACTGTCTGGCTTCCAACTCCACCAAAAGCTCCGGCAAGGTCTGCAGACTTTCCTGATTGAAGAAGGACGGCGACGATGAGCACGAAACAGACAAGGACATGGATTATAATCAATAATGCGCTCACTTCTTCTCCTTGTAAGCCTTTATAGCTTCCTGTGCAATCTGGATAAACGACTCAGCCTCTAACGAAGCTCCTCCGACCAGTGCTCCATTAATATTTTTTTCCTTGATCAGCGAATATATATTTGCTGGCTTCACTGAGCCGCCGTAGAGGATTATAGCACACGAAGCTGCGTCCTTTCCATATTTTTTCTCAAGCTTTTTTCTAATGAATCCGTGGACTTCCTCTGCCTGAGCAGGAGCGGCCGTGATGCCTGTGCCGATGGCCCAGATTGGCTCATAGGCAATGATTATTCGTTCCATCTCCTCTCTGCTCAATCCATCCAAGCCTGAATCTATCTGGGTTTCGACCTTCTCCATCGTTTTTCCTTTTTGCCTTTCTTCGAGCGATTCTCCGATGCAGACGATGGGGGTGAGTCCCTGGGCCAGTGCCGACTTGATTTTCTTGTTGACTGCTTCATTTGTTTCGGCAAAATATTGGCGTCTTTCCGAATGGCCGATGAGGACATAATCGCAGCCAGCAGACTTGATCATCGCTGCCGAGACTTCTCCGGTAAATGCCCCCTCCTTCTCCCAGAAAAGATTTTGAGCACCGAGCCCTACAGGGTTTCCTTCAATCGCCTTTCTCACTTCACTCAGGGCAGTAAACGGAGGGATGACAACCAGCTCGGCATCTGTCAATTGCCCAGACCGGAGGCTGATTGCTTTGGCCAGCTCCACAGCTTCAGGCGCTGTCTTGTACATCTTCCAGTTGCCGGCGATGAATGGCTTTTTATTGCTGAGTTTCATCCTATTTCTCCGACAGGGCTTCGACTCCAGGCAGGGTTTCATTGGCGATAAATTCCAACGAAGCGCCGCCTCCTGTTGAGATATGTGAGATTTTCTCGCTGACTCCTGCTTTATAAACAGCTGCCACCGAGTCTCCTCCTCCAACGATTGAGATGGCGCTCGATTTTGCTACGGCTTCGGCTATTTTCATCGTGCCTGCGGCGAACTTGTCGATCTCAAAAACTCCCAGAGGCCCATTCCAGAAGATGGTTTTTGCCCTGGCGATGATTCCTGAATATATGTCAACAGTCTTCGGCCCGATGTCGAGAGCCATCAGGTTTGCGGGGATTGGGAAGGATTCTATAATCTTGCTTTCTGCTTTGGAATCCTTTTCAGCTGCAGCAACGTGGTCAGATGGAAGATAGAAATTCACCTTTTTTTCTTTGGCCTGGCTCAGAAGCTTGAGGGCAAGCTCTATCATCTCTTCCTCGACCAGCGAGTGTCCGACGTCCAGGCCTTGCGCCTTGAAAAATGTGTAGGCCATGGCGCCGCCGATAAGCACACTGTCTGCCTTGTTCAATAGATTTTCGATGACCGGTATCTTATCAGAGACCTTTACCCCGCCGAGAATGGCCACATAAGGCTTCTGGGGAGAGTGGACGGCTTTGCTCAGATAATCGACCTCTTTTTGGAGGAGGAGGCCGGCCGCTGATTTTTTGACATAGTGAGTTATGCCCACCACTGAGGCATGAGCCCTGTGGCAGGCGCCAAAAGCATCGTCGACATAATAGTCAATTTCTTGGGCCAAGCCTTGGGCAAAGGACGGGTCGTTTTTCTCTTCTCCTGCATCAAATCTCAGGTTCTCGAGGAGAAGAAGCTGGCCTTCTTTGAGCTCTCTTTTCAGCTTAAGGACCTCATCACCGACGACAGCCGGAGCGAGAATAACATCTCGAGAGATGAGTTCGCTAAGCCTTTTGGCTACAGGCTTAAGGCTGTATTTTGGCTCAGGTTTACCTTTGGGACGACCAAGATGGGAGGCGACGACAAGCTTCGCCTTCTGCTCGAGGAGGTGATTAATGGTGGACAGAGAAGCTTTTATCCGCGTGTCATCCCTGATATTTCCTGCTTCATCCTGAGGGACATTGAAATCGACCCTGAGGAATACCCTTTTTCCCTTGAAATCCAAATCTTTGAGGGAAAGCATGGCTCTATCTCTTGGAGATGTATTTGATCAAGTCACTCAACCGGCAGGAATAACCCCATTCGTTGTCGTACCAGGCAAGGACTTTCACCAGGTTATCATCGATCATCCTGGTAAAAGGGCCATCGACGATGGCTGAGTGGGGGTTGGCCATAAAATCGACTGAGACAAGCTCTTCATCGGTGTATTGCAGGATTCCTTTGAGCTTTCCTTCGGCCGCTTTCTTGAAAGCTTGGTTGACTTGTTCGACATTGGCTTTCTTTTTGAGCAGGGCAACCAAATCGACGAGAGAGACATTGGAAGTAGGAACTCTGATGGCAATCCCGTCGATCTTTCCTTTAAGCTCAGGAATGACAAGTCCCACGGCTCTTGCTGCTCCGGTTGTGGTCGGAACCTGTGAAACGGCTGCTGCTCTGGCTCGGCGAAGGTCTTTATGCGGTGCATCGAGCAGCCTCTGGTCGCTGGTGTAGGCATGGATGGTGGTCATGAATCCTTTCTCTATGCCGAACTCGTCGTGGAGGACTTTGGCCACAGGCGCAACGCAGTTTGTCGTGCAGGATGCATTGGAGATAACGTGATGCTTCTTGGGATCATAGGTTTGTTCGTTGACTCCGAGGACGATGGTCGTGTCAGGTTCTGTGCCAGGCGCCGAGATGATGACCTTTTTAGCTCCGCCCGGTTCGATATGTTTGTTTGCATCAGGTTTCTTCCTGAAAAGTCCTGTGGCTTCAATGACGATGGTAACTCCCAAGTCTTTCCAGGGAAGTTTGGCCGGGTCTTTCTCGGCCAAGACCTTTGTTTTTTTGCCGTTGACGACAATTGAATCGTCGGCCACCTTGATCTCCGCATCGAGCGGCCCGAGAACAGAGTCGTACTTGAGAAGATGGGCCAGCGTTTTGGCGTCGGTGATATCGTTGACAGCCACAAATTCTAATTCAGGATCTTGGAAAGAGGCACGATACAGGTTTCTACCTATGCGGCCAAAACCGTTTATTCCGACTTTAATACTCATCTCCGACCTCCTAATTTGTTGATTCATTATTCCTAATGAAATAAGAAATTATCATAAAAAGAATTTTAAATCAATGAGATAGGATAGAAAGAAAGCATCTTTTTTCCGCGGAGAAAAGCCTCGTTATGAATCAGGCTGGGTGTCTCGAGGATACGCAGCTTTTGCCTCGCTGGGGCAAAAGCTGCGTGCTTTCGAATCACTCTGCCTGAGCCTTCCCTACGGTCTTCTCAACACCCAGCCTGATCCTCTTTATACCACGGATTTATGGATGCTTCCGGATAGAGAGAAATTTAGAACAAGAGAAAAACATACATGCTGGAGGCACTTAGCAGGGCAACGCTGAAGTTGTCGTTGACTCCCAGAGGCAGGACCTCAGACAGAGAGGCGACAAAGACTCCGGTGAGATAGGCAGGGATCGGCACAGAGACAAAGTGAAGGAGGATGTAGCCAGAAATGAGGCAGGCATTGAAATGGGCAAGGCTTCCTTCCAGAGTTTTTTCAAAGATTTTTGTCCGGCCAAAATGGATGCCGAAGAATTTGCTGAAAAAGTCGCCAAAGATAAGATAAGAAACAGCTAGGACAGCGATGGGTTTCTCGAAAAGAAGGAAAGTCAAAAAGCCTGCAAAGAGAAAGATGGTGATGGATGAGAATTTCTTGTATTCTTTTCTTTTGTAAAGGTCTTTAACTTTATTGAAGAAAAAAATATTGACCTTCTTCCACAAAAGCCTGATGAGGTCGAGGAGAAGAAAGAAGAGGACGACGCTCCCGATCAGAGTCAAAGCCTGTTTTTTGTCGGTTCTCAGATAATTGATGACCAAGAGCACGGCCAGCGGCCTCAAATAAAGACGCCAGTTTATCTCTGCTTTTGCCTTTTCCATAGAAGGACTTAACAATTTAAGCTGGAGAATATTCAGGATATTGATGAGAAGAATGTAAGCGATGATGGACAGGCCGAAAAACTGGTATTGTTGATGGGGTGAAAAAACAAGAATGAAAACGGCAAGGATGGGAAGCACCGTAGCGCCGACGATTTCTCCCTTTCTGGATATCTGGATAAAAGAAAAGACGCAGAAAGCCAGCAGAAGTAGCGATTCCCAGGGAAGCCACTGTTTCCAGTAAAAAAGCACCAGGTCATAGATCATGATGGCCGTGGCTGTGGCCACACCCTGGCCTCCCCTGAAGCGAAGATAAAAAGGAAAAATATGACCCAGAATAACAGCAAAGCCAGCCAGATGAACGAGAAGCGCGGATGCGCCAAGAAGGTAGGCGATAGACATTATCAGGAGACCTTTTGAGACATCAAAGATGGCTGTGACCGCCGCTGGGCCAAGACCGAGGAGATGATAGACGTTCATCGTTCCTGCGTTTTTCGTTCCATGCTCACGGATATCGATCTTTTTTAGAATCCTGCCAAGAAAGTAAGCAGGGGAGATAGAGCCGATGAGGTATCCGCCTAGGATGGCCAGAACCCAGAGCAAGATGTTCAAGGTCAACTCTTAAAAGTTGATTTATTAGATAAAAAATATCAAACGGGAATTAAGTTATTTTCCAGTGATGAATAATTTTCAGGCGGGAAACCGAGCAAAAGTTTCCTCTCTCCACGACGGGCAAATATTATTCAGAGGAAAGGGGAATGTCAAATAAAAAATAGAATCGAAGCACTCCTGTTTTTATGGTAAAATTCAAAACAATGCCGATGAATCTGTAAAGTGAATCCAAAGGAGCAGCCATGAAAATCCTGACTTCAAAACAGATGAAAGAGATAGACCGCAAAGCTATCGAGGAAATCGGGATATTGGGCCCGATTCTGATGGAGAATGCCGGCCTTCAGCTCGTTAAGAATATCTTGAGCAGGTTTCCTCAAATCTCCAAGGAAAAAATCGTCATCGTCGCTGGCAAGGGAAACAACGGCGGAGATGGCTTTGTCGTTGCCCGGCATCTGGCAAACCTCGGAGCTGAACCGTTGGTTTTGCTGCTGGCTTCCAAGGGAGAAGTGAAGGGAGATGCTGCCGTGAATTTAAGAATATGTGATAAAAGCGGCATAAAAATCAACGAGGTCTGTTCTCTTCAGGATTGGAAGCGCCAAAAAGACAATATTTTTTTGTCTTCGCTGGTTATCGATGCCATTTTTGGGACAGGGCTTGCCAGTCCTGCTCAGGGGGTTTATGCTGCGGCCATAGAAGACATCAACAAGGCAAAGGGCTACAAGATTTCAATCGATATTCCCTCAGGCCTCTCCTCCGATACTTTTCAAATCATCGGCCCCTGCGTCAAAGCCGATTTAACCGTAACTCTGGCTGCCCCAAAAATATCTCATATTTTTTCCCCTGCAGAAGAATATGTTGGAGAACTTGTTGTGGCGGATATAGGTGTCCCGCCATTCCTCTTCGAAGACAAGAGCCTCAAACTGGAGCTTGTGGAAGAAAAAACTGTGCTGCCATATTTTGTGAGGCGCAGAAAGGATACGCATAAAGGAACCTATGGCCATCTTTTCATCCTGTCAGGCTCCTTTGGCAAGACAGGGGCGGCAATAATGGCCGGAAAAGCTGCCTTGAAGATGGGAGCAGGCCTGGTGACCTTGGGAGTTCCTGAGAGCTGCCTTCCTATCGTTGCTCGCTCCATGGTTGAATTGATGACCGAGCCTTTGCCTGAAACTCCTGCCAAAACTCTCTCCTCTGGAGCTTTGGACAGAGTGATAAATCTTCTTGATGGCAAGAATGCCCTTCTCATCGGGCCAGGGATTTCAACTCACCAATCAACAGCAGAGCTTGTCCTTTCCCTCTTGCCCAAGCTCAGGCTTCCTACGGTTATCGATGCCGATGCGCTGAACATTCTGGCCGCGAAGCCAGAAATCATAAAATCCTTGCCCAAGCCTGTTGTGCTCACTCCCCATCCTGGTGAATTTGCCCGCCTGCTCAAGCTCTCAATCCGCGATGTTTTGAAGAGAAGGTTGGAGCTTACTCCTCAATTTGCTCAGGATAACTCCGCCTATCTTGTCCTCAAGGGCTACAAGACTCTTATCGCCACTCCTCAGGGTGAAGTTTTCGTCAATCCCACAGGAAACCCTGGGATGGCGACAGCAGGCTCGGGCGATGTCCTGAGCGGAATGATTGCTTCGATGCTCATTCAGGAGAAGAAGCCGCTCGAGGCGATACTTGCCGCAGTTTATGTTCATGGCTTGAGCGGCGATATCGGTGCCGAGAAGCTTGGAGAGAAGGCTTTGACCGCAGGCGATATCATTCGCTATCTCCCTTCGGCCATCAAGCTTCTGCAATCTTGATGCGTCAAATCGAACCATGGAAAACAGGAGATGCCAGAGAAAGGAAAAGAGTATTTGACCCGCTCTGAACAAGAGACTTTTCTTCTGGCCAAGAATCTTGCCCAGAGCTTTAAAGGTAAGGAAGTCGTGCTTCTAAGAGGTGAACTTGGATCAGGGAAGACGATTTTTGCCAAGGGGATAGCTGCCGGCCTGGGAGTGAAGGATATCC
>Ga0315306_10000845_pt1 | contig 14737 bp, 18 predicted proteins | sample TDP1_MG_FD_203803 | JGI IMG/M metagenome (GOLD analysis project Ga0315306, IMG submission 203803) | Freshwater sediment microbial communities from Lake Towuti, South Sulawesi, Indonesia - TDP1 | ecosystem: Environmental > Aquatic > Freshwater > Lake > Sediment | place: Indonesia: South Sulawesi... | reverse complement strand
TCTTCCTCTTCCTTCTCTTTCCTTGCTTTGCGAGCCTGTTCCTCGGCGGTTGCCGTTTTCTCTTTTTCTTTCTCAGGTGTCTTGACCTCTTCGCCGGTCCTCTTCAGTTCCTCCTGTTTGTCTTCTGGCTCTTCCTCGTCAGCTTTCTTTTCTACAGAAAGCTCCCCTTCTACGGGTTTTTTCTTCAGTCTGGTTTTCCTAGCACTCAAGGTTGGGTCCCTCATGCCCTTATTCTGGTTCGACGCCAATGTCTTCTTCTGGGATTAGACCTTACCTTGCCCATTGTCTTGGCCATCACCCAAGCGGGCACAGCCCTCGTTTCCTTCTCAGCCTTTATTAGTCTCCGCTTCTTTGCGGTTGGTTTGTGCCTCGCCACTACTAGATCCTCCTTATCCGGATTTCTTTGCGGTTGCTTTGGAGTCTCCGTAAGATATCCTTCAGCTGTTCGTCGTCAATCGGGATTTTGATCTTCCCTTGCTGTGCAATCTGGATCAACTGGAGCTCAAGCTGTGCGGCAAACTCGGGTTTGACCATCCTCAAGTTTGCCATCCTCTGCCTTGCTTCGGGGGTGAGTATTCTGCGCATCAGGGTTTGTTTCTGCAGCTCGACCTGCCTTTCGGCCTCTGCTTGCTGCTGTTCTTGGACAAGCTTCTCCTGCAATTCCATGAGCCTTCGTCTGCGCAGCGCCTCAAGCTCCTCATCCTCGCTCATAAGTTGTGCACCGTGGCTAGTACTTCCTCAGTTCAGGTTGCTCTTTTTCGAGCTCTCTTTTGATTTCGGTTGAGAGTGAATCAAGCAACTTCCTGCCCTTGGGAGTGACGACGCGGCCCTTCTGCTTCAAGGTCTCAATGAGCTCCGCGTCCTCGAGCTGCTTGAGAGCGTTCCGCAATATCGCTCCGCTCCCCTTCCTCGTGTGCTCGGGTCTCATACCCCGAGACTTCCTCCCGCCATACTCTGAACGGAGGCGCTCCATACCCGCTGGACCCTTCACGTATATCTTCCTAAGCAAAGATGCGCAACGAACAAACCACCAGTCGGGGTTGTCTGGCGCCCTTTGCGTGTGAACCCCAGTCTTTGCGAATAGCGCCCACTCTGGAGGTTTCACGCTGTCTACGTTGTTCTTTAAGTACTGGGCGAGTCTTTCAACCAGGATTGACGGTGGAACATCGTAGGGAGACGGCAAAGTTTTTCCTTCCGAGTCTGGCGTTCCTCTGAGTAATCTGCAGAGTGTTCTATAAAAACTTTTTAACTCCTTTTCAACCTGCGCAGAATGAAGGTGTGACCACGTAGTTGGATGATCCTGGAGCCTGTTTGCTCTGCCACTTGCTGTGCTACCCGTTCGGTGCTAGTGTTTGTTAGCGTGGTCTTGAGTATCTTGACCTTCACAGTTTTCGCTTTTTCCAGCCGCTTGGTAATCTCTCTAGATAGCTCATCTGTGGGTCCCTTCTTGCCGATCCGCACAGTAGGCTTTTCAACAGGTTTCCCTGCCCGTTTCGATCTCCTGGTCTTCCGTCTCTTCATGCCCTTTTCTGCCTTCCTAGGGGGATTCTTGTGTGACTGCCGCAGTATAGACAAGTAACGACAAGATGGGGTTCTCTGCGAGTCTGAACGCGAACACGAGAGTTGACTCCAGGCAAAATGTACCTTTTGCAGTGCCTGCAGACTTGTAGTCGAAATTCTCTCGGTAAGTGTAGTCTAGTCCGCATCGAGATCTTCCGGGCGAGCTCAACGTACCTCTCGGCAAGGTCAGGCCTCTCGTGGACGGCTTCTCTGGCTAGTCGAAAAAGAATACGCACCCGTTCAAGCGCAACCTGACGAGTGTCTCTGCTCATGTTCGTAGGCCTTGATGAACTATTGGACGGACCGTTATTTAAGATGATCAGGCCAAAGGGGTTTGACAGAAGGCCCGAGCGCTACATTTTTATGTACCATTACACAGTTATGTGCATACAGCGCGGTGCGGAATCAATGAAAGACTTTGTCATTGTGAAGGACCCCGAGGTTGCGAAACTATTCGCAGACGAGAACCGAAGGGACATACTGTACAACCTGAGGCACAGGGAGATGACGGCCTGCCAACTAGCTAGGTTGCTCGAAAGGAACGTATCCTCGATCTCTTACCATCTCAACGCCTTGGAGAAGGCTGGACTCATAGAACAGACGAGAACGTCGGTCAGAGGAAACCTCGTTGAGAAGTTCTTCAGAGCAACGGCCGACAGGTTCATAATATCTTACACGCTTAGTGAAGGGCTTGTTCCCGGGTCCGAAGACATCGCTAAGTGGACGAAGGAAGTCTGCAATGGCGCTGTTGAAAGCTTGGAGGTCTTCGGCTACCATGTGCCGACTGATAGGAAAGACGACCTTGGGAAGCTGATAGAAAGATTCTCAGTCCTGCAGAGCATGGCACATGAAGAAGTTGTCTCAAGGCAGAAGACTCCCGTCCACGTGAGTCGCCCAGCCTTAAGACTTCTTCTATCCCTCCTAACAAGCATTAAGCTATCCAGAAATCCAGATTACAGCAAGATCTTGGACAAGATTCACATAGAGCTCGAGAGCAAGTAAAGAGGAGCGACCGCACGATGTCTCTGATAGGAAGGATGTGGAAATATGTTATCAGAAGCTGGCAATGGTTCACATTAACTATTGCTGCAATGATGGTCTCAACGTACTTCAGCGTCTACATTCCCAATCTACAGGGCGTAGTGATCAAGAATATTCTGCAAATGGGCGAATACAACGCGCTCGTACAGCTCGTAATCCAGATACTTGCGCTAACTGGCGTCTTAGGAGTCATCACTCTCGTCCAAAGTTACGCAAACGGGTACTTATCCCAGAAAGTCGTTTACGAGATCAGGAATGACCTTTTCAGATCCATTCAGCGGCAATCGTTCGCGTTCTTTGACAAGGTGGAGACTGGTCAGCTCATGTCAAGAGCAACAACAGACGTTGACAGGATAAGAGAGTTCGTGGGGTGGCAGTTCAGAGTTCTCGTCAGTTCCCTCTTGCTCCTGGGAGCTGTTGTCGTCTCAATGGTCCTGATCGACCCGCAGACAACGCTAGTATGCTTCTCACTGGTCCCAATTCTATTCGTGAGCTTCGCGGTCTACGGAAGAAAGATCCGACCTATTGTGCACATCGGACGGGAGATTTATGGCAACCTAACATCGGTCCTTTGGGAGAACATAACTGGAATAAGAGTAGTCCGCTCCTTCGCCAGTGAAGAGTATGAAAAACAGAAGTTCGGACAACGGAACACTGACTACTACAACAATATGATCCAGGCTGTAAGGATCAGATCGGTCTTCAATCCGTTGCAAAACTTTGTTTTCGGGTTGGGAACCGTCCTAGTCTATTGGTATGGCGGCTCCCAAATCATGAACAACCGCCTGTCAATCGACCAGCTCTACGTCTTCGGCTACTACCTAGCCATGTTGATGCGGCCCATCGCTATGATGGGCATGATATGGACCGGATACCAGAGGATGGCTGCCGCAGCAGAAAGGGTCTTCGAGATCATCGACGCCGTGCCTGAAGTGAGAGACAAGCCTGACGCAGTGGCCTTGCCACCAATCAAGGGACATGTTCTCTTCGAGAACGTCTCCTTCGCTTACAACAAGGACAAGCCGATCCTGAAGAGTGTTAGCTTCGAAGCAAAGCCAGGCGAAACTGTCGCCCTTCTTGGACCGACGGGCTCAGGCAAGAGCACAATAATCCGTCTGTTGCCAAGATTCTACGATGCGAACTCAGGCAGAATACTCGTCGACGGCCAAGAAATCAGGAAGGTAAGAGTCAAGTCACTCAGAAAGCAGATGGGCATAGTCTCCCAAGAGACCTTCTTGTTCAACATGACCGTCAAGGAGAACATCGCCTACGGAAAACCTAACGCAACAAAAGATGAGATCGTGAAGGTTGCCAAGATTGCGAAAGCTCATGATTTCATAGAGAAACTGCCCAAAGGATATGATGCGCTCGTTGGCGAGCGAGGAGTCACGCTTTCTGGAGGTCAGCAACAAAGGGTCGCCATAGCCCGGGCGTTGCTGATGGACCCTAGGATACTAATACTTGATGACTCAACCTCAAGCGTCGACGTCGACACAGAATATGAGATCCAACAAGCACTAAGCGCTTTGCTGAAGAATCGAACAACCTTTGTCATAACCCAGCGTATTTCGACGATCAGGAATGCAGACAAGATCATCGTGCTCGAGAACGGTGAGATTATCGAAGAGGGAAACCACGAGTCGCTCATCGCAAACAAAGGAGCCTACTACAGAATCTACCAAACGCTGTATGAGGCACAGAAAGAGATCTTTCAACCCGGGAAAGAAGGCGTAGTGGAGGACACGGAAGGAGAAACAGTGTGGTACGAGAAGAAGGAGGGAATGTAGATGGGCTTTCACATGCATCCACACCACCACGGATGGGAACTCGAAGAGAAGACAGAGAGGAAAACGTCGAGCAAAGTGCTGATATCGAGGCTGCTGAGGTACTTCCTTCCCCAAAAGAGACAGCTGGCTGTAATCCTCCTCACGATTGTGGTCACGGCGATCACAGAAGCCGTGACCCCCTACATATTGGGCATGGAGATTGTGGCGAAGCATATTTTGCGGGGGGACTTCACCGGCTTGCAGATTATGACACTTGTCTACCTTGGGATACTTGCCATCAACTGGGTTGCAGGCGCGGTGCACACATACAGTACGGGCAAGATGGGCGAGAGCATGCTTTACGGAATGCGTTCGGACATGTTCGCTCATCTGCAGGATCTTTCGTTCAGCTATTTCGATGGTTCAGACAGCGGTGATATCATATCTAGGATTACAAACGACACAGACAGCATAGGCGAAGCCTTCACATCAGGCATTGTCAGAGTCATTAGCGACATTCTAAGCCTGACATTAACCGTCATGGTCATGTTCAGGATCCATGTACAGCTGACCCTGGGGTCGTTGCTTGTCGTGCCCATCATACTCAGCGTTGCCTTAGCGTTCAATTCGAGGTTTAGAGCGGCATACAGAGCAACGAGGGACAAGATATCAGATGTCACATCAAAACTTGAAGAGAGCATCTCAGGAATACGCGAGATCAAGTCCTTCACCCGCGAACGCGATACGTTGAGGGATTTCAGAGAAGCCAACCTCCAGAACCTTCAGGCAAACATTCAGGCGACGAAGGTTTGGGGGGCCTTCTTCCCGACGATGCAGGTGATCCAAGCCGTAGGAGCCGGAATAGTCATGCTTTACGGTGGGATGCTGGCCTTCAGCGGAGCCCTTGGACCGAGGGAATTGGCAATTGGAACTGTACTAACGTTCCTCATGTACGTCAACAGGTTCTTCCGACCAATCTTCGAGTTGACGGAGTTCTACAACACTGTCCAGTCGGCCCTGGCGGCAGCCGAAAGAATCTTCGAGTTCACGGACACGCAGCCTCAGATTGTTGATGCAAAGGATGCAGCAGAAATGCCGCAGATCACGGGAGAAGTTGCTTTTGAAAGCGTGACTTTCGCCTACAACCCCGAGCATCCAGTGCTGCACGGTGTCAGCTTCCTTGTAAAACCTAAGGAATCCATCGCGCTTGTTGGACCCACTGGCGCTGGCAAGAGCACAATCATCAAGCTGCTTAGCAGGTTCTACGAGCTAGAGACAGGATCGATCAAGATTGACGGGCACGACGTGAAGCAAGTCGTCCAGAAATCACTGCGCGAACAGATGGGGATAGTATTGCAGGATACCTTCCTGTTCACCGGAACCGTAATGGAAAACATAAAGTATGGCAAACCGAAGACCACAGACGAAGAAGCAATGAACGCGGCAAAAATCGTCGGAGCCCACGAGTTCATATCGAAGCTACCCGAAGGCTATAATACTAAGATAGGCGAGAGAGGAGCTGGACTCTCGGTAGGACAGAAGCAGCTTGTCTCATTCGCTCGTGCATTACTCAGAGGCCCCGCGATCCTGATCTTGGACGAGGCAACCTCAAGCATAGATCCCTATACAGACCTTCTCATCAGAAAAGCCATGAAAGTGCTACTGAAGGACAGAACCTCAATCATCATTGCTCACAGGCTTTCTACGGTTAGAAACGTGGATAGGATCTTTGTTATCAACGACGGGAAGATCGTGGAAGAAGGAAACCACGGGCAACTGATGAAGAAGAAAGGTCTTTACAGCCACCTCTACGAGATGCAGTTCAAAGAACCACAGAAACCAGAGATATCGGACGTGCAAGTCACGCTGAAGGAGACCCAGCTAAGAGCGGGAAAAGACAGGCATTCCTAGTTGGCCTTGTGCTGGTATTGCTCTTCTGAAGCTTTCTGCGATTTTACTGCACCATAGATGTTGCTCAAGAGTTGGAGCCAGTTCAGGTATGAATTGATTGATGCTCGTAGAGCTGTTGTATCAGTTGTCTCAAACAGGAGTGTGAGATCTCTTCCTTCTCGCTTCGTCCAGACTTGCGAGCGGCGCATGAATGAAGACTCTGTCTCTGGTTTCAAAGCTCTGATGACTGCGTCCGCGGCCCTTTCAGAGGGAAGCCTTAGACGAATCACAGCTGAGGCTTTTTTGCTCAGGCCTTTCACACGCCATGTCGTTTGGTCCTAGGCGCTTCTGGCTGAACGGTCAGCGATCGTCCCCAGCTTGGTTGATGGGACGTATGCCCCTCCTGCGAACCTGAACCCGCACTTCGTGCAGACCCATATCCCGACGCTTTCTCTGCGAACCGTGTTTGAGCTGCACTGCGGGCAGACGCCCCCCCTTTTCATCTCAGACACGACTTCGCTGTACCGTTTTCTAGCCTTGACGCCGTACCGTGCACCGAGCCCCCCGCCCTGTCGAGTCTTCTTTGCTCCTCTTTTGCTCATCAACTCTTCACCACCAGTTTCCTAAGCTCCTCGGCTTTTTTCTCGGCGACGCTCGCAGCTTCGAGAATCTGTTGTGGAGAAAGTGTTCCTGTACCACCCTTCTGCATCGCGCAGAGTCTGCTGTCCTTGTCGAAAGCCATTGTCAGTCTTGCGTCCATAACTTCCTCCTCGTCAAGCCACGGGTCTACAACAAGTCTGCCATTGATGTCCGCAAATGTGACCTCAACGGGGTAGTTCACTATTGGTAGCTTAATAAAGCCCGGTTTGATCACGACTTCGTCGTCTTTGACTTCGTGCTTGAAAACCTTTGTGTTCATTAGAGCTGCAAGTGCAGCCAATGCCGATGCATCTATGAGGTTCCCATCGTGGTTGAGCACATAGACATCCACAAAGACAACCCAAGCTTTCTTTCCTTGGATGATGCAGAGCTTCTCAAGGTCGATTGCTTTAGATTCCCGAACTCCTCTGTCGACAACTCTCGCAAGTTCCATGGATTCCTCGCCGGGAGGGCCAGCCTCGAATGTAGGCGAAGCCAAAGGGACAAGCTCCGTGTTGACCGTGAGAACGCCTTCGTTCGGTCTGTCAGCGAATGGTTCGCCTACCTCAATCTTGACTCCGACCATGACTTCGGTCTTGCCTAGGAGGACTCTTGCTGATCCTTCCGCCCTCTCTATGATTCCCGTTTCTATCTGGATTGGTCGGTAGTCGGTCAGTCCCCTTCCGTCCAGTCTCTTGCCACTGCTGATCAACTGGGCAATCTGTTTCTGCCTTAATCGCGAAACCATCACCGAAGTCATTCTTCTTCCGCCTCCTCCGCCTCTTCTTTGATTGCTAAGTACTTGGCCTTCAAAGCCTCCTTCTGCTGGGCGTAGATCCGCTTACAACCGTCCAACGCCAGCTGCATTACCTGATCGAACTCCCCGATCGTTAGCAGGCCATCCATTTGAAGCAACGCGACAGCGTTTGAGTTGGGCATCAGAGCCAGTGGCACATCAGCCTCCCCCTCCTTGTCTTCCGCGTCGTTCAAGTCCAGTATCAACTGCCCGTCAGCCTTTCCCGCGGCGCAGGAAGCAACTAAATCTCTCATCGGTATACCAGCATCGGCCAACGCCAGAGACGCAATAGTAACGCCTGCACATCTTGTCCCGCCGTCAGCCTGCAGGACTTCGATGAAGAGGTCGATTGATGTTCTAGGAAACTTATCCAGAAAGATAGCCGGTTCAAGTGCTTGACGAATCACTTTGGAGAGCTCCACCTCACGTCTGGATGGCGCCGGAGACTTTCTTTCCTGTACAGAGAACGGCGCCATGTGATACCTGCACCTAAGCAAAGCCCTTTCGGGAAGGGCGAGGTGACGCGGATGAACCTCTCTTGGACCGTAAACAGCGGCAAGGATCTTGTTCTTTCCCTGTTCGATGTAGGCTGATCCGTCGGCGTTGCTGAGTATGCCGACCTCCAGCTTCAACGGTCTCAGCTCGTTCGCTTTTCTCCCGTCTGTTCTGAGCCCCTTTTCGCTAACAAGTGTCGGTTTCTCTGTCATCCAACACTACCTCTTTCTGTTCTAATCATCTCGGAGACGCGATCAGTAAGGCCTGAAGTGTGGGCTTCTTGCTCGATCTTCTGTATGGCCAGCACGGCTAGCTGTTCGTCTCCTTGGTTCCTACCTCGGATCGCTACTAGACCGTTCTGACCGACTGTTATGCTGCATCTCGTCTCCTTCTTCAATAAGGTAATCATGGATCCCTTTCTGCCGATGATTCTCGGAATTTTAGCAGGCGAAACACTGACGATCTGGCCATTTGTTATCTTTCCAAGGTCAGGCTCACGAATTGTCAGTGTTGGGTCACGTGTCCTGTCGTAGGCTATGACCTTTGCCAAGACAAGGTCGCCCACATCGAGGAACTCAGAGAGTTCGTCCCTCTGGGGTCTAAAGGGTCTGTTCAACGCTTCGGAAGCCTTTAGGGTTGCCGTGTACGGAGAGTTGATATCCACAGTCCAGCCATGTAGGTTCGCCTCGACGATCTTCCCAACCACCAGATCACCGACAGCTGGAACGTAGAAGGTGTTCAAAGCCACGACTTGAACTCTTCTTCCCTTATACTCCACAAGGCCGAGTCTGCTCGCGTAAATCTTAGAGTCATCCCTGTGAGTGTTGTTTCCCGAAAGGTAATCCCCTTCAGCAAGCAGATCACCAGGCGTAACAATCTGTCTATTCTCAAGAAGGAAAGGCAAGAACTCACCCCCATACATGTCTACTTCATTATCTCAGCTTGGACATTTCCTCGAGTGATTTCGCCAATCTTCTCCAAGAAAGGAGGGTAGAAACCCGCGGGCATCTCGACTACGGCAGACCACGAGCCGTCGCTGCGCCATGTCTCATTCCTGATCGTTCCGAACGACTTCACGCTTCCGTATGCTCTGGCTGCGTATTGTGGCGGTATCCGGACTGAGACATTTATCCTCTCTATGCTTATAGGCAGAACCGATCGGAGGAGTTTGATGGCTTCGTTTGCCTGTTCCTCGACTTCTTTGAACGGGTCTATAGACATCCGTACTTGCTCTAACGCTTGCTCCACACGCGCTGGAGGATGAGGAAGCTTGGTTCTTGGGTCTACACACTGACGAGAGATGAAAGCCACTATCTGTCTTCGCTTCTCCTCAACCATTCTTCTCCTTTGGTCAGAAGTCAACTGCAAAGTGCCTCTTCTGAGGATAGTCTCAGCAATCTTCTGGGTATCCCGAGTCCCGAAGGCTTGCTCAAGGTCCTTATCCTTAACCCTCAGACCTTTGTTTGCGTCACTAAAGACAGTTTCCGTTACAAGGATCTCCGAGATCGAGATGGCCCTACCTTCGCGGTAGGACAGAGCTCGATCAGGCTTGACGAGCAGCTCAAAGTCCTTACCATCAATGCTTATCCTTGCCACAGTGTAAGCTTTGCTACTCATTGCGTTCCACTGCCCAGTGCTTCCTTCAAGAACTCTCCGGTCTCTTCATCGGGCAAGGTCCTGAATGCTCTTGTGTCCGATGGCACAACTGCCAGCTTTATCTTGGGCTGCTCTTCTCTTGCTTGGAGCGATTTCACAAGGCATTTCACAGCTAACTTGACCTCCTCGGTTAGCGCGGCATCTTCCTGGTAGCCCTCTCTAAGTATGTTTTCCGCGGTCTCACTTCCGATGCCGATTGCCACGGCCTTGTAGGCCCTGTAAGAACCGCTGGGGTCTGTTGCGAACAGTCGTGCTCCCATCTTGTCGACGCCAGCGAAGATGATTGAGACGCCGAAGGGCCTGACACCTGCATGCTGCGTGTACAACTGCATCACGTCGCCTATCCTCTTCGTGACGATCTCCACATCGACTGGCTCGTCATACATCAGTCGGTTGCTTTGCGAGTAAATTCTCGCTTCGTCGATCAAGATGCGTGCATCCGAGCTTATACCCACAACAGCTGCCCCAAGATGCCCATCAACTTCGTATATCTTTTGGCTGAAATTGGGGTCCTGAAGCCTTGACTCTACCTTCTCTTCCGCTCCGATCACAACTCCCTTAGGGCACGAGATCCCAATAATAGTGGGTCCTCGCCGAACAGTCTCAAGCGCATATTCTACCTGAAAGAGACGCCCATCCGGAGAAAAGACAGTGATCGCACGGTCATAAGCTCCGGGAACAGCAAACACTGACAAACTCATCACCTCTTCCAGTCTAGCTTTTCACTCCACTCCCTCAGAAGTAAATAAGCGACACTAAAAAACCTTTGCTTGGCCTTGGAACTCGTTCTAGTTTCTCTATGTGCTGAGGCATGCTTCGTACAGAGATTTCGTTGTTCCCGTGACGAAACAGATAGAGGCTGGGCGGGATAGGAACAAATCAGTGAAGATGAAGCGCCGCATCTGGAAGATGTAACAGCGACAATCTGACCACTCCATTGGGCGGAGTGATAGGATGAGAGCGAATGGGGAGGGAGAGAGCTTGGCGAACAGTTCGTACACACTGCCGGGGTAGAGGTACCTCGATGTCAAAACCTAGGCAAGGGTGCCAGAGTCGTGATGTACGTTCACAGGACTCAGGGCGAACGAACTTGCCCCTCAAGAGTTAGCGGCATTCAAGAAGAGCCAGAAAACGATAGCATTCGGGCGATTGGGCCCAAGAGTTCCTTCTGTTTCCAGAATATAGTCTATGGCCTATCCTAAAGCCGGTTGAGTCTTCTTGATTGCTCTGAAAGTCTTCTCGGCCCCTGAAACGCAGCTGAGTAGATCATCAATTGTTGAAAGAAACGTCATAATGTTGTCTCCAGAGTATTCTATGAATGTGACGACTCGACTGCTTTTGCTATACGTCTTTATGGAAAGGTTCTTAGTTGCACGGATGTTATCTGGCGAGACGGCGTCCGAAATCGCCTTGGCCAGTTTAGGGCTTTCATAGAACAGTGTGATCTCTGCTTCCATCGTTCTCCAGCCTTTGGAGGTCGTCCTTTACTAGCTTGTTCATGTATCTCAGGAATAAGTCCTTTTGGTCCAAGGGAATTTGGCCGCCTGCTGCGACATTGTGCCCTCCTCCGCTCCCAGAATGCCTCTCCGTCGCGACGCGCAGGATCTCGCCGAGGTTAAAGCCCTTCTTGGTTAGCGGGTCGGCTGCACGAGCTGAAATCTTGATCGTGTTCTCCTCGGGAATAACGGAGTATGCGATTATGGGTTTCTGCATATTGGGCATGCTTGTTGAAAGGATTGTTGAGATTGCGCTCACGATTTTCTCGTCTATGGCCTCGCCCCCGTGCAGAACATAAATGCTCTCCATTTCCTCTATCCGGTCGGGGTTTGCTTCCAACCATCGCAAGTACCCGGTAATCGTCTGCCTATACTCTTCAAGGGCCTTGTTCGCTTCATCTAATCCTCTGCCACGGTCTCCCATGCATATCGCGACACCTAGGCTCGGCTTTCCTGTTCTGCCCGCAGCGTTCAAGAGCAGAGCGAACTCTCTTGCATCGCGTAGTGGAGTCCACGGCTCCTCGTGCGTAAGTATGTATACCGTGCCTAGAAGGCTTAGAGCAGTGTCGCTTTTGTAGCCCTTAGAAACAAGGTAATCGGACAGGGCGGAAAACAGCTTCTGCTTCTCCTCCTGAGACATGTCTCTTAATGCCCGCCACTTGTCGTTCTTCTTCGGCTTGATGCCCAGCTCCAAGAGGAGGGCTAGGCTCTTGTCTTCTTCTCCAGTAATGCCCGGGATGAACATGGTCATGGAGTACGCCAAAGACTTGTGGATGGGTCGAGTTTCTCTCCCAAAGAACAGAAGATCGGTTTCAGTTTGAAGGTAACCGGCTTCGACTGCATCGTCGACTATGATTGTATTGACGCCTCCTAACTTGTGATCTTCGTGTTTGTCCTGCAGATCCCCCAGTGCGCCCACGATAGCAACGCAGGCCAGGTCCACGTTCCTCTCTGAAAGCTCCCTTGCTGTGAGGTAGGCGGTTCCCGCGCCGCTCAAGTCCTTTGCGCTGTCGATGCCGAAGAGGTGTGGGTTCACGTGCACAAAACCTTCATCAGCTTCGCCCAGCGGCTGGTGATGATCAAGAATAACAAGAGGTTGCGCTTCCATCTTTCTGCTCAGAGCGTCAAGGTATCCGCTCCCCATATCAGTCAGAACGGTTAAGCAGTCTTTCGCAGCGGCTATCTGGTTGGCGACATCCTCATCAAACCATCTCGCAATACGGATACGGAAATCCGCCTCGATCCTTTTGAGCGCGGTGCCCAAGATTCCTGCCGCTGACAAGCCATCAGCGTCTAGGTGCGAAACTATGAGAATGCTTCGCCCAGTTTCAACGTTCTCGAGAATGGTTTTGGCAGCTACCTTGGTTTCGTGCAGGAGAGCCTTGATCTTCTCATCATCAACTGCCATGAAGATCACGGCTACGTGATGGCAAGCACAGTGGGAGTGTACTTCCAGTCTCTAGGTAGTAGGCCTTCACGCTTGTAATACTCCGACAAACGGTGAATCTTGGCCTCCACAATCTGGAGGGACTTCGTGCCGTACCTGTCTGACTTATTCTTTCCGAGGTGAGAGCGGAGCCGAGCACTTTTCCTCAGAAGCGCCTCAAGATCCTCCGGCACAGTAGCGGCAAGATTGTTCGCCTTCAGGATCTCGTAAACGCCCTTGCCAACTACCGCCTTGGCGAGAGGAATGCCATACTGGTCACGTAGGACTGTCCCTATCCTGCTGGGCGGATTCCCTTCCCTGGCGAGCTTGATGACCAACGCTTCGACTTCCTCAGCCGTGTACCTGCACCAGCTTGGGCTTCTCCTACCCAACGGTCGAGTGGAATGTGACTGGCCTCTCTCTTTTTTGGGCACGGCTCAACCTCCATCAGAGTCTCCATAAAACAAAACAAGCCATATTTAAAAGCTTTGTTTGCCACAACAACTGAGGATAAACTTGTCTTTCATATAGCCCGGAAAGAACTGCTGAGACAGAAGTGACTCACATCTCGTCTTGTTTGGCGCAAATCCTCTAGTACCTGCTGCTATCATAGCTGGGCCTTGGAGTTTCATTGTTGACTACAGTTCGAGTATCCCTTTGAAGGAGAAGCCTAGGGAAGAGTTCGTTCTCAGTGGTACTTCCCCATGTCCCTATTCTGAAACCCCACACTATTGCCAGACCGACAAATCGACCCCTAACGAGTTCGCGATGACTTCTCTTCCTTCCGTGGTCGGAGTGGAGTTTCATCTTTTCCTTGTATTTCTTCGGAGGATGCCTGATCAGCTCTTCCTGCCTAGTATGCCAGCTCTGTGCTCGAGTTCTCGAAAGTGACTTACTTCACCACCAGCTCCCCAGTCATTGTGCTGTGCCCGCTCCCACAGAACACTGTGCAATGGAACGTGAATGTTCCTGCTTTGTTAGCGACAAAATCCACTGTCACCGTCTGGCCCATTCTGATGACTTTGTCTACTCCGAATTCCGGTATTGCCAGACCGTGCCCATCCCCGATTCCATCATCGAAACCTGTGATCTTCAGCCTGATAGTGTCGCCTGCGTTAACCTCTATCGTCTTGAGACTGAACTCCCAACTCCTAGCAGAGATCTCGAACTCTCTGACTTGTCCTGTCGGAGGCACTTCTCCTGAAGTTGGAAAAAGGTAATTCGGTAGAACAAAGTAGCCGGTTGCAGCGACAACCACTGCAGCCAACAGCCCAGCAATCAATGGTGGGTTTCTCACCACTTGTCTTCACCTCCTGATCACTTTGCGAGAAATCGGAACTAGCGAGGTTCTTGCATCTGATGGACCTCTAATTATAACGGCGTTATTGAACTACTTAAGCATTGCTGAAACGTAATGCAAGACAGATCGAGGTTGCGATGAGATATCTGATCCGGATCAATCAGCTAAAGTCTGCATACTGCATTGCCGCGGTTCAGCGAGCAAATCCTCTTTCCTCTTCCAATGATCTTGAGAGGCGATGTAGCTGGCTATTGTTGACTGCTACCCTAGTCGGTGCCGTTCAGTCATATTGTTCCTTCCCCTAAAGAAGCAAAAGGCGAAGTAATACCTAAAGAGTTTTTAGGATTTTGGCACCTAGAGTCATGTCAGAGGAACGGATGTGCATACTCGATGCCCTCCCTGACCACGCCTCTTCTTCTCTTTCGGTTTCGTCCTCCGTACCGTTCCTTCCCATGGACTGTTCCAGCAATATGTCGGCGTCGCTTCCAGCGTCCCTAAGCATGTTGAGCACGGCCTTCACGTTGAGTGTGCCTTTGCCGACTGGTGTGCCGAGAATGGAGACTCCGCTGACACTTGTGCGTATGATGCAACAGTCTTTGAGACGTACGCGTAGGGCGTAAGGTCAAGGGATCTAACAGTGTTCAAATGATTCCCAAGGTTACGGTTGAGTTC
>Ga0315306_10000843_pt1 | contig 14765 bp, 12 predicted proteins | sample TDP1_MG_FD_203803 | JGI IMG/M metagenome (GOLD analysis project Ga0315306, IMG submission 203803) | Freshwater sediment microbial communities from Lake Towuti, South Sulawesi, Indonesia - TDP1 | ecosystem: Environmental > Aquatic > Freshwater > Lake > Sediment | place: Indonesia: South Sulawesi... | reverse complement strand
TAAACTCGGTTGTGAAAGCGTTTCCATCCGTTGAGTATCGCCCGGAACAATTTCCAGGTCTCGTTTTTAGGCTTAAAAAACCCAAGACGGCGACGCTCATATTCAACTCTGGAAAGATGGTTTGCACCGGCGCAAAATCTGAGGGACAAGCAAAGAAAGCGGTGAATAAAGTCATCGTAGAATTGAAGGATAATGGGATAGTCATTGTAGGCAAACCTGAAATTCAAATTCAAAATATAGTTGCTTCCGCAAGCCTTGGAGGAAGAGTTGATCTCGAACGATCCGCTTTCTCCTTAGGAAGAACAATGTACGAACCGGAACAATTTCCAGGGCTAATTTATAGGATGGATGACCCAAAGGTGGTCATTCTATTATTTGCTAGCGGAAAACTCGTATGCACTGGTGCCAAGAAAGAAGAAGAAGTTTATCGAGCGGTAAACAAGCTACATGGCAAACTGGAAGATGAAGATTTAATATACTATGGTTAAAACCGTTTATTTCCTACTTTCTTTTATTATTGCATCATTATCTAATCGTTTTTCATGAAAAATGTTTTCTGTCATTATGCCTATTCAGTTGCAAATCTCAGTGCGGCTTAGCAAAAACGAGAAGTATGAGCTCCTTATAAATAGTGCGAGAATAAGGAGGAGAATTATGAAAATAACGGATGTAGAAACTGTAAAACTCGCGTACCCGCTTGAGAAGCCTCTTGGAGCCTCAAAAGGCGACTTTTACCAAAGAACCTCAGCACTTGTGCGTGTGTACACTGACGAAGACATAATTGGGGTTGGCGAAGGCTTAACTGATGCGCTTGTTGTTGAAGCGATTATCGAAAAGAAGTTAAAGGGCATGGTGATCGGGGAGGATCCGTTCAACATTGAAAAGATTTGGAAGAAACTTTTCGCAGGAAGCGTTTACTGGGAATTGAAGGGTGCAACACTTTGTGCGATAAGTGGGCTAGAGGTTGCGCTATGGGACATTATAGGCAAAGCGCTGAAAGTCCCGGTGTACAAACTTCTTGGTGGAAATTGCAGAAGCGAGAACAAGATTCTGGCATATGCCAGCGACCTCTTTTGGGATGAGCCAGAAGCTATGGCGGAAACCGCGGCTAAATACGTAAAACAAGGCTTCTCGATTGTGAAGACGCATTTGGGACGAGGGTTGGAAGAGGACGAAAAAAGAGTTAAAGCCATGAGGGAGGCAATCGGGGACAAAGGGCTTATGGTGGATATTAACTGTGCCTATGATAGGGTAACCGCCTACAGAGAAGGAAAGATGCTGGAAAAGTACGATTTGTTCTGGTACGAGGAGCCCTTACCACCATATGACGTTGATGGATATGTCGAATTGAAGCGCAGAGTGAACATTCCCATTGCTACAGGAGAAAATGATTTCACGAAACTCAGCTTTAAAGAACTGTTCATTAAGAACGCTATCGACTACGCAATGCCGGACATAAATAGGCTTGGTGGACTGCTTGAATCCAAGAAAGTCTGCGCTTTGGCTGAAGCCTTTAACGTTGTGTGCTCTCCCCACAATTGGACTAGCGGAGTAGGCTTAGCTGCAACAATTCAACTGATGGCTTGCACTCCCAGCTGCGAACTGCTGGAGTTTGATCCCACTGGTTACCCGCTATATGAGCCTTTACTGGCGAAGCCTCTCAAAGTCAAAGACGGATACGTAGAAATTCCAGATTCGCCGGGAATCGGAGTGAATCTTACCGACAAGATAATTGAGAAATACCAGTTTAAGCCTCCAAAGAAAAAGGGGCTGACACTGTATTAGATGACCCCTAGTGCTCGATTTTCTAGCTTCGTAGTAGGCTAAATTGCTGGATCTCAACCCTTTCCTAGTCTTGCCACGAAGAAGCCAACAAACATTAGTATGGCAGCAACTATTGACACATACCAACCTAGCTCTGGTCCCCATGTTACCGTTGCTGAGATGCCCGCTTCAAAGGGTATTGTCAAAGTCCCGCTCCAGCTCATGCCTTTCAAACCTGTCATCTCCTCAATCACGAGCGGTAGACCTATGGCTAAAAGGAGCGGTGGCAATAAAGCTAGGATCCCTCCTCCTATTAAGAAGCCTCGTTTCCAAAAGCAGCCTAACAGCCCTAAGACCGTTGCTAGCAACAACACTATTGCTAAGACGTTAAAAACGATCTGAAACTCGGCTGGCGGAGTAATTGAGGGTATACCTGGTATGTTTCCAGTTTGGCTAAGACCATATGCGTAGAGAGTTACCTTGAGATTGTAGGCGAGAACGTTTATTGAAAGAAAATACAATGGTAAAGAAAGAGCTACTAGGGGTAACACTGAGCCGATGATTCCAACAATAATATTTAGTCCTATCTTCGGCACTTTTTCACCTGCTGTATGTTACGGTCCTTTAATGACGACTATTTTTTAAGGATTTTCACGAAAGTTGAAAACATATACCTATTGTTTTCAACTTTTTGGGAAGACTGTTCTAAGAGTCGAACTTCTTGAAAATTAGTCTCGTATTTGTAGCTACGACACCTTCAATTTCTCTAATTTTTTCGAGGCTATTATTTAATTCGGGCGTAGAAGCCGCTACGATGAAAACTTCTATATCGTAGTCTCCGCTGATCTCGTACACTTTTCTGACTCCTCTCACGACTCTCGCTTTTCTAGCGATGGATGAGGTGTATACGTTTGACTCACATTTTATCAACATCAAGGCCTCAATTGCCTCGGGTACGTTTGCCTGGAACTTCATCCCAGTAATGCTTTCAGCTAGCTCTATTAGATCTACATCTCTGTAGTTTGTAATTGTCGGGCGTTCTTTGATTGCAGATAACATCGCTAGAAGTTGATCTTCGGTTAAGCTTATTCCAAGTTTGTCTAATCTGGCTTTTAACGCATGTCTACCTGCATACTTATCCAATATGATGTCTCTTTTCTTGCCGACAAGTTCTGGTGGGAAGCTTTCGTAGATTATGGGATTTACCAGCACGGCAGCAGTATGAACGCCTGCCTTATGAGTGAACGCGTTATCTCCAACGATTGGTGTGTGCGGTGAAAGAGCTATTCCACTATACTTCTCAACGATCTTTGAAAGTTCGGGAAGTTGGCTCAAATTAACGGTGTCTATTCCATAGTGTATTTTTAACGCTGTTGCTACTTCTTGGAGAGACGCTATTCCTGATCTTTCGCCAATTCCATTGACCGTGACATCAATAATTTTTGCGCCACCTTCCATTGAAGCAAGAGAGTTTGCTACAGCTAATCCTAAATCGTTGTGGCAGTGAGTTTCTAAATCAACAGTTAATTCCTTTGTCAATCTTCCGAACATGTTTCGTGCTCTCTCAGGTGTTAGGATCCCCACGGTGTCCGCCAAACTTATTCGGTCCGCACCGGCGGCAATCGTTGCCCTTGAAATTTCAATTAGGAAATCATAGGTTGTTCTGGTGGCATCTTCAGGGGTGAATCTAATCTTCAATTCATGAGCTTTAGCGTACTCAACAGCCTCAACGGCTAGTTGCACTGCCTCTTGAGGAGTTTTCTTTAATTGGTCTCTAAGCCGTACGTCAGTGGTTCCCAGAAAAATTCCAATTCCGGTGGGGTCGCAGTCGATAACCTCATCTATGTCGGATTTAATCGCTCTGGCATGCCCAATAATTTCTGCATGCAATCCGAGGTCGGCAATTTTCTTTACAGCTTCTTTCACATCTTTTGAAACCTTGGGATTTCCAGCCTCGATGATGTCTATACCTATTTCATCAAGTTTTTTTGCGATCTCGATTTTCTCTTGGACTGAAAAAGAAACTCCTGGTGCTTGCTCTCCTTCTCTTAAAGTTGAATCCAAAAGGAGTACCCGTTTGGAAGCGTGCTCCAAGGCCTTCCCTTCTATATCCGTTAAATTATGAGCTTAAAACGTATAAAATCATTCATTATTTAAGAATTTCGTACAATAAATACGAAATTTATACCAGCTAATACGTCTCTCGTATGTCGCCTGAAATTAAAGAATTGCGGTCGCTAATCTTGTAGGCGTTTTCAGGTTTTTAACAAAAACAAATCTTTTTAGACTCCTCGACCACGTTCTGCAATTTTTCACGGGGAAGGTGAGTTATCTTCTCTAGATCTTCTAATTCATATTTTAGTACGTCTTTGGCTAGCATTAGGTTTGCTTGATGGAAATTGATTAGCGAATGTTTGTCTAGGGTTCGCAGTATGGATATTGGGTAAAGTTTTTTCCTTTCGATTAATTCTTCCAGCCCATTATTTTTCGGATATTTCCAGCATAACAATTTTAATCCTTTACATTCTGCGTATTGAATCGCGTCAAGAGAAGTTTTTGTGTTGCAAACAAGCCATGCTCCATCAAAGCGTTCGCATTTTCCAACTTTCCAACCTTCCACTAAATCTAAATACCTGGCGTAAGTGTAAAGCACTTCTTTCAAGCCAGTATAGATGCCACCTGTGTTATGGTATTTGCACTCTATCATGTAATGGTTTAATTTTGATCCCGAAACTTCATCGGCGATAATGTCAACCTCATGATTCACACAGGCGCCGCTTACAATCGTCCGGAGCTTAATTTGATAGCCGTATTCTCGCAATAACTCCCCGACAAAAGTTTCAAATGGAAAGCCCGCTGGACCTAGCCGCATGATAGCGCTTTTAAGATCGTACAAGGCGGCGATTTCAGGCTTTTCTTTTTCCAAAATACTAATTGTCATTTGGAGAATTTCTCGGGTTGTTATGCCCTCGTATACTCTTTCAGTAACTTCTCTTACAACTTTGTCTGCAATTGGTTCGGGTGCTCCGCTTCGTAAGCATGTTCTACGAATTTTCTCCGGTTGGAACTCTTCTTTTTCGCCAGAGGCTTTTATAACGAGCAATAGGACCTTATTTCTCCTCCGAGTTTCCAATGTATAAATTTCAAGACTAAACACTTATCCCAAGGCATAGTCTGCGGACAGATATGCCTTTGGGGGCCTCTTATTGAAGGATTTTACATTTAAATGAAAAAAGCTATAATTCAAATCCTTTAGACAATTTATTCATGTCAGAAAAAATAACCTACGGGAAATTGGTTGATGAGGTTATTGGTCAACGGTTATGCTCACTTTGTGGTGCATGCAGAGCTTTGTGTCCTGTTCGTGTTATAGACTGGAAGAATGAGGATACTGTAAGTTTCGATTGGCGTCGGTGTACGGCTTGTAAAATATGTTATTATGTCTGTCCAAATGTTAGTTTCAAATTTGGAGAAATTGAGAAAAAAATCTTCGGTCAACAATCAACGGAAAATGAGCCCTTAGGCATAGTTCGCGGTAGCTTTGCTGCGCGCTCGACTAAAAATGAGGTACTAAAAGTCGCTCAGGATGGCGGCGTGGTTACCTCACTGCTTTCAAATATGCTTGATAAGCAAATAATCGATTGCGCAGTGGTCACTAGAAAAAGCCTTCAAGTTCTATGGAAGCCGGAGCCAACGGTTGCTTTATCCTATGGCGATCTGCTTCAAGCGGCTGGATCAAAATATACTCCAAGTCCAATAATGTTGGCTCTAGCTTTAGCAGCAACCGAATATAAAAAAAAGCAGATTGCCATAGTAGGTGTATCTTGCCAAATTCGAGCAATTAGAAGAATGCAATTTCTGCCTTTTGCAAAGTTAAAAATAGTTGAGCCAGTTGTCTTCACGTTGGGTCTCTTTTGCTTCAAAAGTTACTATTATGATAAATTGATGAGTTTCCTTAAAGACATAAGATGCTTGGACCTACATCAGATCTCCAAAGTGAACTCAAAGTTTGAGATAAAGGGAGGGCGCTTCAATATTCGTGCTGGTGAAGAGGAAATACTTAATGTTCCAGTAAGTAGCGTTGCTCCTTATGGGCTAGAGGCTTGTGAAAAATGTGATGATTTTTCTGCAAAACTTGCGGATATTTCAGTTGGAGGCTGTGGTACGCCGCCTGGTTGGTCAACCGTTCTTATTAGAACAGAAAATGGAGAACGCGTTTTTAACGAGGCTATAAAGGCTGGATACATTGAGAGTAAGCCATTAAGTGAAGTCAAACCTGGAATCGAGTTGGTTGTAAGGCTCGAACAGAAAAAACAGGAGATTGCAAAGATTTAAGGAGCATCTGAGTCGATACAATTTGTTTTGCCTAATCGGGCATACTTTCATTTTTCAATCGCTCGTGCATAATCACCTTAAGAGTACCATCGTGTTTTCAATTTTCCAAAGTTTTATATTACGGTGAGAATATATTCTATTCGTAATATATTCCAGGTGTAATAGATGACCATCGGCAAACCCCCAAAAGTTTTGGTGGATAGGGAAGAGGAGATTTCGAAACTTGTCAGCTCAATGCTGGACGCGAGAAAGAATGTAAACTATGCTTTGATAGGCCATAGACGTATAGGCAAAACCACAATCCTCAGAGAAGTCGAGAAACGTTTGGACGACAAAGTATTGACAATCTATGTTGATTTTTCCGAATGGAGATTGTCGCCTCTTGAATTTGCTGAAACTATTGTTGAAAAGACTACTAGGGCATATGCAAAAACTCTCAGCCCTTCGTCTAGACTGTTGGTTTCAGTAAAGGCTGCTCTTACAGAAATCACAAAAATCAAGCGCCTTAGGGCAGAATTTCAGGTCAGTTTAGACGAAACCGGCAGGCCCACAATCAGCATTAACCCCTACGTCAAGCCAGAAGATGTCAAATATACCGAAATGCTAGAGAAAGCATTTGACTTTGTAAATCAAGTGAGTGAACGTAGCGGAAAGAGAATCGTCGTGATCATCGATGAATTTCAACATTTGGTAAGCTACAAGGCGTTCAAAGGTCTGGAAACAATCATCGAAAAGTTCCGCGCTATACTTGAAAGAAGAGAAAACGTTTCTTTCATTATTAGTGGTTCAAGAGTTCACTTCCTAAGAGACCTGCTAGGCTTAGGCGGTAGCCCAATTTTCGGACACTTTGTCATAATGGAAATCGGTGAGCTTTCAAAAGAATTTGCCATGGAACTATATTCTCGCACAGTAGAACCTCAGTTTGAGGATGAAGCACAGGACGCCTACAATCTTGCAGGCGGGCATCCCTACTACTTGGTGATGCTTGCGGAAGCCAGAAGAAAAGATGAAATAACAAAACAAACTTACGAAAGACTACTGACTACTCCAACAGGCGCATTGTATCTCTACGTAAACTATATCCTGACTGAAGACCTAGGAGCCAAATTCAGAGAATCCTACTATATCCGCATCATGAAAACACTAGCTGGTCACGAAAAAACCGTGTCTCAAATAGCCAAGACCTCCAATGTGCCACTAAGCACATTGCCAAAATACCTGGGAAAACTTGTGGAATACGACCTAGTCGAAAAAACCAAAGGAAAATATCGGATACAAGATAAAATAATCAACGATTACTTCAGACTAATAACCGCGTAGTGGGTGGCGCTTTATCAAGCAGATCATTTATTGGATTTCCTTCAAACTTCTTGTTAGTTTGTAAGGGAGCAGCAGTTAAGATAGAGCTCAACCTCACTCTAGGACCAAACTCTGGTGTTATTAGAAGTCGATTCAACCAATTCCCAAAAAGGAAATTAAACGGTAAGCAACCGCACCAATGAGAAGAGCAAGAACTATAGTTAATGCCATTATAAGAAAGGCTGTTTTCCATCCCAGTTCTTTCCCAAGCACTGCCACCGTAGCCACGCAAGGAATATATATCGTTACGACAAGGGCGAAAATGAATAGTTGAGTTGGCGTCATGAAAATCAAAAGATTATTTGCGCTTGGACCGTACTGCATAATGGCTAGTGCCACGAGCAATTGAAGCGTTAACTCCTTACGAAGAATCCCAAAAATTAAAGTAGGTACGGTAACGGCTGGCAACCCAAGTAGCCATTGAACGAAAGGCTTCATTGAATTAGTAAGTGCCCACAAATATCCAGTTTCGTACAAAGCTCCAAGAACTAGGCTACCTAACATGACAATCGGGGCAGCCATAAACACGAAGTCTCTAAACCTATACCATGTCTTTTTTAAAACAGCGGAGCCAGAAGGAACCCTCAGCGGAAACATCTCCATAACCAAACCCGATGATTCGCCGGGAAGAAGCCTGTGTAAACCGAATCCAACTAAGCAAATTAATGCCACATCAATGATGAAAATTAAAGCAACATAACTCCATCCAATGAAATGAGCTACCGCGGCAAGAATGACGGCTATTCTCGCGCTACATGGAACTAGAACTATTAGGGTGCATGCTAAAAATCTCTCTCGTTTTGTTGTGAGTACGCGCGTGCCCATAATTGCAGGCACGTTACACCCGGCACCCGTGATTATGGGGATTATGGCTCTGCCATGCAGTCCAAACCTGTGCATAATATTGTCGGTCAGAAAAGCCACGCTATTCAGGTATCCACTGTCTTCCAATATTGATAAAACGAAATAGAAAGTTAACACGTATGGCACACCGACGCTGAGCCAAGCTAAAATTCCGGCATCAAAACCCCAGATGATAATCCTAGCCAGCGTTTTATTTGTAAAAAACAGGTAGATCATTCTATCCAAAAGTGGTGAAATGAGTGACCCCCATAAACTTCCAATCGTATCGCCTAGGAAGCCGCCAACATAAAACATGAACGTAAAAACCCCGAATAACGTTACGAGCATTAACGGCATGCCTGTAAGTGGTGCTACCGTATAGTGCTTTAGTCTTTCAGAGAAGAGTATTGGTTGTTCAACTCTACTTTGAACAGCATCTGCAATTGTTCCAGCTAATCCATATCTTTCGCGTACAATTCGTATTCCGGCTGGTTCACCGTGTTTTGCTTCGATCTGCTTGGCTAGGGTAGTTGATAGCTGTAGAATTTGTTCTCCGTTTGGGTAACCTTTCACAACCTCAATGAATTCTGGATCTCCTTCGAGTAGTTGGATGGCTAAGGCTCTGGGAGGTAAGCCATATGGAGTTTCTTGCAAATTCTTGATGATAGTTGTTTCAAGCTCTTCGATTGCAGCTTCGATATCGCGCCCGTAGGTAATGCTTGGCTTACTAGTCTTTAATTTCCCATGTGCAAGGTCGACAACGGTCTGAATGAGCTCTCTAACACCTTCTCCTCGGACTGCAACAGTAGGCACAACTGGAGCGCCTAAAAGTTTGGAAAGCGCTTCGTGGTCTATTTTCAACCCAATTTTTGCCGCGTAATCAATTAAATTTAGAGCAACCACAACTGATAAACCTAGTTCGAGGAACTGCAATACTAAGTATAAGTTTCTCTGTAAGTTAGAGGCGTCCACTACAACAATCGCGACCTCAGGGCGACCTTCTAAGACACCTCTTCTCGCAACCCACTGATCCTCAGAAATAGCACTAATAGCATAGGTTCCGGGAAGATCTATAATGCCAATCGTAGTGTCGTTATGTTTTGTTACACCAAAATTTAGCTCTACCGTCTTTCCGGGGTAATTGGCTGTGATCACGTTAAGTCCGGTTAACTGATTAAATAAACAACTTTTTCCAACGTTGGGATTACCCGCTATTGCAACTGTTAAGTCAGTTTTTTCTCTTACTTCTTTCAAAACCTGATGACAAGATAGTGGCATCCCAACGCCTCTTAAGACTACGATTTTCTAATCCGGATGATTGATGCAATATTGCGGCCTAAGGCGTAGCTTGCGCCCATCACTTTTACGATAATTGGTCCGTTAAAGGGAGCTTTCTCTTCGACTTCTACAGACGCCCCAGGTAGGAGCCCTAATGTGGCAAGGTAACGTAGTACATCGGGGTTTTCTTCAGTTATTTTGATTATGACACCGCTTTGTTTGGGGTTAAGATTTGCTAAAAATTCTGACTTTTCTTCAACTACTCTGCCTGACTCCGTTGGAATTGGGTTTCCATGTGGGCAAGTTTTTGGATGTCCCAAGATTTTTTCTAGAGGTTCGATAACATCTCTGGTGAGGTCGTGTTCGAGTTTACAAGCTGCATTGTGAACTTTGCTCCAGTCTACATGTAAAATATCTGTTAGTAACCGTTCGGAAAGACGATGCCTCCTGATAACGTTTAGGGCTACCTTTCGACCTTTTTCTGTGAGTTTTACGCCTTTGTAAGGCTCGTGTGTAATCAGACCTTGCTTTTCCAAATTTTCTATCGTATTTGTTATAGTTCCAAGCGAAACCTGCAACTGGTCAGCGAGGTTGCTGGTTTTCGCTGACCCTGTTTTTTTATTTAACTTGTAAATGGCTTCAAGATACTCTTCCGAAGTAGGCGATACTTCTTGGCTCATCATGACCACTCCAAATTAGAAATATTATTAATCGCACTTTAAACTACGAAAAATCGTATTTATATCTTTTGTGGCATACATTTCTGTGAACAAAGCAATGAGAAAAGCAATGTAAATACTTGTAGAACGATGTGCCATCCTTCTCTTAAAGGGAATAAATAGCAAGAAGAGAGAAAAGAATAACACATTCCACAGAACCAAAGGCCAATGACCATAACCGTATTCTGGCAAATAGCTGCCACCTTGCTAGTTATTTCTCAAGGAGAGTCTAGTTAAAGGAAAAACCTAGTAAAAATAGTCGTTTCGAAAGAGCAAATATAAGAAAGAAAAATTGTCCTAACAACAAAGAAATAACAATACAAAGTTTAAAAGTAAAAACTTCAGAACAGTTTCATTTCTAATTTCGCAGTAGATTTGATAATAAAATTATTGTGCAACTGGATAGGAGTTATAACTGATTGTGAAGAATTATTCGATGATTTATTTCTCCTGGAACGAGGCTAGGGTACCGGGCTATGTGGAAGAAACCATATTATTGCAATTACAACAGAAAGATACGCTAGGAAGCCAATTAACTGGTACTTTGTATCTCCAGCTCCACCATGGCATCCTACACTGTGGTCACCGCGTCTGATATTTTGCTTTGCATGTTTTTCGTGCTCATCACGATCCACTTTTTCTTCAGATTTCTTCTCTGGTAATCGTCCACCGCAACACATTTTTATTCCTCCATTTTTGGCTAAGTTAATCCTTCATTGATCAATCCCATAGTAAAAAATAGTTATTTCAAAACAAGAAAAAATCGGAAGAAAGAACTTGTCACATTCGAAGTTATAATGCCCCTAACTTTAAAGATTATAGATTAAAAATAGATTAGTCTATTTTGTTAACCATTTTTTTCTGAAAGTTTCTGCGCAGATCTCGCAACAGAAGAAACGCGGTCTGTCTCCAACCCTTACAATAACCGGGTCACCTTTAATTTCACCTTTACACGTGTCGCAACGCAGTCTTAATCCCATACCAGGTTTCAACCGGGCTCTTTGCTCTTCTTTTATTGTTTTTGTCACAACGAAGCTGCTTAGAGGTTTTATCCCTCGAACTTGAGATAGTTTTTGTTGTTCAAATTCTTGGAGGTCGGGCATATCATCGACGACTACTTTCATTATCATGTTGTGCTCGCCTGTAGTCAAGTATATTTCCCGAATCTCATCGAATTGACTTAGCTCCTCACGAATTTGGTTTATTTGCTGAAGATCAGCATCTGCAGTGATAATCGCTGTAATGTTGCCTCTGAGTTTATCAGCATCAATTACTGGTGAGATCTTTTTGATTAGACCCATATCTTTCATTTTTTTAATTCGGGCTTCAACCGTTGGAGTGCTTATGGCAAGAGACCGGGCTATCTGCCTATAAGTAGCCCTTCCATCCTCTAGTAATGCCTTTAAAATGTAAACATCCGTCTCATCTAGCTTTATAGACAAATCACATTTACTCCCACAATACTCATACCTTACAAGTGTAAAGAACTCTGCTTGATTTTTTATTTTGCTAACTCCTATGCTTCTTTTTATGTAACAACTTGATTTATCAATGATTTGTTCCTTTTGCGTTTGTAAATAGAAACGATAGTATTTCGAGGTATTTCATAATGGAACTATAAGAAGAGGTGATAGAAACGTCGTGCCATGGTGGTGGCGGTCATAACGAAGAAGAGAAAACGGGTTGGAAGAACTGGGTCAAAGGCATGTTGATGATGCCGTGCTGCTGGTTGCCAATTGTATTCCTTGTTTACTTCTTCCTAAGATTCGCACGCTTCATCCCATAGTCTTTTTTAGTAAAATAACTTGAACCGCCTCAAAGGAGGGAAAAATATAATGGCAAAGGATTCTGTCTGCGGTATGGAAGTCGATGAGAAAATAGCGATTAAAAGAATGATTGAAGGGAAACTATATTATTTCTGTAGTCAATCATGCGCGGAAACCTTCGAAAAGCAGATGCGCAGTGGATGCAAAAAGTCAACGCAAGAAATGCGTTGTCACTAGCAGCGATAGAAGCCAAGACAAATTTAACACGCTTCCCGTGCATCATAAAGGCTATTCTTTGATCTTAATTTATACAACCAATTTAGGCCAACGTTTCTTGTTAGAAATTAGAGGAGAATGTAGCATTAACCTCCGCCCACCGCAGGAAGAATCAAGACTTCGTCTCCATCTTTTAATTGTGTTTCTAACCCCTTCAGGAAATGCGCGTTTTTGCCATTCACATAGAAATTCAATAAGCCTTTTGGTTTGCCAGTTGAATCGAAAACTCTCGCCTCAAACGCATCTCCATACTTTGCTATCAATTGACGAAGAGCTTCAGTTAACGTTGCAGCTGATACATCAACCTCTTTTTCACCATTTGTCACCTTGCTTAGCAAGGAAGGGATGACTATTTTCACTTTTGCCACCATAGACACCTCCAAATTTTTATGCGAGTTTAAGTGCCTCGAGTTTAGGTTCGATTTCAATAGGCTTTGGAATCTGACCTGAAACCGCCTCGGGTGTTTTTAATCCATTTCCTGTAACGTAACATACAATTACTTCATCAACAGCAACTTCACCGGTTTCTACCAATTTTTTTAATGCTGCAATAGCTACTGCGCCAGCTGGCTCAGCGAAAATTCCCTCAGTTTTCGCAAGGAGTTTTATAGCTTCTACTGTTTCCTGATCTGTTGCGGATTCAGCTGCCCCACCTGATTCACGGATGCTTCTTACGGCATACACCCCATCTCCGGGTTCTCCTATGGCAAGACTTTTTGCTATCGTATCGGGATGTTCGATGGGGATAACTTCACTACTGTTAGACTTGTAGGCAGTTACTATTGGTGAACAACCGGATGGCTGAGCTCCAGTTATCCGAATTTTTGAGTTATTGATTAAGTCTAGTCTCTTGAGTTCGTTGAAGCCTTTGCTGATGGCGCATAAGAGCGCCCCGCTTGCCATTGGTACTACAACGTGATCCGGGGGATTCCAATCTAATTGTTCACATACTTCAAAGGCTAATGTCTTCGAGCCCTCGACGTAATATGGGCGGAGGTTGACATTCACGATTGCCCAATCGGAAACTTCGGCAACTTGAGTTGCAAGCCTGTTCGCGTCGTCATATGTTCCTTTTACGGCGATTATTTTAGCCCCGTAGACTGCGGCTTGCACAATCTTGTTGAGTTCGATGGCGGCTGGAATGAAAATATAGCAAGGTATCCCCGCCTTTGCGCTGTGTGCTGCTGTAGCTGCAGCTAAATTGCCTGTGGAAGCGCAGCCGATTGCCTTAGCATTGAACTCCAAAGCTTTAGAAACGGCAACTGTGGCAGGTCTATCTTTAAAAGAATACGTCGGGTTTACCGTATCGTCCTTTATGTATAGAGTTTTTAGCCCAATTGCCCTAGCCAATCTGTTACATTTATGTAGAATAGTGTAGCCTGCACCTAAATCCACAATTTTTGACTTGTCGTGAACCGGTAGAAGTTCAAAATATCGCCAAACTGTTTTCGGCCTATTTCTAAAGGAGTTTCTGTTTAATTCTAATGAATCGTAATCATATACCACATCTAACGGTCCAAAACAGTTCTCGCAAACATGAATTTTGACCGGGGGATATTCTCTACCACATTCCCTACACTTAAGCACCTTGACGAAACCGAGTGTTATTTCCTCCTACGACGCGGATGAATTAGTGGTCCAGTAGATATATAAGGTTTGGTATAAAAATTATTAAAAAATTCTTCTGAGTAATATTTCAAACGGCAGAAAGCCCTTGCGTTAGCCCATTTTCTTCGAGATAGCCAACCTAACAATGAAGATAAGTTAAGCGCTAATTTTATAACGTCGTTATAATGCTAGGCTTACTGGACGTTAAAGCTGAGGGGCTAAAATTGATTGACGAAATTAAGATAGATGTGATCTTAGACTATAATAGAAACTCTTGCATTTTCCAGTTTGTTAAAAACAATAAAGGAAATAGGTCTACTAAAACCCGGCCAATTTCACGAAGTCTTGGCCAAGGATCCTTTAGTATCTATCGATATCGAAGCTTGGACGAAAGATCAAGGACACCTGCTTTTACAAGTATTAAAAAAGAAGAACTACCTCAAAATTTATGTTAAAGAGAAAGGCCAACTGAGCTTTCCTTTTCCTAACACATTGAGGAGGGGCGATTAGTGACCACTCATACCATTAAAAAAGAACTCTCTGAGGAAGAACTCGAGGTATACTCTAGGCAAATCGTTCTTAGCGACATAGGGTATGAAGGGCAATTAAAACTTAGAAACGCTAAAGTCTGCGTAATAGGATTAGGGGGACTTGGGTGTCCAACCTCATTTCAGTTAACAGCTATGGGTGTTGGATATCTTCGGCTTGTTGATAGAGATGTGGTCGAACGCTCAAACTTGCATCGGCAATACTTGTACGATGTGAATTCCCTTGGTTATCCTAAGGTTGAAGTTGCTGCGAAGAAATTGAATGAACT
>Ga0315306_10000841_pt1 | contig 14783 bp, 13 predicted proteins | sample TDP1_MG_FD_203803 | JGI IMG/M metagenome (GOLD analysis project Ga0315306, IMG submission 203803) | Freshwater sediment microbial communities from Lake Towuti, South Sulawesi, Indonesia - TDP1 | ecosystem: Environmental > Aquatic > Freshwater > Lake > Sediment | place: Indonesia: South Sulawesi... | reverse complement strand
CGCAAAGAAGGGCCTGAAAGGCGAGAAGCTTAGAGCGGGAATGATTGAGGTAGTGAAAGCTAGGGTAGGGAAAGCATAGCAAGGGTCACTTTTCGGCCTTGGAGCAATCCAACCCCACGTGCGTCTAACAGAGAAAACACGGGCTCATCTCTATCTATTGAACTCATCTAGAGAAAGCACTTTGATCGACTGATGAAAGATCAATGCCTCTTTCATAGTCAATTATGATAGTTCACGCTTGGAGTCACTGGTTGGAGATGAAGTGGAACCGAATGCATGAAAATGGAAACCCGACATGGGCATGTCTCAGCACGGGATGCTCGAGTTGGCTTCTAACGATCTGCTTGATGCCCGTTGATCACCCTTAGGTCCCGGTCGGGGGTTATTGCATAGATGTTTGAGACTCATCGGCCGCAGAGATCACTGAGAGGAAGCCGCGCCGCCAGTTCGGGTAAGAAGAACCAGCCTCTCTCCATCCGTTACTCCGATCTCTGAGAGGGTTTCCGTCGGTTTGAGCACTCGACCCTTGTAGGTCAACCTCGTCACATCTTCGGGTAGACGTTTTATAGTACAAACCTTCGTCTTGACGGCTCCGATAGTCGCTGTAGGAGCCACCTCGAGCTCAAGGGGCTCACCCCCACCCACCGCAGGAACCACTTTAACTCTCATATTCCGCGCTTCTATTAGTCCAAGAGCAGCTAATAAACCTGGTGATCGATGTGCACCGGGACCCATCGATGGAGGTCCATCGAATCCGATGTACTGTGAGGGGATCTACACCGCTCGATCTGATCTGTGCCTACAGAACAGTTGTAAGCTTAAGTCGCCGTGTGGCGACAAGTACGACAAGCGCCGACGCTGCTACAACCATGGCAACTATGACCAGGATTTCACCAGAGACTCCATCTCCTGTGGCGGTCGTCTGCGTCGTGGAGGAAGTTCCCTCACTCACCGGCAATCTTATCTCGATGGGAGTTGACCTCTGGAGCTCCTGCGCCGTCAGCAGAGTCTTTCCGCTGAACTGACCATAGCTCGCTTCCACCGTGTAGCTGTCTACAGCTGTCTGGGTGAATGTCGCCAGGCCTTGCCGGTCGGTGCTCGTGGAGGCGACGATCTCGTCACCCTTCCTGAGCACGACTGTGGCCGAATTGATTGGCCGACTCCCTCGGTCTAATACCCTAATGGTTAGGTCAAACAAGTTGGATAGGGTGAAGGAAAAAGCCCTGAACGAGGAGTCTATGGAGATCGTCATCGTTTCCAGGACTACGCCTGCCTTCGAAACGGTTACCTGATATCGCCCAGCCGGAACGAAATCGAATACAGCCTCACCCATTGGGTTCGTTGGATTGCTTGCCCCCCCGATCGTGACCGTCGCTCCGCTCACCGGTCTTCCTTTCCTGTCTTTCAAAGCAAGAGAAGCGTCGTAAGTGTTTGTGTAGATCTCGGCGTTTGACGCCAGGTACGATATGTTCCCCATGAACCGGGCAATCTCTGTCCTTTCAGCCGTATAAGCTGAAACCAAACTGAGTATCAGCGTGTAATATCCCTTCGGAAGTCTTTGAACCATCAGCCTCCCATCCGGAGCCTTGACGTAGACGACCCTTCCAAGCGGGTCATGTATTTCACATTCCACGTCTGGAACTGTGTGTCTGTCTGCTGCATCCCTTACCGTTAGGTTCAGGTCGTATACGTCTACACTCATCTTGGAGACAAAGAAGCCTCCCCCTGGATCGGTGACGTTCATGTTGCCTGAACCAACTGTGATGTCAGCCCAATTTGCGGTGACACCGTAGAGTCCCCTGGGAAGCCTGTTTATGTTAATGGCTCCATGAGTTGCAGGTATGTTCTCAACTCGGAGATGTTTCGGGTGAATAGTGACCGAGACGTCTATGGGTATTCGCTGTTCATAGAAGAACTGCAGCTGTGCGTAGTAAACACGAGCGGTGATGTTCAAAAGTTTTCCATGCAGACCATAGACCGTGATTGACTTGTTTGACCGTTCGTCTAGCCGGGAATCATACACGCAGGGCCAGACGTCATAAGCCCCGAACGGCCACACGGGTTTCCCTTTTAATCCTTCTCCGAGATAGTAGGCCTCAACGAAGTACTGTCTAAGTTCTCCATCTGGGACTGGAACGTTCATCAGCGAGGTGTGCCCAGAGCCATTTGTGTACGACCACGCGGTGAGGAGGCCGGTTGAGACATCGACCAAAGCTATCCAGGCGCCTGGGAGAGGTCTTCCAAGAGCATCCGCTACATCAGCTGTAACGGCCGTGTAATCCACTCTAACTTCGAATGGTAGGTCGGGACTGATCTTGTCAACAATCAAAGTGATCCTTCTCTCTTCAACCGGCACCAAACTTTTGACCGACTCATTCGATCTGTCCGCATAGTCGACTCCCTGGTTCCTGAGCAGCTCTTGGTAGTAGTGGCTTCTAGGATTCAGCATCTCGTCTGTGGGTTTGATTGAAATGTTCAGCTTTGCTCCCAGCCACACCAAGGACGGCATGAACGCTTTCCCATCGTCGTCGGTTACCGTCGACTTCTCAATCACCCTTCCCTGCATCATCACCGCGGCCTTCACCTCGTAGCGTGAAACGGGGTATGGGTTGTCAGCTCGGGTCCAGGTCACGACCTCTACTTCTAGGTCTGAGAGCCTTGGCTGATCTATAGGAGGTCCCAGTCTGCAGATTCCTGATAACGGCGCTAGACAGCACCAGGCCAGAAATGAGGCGGCGATGAGCCCCGCTGCCAGTGATCTCACGACACCAGGCGAGACGCAGGCGGGTTTAAACCTTTGGCATCTATACCCGTCTCCACAGATGCGATCGAAGCCCGAAGCGACACATCCGCTTTAATGACGCGCCTAGAGCGCTTGAGACTAACTGTGGCGAGACGATGTGCAGGAAGCGACGTGGTGTGGATGCACGTACGGAAACGCTAGACCATCAGGTGAGGAAGTCCATGCGGCCTGCAGATGGAAACAGCGAATTTGTTGAGTTCTTTCTCAACATCAGGCTGTAGAGGTTCGGGTTGATGATGGGAGAGGATCTCCTTCACCCTCGTTCGCGCTCGTTTCAGGGCGTCAAGTCCACCGAGAGCTCTCCACGTGCTCCTGTCTCTGCGGTCAACCAACTGACTCGGCGTGTGCTGCTCCCTTCTCAGCCACTCGACTGTGTGTCTCTGTGAAAGAAAATGTCCCTTCGCCGTTGCGTCTTGAAAGAGCTGGGTCATCGGAGTCTCCTCATCCATGTCGATGCCTCTGGCAATTCTATATACATAGCCACATATCTCTTCGTCGAGCACCAGTTTCTCTAGGCTTTGACACCGCTCGAACTCGATCATGCCTGCACCGGAAATGATGTTTATCCCTTTCAAAGCGCCTATCAAAGCTCCGAGCGCAGTCTCAAACCCAGCCTGGTAATCAATCACTTTGGCGTCGCTCATACCAAGGTAGGCGTGAGTGGGCAGTCCGTAGTGTTTAGCGATGTCCACGTAACCACAGCAAATGAGCAGCACTTCTGGAGAAGCCATCACCGACGTGCCATGTCGTGGATCGAACAACGCGGGGGACCCTCCGTAGATGACCGGCGTCCCCGCAGCTGTCAACTGAACCATAGCAATTCCTGAGAGCACCTCGGCGTTGTGTTGGATGAGGCAGCCAGCTAGAGTCGCTGGCGCAGTGGCTGAGGTCTGGGGCATAGAGACCAATTCAACTGGTAGCCCTGCTTCGGCGCAGTCCATCAGGTTCCTGGCAGCGAGGTGGCTCCACTTCAAGGGAGGTGACGGGCAAACGTCGAAAATCGCCGTAGGCCTCAGCTTCAAAGATCTCCCGTCCGAAACTATTTCCAGCATGTGCTTCATATCCGAAATTCCCTCAACAGTAAAGGCTCCCGTTACAACGGGCTTCGTTGAATACTTCAGTACAACGTAGAGGCGAATTCTGTCTCTCAAATTCTCCGGCAGATCCATAGGCACTAGCGCTGTGCTTTGAGCCTGAATGTTCTTCAACGAATCGACAACAACAGCGAAGTCTCTTACATCCTTCAGGGTGGGAGGTCTTGGTTCCTCCTCGCCGTAGTCAAGCAGGGAGATGGCTGCTGACCCTGGATCGAAGTAGACGTTGTTCTCTGTGAGGTTCAGGTTATGTTTTCCATCGCGGCTGTAGACGGTTAACCTGTGAGGAGTTTTCCTCAAAGCTTCCTCGATCAAGGATGAGGGAATCTTCGCTTTCTTCCTAGATTCATCGATGTCGGCACCTCCCTCTCTAAGTATATTGAGGGCTTCACCGCTTTCTACGGTCACTCCTACGTCTTCCAGTAGTTGTATGGAAGATTCGTGGACTCGCTCTATGGCCTCATTGGACAGGAACCTCAGATTTGGTGTATTTTTGATAATGTGGTCGTTCATGTTCATCCAGCCTCAGCCTTTCTTCAGGATTCTCTTCACCAAATCCACGGCTTCGTGAGCATTAGGGGCATAGCCGTCGGCTCCGATCTGGTCCGACCACTCATCTGTGACTGGAGCCCCGCCAACGATCACCTTGACGCTGCTTCGGAGTCCTTCCTTGATCAGACTCCTTATCACCTCACGTTGTTCGAGCATACTGGTGCTCATCAGAGCGCTCAGGGCTAGAACATCTGGGTTGAGCTCCCTGACTTTTCGCACAAACACTTCGGCTGAAACATCGGTTCCAAGGTCGAGTACCTCAAATCCCGAGGCGGTCAGCAGGGTTGCCACCAGGCTCTTTCCGAGGTCATGGATATCACCTGCAACCGTTCCTATTAGAACCGTTCCAGGGATCTCCACCTCTTCTCCCTTGCTGAGGATTGCTGGCCTGATCAGTTTCACGGCTAGGTTGAAGACTTCGGCGCTGAGCATGACTTCCGGTATGAAGATCTTCTCCTGGGCAAAGAGGTTCCCCACCTCCTGTATGCCGGTTATCAAGCCCTCTTCCAACACTCGCTTCGGGCTCATTCCCAGCTCCAGTGTCGTCTTCACGGCCTCCACGGCCGTCTTTTCATCGTAGGCGATGACAGCCCGACGGATCTCACCTAACAGTTCATTCTCCTTCATTCTCGAGTTCTTGGACATCTCGATAGACACCGAACCTCTTAGCAGCAGAGACCATGGCTTTGATGTTTTCTAAAGGCGCGTTCAGAGGAATCTCACACCCGGAGCTGAGAATGAAACCCCCCTCCTCTGAAGCCTTTTCAATGCAAGCCCGTGATTCTGCCTCGACATCCTTGGGCTCACCCGTTAACAAAACACCGGTTGGATTCAAGTTTCCCTGGATGCAGACTCGCGTGCCGACCTCGGCCTTTGCAGCTGCAAGATCTACCGAGTGGTCTACCTCCAGTATCTTGGCTCCCGTGCGTGTCATCTCCTCAAGTATGGCCTCCGTCTTTCCACAAATATGCAGAGACGGTATGCCCCCGACCTCCGCGATCATTTCCACCACTTGACATAGGGTAGGGTAGGCAAACTCCTTAAACATTCGCGGTGAGATCACGGTGGAAGAAGCCATGGGATCGGCCACGACGACGATGTCGGATCCATGCTTGACGGCGGCAGCGGCAAACCTAAGGGTGGACTCAGTTGCGGGTTCCAGGGCTTGCCGGATGAAGGAAGGATCCTTGATGAGATTCATCAATGCCTTCTCTGGGCCCATAAGCACACTGACTAAGGTTAATGGGCCCGGCACATACCTGAATATGGGAACATCAGGTCCGATCTCCTCCCTCACAAGCTCAATGGCCTTGAGATGAATTGGAATCCTGCCACTGCTCTCCGGGTCTACTGCCCGCAACAACTTCACGTCTTTCTTGTTCTTGACGGCCCTTTCTCTCACTACCGGTATCTCGTCTGGCTTGACATCTAGCTCACATCCCATGGCTTCCGCTACAAGATCGAACGAGGATTCCCAGCCCACGTAAACCCCATCGTATCCAGCTAACCGGAAACCTTCAACCAGGGATCGTGCCATGGTTTGAGGGTCTTTCAACCCGTCCGAGAACTTCACTCCAGCAAAGTGAGCGGTGGCGTAGGTTATCTGAGGAACCACGGGGACGCGGTCAGGTTCACGTTGCTGAACCGCAGCAATAACCCGCTTCAGCTTCGTCAAGCCACCAACACCGCGACACTTCTTACACGTGTTCAAAGGTCGATCCTATATAGCTTGACATCGTGGGTTTGGAAACTTCATCGCTCCAAGCGTCGGCTTGAGTTACCTGACCCTGTGGAGAACCTCACTTCCTCTTGGATCCGATCTCGTAGAGTGTGCGGAACTTCGGCTCGATAACCCTATGGACATATCCTCTGCGCGTCCTAAGCACGCCACTCTCATAGATGAGTTGTCCACTGGACAAGTGTGCTGCTATCCTGAGAATCTGTCTGGCGGTGCTTTCGGAGACTTTCCATCTGTAAGCTGCTATGCTCACGTGGAGAGGGCCTTCTCTGGCAAGGGCAATAGCGCGTTTTGCGAGGGCTTCACGAGGAACCTTTCGAGCCAAGAGCGGTCACTTCTAAGGCCGAAACCCGGCCTGGATAGTTGCAGCGATGCTTTAGCTCTTTACATAGACGGTATCGCCGGCTCGCTCCTGGACAAGCTTCGAGCATCGGCCCTGAGGAGATTGAAATACCGCTTTATGGCACTTTTGAAGAATGCCGACGGGGATTCGATCGGGGGCGCAGAAGGATGAATGAGTATTCTCACATGGTAGATAACAGAACGTGAAATGGTGTGAAATGGATGCACAGGGGGCTGCGGAGTTTCCCAGATGAAGTGATGCGGGCGGCTCAGTTAGCAGGCGCCCTAGAGGTGAGTGGCTGGCCGAAGCCGGGGAATGTGCACAGGGCTGCTGATTTCGCTGACACTAGGTTTGAACAGTTCTTAGCGGGATCGATCGCACTTGGTCCAGCAGTGAGACGAGCAGCCAGGCGTGGGGTTCTAGAAGCTTCAGGCAGGATATCGATGGAGGAACTGGGTCTAGGGGGGTGCATCAAGGAGGCTGTTTCTGATGTTCGGCTCTGGCACAGAGGAGGCAACACACACCTGGGCATATCCCTGCTGTTCATCCCCATAGCAGCATCGGCGGGCATCACGTTTGTGTCCTCCGGCAAGCTGACGCCCTCTATCCTCAGACGGAACGCTGTTAAGGCGATGCGCGCGACCACAATCAACGACACGCTGGATGTGTACAAAGCCATTCGTCTGGCACACCCTGCTGGCTTGGGGGAAGTCGAAGGCTTGATGACCCCTAGCGTACAGGAAAAGAACGCTGAGTCAAGGATAGCTAGAGAAGGGATCACGCTCCACAGAGTCATGAAGACGTCAGCCAGGTGGGACAACATAGCGAGAGAGTGGGCAGGCGGTATGCGCGTCACCTTCGAGATCGGGTGCCCTGCCTTCACCAAAACTTACAGAGAGACAGGTGATGTGAACACGGCCACGGTCCACACATTTCTCACAATACTGAGCAAAGTTCCAGACACATTCATCGCGCGAAAAGTTGGGACACGATGGGCCAGAGACATCCGTGAAGCGGTGAAGATTGGCTTGAAGGAAGCACGCAGGGTTTCATTAGACGCATCCCGGGTGCTTGGAGCAGGAGGACTCTCGACTTTCACCGGAAGACGCAAACTTGAAGCATTCGACAAAGAGTTACGCATGGCCGGCAACGAGCTGAACCCGGGAACAACGGCTGACCTGACCGCATCGTCACTATTTACTGCAATACTCTGCGGAGCTAGAGTGTGACCAGGCTCCGATCGAACCGTTCCATGCAAAAACCTAGGTCAATCGCATGCCGGCAGCGCTTAGGCTGGAAACCGGAAACCAACTCGAAGACAGAAGGTGGGCCTTCTGAGTCCTTATCGGAAGGCGGAGGAGCCACGTGGAGAATCCCTTCAACTAGCCCACGTAGCACGCTTAAATATCGTCTCCCCCAGAGGTTGTGCTCATAGGTCGGAGCCACCCAAGGGGAGGGTTGTCTGTGCCTGACGAGAGAGCTGCCATATTCATCGATGGATCAAACATATTCCACACCGCCCCAAAGTTTGCTTCAGGCTTCAAGGTAGACTATAGAAAGTTGATAGAAAAACTGGCTGCTGGGCGAAAGCTTGTTAGGCCCTACTTCTATGGACCTCACGGGGTTCCTCCCAACAAGGGGCAGGTTCAGTTCTTTGATGCGTTGAGACATTCCGGGATCAACGTGAAGACTTTCCCGCTGAGGAGACGTGAGTACGAATGCCCCTACTGCAGCGAGAAAGTCTACACCCACGTTGAGAAAGGGGTTGATGTGGCGTTGGTTACGGACATGCTGGCTCTAGCTTTCCAGAACGCATACGACACCGCGGTTGTGGTAAGCGGGGATAACGATCTGGTTGAAGCCGTCAAGGAGATCCAGCGGCTCGGCAAGAGGGTGGAAGTGGCCGCTTTCAGTATAGGGATAGGAAGAGAATTGAAGACGACGGCTGATCTCTACGTGTGCCTCGATGAAATTGCAGACGAGATAAGGCTGGTATGAAAGTCGTTCAACTATGGGAATCGGTTGTTTATTGACGGGTGGTCGACTCTAACGAAGTCAGAGGCGCGAGCGCTGGTGCGCCCGAGAGAACCCTCCACCACCCGTGCTTTGTTTCTCCAATGAAAGAGCGCCGCAATTACGTATTTAAGCTTCGCGTATCAGGCTCAATCGAATACAAGCGCGTCGAGAGCGTTCGACCAGTCGGTTTGGAAACAGAACTGTGGTTGGCGCCAACGCGAGAGGTAGCCGCGGTTGTCCTACGATGTGCAACAACCGGCAGATGCATCTCGAAGCCTTGGCTGTGTGAAAGCTAGAAGTCGGCGGAGTCGCATGTCTCAAGCTATGCCTGGCCTTGAGAGAAGTGCAGCAAGTTCCTGCGCCCGCAACATTCTTTTATTCCCGTCGTGTCGCTTGTTTGGAGGACTTGACGACGTTTGGCGAAGAAGTATCTCACGATGGATGACTTCAATCTTGAGGGAAAGACCGTTCTGCTTAGAGTCGATGTAAACTCTCCCTACGACGAGAGAACGAAGAAGATCTCGGACTCAGAGAGGATAAAGGCGCATGCCGAGACCATCAAGGAGCTGTCGGGCAAAGGAGCTAAAGTGGTGGTGCTGGGCCATCAGGGAAGAAAGGGTGACCCAGACTTCACCTCCCTTGAACAACACAGCCAATTACTGAGCAAACATGTGGGGAAGGCGGTGAGGTTCGTGCCAGACGTGATAGGTGAAGAGGCTCAGCGGAAAATCAAGGCGATGAGAAACGGAGAGATTGTTCTCCTAGATAACGTGAGACTATTGGACGAAGAGACGAAAGACCTACCGCCCGAGGAGCACGCGAAAGGACAACTCGTCAAGACATTGGCGCCCCTAGCAGATATGTTCGTGAACGACGCCTTCTCCGCATCCCACAGATCCCACGCCTCAATCGTGGGCTTCACCAAAGTTCTTCCATCAGCAGCCGGGAGGGTGATGCAGCGCGAATTAATCTCAGTGGACAAGGTTTGGGACCCAAAGGGAGGCAACGTCTTCTTGCTGGGTGGAGCAAAGCCTGACGACTGTCTCAGCATAGCACGACATGTTCTAGCCACGAAGCCCGAGGCTGTAGAGCAGGTGTTGTCCTGCGGAGTTCTGGGACAGATCTTCCTCATAGCGGAGGGCCACTCGCTTGGAAACCCCACCGAGGATTTCATGGAGAAGAAGAACTTCTTGAGCATATTGGAGCAAGCGAAAGAAACGGTGAAGAACTACGGTGCCAAGATACGCGTTCCCGTAGACGTGGCAGCAAATGTGAGAGGTCAGAGGGAGGAGATGCCTGTGGGAAACCTCCCGGTGGACGCCATGATCATGGATATAGGCACGGAGACCGCCACGACGTACGGCAAGATCATGCGTAGAGCCAAAGCAATAATATTGAAGGGACCCCCAGGGGTCTATGAGGACAAGAACTTCCAAAAAGGAACCAAGATGATCCTCGAGGCAGCAGTAGCTTCCAAAGGCTTCTCCCTCGTGGGAGGAGGAGACACCCTCTCAGCCATCGAAGCTCTTAGAATGGATCCATCCAAGTTCGGGTACGTGAGCCTTGCAGGCGGAGCACTCATCACCTATCTGTCCGGAAAGACCCTCCCAGGAGTCGCCGCACTGGAGGTAGCAGCGAAGAGAAACTGATTTCCGGCGTAGCCGCAGTGGTTGACAAGCGGCCGAGAACCCGTCCCAGTCATGGTACTCAATCGAAGACGATCGATGCTTCTGAGTCAAAGACGCAGCCCGGCCTCTCATCCTCACCTCAGCAAAGTATTAAGGTAGCAATGGCGGCCGATCGATCGCCGGGATGGCTGAGCGGTTAAAGCGCAGTTTCAGCTCACGCTGAAGCGTAGGCCTCGAGATCCTATTTGACAATGGCCAGAGAGCCTGTGACCCTTCGGGGTCTCGTGGGTTCAAAGGTGGTGGAGACCACTGGAAGTCCCACTCCCGGCGCCAATCAACGCTCGATCGATCTGCAGAATTCTTAAGTAGCCCTGCGAATCCGCCGGGCTCAATGGGTAAGTTGAATCAGAAGTCTCAATTGAGAAGCTCAGCCGTACTGGCTATCGCCATGATCGCGCTGTTGGTTGGCGGAGTGGCTGGATACCTTGCGGCTCCAACAAAGCCGGAACACACCGTCACCGTAACAACGACAGCCCAGGCGGTCACACAGACCCTCACGGTCACGCAGACCGCGACAGGTTCCAGGCCCTGGATCGAGGAGGAGGTCACCTTCATCTTTGGCCCAAATGAGTTGTATGGGGTCCTGACCTTTCCCACCACCGAGGGACCCTACCCGGCGATCGTGATTGTCTCCGGATCGGTCAATCCATCGACAGGGGCTCGCGACGGTGTGTCCGCTCAGTACCACATAGACCATGCCCGCAAGATGGTGCTCCACGGATTCGCCGTGCTTAGGTATGATCCTCCAGGAGTTGGCCGGTCAACTGGCGAGCGCGGCTTCGAGTCTCTGGACAGTCGAACCGAGGAGGCGGTTGCAGCCCTCCAATACCTCCAGTCGCGGCCAGACATCCGGCCAGACCGGGTAGGCCTGTGGTCAGACAGCCAAGGCGCCTGGGTCATCGCAATGGCAGCAGCCGCATTTCCACAAGATGTGGCGTTCATCATTTCCGTTTCAGGCTCTGGGGTGTCGGTGGCAGAGCAACAGGTCTACAGCATCGAGGCCCAGAGCAGAGCGGCTGGAATTTCGGAGGAAGACATCACCAAAGCCGTCCTCTTCGGTCGCCTGCTGGTCGATTGGCAGCTCAATGATCCGGTCTACCGGGAAGTCAACGAGGCAGAGGCACAGGCTCTGGGCGACGGTCCCTGGGCCAGCTTCATGGCATTGGTCTATGAACCCGGCGAGATCACCCCGGCTGAGGGGCTTCAGAAGGGGATCGAAATCCTGAAATCGATCCAGGACGAACCCTGGGCGAAGTTCCTGTATCTCAAACAGGTATACATTCCGCAGTTAGAGAGTATCCCGCCAGAGCAGGTGGCAGCTTTGAAGGCGATTGCGGGGCAAACCCTGTTGGAAGATCCGAAGGAATACTTGACCAGGGTACGCAGTCCGGTCCTGGCGGTCTTCGGCGAGGACGATTTGCTGCAGCCCACCGAGAAAAGCGCCGCTTTGTACGGGCAGTATCTCACAGAAGCCGGGAACGAAAACTTCAAGATCGTGGTGATCCCCGGTGTGGGTCATTCGATCAGTTTATCGACGCCTGCTTATTGGGAAGCACTGTCCGATTGGCTGGATCACCTGTATTAGGAATGAAGGAGGCCTATGCTTACGCTAGTTATCTCCTTTGTTCCCGGATTGTGGCAGGGTGCTTGTGACTGCCGCCTATCGATCGATCGAAAACGCAGGAACGCGGGAAGATTCGTGGAACGATTATTCAGAGACTGAGGATGCCGCAGCTCACAAGCTAGCTATTTATATCCAGCTTCATCGATTCTTGAGCGTTGCTTGGAGGCTTCAAGACTTGGGAAGACGTAGACGAAAGGTGATCAGGAGAACGGTAAAACCCTACCCCACGATGTTTCTCTGCCCTGTTTGTCACCATGAAACTGTGACAGTCGATGTTCACAGGGATGAGAAGAAAGCCATCATAACCTGCTCCAACTGTAACCTCACCGACGAGGTGGAGATACTCCCTGTCCACATGCCTGTAGACGCGTACTGCCTGTTCTACGACAGAATCGTCAAGCAGGAAGCCCTAGCAGCAAAGGGCTCCGAGGAACCCGCTCCATCCCAGGAGAGACCCCCAGAGAAGGTCGACATAGGAAAAGTTGAGGAGAAACAAGCAGAGTGAACATCGGGAGAGTTGAACGCTACATAGTCGAGAAGGTCGAAAAGAACCCAATCCACATGACCCTACTGGACCCTATTAACCTAGACCCCGACACAGGAGCGAAACAAGCCGCCTTCGCCGAATCCCAAGGCACCTCGGCGATAATGGTAGGGGGATCAACACTCACCTCAACACAGGAGCTAGACAGCTTCCTCAGGAGAATCAAAGAAGAAATCTCCATCCCAACAATAGTGTTCCCTAACAACATCAATGCGCTGAGTCGTTATTGCGATGCTGTCTGGTTTATGTGCCTGTTGAACTCCGTCGAGTGGTACTATATCATTGGTGCCCAGACACAGGGAGCGCTACTCGCGAAAAAACTCGGGATCGAACCGATTCCTTTGGGGTATATAATTTTCGGCGGCGAGACAGCGGCCGCTGTCATGGGGCGAACAATTCCTCTTTCCCCGTTCCACGGAGAGGTCGCCTCCGCCTATGCGCTGGCTGCTCAGTATCTTGGTATGCGCTTTGTTTACTTGGAGGCTGGTTCCGGGGCTTCTTCGCCAGTTCCTCCCTCGACAGTGAGGATGGTGGTCGATACTGTGGATGTGCCGGTCGTTGTGGGCGGGGGGATTCGGAGTCCGAGGGCTGCTTCTGAAGCTGTCAGGGCGGGCGCGAAGATTATTGTCACGGGCACTATTGCTGAGGAGAGCAGCCGAAGGCTTTCCCAGGTCATAAAGGCGGTCAAATCCAAGTAGCTGATGCTAAGTCGAGCGAACTGACTCGCTCGATCCTTGATCCACTCTAAGTGCCTGATTTCCTTTCCGTGCATATCACCCCCGTGAACGAGGACATATCCTCGGAACAGTGGCCCTGGAATTAGAGAAGTCGATGAAAGACATGGAGAGTCAAGCCGGGTAAAGGCCTGAGGGACGCTTCAAGGGAGGCCGCGTCGTGGGCCGTTGGAAATTCATGGACATGAAATAATCAGGCATGGTCGTGCTATCTATGATGCATGAGGGACGTATCTCTTCGCATGGTTTAAGTATGTTAACACTTCCTCGTCGCTTAGGTCGTGCCAATCCTGATAGGCATCAGCCACGGCGTAGATCGGTTCATCCCTTATGTTTAGACATAGTACTCTGTCTGCGAGCGGCGCTACCAGGCGTATAGCGCTTATGGAGGCTGTTGGAACGGCCACAACCACTTGTTTTGGTTGGCCTTTTCGCACGGATTTTATGGCAGCCAGCATTGTGTACCCTGAAGCCAGGCCATCATCGGTTATTATGACCGTCTTATTCTTCAAGGAATTTGGCCGTGCTGTCCAGCGAAACTTCTTCGCTCGGTCTTTGATTATCGACACTACCCTTGACGCAAGAGTTGCTATCTCTTCCTCACTCAGGCCCAGTTTTCTCACGAGGTCATCGTTTAGAACCATGGCCCCATCCCCAGTTATTGCGCCGAAGCCTGCCTCGGGGTTCCAAGGTACAGGGATCTTCCTCACTAGGATCAGATCCATAGGAAAACCAAGTTTCTCTGATACTGTGCATGCAACGGGAATCCCCCCGGACGGGATTGCCAGGATGCAGGGTTCCGATCCGTTGTAGCGCCTCAGTTTGTCCGACATCACCTCAGCCGCTTGGACCCTATCCCGAAACACGCGCTTTCGGTTTCTAAGAGACAGCTCATCAGTCACGTTTGGGTACATGTCTCATCACGAAGCGAGCCGGTTGGATCGACGCGCCTGAACCAGAGGGCTGCTCATGGATAACCGCCCGATGGATGCGTTTAGACAGGACATGAAGAACAAGTCGCACAGCCCAAATAGCTCTAAAAAGGCTTTCGACCCTCTCTGATCGATGAACTGGAGCAATCGATCGATCGAACTCGGCAGGCGAACGTATATAATGCGTCCCATAGTATATCAGCTGGAGCGGAGAAGCTTATTGAAGACCAAACGAATCCCGTCAATACTAGGTCATTCTCGGCGGTACTGCAAACTGAGCGAGAAGGAGCAAGGGTAGCCTTGTCAGAGCCCGAGCAACCCGCGGGGAGCATTAAGGAGCTTCTGGGTGTATGAGATAGGGATGTCGCTGGACAAAAGCATTAAGCCTTTCCTGAGGGGAATGAACCAAGTGTGCATCGGTTGAGCGCTGATTCTCGGTGAAAAGCTGTGATGCCGAAGAAAGTCCTGCTCTTGTTGCTCGGCGCTCTCGTCGCGAGATTGATTGTGGCTCCTTTCTTCGGACACCCATGGGACATGAGTATTTGGACAACCGTAGGACGCCAAACCATCGAACAACACATCAATGTTTACGAAGCCAATGACGTGGACTACCCCTGGGGTTATTACACATACCCCCCTGTCTGGCTGGGGTGGTGCGCAACAGCGTACATCTTGACCGTGTCCTTTCAGAGCCTGGAGGCCTACGTAGCGGCGA
>Ga0315306_10000839_pt1 | contig 14799 bp, 9 predicted proteins | sample TDP1_MG_FD_203803 | JGI IMG/M metagenome (GOLD analysis project Ga0315306, IMG submission 203803) | Freshwater sediment microbial communities from Lake Towuti, South Sulawesi, Indonesia - TDP1 | ecosystem: Environmental > Aquatic > Freshwater > Lake > Sediment | place: Indonesia: South Sulawesi... | reverse complement strand
AAGCCGCTTTATAGACTCTCCAGCCCAAGAAACCCAGAATGATAACGGCTACGGCTGTTATTATTATGGTTTTTTTTCTTACAATTATGCTCTTTAATATTCTTCTCATCACTTTGCTCCGTAAAACGAATAAGTTCTTTTTTATGATCTGCTTGACTGTTGTTTATTTTTGCTCATTTGCCGAAAATTTTCTCTGTTCTTTCTTCAACATAGTTTCTAATACCGATGTTTTGCTCTTCAAGGCCTGTCCCTTGAACCCGATTAAGATTCGCAATTGATATATTATAATCCACAATGGCCTTGAGTTCCATAATCTGAGCACTGGCCATGTCTCTTTGATATTGAAGAATAAAGTAATTTGTACTCAGTCCGACCTTGAATTTTTCTTCTTCAGCTTCCAGCTTTTTCTGAGCCAGCTCCCTGGCTGCCCTGTAGGCTTCGACCCGCTGATAGTTGGTCTGGACGGCTCTGACGGCAGTTTTTATTTCTAAAAATATCTGCTGTTCCTGGTCTTTTAGCTTCAGTCTGGCCTGGTCGAGGCTGAGCTTTGACTGAGCGTGGAAAGCCCGCGAGAGGAGACTGCTCAAGGGATAAGAGAGAGTCACTGCCAAAGACCAGTTCTTGTATTTGAAATTAAAAGCATCTTTGAGGGCATCGGAACTTGCCCCGGGAATTTTTCCGATAATCCTGCCGGTTAACGCATTCCCTCCCTCGTACAGAATCTGGTCTCCTGAGACCCCTGGACTCCAGTAGGAGGCCTGAAGACTCAGATTGGGAAGGAGCTGATTTCTGGCATAGCTCAAATTGAGCTCTTTGTTTTGCAAGTCTATTCTTGTGGCTTGAAGCTCCGGCCTGTTCTCCATGGCCAGCTGCAGGGCTTTTTCAAGGCTGAGGTCTTGTCTGATGACCGAAGGACTGTCAGTTGGAACGATCCTCACCGCATCTGCATTTTCGACTTCAGCCGATAGGTTTATGATTGTCTTCAGAAGATCTTCGCTATTCTTGACCATTGCTTCTGCCTCCAGAATATCCGCCTCTCTTGTGGCCACATCGGCTTGAGCGGTAAGGATTTCAATGGGAGGGAGCGTGCCGGCTTCTATTTCAGCTCTGTTTTTTTCCAGCAATTCCTGGGCTAATTTCAATGATTGCCGGCGCACCTTCAGATTCTCTATGCTGTAGAAGAAATTCCAGTAGGCATTTTCCACGGTATATATTGTATTCTCCAGGACTCTTCGGAAATTCTTTTCAGAAATATCTCTATTGTTCTCAGCAAAGACGATTTCTCTACGGCTCATTTTAGACCCGAAATCTTTTAGCAGGGGCTGGCTGAAGGAAAAGCGGAGAGTGCTTCCGTAGCGGGGATTGATAGTTGTCGCCCTTCTGTTTGTGTCGGTCATGTAGCTGTAGAGGCTGAGCGAGAAATTGCCTCCTGTGGGAATAACCTGGGAGATCTGGAAGGTATAATCATTTTGAAGCGTGGAGACAGTCTCTGACGCATCAAGGAATGAATAAGAGGCTGAATTGGTGTCCTGCTTATTATAGTTCATCGATAGAGCAGGCATGAATTTTTCGCTGGCGAGCGTCGCAGAGAGATCGGCAATCTCTGGAGCGAGAGCCTCAACCGCCAGCCCAAAATTGTTCTTCACCGTTTTTAAAACACATTCCTCAAGAGAAAGAGTTTTTTCTTCTTTTTGTCCGAGCAAAGGGAGAGAAGTCAAAAAGATAAATGCGACCAATGCTCCCCCGATTTTCTTAAGCATTTTTGCCTCCTCTGAGAGTTTTCTCGGATATTTCAAGAGAATTATGCTTTCCTTATAAAATTAATTATTTAGACGAAAGGATATTATAACTTCTTCCAATTAGAGAGAAACTTAATTTTCAAGATGACATGAGATCTTTCTGTTCAGGTTAGAGATTATATACTGGATACGGAAAAAAATATACCTCCTAATTTTGGGGACACAATACTTAACTCACGGATCCGTTTTAATTTATTCCTAACTGATCAAGTAATTAGCTAAGTATTGTATTCCCTATTAATTGAGGTATCCCTGTATTAGAATTTGTATTCGGGATTTTTAGGGTCGAAGTCGGCAGCAGTGAGTCCGGCGTTGAGCCTGAGTTGTTCATAGCCGTAGCTCTCCATGAGCCGGTTTTGCCAATCATATATCACCGACTTGATCGGAACCTTTAGCTCGATGTCGAGGCTTATCACAGCCCGGTAGCAGTAATACCCTTTTTCCTTTTCTTTGGGGAAAATGGCTTCAATTTTTCGGGTTGTACGGCCGTAGATCGTCTCTTCCCCATGGTCTTTTAATTCAATCTCACCGGCTTCGGTTCCTCGGCGCAATTCACTTCCGATTAGCTTTATTAGATTTTCGAGTCCGGCTTCAGTGATCGGATGGCGGTTGCCTTTCATCGCCCTTGAGCTCAAGGGGTTGAGGTTTAGCTTCACCAGGCTGAGAATGCCCCCTTCATGAGCCTTGATCCGGTTGTTGTTTGCTCCCTGGACATAAAGGCATTCGCGTCCCTTGTAGGGATCCTTGACCCACTTCATATACACTCGAAACGGCCTCTTGAACTTGATGAATATCGTCTCTTCTTCAGCCAGGACTCCTTTTATCCGCTCCTGCTTATGGAAGATGGCCGTGTAGCTATTGACAGAGGCGATGGCTGCTTCAGCCTCATTGATCAGCTTATCCGAGTCGAAGTTCTGCTGGAGCGATGAGGCTAAAAAAGCAATAGCCACAGGAAGCAATATAAGCGGCAGAATCTTAGTCATTTTTTCACTGAGTCTTCATTAAAATCCTAGATTTTTTACCATGTTTTGAATCAAAGTTCAATGAGCGAAAGTTAAACTCTCAGAGCGATAGACAACGACCATGCTGCTTTAGAGATTAAAAAACTAGAGTGAAGATTATACTTTCCTATATTTCTCTATGCTCGTTTTTTCTGAGCTAATTCAAGCGTTTAATCGTTAGAGAAAGACTCTCCAGCCAAGCCAATATTTCGTTCCAGCGGTCGTAATCGCCGTGGCCGCCTCCTTTGACCTCGATATAAATGTGGTCAATTTTTAGCTCTTTCAGCTTCTCGACAGCCTTCCTGGCGTCGGCCACTGGGATGGCGTTGTCCTTATCTCCATGGACGATGAGATACGAGATATTTATGCCGGGCTTCATAAGGTCAAGGATGTTTTCTCCGCTCAAAGGAGAGGGCGGAGCTATGGCTCCGGAACGGATGATCACAGCCCTGAACAAGTTGGGATTCAGCAGGCTCAGCCTCCAGGCTCCGTATCCTCCCATCGAAAATCCATCGAGGATGATTCTCTTGGAATCTATGTTGTAAAGAGTCTTCACGTGTTCGATGCATTCCAGGACATCTTTGCCTGAGTCGCCCAGATACCAGCTGGAGAGCCCTCTGGCCTTAGGGGCGATGACGAACATCGAAGCCATTGTTATTTGGCGTCTCTGTACTGCGACGAGCTGATTCTCGTAGTTTTCATTGTCTGGATTCCTGACCATTCTTCTTGGGCCCATTATGGCTCCAGTAAGACGGCCGACGACCGAATAGACAAACTGGCGCTCATCCACTCCGCTTCCATGAAGAGTCACGAAGAGCGGCGTTGGGGTTTTTCCATCATAATCAGCCGGCACAAAGACCGAATAAGGTTGAAGCGTTCCATCGATCTCAGACCTGTGAGCCAGGCGGCCTAAGCTTGCGGGAGGAAAAAGGGCCGGTTCGCCGGCTTCGACCTTTTGGAATAGATAATTAATTTCTTCCTGCCATTCCCTCAGCTCGCGGATATCGGCAAAAGGTTGGGCATTTTGAGCGAAGTCCTGGACCCATTGCAGCCTTATTTCCAAGTTAGGGAAGCTGTTCCGGAAAGCTTGGTCTTCGGCATATTTTTTGCCCTGTTTGAAGTCGGCAATGTTTTTTGCGAGAGAATCGAACTCATTCCGGTCTATGACAAAGAAGGTGTGGGTCGCGGTGTAGCGGAGTGAGCCCTCCTTATCGATAACCCCTAGGCTGAGGTCATTCAATCCAGATGCATAATTTTCTTTGGGAAGGGGATGGCTGATCTGGTTTAGGCCCTTACTCAGGGAAATCGGCTCTGTTTCCATGATGTTTTTTTGACCTGAGCTCAAGATATACTTGACACTCCAACCTGAGGCTTCGGAGGGAGAATTGATGGCGATAGTCAGCGCCTTCTCCTGGTCTGAATAAAAATGAGACCCGTTGAGCCGGGATTGAAATTCTGGTTGCGAAGGTGAATGATTGACAAAGGTGAAGATTGCGCCTTTTCTTTTCTTGGTGAGCTCAGTGTCGTAGTTGGGGTCAGGATAAAGCTCGAGGATTTCTCTTTCCTCCTGGTCTCGGTCAACATAGATAACATTAATCCCCCACATAGAATCGATCAAAGGCTTGACTGGTGTTATGAGGTCCCAGGGAATGGCGATTTCGTAAGCAATGACTTTGGCTCCCTTATCAACAGAAATTTCGACCTTAATTTTCTCTGTGGATATGCCAGGAAAATAATCGCCATCTCTGTTCACCAGCACCACATTCTTTTTATCTTTCTCCTGGGAAAACCCGAAGGTCCAGAACTGTTCGCTTTCGTTTCCTTGGCGGGGGTCAACAAAAGTCAGATAAAAGCCATCCCCATAGCGCCAGGCTCGGTTCGGGAATTCGAACTTGTCATCCACAGCCCTAAGCGCCAGATAAAGATTGTCCGGGTCGTAGGTGAATTTAACTTTGACATCGATGTCTGCTGAGCCTGGAATTTTCGTCCCATCCGGATGGAGATTCAGCGCAAACTCCTGGATAGATTCCCAATCATCCAGCTTTCCATCGACGATTATTTCTCTGTCAGTTTGAAAAATCCTGTAATCTTGTATCGATTGAATCACAAGCAAAGGCAGGAAAAAAATCGCGATGAAAGCTGTGGCTAAATAAAAATCTTTTTTACACATGATAAAACTCCTTTTCCAAGTCCTGTTTTTCTCAAGATGCTCATCATTTGTTTTTTTATTTGATTATATACGAAGCGGCCTTGGCCCACAAATCAAAACCCGATTTTGTAGGCCAGAATCTCAGCCGTTCAATCTTTCCTTCTATTTTTTTAGTTTTTGATCGTCACTGCTTGGAAATTTCCAAGATTTAGTTATGTTCTGAGCAATTTCTTTTTGAATTTTAGCTAATTTTATATAATAGCCATGCAGAGAAGGAGGAATCATGGAAATTAAGATTGTCAGAATTGAGAAGCCTGAGGAGATGAATTTTATCCTTGGGCAGTCCCATTTTATAAAAACTGTTGAGGATATCCACGAGGCAGTGGTGAGTACGTCTCCGCAGATGAAGTTCGGCCTGGCCTTCTGCGAGTCATCCGGGCCTGCTCTAGTGCGCTATTCGGGAAATGATGAAAAACTGATCGATATCGCTAAGAACAATGCCTTGAATATTTCCGCGGGCCATTGTTTTTTAATCTTTATAGAGAAAGGCTTTCCGCTCAATATCCTCAACACCATAAAGAATGTCCCTGAGGTCTGCCAAGTCTTCTGCGCCACTGCCAACCCGGTTGAGGTTATCATCGCCGAAACAGAAAGCGGAAGAGGAATCCTGGGTGTTATCGACGGAGTAAAGACAAAAGGAGTGGAAGGTGAAGATGACATAAAGGCGAGGAAGGATTTTTTGAGGAAGATAGGCTATAAGTTTTGATTTTTTTCAAAAGATTTTTTGGAGAATGTCATTAATGGAGCGGCGATTATGGCCTTATCGATAAGGATATCTTCAGCACCCCCCGCTCCTCCATGGGGAAGAGTCGACTCGTCGGTTCCCATCGGCGCTCCCAGCTTTTGTTGTAAACGATATAGATCACATTGCCGGGAGAGATCTGCCAGCGGAGCCTGGAGTTCCAGCCCAATTGCCTGGATATGTCGTCGTACTGGATGTAGTTCATGAGGCCGAGGTCGGGCGAGAGGAAGATGTCGGCCTTGACCTGGTAGACGTTCTCGCTGAAGCGTCCCTGAGGGAGTCTGCCCCGGACGAGGTTGACGTCCAGGGACAGGTTTGCATAGCCCTTGTACTTCAGGGTTAAACCTATCTTCATGTCATCGTAGTGCCCTGAATAGAATTCCCCGAAGTTGTAGTTCATATCAAAGACAGCGGGCCGGTGGCTCGCGGTGCTGAACTCGAGGCGAGAGTTGGTGAAATCATAGGGCCCGGCCGGCAGGATGATGCCTCTGGCGACCTCGAAGTCATAGGGCAGGACATCGCGGTTAAGGACAAGCTCGAACCCGATGCGCTCTCCGCTCTCCGTCCTCAAGCTGAGGGGCGAGGCTGTTATCCTGCTTGTCTCGAGCCTCCCTGCGAGATCCCAGTAGAAGTCGCCGCTCGCCTCGAAGAAGAACTGCCGGACGAGCTTCCCGAGCAAGCCCTTTTCTGGCCGCGGCCGATAACCGATCCTGGCGAAGGCGGTCTGCATGTTTCTCCGCATCATGTAGCCCATCGCGGGATCAAGGGATTCTCCATAATAAGCATATGTAGTCTGGATGTCCCAGAGGTCATTGGGATAATTGGCCCTGAAGCCATAGCCATAGTGCCGGCCCTGCTTCTTCTCGTTCCAGGTGTAAGCCATCCAGGCGATGAGCTCAAGATTCTTGTCTCCCTTGAACTTGGATGTCAAGTAATTGAAGTCCAGGCCAGCCAGCGTGTTCTTTTCTCTTTTCTGTGTGCCATTAGTGAGGATCCACTTCGGGCTGCCGTTGGTAAAGATCCAGCCCACCTTGCTCTCGGCAAAGATATCGTACGTCATCCTGGCGGCGAGGAAGTTGCCGCCCGGAACTCCTTCGAACTCGTCGGTCTGGGCATCCAGGATGGCTAAATTCGTCTTGCCGATCTTGCCGTAGAGCTTGGTGCCGAAGATGACCGGAACCTGCTTGCCTTCGTATAGTCCGGTCAGCCCGATCCTGCGGCTTACGAAGGGGATGAAGCTTATGCTTGAACTGAAGTTAAAGGTCTCCGAGCCCTCAAGGAAGAACATCCTTTTTTCCGGGAAAAACAAAGGAAACCGGGTCAGGTTGATGCGGCGCTCGTCGGCCTCTGTCTCGGCGAAATCCATGCTGTAGCTGAAAGCGCCAACTAAATTTGGAGTGAAGTTTTTGTAAATATCGAAGCCGCCGTCCAGCTTCGAATCATAGCCCCCAGGCTCAAGGTGGTTCTTATGCGCGCTGCCAAGACTGTACGGCCGAAAAGTAATGCCCATTCCCTGCTTGACGCCCTCGATTCCCTCCAGGCCGCTCGCCTCCATCGGATTGTAGAATATGCTGTCCCTGTTCGTCCCGGAAAGCCTGATGGTCTCTTGCTTGCGAGCAATGTAGCGCTCGACATTGATGCCCCAAACAGTGAGACCTGGCTTGAACGATAAGGTCTTGAATGGAATTCGGAGCTCCGCGCTCCAACCGTTTTTGAGAATTCGGCTCTCGGCCTCCCAGATTCCGTCCCAGTTGAGGCTGGCTTCCCCGCCGGAGGTCAGCCCTTCACCGCGGGCGCCGAGCGGATTGACAAAGAAGATGTAAGCCGTTCGCTTGTCCAGAAAGGGGTCGAGCAGGACACGGATGATATCGTCACTCGGGACTTGCGGAGCGTGTCCAAAGCCCCAGCCGTGCTGTTCGCCGCCGCTATCATGGGCCATGGAGCTGGCCGCAATCCGGGCCGGCTCGCTGTCGTAGCATAAGACGCCGATGTAGAGGTTCGAATCATCATAAAGGACTCTCAGCTCGGTCTTCTCCGTCGGTTCCTGGTTGGGCTGGGGCTCGGCCATGCGGAAAGTAGTGAAGACGACAGCAGACTGCCAGATGGGGTCGGAAAGGATGCCATCGACCTTGGGCCCCTGCTTGACACGGACGGCTTTGAGCTCCGCTGCAAGGAAAAAGGAGGGAAGAACCAATAGAGACATCAGAGAACAGAATATGAATTTTTTCGCTGTCTTCTTTCTTGACATTTTTTCGAAGCTGGCTGGGAAATTCAATAAAGTCTATATATTTTAATGTGTTAGCCTCGCTTTTTCAATAAGTCCTTTTGAAGTCCTTTTGAAGAAAGATAAAAATCCGAATAGTCATCAGCCGGAGCGATTCATGTTCTTGACACCGATCCGCGCTTTGATTTATTATTTTTTTCGTGAAGGGCGGCATCGATTCCGAGCTTAATGAGTTCAGGGCAAAAAAGAAAATCCTTATCAATTTAAATTCTTATTCTATACCTATCTGGTCCGGGGGAAGAGGGCGATGAAGTGTCCTAAATGCCTTTCGGATAATCCAGATACGCAACGATTTTGCGGCGAGTGCGGAACGCGATTGGACCTGGCCGAGGATATCCCCGTTTCTCGCACCAAAACCCTTGAGACTCCGCGGGAAGAGCTGACCACAGGCTCGACTTTTGCGGGCCGCTACCAGATCATCGAGGAACTGGGTCGCGGCGGGATGGGCCGGGTCTACAGAGCCCTGGACAGGAAGATAAACGAAGAAGTGGCCCTGAAGCTCCTCAAGCCGGAGATCGCCTCCGAGAAAAGAACCCTAGAGCGGTTCGCGAACGAGTTGAAGATCGCCCGCAAAATCGCCCACAAGAATGTCGGCCGCATGTACCACCTCGCCGAGGAGAAAGGGACGCACTACATCACCATGGAGTATGTCCCCGGCGAAGACCTCAGGCGCATGATCAGGATGTCGAAGCAGTTGAGCATCGCCACGGCTGTCGACATCGCTATACAGATCTGCGCCGGGCTCGCCGAAGCCCATCGCCTGGGCATCGTCCACCGGGACCTCAAGCCGAGCAACATCATGATCGACCGCGAAGGCAATGCCCGGATTATGGATTTCGGCATTGCCCGCCTCCTCAGCGCCAAGGGGATCACGGGCGCAGGAGTCGCCATCGGAACCCCCGAATACATGTCCCCTGAGCAGGTCGAAGGGAAGGAAGCAGACGGACGAGCCGACATTTATTCGCTTGGCACCATCCTCTACGAGATGGTGACAGGCAGGGTCCCCTTCGAGGGAGATACGCCATTTGCGGTCGGATATAAACATAAGAACGAACCGCCTACAAATCCCAAAGCGATCAATCCTCAAATTCCCGAAGACCTGAACGGCCTCATCCTCAAGTGCCTGGAGAAAACCCAGGATAGGCGCCCGCATACAGCCGACGAGTTGCGCTCCGAGCTTGAAAAGGTCCAAAAAGGGATGCCGACGACCGTCCACGCTGTCCCCGTCGCCAAGCCCAAACCCCATACGTCGCGCGAGATCACCATCAAGTTCACGGCGAGAAAGCTCTTAGCTCCCGGCCTGGCTTTTATCGCCCTCGCTGTGGCCATCATTCTTGCCATCGTTTTCCTCCCACATCGACCTCCTCAGCAAAAGATCGGCCCGACCCATAAGCAGATCACGTTCACCGGAACGGCCTCCTGTCCTGCCATCTCCCCTGACGGAAAATTCCTTGCTTTTGCCGATAATATTTCCGTCAATGAACAGAAGGTCATGGTCCAAGACCTCGTCGGCGGACAGGCCATCGAGGTTTCCCGCGGCCGGAATTGCGGAGGTTTGCGCTGGTCGCCGGACGGTTCCGAGCTTTCGTACCACGGCCAAAAAAGCGACGGGACACCTGCCACGTGGATCGTCCCCCGGCTGGGAGGAGGGTCGCGCCAGCTCGATGAGGTTTTCGGCGCGGCCTGGTCTCCCGACGGTTCTCAATTGGTCCATTGGTCAGAGGAGAAAAAGCAGCTCGTCTTTGCGAACACGACCACGGGAGAATCGCGATCGATTTCGTTCGACCAATCGCTCCGTGCTGATAGCGGGAATGTTGATTGGTCTCCCTCGGGGAGGTTCATCATTCTGACCATGTACGACGAGGATGAACACTATTCTATTTGGACGGTGACGCCCGACGGGAGCCGTCAAAACGAGATCATCGAAGATCCCGAGAATTGGCTCTGCTCTCCTCGGTGGTCAGCCCGGGGGGATACGGTTTATTACCTCAAAGAACAGGAACCGACGATAGAAATCTGGAAGATTTCCATATCACCTGATACGGGAAAGCCGTTAAAACCTCCGGTGCTCATTCTCCAAGGCCAGCAAGTCGGCGATTATTTTACGCTCACCAAGGACGGAAAAAACCTTGCCTACACTCGGGAAATCGGGAGCTCCAATCTCTGGCTGGCCTCGGTCGAGGGCTCGGGTAAAAACCAGAAAGTCGACCTCAAGCCGTTAACAGCGGGAACCATGAAAACGTGGGGGCCGAGTTTTTCTCCCGACGGGAAGCTCATTGCCTATGGGCGCGGAAGAAATACGGACACAATGAACATCTTTGTCATGCCGGCCGAGGGAGGGCCGTCTCAGCAGATCACATTTCTGGATTCATGGAATTCAGGTCCCGTATGGTCCCCGGACGGAAAGGAAATCGCCTTCGCTTCTAATAAGGGAGCCGCTCTCAGGATCTGGAAGGTCAGCGCGTCCGGCGGGACACCCCAGCAATTTGCCAAGGCCGATGGATTCTGGCCGGCCTGGGCCCCCGGCCAGAAGATCCTCTTTCAGACATACGCTCGGTTGAACCTCATGGCTTGCGATCCGGCGACAGGAGAGGTCTCATCTCTTTTCAAATCTGATTCTAGCTGGCAGAATCTCTGGCCGGTATGGTCCCCGGACAGCAAAAGAATCGCCTTTATCTGGGAAAAGGAGCCTCAGACCGGTCCCGGCATTTGGGTCCTCTCTCTCGATGGCTCGTCCGAGGTAATGCTTCGGAAAGGCTCCGCGATTCCGATCGCCTGGTCGAAAGATGGGAAGTGGATCTATGCCTGGGAGCCGATTGGGGGAGGGGCCAACGTCCTGGCGATCTCGCCAGATAATGGGTTGGGGGAGGTCCTATTCACTTTGCCTTTGAGCAAGGAAATTGGGAGGCCCATATTGCGCCCCGATACCATTGACGGCAGACGTTTCGTCTTCGAGGGCAGCAAATCACAGTCCGATGTCTGGGTGATCGAGAACTTCGACCCGGAAATCAAATAAAACGCAAGACGAGATATACCTTATCCATCACTTCCATTTAAATTATCAACTCCCCTGTTCTTAAAGCCTGGAACTCCAATTGTAGAGTTGGCACATTGAATGGGGACAAGTCAAAATTGGCCACAATCTGGGCGCAGTTTCTAGACTTCATCGCCCTGGGTATATTTCTTAATTTTGACTTTGTTTTTTGGCCTGAGATATGATTCGTCACAAGGGAAGTGTTGATTATAAGCTCGGTCGCAAGCGGGGATGCGCTGATTCGCAAAAAATTAGACTTTGGCTTCTCAGATGAAGTCATTCTATTTTGTCAAAGAGGAGAAACTAAATTTAAAGACCCAAGAGGAAAATCGGCTCTAATCTTTCATCATTTCCTCATAGTCAATTGATAAAAAGGAGAGGAATACATGAAAAAATATTTCTGCTTTATGATGACAGTTGCTCTTTTTTTTGCTGGATTTTTCAGCGTCTTTGCGCAAAAGATAAAACCCTCAATTGGAACGCAAGTTCAGAATCCAATAGCCATCATCCATGCCAGAATCATTGACGGCAATGGAGGAGCGCCTATTGAAGAGGGGGCCATAGTCATTCAGGGAACAAAAATTATAGATGTTGGGCCAGCGGCAAATATCAAGATCCCTCCAGAAGCCCGGGTGCTGGATGCTAAAGGAAAGACTGTGATGCCTGCTCTTGCAGATATGCATGTCCACTTGATGGGAGGTTGGGATGGTGAAGTGACGGAAATGCTCGGCTATCAAAGATACCTCAATGCTCTTTTGTATGCCGGCGTCACAACAGTGCTGGATATGGGAAATGTTCAGCCTTATGTCCTTCAACTGCGCCAGGAGATCAATTCTGGCCGTATCATGGGTTCTCATATCTATTGTGCTGGCGCTATCATTGACGGCACTGATCCCTCTTGGCCAGATATTTCTTTTACCGTATCGTCGGTGGAACAAATCGCCGACATCATTAGTCGACAGAAAAAGGCGGGTGTGGATATCATCAAAGCGTATAGGGGACTTTCAGATTTAATGCTTTCAAGGCTCGTCCAGGAAGCAAAGAAAGAATCACTGCGCGTATTTCTTCATGGATGGAGCCTCAATGGTTTCATACAAGCGGGCGTAGCAGCTTCAGCCCACTTGCCGGGTCAGAGAATATCCGATGAGGCTATTCAAATGATGAAAGAGATGGGAATTCATTGCCTTACAACCCTCGCCACTGTCGAATCTCACTCCCGGTGCAGACTTTCTGACCTCAGTTTTCTTGAGTGTCGCCTGATCAAAGACACGACACCGCCCTGGTTCCTTGAGGACTTGAAAAAAGAGGCTTCGCGCAGCCTTTCACCCGAAGAGAATGAGCGAATCAAATTTGTAGATAAACTCTTAAAGGAAGAGCAAAAGAATGCTAAGAGAATGGCTGAAGCGGGTATTCTCCTGGCTGCAGGAACAGACGCACCCTATCCTGGCGTCTTCCAAGGGGAAGGGATCCATCGCGAGCTGGAACTCTTGGTTGAAGCGGGTTTCACGCCTCTCGAGGCGATAAGCATGGCAACGAGAAACGCAGCTCTTCTGATGAACGCTGCAGAAGAATGGGGGACACTTGCTCCAGGCAAATTGGCCGATATTTTGCTTCTAGCCGGTCAGCCAGACAAAAACATTAGCAATACCCGAAATATCGAAATTGTCATTCAAGGCGGAAAGATACTGGATCGAAATGCGCTCAGATTCGACCCTAAAAAAGATCCGGGATTTCGCCAGGTTCCTCCCTCTAGATAAGGCAAAAAAAATACTGGTCTATTGCGCTTTCTCGAAATGCACGATATCCTGCTTGTTCCTGAACCACAGCATGAATCGCTCCGGGTTATTACAATTAATGCGCCTTCCGAAAAGGTTTGGCCCTGGCTTATCCAGGTCGGGCAGGATAAGGTCGCCTTCTACAGTTATGACTGGCTCGAGAACCTATTGGGCGTGGGCTATCGAAATGGCGACAAGATCGTTCCGGAATGGCAAGACCTCCAGCAGATAGGCTTCATTCGTTCTGTTCCTAGAAACTGGCTATTTGGACTCGGAAAGAAAGAAAAAGAGGGCTAAACAGGACGGAGCGTTCCCCTATTTGAAAAGAACAGAACCTATATCCCTTTTATTTCCTAACGATTGATTCAGAAGCAAAATTGGTGCATAAATACTTATTCTGCCAGCGCAGTAGAAAAGCAAATTATTATAGAGTTGAAGGGAGGCCGCTTCTATGGTAGCATCTATCGCTATTTACGACTCAAAATACGGAAGCACCGAGCTTGCTGCGAAATAAATTGCCGAGGAAACGAGAGGTTTCGCCATGAAGATCGAATATTTTCATGCTTCGAAGTATGGAAATGGAGCCATGGTCGCAGAGGAGTTCAAGAAGAAGATGGCCGCTAAGGGGGTCACTGTCAACGTCCATCACATCCGAGATGCGAGGCCAAAGGAGATGCCGCCGGCCGACCTGTATTTGTTCAGCTCACCGGGGCGCATGGGCAAGCCCAGAGGAGTCGTGCGCCGATTCCTTAAGAAGGCCAAGCTGCCCGCGGGAACAAAGTACGCTCTCCTGATCACGGAGGCCGCGCCTCAATCGGACAAGAAGACCGGACGCATGCCCACCGAAGAGGAGATGGCCAAGTGGCAGCGCGTAATCCCTATCATGAACGAAATTCTGCGAGACAAGGGCCTGGTCAAGGTCGCCGAGGGCAAGGTTCAGGTGACCGGCCTCAAGGGGCCGCTGGAGGAGGGCTGGCAGAAGAAAGTCGAAGCCTTTGCGTCCAAGATAACATTATAATCGTCGCAAAAATAAGATTCGGGAGGAAAGCTAATGGCTAGGTCAATAATCATTATCGGAGCTGGAATGGGTGGTATGGCTGCCGGCATCTATGGTCAGATGAACGGATACGAAACACAGATTTTTGAGATGCATACCAAACCGGGTGGGCAATGTGTATCGTGGAAGCGCAAGGGCTACACTTTCGACGCTTGCATACACCACTTTTTCGGCTGTAAACCAGGTTCCAGTGTATACCAGCTATGGAACGAGCTTGGCTCAATGCCTCGAGAGCTGGTACCTCTCGAAGATTGCACGGCCGTCGCCTCGCCGGACGGGAAGATGTTCAAAGATTATTATGATCTCAAGAGGCTAAAAAACACCTTATTCGAATTGTCCCCAGCAGACTCAAAGACGATTGAACAATATGTAGGGTCTATCAAGGCATTTTCCAAAAAAAATATCAGCGATAAAATGCTTGGAGGTTCACTCTGGACAATGATCGCAAATTTTCCTTCGATGCTTTCGGTCCGAAAATGGATCAAGATGAATATGAGCAATTTTGCCGAACGGTTCTCCGACCCGTTTCTTAGAAAAGCATTTGCCCTGCTCGTATATTCAAATCCGGATAGTCCCCTCTTCTTTCATCTTCTGAGGCATGCTGGCGGATTGAACGGTGACATCCAATGGCCGGTGGGTGGAGCATCCGAATTTGCGAAATCTATTGAGAAGCGTTACCTGGCTTTAGGGGGAAAAGTACATTATAGCAGCAGGGTTGAAAAAATCCTGGTTGAGAACGACAAAGCGGCGGGGATTAAGCTCCTTGATGGGAGCGAGCACAGGGCAGACATTGTCATTTCGAACGCAGACGGGCGCAAGACGATTTTCGATATGCTGGATGGCAAGTACATAAACGAGATCGTGCGCGGCTATTGCACTCCAATCTCGGACGAGACTC
>Ga0315306_10000837_pt1 | contig 14814 bp, 11 predicted proteins | sample TDP1_MG_FD_203803 | JGI IMG/M metagenome (GOLD analysis project Ga0315306, IMG submission 203803) | Freshwater sediment microbial communities from Lake Towuti, South Sulawesi, Indonesia - TDP1 | ecosystem: Environmental > Aquatic > Freshwater > Lake > Sediment | place: Indonesia: South Sulawesi... | reverse complement strand
TACTCCAACGCTTCCAAAGTGTCTCAGAAAAAGTTCAAAAGTAACGATGTAAGTGATGATCCTCCAGTGGTCACGCTTTCCAGATTCATGTTCTTCTATCAGTTTCTTCACACCTTTTAATTGAAAGAAATTTCTTTTGTAAATTTCAGAGTTTTCGTTGAGAAGCGTTTCTCGAATTTCCCGTCTCCACCGCTGGTCTTGCCTAATATACTCATCAACATGAATGTAGCCATGCCGACTCTTCAACAAGACACGTCTTCTACTTAAGCGCCATATGACACCCATCATCTTACGGAAAATGGAATGCGCACGCTCGCCGACTTTCCACAGTTTCAAAGGCACAACAGGAGGCAAATATGTCCTCTGATAAGGTATTGTTACTGTTTTCGGCGCCACTTTCCTAAGGAACCTAACGTAGATTTTATGATTTAATCTAAGATTAGCTGGAATTTTTGATATGACTTCAATAAACTCATTGTCTAAGGTTGGCAACCCTTCTTCTACGTAATTTCTGTTGATGACTGACCCCATTAAAGTACGTCGACGAACATGGTTTACGATAGAGAAATAATCAGCTTTATCTGCAAATGTTTTGCCTCTTGATTCCTTCGAAGCAGTTAACAATGATTTTAACGCTTTACCCTTGATTTTTTGGAAAAGTTCTTCAGTCATTAAACTAGACAAGAAATTCTCTGAAAAGAGAATTTTTTTTGAATACAACAGTCCCGCTAGCTCCGCATCGGTTTTAACCTTAAATAAGCGACTTTCGAGAAAAGAACCTCCCAAAAGAAGGTCTAAAGCAAATCCCTGTAAATAAACGTCAGCAAAATTTCTGACATTTCCCCAAACATAAGGCAAAAAACATACTGCAATGTAGTCCATGCCGTCATTTAATTGGACCACTTCATCAAAATACGTTGTGAGGTGACTCGGATCATATTCTACCGCCCTGTGTCTAACATTCAGTTTGTTCGCAACGGTTCTTGCAATTCTAATGTCATCACAAGATGGCATTCCAAAAGTAAACGCCGTAACATCTTGACCCTCTTTCATTTGAGACGCAGCACCAAGAACCGACCTAGAATCTAAGCCACCACTTAACGATACCGCACACTTATAAGGTCCCTTTAAGTGATCTGAAACAGCATTCATGAATTTCTCAACAAGTTCATCTACCATAGCATCTATATCTTCCAATCCTTCTCCGCCACGATAAGTCAAATCCCAGTACTTAGATATGGAAACCCCATTTTCTGCCCATGTAAGAACAGAAGCGTTCGGAAAAACCTTCACCCCTTCGAAAAATGTTCTATTCCCTAAAATCTCACCAAAAACAAAAAAATTGCCCAAAGCCTCGTAATCCAACTTCTTAACAAAGGACCTATCCTTAAGAATAGCCTTAACTTCCGACGCAAAAAGAATGCTACTTCCTTTCCGTAAGTAATAAAGCGGTCTCGTTCCAAAACGATCACTAATTATTAGAACTTTTCTATTTTCGGCATCTCCAATAACTAAAAGAAAAGAACCATTAAGCCTCTCCACGAAATCCTTGCCATACTCTTCGTAGGCATGCAAACAAAAGTCAACATCATTACCCACAGAAAACTTATGCCCTAATTCCCTCAATTTCAAACAATCTTCCTCATAACCATATATTTTACCATCCATGAACGCAAAGAGCTTATGATTCTCATTAAAAATCGGTTGCTGCTCAGGATTAAAAATTCCCAAATGAACACGGCCAACATGCAAGAATTGGGCGTAAAAACTTTCCACCTTGTGCCATGGTTTATGTCTCATACTTTGCAACATATCCTCTAGAAGACTCCTATCATCACCTCCTTGTTTAGCGAACGCGTAACCAGCTATACCTACCACTTAACAGTTTTTCTCCTCTATCTACATCCACATTAACTCTAAAACTTCACATCCTAATAGTCATTTCGACAACCTTCGTAGCCTCTAACCGTAAATCAAATAAAAGAGTTTGAAGTCTCTGGATGATAGAAGGGCTATTTTATGGTTAGATTCGGAAAGCTTTTCGATAGGGAAAGACTGGTTAAAGCCTTAAAGAGCCTTGGAGCCTTTCGCTTCAGAATTTCCCACTCTTCGCTAATGGTCGCTTCTCTACTTCTCCTCATACTTCTCCTCGCCTTCGTGATTAGGCTGCTCCCTATGCGTTGGGGCACCTACCTCTCCGAGTTCGACCCATACTTTCAATACCGCATAACCAAACACACAGTTGAAAAGGGCTTCCTCTCCTACGCCAACTGGCACGACTCCACAGACTGGCCCATGAGCTGGTACCCATACGGACGCCCCATCGGACGCAACTCCTTTCCAGGGCTAGCCTTCACAGCCGCATTTTTCTACCTCGTGTCAAACGCACTAGGCCTGCCCATAACCCTACTAGAACTCTGCGTGGTCTTCCCAGCAATCATGGCAGTATTGACGTGTTTAGTCATGTACTTTTTAGGCAAGGACTTCGGCGGCAAGATGGTTGGCATCTTCTCAGCTTTATTCCTAGCCTTAAACCCCTCCTATATCGGTCGTACTTCATGGGGGTTCTTCGACGATGAAACCATAGGAATTTTCGCCCTCCTCCTCTTTATGTTCTTCTTCCTAAGATCCATCGAAACCGAAAGGTCCTTAAGAGACAGTCTGACTAACGCCCTCGCCGCAGGAATGTCCCTTGGATACCTCTTCGCTTCCTGGGGAGCCTCACGGTACCCCATGGGACTGGCAGCTGTTTTCGTTCTAGCTTTACTCTTATTGCGTAGGCATTCGTCTCGCCTGCTTTTCTCCTACAGCACAACGTTTGGTATAGCCCTTTTCATGGCTGTCAATGTGCCACGCTTGGGCTTTAAATTTTTGAAAAGCACTGAAGTTTTCGCAGTTTTGGGGGTCTTCATTTTGTTATGCACTTATGAGAGCGTTCGCTATATTAGAACCGCAAAGATGAAAACGGTCTTTATAATCGTCTTTTTGGCTTTTTGCGCATTTTCATTTCTTATGCTTTCATGGCTTGGATACATTGCGCCAATACATCAGAAGTATCTATCCGTTCTGAATCCTGCGACAAGAATTGCGTTCGTGCAGTCTGTGCAAGAACACAGACCCGCCGCATGGGGATCGTTTTACTACGACATTGGGATAGGTGCCTTTTTCATGCCCGTCGGTTTGTTCTTTGCAGCGCGAAATCCTACGAATCGTAATATCTTCCTAATCATTTTCGGTCTAACTGCAGTTTATTTCGCCAGCTCCATGATACGACTAACCCTGCTCTTAGCTCCAGCTATCTCTCTCCTCTGGGCATTAGCCTTAGTTCAGCTGTTAAGACCCTTCATCACCATTATGAAGGAGGTTCCAGCTATTCCAATGCGGAAGACGCGTTTTGCAACTCACGTGGGAAAGGAGTTCAGTGGAGCCCTCATAATCGTTATGTTCCTTCTGCTTACATTCACCTTCGTTTTACCTAGCCCAAGAGTTTTCGACAACGCATATACACCCACAACCATAGCGGCGGCGAGCGTGCCGTACAGGCCATACGAGACGGTCCGCGACTGGATAGACACCCTAGCTTGGATGCAGGAAAAACTGCCACCAGACGCTGTAGTGGCGAGTTGGTGGGACTACGGCTACTGGATTACGGTTTGGGGGAACAGAACAAGCCTCGCCGACAACGGCACATGTAACGGAACTCAGATAGAAAACATAGGGTATATGTTCATGTCAAATGAAACCGAGGCGATTGAAATGCTGAGAAATTACAAAGCCACCCATGTCCTAGTGTTTACAACCTTCTCCACGGATGGGAGTGATGCAGGGTTTGGTGACGAGGGCAAGTGGAGATGGATGGCAAGAATTGCAGCTGAGCGATATCCCTTCATAAACGAAACAGAGTATGGAGTATACGACGAGGACGGAAGCTGGGCGGATTGGAGTCCTAAGGGCAAAAACTGCACTATATACAAATTGATGACCTACGGAAAAGAAACAAAGCTTCAGGGTTATAGTTACGTCAACTTAGAGGAGCATTTTAAACTAGTATACTATTCTAAAGGAGAGCCTATCATGGAACAAGTCTACGCACTTGTGTGCATTTACGAAGTCATATATGAATAAAAAAGCAGAAGAATAGATAGGACATCGAATAACTTGTGAACATTCATGCTTAAATTTTATTAACCCACGCATATTCTCAACTGGTCATAAAGAGGCGAAAGGCATTGCCGAAGACTCCGAGTTCAGGGGTGCGAGTTGCACGGGGCGCCACCTACATCTTTGTTCAAGGAGTTGTATCTACCATCATCAGCGTAGTATACTTACTCTTCCTAGTTAAGATTCCCCAAACTTGCCTCCCCCCTCCGAAAGAGGGTCCTCAAATGGGCATCTACTGGGTCTTAGTCTTTGTCTTAGGTTTGGTGCAAATTGCCGGAACACTCGCCTTACATTCGGCTTCAACAAAATACATCGCTCAATACCTTGCAGAAGGGAAACCGGAAAAGGCTAGATCCGTGGTGAGCCGCGTTTTACAGATAACATTGCTGACTTCACTGATCTTAGGCGCCTTACTTTTCATCTCTGCAGAGTCATTGTCCACAGCCTTATTTGGTACATCTGAGTGGACTCCACTATTCCACATTCTCACGTTTGCTTCCATCTTCTCAATCCTAAGTCCTCAAATGTCGGGTTTTCTACAAGGCTTGCAGAAATTCCGGGAAATGGCCGCCGTAAATCTTAGCCAAACCCTCGCGGCGAACGTCCTAGCCATAGGTTTGCTTTACCTAGGCTGGGGGCTTTTTGCCGTGGTTTATGGGTGGCTTGTGGGCTCAGTTGTTACCACCATCATAGGCTTAATCTTAACGTACAAATTCCTCGGCGCCTTCGAAAAGCCTCACCCGATAAGACCTCTCATCAACTTCTCCTATCCCCTTTACATTTCAGGTGTCCTCCAATTTATTGCAAACTGGGTGGACCAGCTGCTTATACTACTCTACTTAGGTGAGGCTGGCCTCGGCTTTTACGGCTGGGCTGTTCGAGCTGCTACGGTCCCAAATTTGATTTCAATCTCCATCATTACTGCCCTCTTCCCACAACTCTCAGAGTTGTACGCAAAGGAGGGGACGGATAGCTTAAGGGAGGCTTTTCTCGTTTCAGCAAGGTATGCCGTTTTAGTTGGCTTTCCGATGCTTGTTGGACTCGCGACCTTGGCTTATCCTGTGATGGTTGTGTTTGCTGGAATGGATTATGCTGAAGCTGCTTTACCCTTAACCATTATTTGTTTGGCCTTGCTTCCTACAACGCTTGGAATCGGGATTAATCCGACGCTGTTGACTCTGGAACGCACCAAGATCGCTTCAATGGTCACATTGATTGCTATATTATTCAACACTATAGCAAGCTACATCACCTTGACTAACCTAGATATAGGCATAATTGGCCCGGCTTGGGCAAGATTCCTGGCTGCATGTATAGGATTTGGATTGGGAGCCTACGTTTTGAAAAGGATTCTTCACGTTACCTTTGACAGGGAAGCGTTGTGGAAAGCTTCAGTAGCTTCTCTTTTCATGGCAATAGCAGTCACACTTTCTCGTGCACTAGAAAGTTTCGTTTACCAAGTGTACCTACTTCCCTTCTACGTGATTGTCGGTGCAGTGGTCTACTTCTTCTCTTTGGCGATGCTGAGAGCCATCAAAAAGCGTGATGTGGCGCTGATTCAAGAGTATCTTCCTAAGGGACTGAAGCGATTGGCTGTTTGGCTGGGTCGCATGGCATTCGTCGAGTAAACTCTCATTTGAGGTGCTTAAAATGAGGGGAAGCCTCAAGTCTTTTCTCGCGAACAAGCTTAAGCCTAACGAGCTCATGCTTCTATACAAATCTTATGACATTGTCGGCGACATCGCTGTCATTCGAGTTCCCGAAGCCCTCCAGCAACAGAGCGAAATCATAGCTGAAGCCGTCATGCAAACTCATAAACATGTCAAAAGCGTGTGGCAACAAGTTGGTCCTGTTTCCGGTGATCTTCGGTTGCGCGAGCTGGAGTGGGTTGCAGGTGAAAGGAGAACTGAAACTGTCCACCGGGAGCACGGTTGCCTCTTTAAAGTTGACCTTAGAAGGTGTTATTTCTCACCTAGGCTTTCCCATGAGAGGATGCGGATCGCCAAACAAGTTCAACACGGCGAGGTGATTGTTAACATGTTTGCTGGCGTGGGCTGTTACTCCATCGTAATTGCCAAACACTCCGAAGCCAGCAAAGTTTTTTCCATAGACATCAACCCGGTTGCGGTTCAGTGCATGCAGGAAAACGTTGAACTCAACAAGGTTAGGGAGCGCGTCTTTCCACTAGAAGGAGACGCAAAAAGGATTGTGGAAGAGAAGTTGCGAAACGTCGCAGATCGGGTTCTTATGCCCCTGCCTGAAAGGGCATATGAATACCTTGACCATGCCGTGTTGGTGCTCAAGCCAGCTGGAGGATGGATACACTATTACGATTTTGAACACGCCGGGAATGGTGAAAACCCCATCGAAAAAGTCAAGATGAAAGTGGCTGGAAAGCTAGAAAGTCTCGGTGTTAAATTTGAAATGCCTTTTGGTCGAGTTGTGCGTCATACTGGACCTAACTGGTACCAAGTGGCTCTTGACGTAAAGATATTTCAAACTTAAGTGTTTGTTGCTTAGGGGGGTAGGGAGAGATATTAAATTGAGTGGGAGAAAGTTGAGGTATGGATAAGAACCCTGATTGTTTCAACTCTTTTCGCCATTTGGCGAGTTCCGGCAAATCTTTTATAACCTTTCTAATCTAAACATTTCAACTGATGAGGAGGGATAAATTATCAAGAGAAAACTTATGGACATTTTGGCTTGTCCCATTGACAAGTATTACCCCCTTGAATTACACGTGTTTGAGGAGAAGGAAGAAATCGTGGAAGGCGTGATTATATGCCCAAAGTGTTTACGCTGGTATCCCATTCGAGAAGAGATTCCCGAAATGCTACCAGACGAATTGAGAGAGGAAAAAGACGAAATGCCATTCCTACAGAAATGGAAAGAAAAAATCCCCCGAAAAATACTTTCAGAGGGAAAACCCTTCAACCTTAAAGAAGAGACAGGAAAAAAGAAAAGTTAGCTAGGTGTGCGCGCGCTAGATAATTTCGGTCATCCCACTGCAAGTAAGATATAATGCCAAGTGTTTAGGGAGAGAAGTCTCAAACTTCTTTTGATAGGGTCCAAAATATTCGTCAATGAAGCAGAACCGAGACACCCGTCTGAGAAACCGCACACTCACGTCTTCGATGGCGGGGAAGGCTATGCACGATCGAATTTCAAATCTTTCAAGATCACTTGTATTCGAACCTATAAACGTACATTTCAAGGCCGTTTCCCCATGTAAAGTCGATGGCAATCTAATAATTCGTCTCGTATCTGACGAAACATTGACATCAACATCGTATCTTTTTGCGCGCACAATTTCAGCGATTTTCTTTCTCGCATCAATTTCTATTTGTTCACGATATTGGTCATTTAACAAATTTGAAAACTTATTCGGATCAAAATCAAACACATATACGTGAAAACCTCTTCTTCCGCTGAAAACGAAAGAAAAATCTGCAAAGCCCAACTCGTATTCTAGGAAATTAACGAATTTCACTAAATCATCCTTGGATTTCTCCAACGAATTGCATGAAAGTTCAGTGAGTATATCCAAATCGAAAACGAGCGGGCCTCCAAGACAATATTTTCGCTCTTTCATAGTCCCAACTTTCTGCGGATGCAGCCATCGCAACACCGAATAATAAACATGTTTAGGAGCCCAAGTGCGTTTTAGCAAGATTTTCTTTAGATGTTTGGAACTTCTTACATTATCTTTCAATTGGTACCAAGTTCCGTCAAATTTTTGAAAGCGGTAGAGGTGCCAAAAACTCTTCGATGGAGTCCAAGGCACCCAAACATCCTCATACCAATTTCGAAAATATCTTTCCAGATCATTAAAGACCATTCGTCAACCGCAACCTTTAAGATGTGTTTTCATCTCTTATTAATTTGGACGAGTTTATGAGGATGAAGTAGAAGCGTATGGTGTGAGATGAGAGCCGGGCGATATCCCGGCACCATTTTCTAGAAAGTTTTTGCACAATACTTTCAATATATTTTTTGCGTTCCACGTAGGAACTTCGATCGAGCAAGTGCATTCAGATCCAAACCATTCGGCTCCAAGTTGTTTCGCCATTTTTTTAGAAAGATTGATAGAGTCTCCATTTTTCATTTTTTCAGAGATATACCCGCTGAGTAAGACATTCTCAAGTTTGTAGTCGAAACTATTGAGAACGAAAGTGGGTTTTTTATAACGTCTCGATAGGCGCTTCGCAATTTCAAGGCTGAGAGCGTATGGAACATTTACCTCAGTGTATACGAACTTGTCAAACAAGAGTTTATTTACCTTGGCCAATTGATGGTAGTAAATTTCAAGAGGTTGCTTTTCTAGTGGCTTAAATCGCAACTCTGCATCCCACTCTATCAATCTCCTAGAATCGTCATCTCTTCCATACAAAATTGTTAAGGGATCCTCCTCGTCAATGGATTTTTCCAATGCTTGGATCGCCGTGAATGCACCCTCTTTCAAACTATGAAAGTATGCCGAAGTAACAATTCTTGAAAGCTTTCTTGGAACACACGCGGAAATTTCCTCTGCTTCCTTAGGTTGGAAGAATTTTCCTTTTAAACAAGGATACACCGAGAAAACTTGCTTTTCGATGAAAAAGCCTAGGTCCTTCTCGGCCCAGTCACAATAGGCACCTATCGCTGCTAAATGAATTGCCTTTTTTATCTCGGGATGAATCTTCTCAAGCGTTATGTACGTCAAAAGTGCTGCTGGTGTGTTTATTCCAAGCCCGTAGAATTTTGGGTTGACTACTATGACACTATTGGAAATTTCGTCTCGATAAAGTACATCATGATGATCAATATCTCCTCTGCAATATCTTTGACACGCTTTATTTCTTCGATTTGCAATTCTTTGTCGGTTATGAAAACATGGTCACACCTACTTACTTTGAGTCTATTTTTGACCTCTTCGGTTATCCCGTAATGACCTATTTCGGGAATGATAACAGTACATGGAATGTCCGTTCGCTTGATAAGCCATAGAAATAGAACTGCGCTTGCAAGTCCATCCGAATCCCAATGCGGAATGACAGCCACATTTCGACTATTCTTTAGAAAACTTTTCACCCGAGGGATGTCCTTATCTATTTTTTCGCTAAGTTTGTTAAACTTTTGTTGAAACGCCATTTCAAACTCCAGACCTATATATAGGTTACAAATTCTTTAGAGTTTTCCTGTCTAATGCGTCGTAGTTCTCTAGACAACCTCCGCTCCGGATTCTTCTACGTCTTTTCCTTTTCAATCTTGGTTTTTATGAATTGAATCCACGAAGCGAAAACGCTTCCTTCTTTGACTTGTTGTTCAAAGAATGTTATAGCATCCAAGTCTTTGCGAACATAAAGTATGAAAGAATCGGGTAACCGGAATTCGGCAAACTCTTCAGGGGCACTTGGAATCGCCGGTTTTTTAGGAGCCTTGATTTCCTCAACTTCCTCGGGTTTCATTTCCACTTCTACCCCTATCTGCGATATAATCTTCCCTTTCTCTAAATTTACGAGGCCAGCGTAGTGCAAGATTGAAGAGTAGTTATTGGCTAGTCTACTTCTCATTGGTGAAGACCACTTTTTGCCCAATTTTTCTTCCACCGCAAGGACCAAATCCATGGGTTCCCTTGCTTGTCCTTTGCTAACTCTAAGAAATGCGATTATTTCCGACCAAAGAGGGTTCTCCAGAATCGTTTTTCTCAATAATTCTTTACATTCGGCTTCCTTACCAAAGGTTAGAAGTCGGCCATATTGGTCACCTAAATTAGTTGGTTCATATAGACCCCTCTTGCCCGCAAGTTTTGCTAGACCAATATCTCTAGTGGAACTTAATGAGGCACTCATATAGGCATTATTCAAATTTGCGGCCGAGGCAAGGTCTTTGTAAAAAACAGGCTTCTTGTAGGCAAAAAGAGCACGCACCGCATGATGAATACCATCTATTCCGGCCATGGGGGCCGCTACTTTCGTGGATTTTATTCGTATTTGTTTTTTCTCGCTCATTATTTTTCTTCTCCATTTATCCATATTCCTCAATATGGATATAAATCTTTCTCTCGTTTTAATAGAAACTAAAATAGGCCTCCATGCTCGGAGCCCCGGACGCACTTTTTACCCTCTTCGTTAAAAAGTGTCTTTAAATTCCGGAAGATTTCCGAGATAAGTTTGAAAAAAGCATGGAAAGAAAAATTATTTCGCCATGTTTTCATGAAGTCTTTGTATTTTGTTCTCGATTTGTTTCTTCATCTCTTTAAAGTTGTTTCCTCAACGAGACCAACTCGCGTTGGACGTCTTTACCTCTTCGAACTACCCAAACTCCGTAGCTGCGCGCGCTTATTTTTCCGCAAGGCTTTTTATGTTCTCCATCCAGCCGTCAACCTGCTTTTCGAATCTCCCACGGAAAAGTTTGTCGATGATCTTGCCAAAGATTGAGTAAGGCACCTCATAGTCCGAAGTATATGTGAGCCTGGCTCCTACTTCAGTGGGCTTAACAGTCCAAGACGTCCTATTACCTTTGCGAACCCACTTATCTCCTGAGGTGACTCTCCATGCGATTATCTTGTTTTCCACAAACTCTATCACGTCGCAACGTGCATCGTACCTCTGCGCGCGCCCGCCGGCTATGACCCCGACCTCACGAAAAGTCATGCCCACTCCGGAACGTTGCTTAGAGGTGACCTCAAACTTCTCAACGCTTTTCGCCCATTCTCGAAGTCTATCCCAATCTGTGAGGATAGCCCAAACCTTTTCCACAGGCGCCTTGATCTCAGCTGTCCTTTCCACATGACCCAAAAACATCCCCCAAACAATATTTATTCTGTCTTGGAAAACTTAAAACTTGTTAATCCATATTAAAGTAATGCTTCTTATTAGCGCGCGTCTAATTTATCTACGTCACTAACGGTTTTCAGCTTTAGGTTTTGTCATTAACCTACTAAGCGATTCAGCGAAAAGCATAGTTTCGGCTGCAACCTCCAATCGTGGGGAGAGGGGGGCTATATAGGGGGTCTAATAAAATAAAGAGAGAACACACAAACCACACACAACACCAAAACCCTACAACAACAATAACACTCCAAAAACCGCCAGCACAAACTGAACAAAAAGTAGGAAACAAACAACATCCCTCTCATAAACCCTCTCCTTCACTTTTTTCAAAAACCACAAAGCAAAATGCGTCATATCATAAACCTTCTCATAAGGCATCTCCAAAGAATCATCCTCATTAGGCTTCCCAAAAGCCTGCACATCACCCGCCCTATCAACGACCCTAGCCCTAAAATACAACAAGCCTTCAATAAAATAGAGGGAAAAAAGCCACACAGCAAGTTTCTCCATATCTCCCAGAATAGCAATCGCAGCAACCAAAGAGCCAATCGAGTAAGTAAACGAGTTTCCTGGAAAAACCTTCGCAGGATACCAATTAAAACGCAAAAAAGCCAACAAACTCGCCGAAACTATAAAAGATATCAAAAAAATCCAATACCTCCCCACAATCAATGCCGTAAGCCCAAAAGTTGTAAAGATTATAAACCCCATGCCCGCCTCAAGTCCATTATAACCCCCAAGCATGTTAAACCCATTAGCAGCCCCAACCACGCCAACTGGAACCAACAACAAGGGATAAATTAGACCGAAATCAACCCTTCCAAAAATGGGAATATCCATAACCGAACGGCCAGCATTTATCACCATTAAAGGAAGCGCAATAGGGATCGTGAGCAAAACCTTTTGTAACTGAGTTAATCCCCGCTTCCATCCCAAAATATCATCAGTAAACCCTAAAAAACCAGCTAGCAAGACGGTTGCCGAAACAGCGAAAGCCTCAACTAAATGCGTTGTTGTTTTCCAGTAGAAAGTCTTTAGGGAAATGTAAATTAACAACGAAAAGCAGACGGCGAGGGCAACAGCAATCCCCCCTGACTCCGAAACGGGTGGTTTTTTGTATTTGTTCAAATCCTTTCCAAGAAGTTTCGCCTTTTTCGTTGACTTAATCCACTTCTCTGTAAAAAACAAGGTGCAAAAGAAGCTTACCAAGAGAACGCTCGCGGCAGCAACTATTTCATCAAGAACTGAAACCAATGGGGGAATCATCGTTCACGCCTCAACTCAATTTCTGCTTTGTGAGTTCTTCTCAATTCACTCAACACGTCGCTCTATAATCTAGGCGCTTGTGCATTGCTTAGGTACAAGTTGATCGATTTTTCGGTCTTTATATACTTTTCCAGTTCGCTCATTCATTTGGTCCAGACTCCTCTCCCAACTCCACGATACACAAATCCTTCTCTCTCCGCTTTTCGAGGGTCTATAACGTGTCCCATGTCAACTATTGCGGCAGGCTTTTTGACCAAAAACTTGATTTTCCTTAGGTTTAACTGCCTGAATCGATCATGCCCTATAGTGATGACTAAGCAGTCCACTCCCTCAACAGTTTTTGTTAGCGTTCCTTCAGCGGAATATCCCATCTTAATCAACTCCTTGTGGGAGAAGAAGGGGTCATACACCTTAACCAGCGCACCCTTCTTACTCAACATGCTTACGAGCTTCTTTATCGAGGAACCGCGGGGCTCCTTTATATTTGGGCTACAAGAAACACCGAAGACGGAGATTTTAGCTCTCCTCATGGTTTTCCCACACGACTTTAAAGCATCCCTTACCAGATGAAGCGTGCGACCTAACATCTCATCATTTATTTTTCTCGCGAGCTTTAACATACGAAGCTCTAAGTTCACCGCATCCCCCTCATCAAGGAGAAGATAGGAATCTCTTGAGACGTGCCTGCTAACAATCTCTGAAGTCAATAGGCGGCATTTGGCTTGCGTGTTAGCCGCCTTTCGCGCTTCAACAAAGTCTATTCCAGCCTTTTCACAAAAGTGAGCAAACTCATTTGCCAGCGCCATGTTAACATCCTTATACACGTTTTCGAACAACTTAACGGCTTCTGCTGTTTTTACGTCCCTCACCCTAATTACCTCTCCCTTTACAATAGTGCTCAGAAACAGACAGGCAGCCTTCAGGCTTTGTTCACTGACAGCGCCCACCACTCTCGCACAGTTAGCGATGTCCTGCAACATTCGTCCCAGGGCGGCGCTGATCGGACTGTAGGCCAAACCGAAGTCTACTCCAGCCTTTAAGCCAGATGCACTCTCAAGCGTCTCTTTCACCAGAGTTTCGGTTACCCCAGGGCCCGTAGCACTCATAAAAATTATTAGGGAACCTGAACGTAAGCCCATGCCCACATCCTTACAAGCCTTCTCAAGACGAGAATAATTGGGCTTTTTCTTTCGGTCGATAGATGTTGGAACAGCGAATACAATAACGTCGCTTGTTAAGGCGGTTTCTCTAGCATCGCTTGTGATGGTGAGACAACCGTTCTTTACGTGTCTCTTTACGAGCGCATCAAGTTCCGGCTCAGCGAAGGAAGCCCTGCCTCTCTTCATCAGACTGAGGATACGTTGATCTGAATCAACGCCGATAACCTTGAACCCAGCCTCGGCGAAGAGGCAAGCGTGCGGCAAACCTATCCGTCCACATCCCACAACGCTAACCGTGTATGCTTTACGTTTTTCAGGAGTGTCTACGTCATCTCTTTCAAGTTTCATTGCCATGGACATTTCGCTTCACGCGTCCCTAAATGTTTGTTAGTATGTATCTTGACTGCTTTGTTATAGTTTACGTAATGAAATGAGACTCATCCAAAAACTAAGAATGCACTAGAATTATAGTAGCGCAACGTCTCCAACCCCTCTGGCTAAAACTGAAATCGGTTACATTAGGCATCGGGGTGTAAGCACGCTTTCGGAAACCTCTCTTGAGGGACACACAGTCACACCCCGTGTGAGAGTAACGTTGTCCCGAACCACAGCGTGATCGCCGATCATACATTCATCCTCAATTTTCGCTCTTCTCCCTATTTTGACATCTTCTCCGATTATCGCGCCCTTTATAGATGTGAAATCTGAGATTATGACTCTGGCGAAGATTATTGAATTCTCGACACGAACCTCCTTCCCCAAGATTGTATGCTCCCCGATGGCTACGTAAGGGCCAACTTTCGACTTCTCCCCAATGACCACTCTATCGCCAACCATGGTTGGGGCTTCAATTTCCACATCGCTCTTCATACGGACATTCTCTCCCAGTTGGCTCTTCTCGATTTTTGTGTCGAGCAAGAGTTTGTTTGCCCTGAGGTAATCCTCAGGCTTTCCGATATCGATCCACAAACCTTCGAGATCATAACCGTAGAGTTTTCCCTCGTCCACCAGCTTTGGGAATACCTCGCGCTCAATGGAGACTGGTCGACCGCTAGGTATGTAATCAAATATATCAGGGTCTAAAGCGTAGATTCCAGCGTTTGCTAGGTTGCTGGGAGCTTTCTCTCGGGCTGGCTTTTCCACGAACCGTACCACACGGTTTTTCTCGGTTAGCTCGGCTATGCCATAGCGGCTGGGATCTTCAACTCTATAGAGGGCTATTGTTGCCGTCGCACCTTTTTCGATATGCTTTTTCATGAGCTTTGAATAGTCGAAGTCGGTGAGGACGTCTCCGTTTAAGACGAGAAAGGGGTCCTTTCGCCCGATTAGTTTCTTCGCATTTTTGATGGGGCCTCCTGTTCCCAGTGGTTTCTCTTCCCTAGAATGGAAGAGTCTCATTCCATGCGTTGAGT
>Ga0315306_10000836_pt1 | contig 14855 bp, 13 predicted proteins | sample TDP1_MG_FD_203803 | JGI IMG/M metagenome (GOLD analysis project Ga0315306, IMG submission 203803) | Freshwater sediment microbial communities from Lake Towuti, South Sulawesi, Indonesia - TDP1 | ecosystem: Environmental > Aquatic > Freshwater > Lake > Sediment | place: Indonesia: South Sulawesi... | reverse complement strand
GGCGGTGTGTGCAAGGAGCAGGGACGTATTCACCGCGCGATAGTGACGCGCGATTACTAGGGATTCCATGTTCACGAGGGTGGGTTTCAACCCTCGATCCCAACTACGGCAGGCTTTCGGGATTGCCGCCCCCTTACGAGGTAGGGACCCATTGTACCTGCCATTGCAGCTCGCGTGTGGCCCGGGAGATTCGGGGCATACTGACCTGCCGTGGCCCGCTCCTTCCTCCGCTTTATCAGCAGCGGTCTCCCCAGTGTGCCCAGCTCAAGGCTGGTTGCAACGGGGGATGCGGGTCTCGATCGTTGCCTGACTTAACAGGACACCTCACGGCACGAACTGGCGACGGCCATGCACCTCCTCTCAGCTCGTCTGGCAAGACCTTTAATCTGGCTTTCATCCTGCTGTCGCTCCCGGTGAGATTTCCGGCGTTGACTCCAATTAAACCGCAAGCTTCACCCCTTGTGGTGCTCCCCCGCCAATTCCTTTAAGTTTCAGCCTTGCGGCCGTACTCCCCAGGCGGCAGGCTTAACAGCTTTCCTGCGGCACTAGAGCGGCACGTGGCCGCCCAAACACCTAGCCTGCATCGTTTACGGCTGGGACTACCCGGGTATCTAATCCGGTTCGCTCCCCCAGCTTTCATCCCTCACCGTCGGGCGCGTTCTAGCCGACAGCCTTCGCCACTGGTGGTCTTTCCGGGATTATAGGATTTCACCCCTACCCCGGAAATACCGTCGACCTCTCCCGTCCCCTAGCCGAGCAGTATACCCCGCAATCCACCGATTAAATCGGTGGATTTAACAGGGGACTTGCCCAGCCGGCTACGGATGCTTTAGGCCCAATAATCATCCCCACCACTCGGAGAGCTGGTATTACCGCGGCGGCTGACACCAGACTTGCCCTCTCCTTATTCTCCCAGCTATCTAGACTGGATAAAAGCCATCCTCAGCGGACGGCACTCGGGGTAGCCCTGTCACACTTTCGTGTATTGCAGAGTTTTCGCGACTGCTGCGCCCCGTAGGACCTGGGCCCTTGTCTCAGTGCCCATCTCCGGGCTCCCGCTCCCACGGCCCGCACCGGTTATAGGCTTGGTGAGCCATTACCTCACCAACAACCTGATCGGCCGCGGCCCCATCCTTGGGCAGCACCTAGAAGCATGACCTAGGCACCCTTTGGGCGAAGATCCATTCCAGGAGTCTCCACCTATCAAGTATTAGCCCCAGTTTCCCGGGGGTAGCCCTGTCCCAAGGGCAGGTTAGCCACGTGCTACTGAGCTGTGCGCCGCGCCTTCATCGTGGCTAGAAGGCGCACGACTAGCATGTCTTAGTCCCACCCCGATAGCAGTAGGGTCCGGCAGGATCAACCGGAGTTAACGGCTCCCAGTTGATCTGAGCCAGATGATCATTTTTGCTGTACAACCGCAAAGCCAACTGGATTTGGAGGGAAACTAAACCACTATCGTCAAGGCCCAATTCAGACCTAACATTAGCTTGACTTATCAGGTCCACATATTTGTCCCCGCAATTGGAGGCCAACCATCTTCATCCTAGGGCGTCTTTACGCCTTTATCGTTGGGGTTGAGCCGCCGCCGTAAACTGCGGGGGCTAAGTCTTATTCGCCAAAATGAATCAGAAGGCACTTTAGTCGATATAAATGTTTCTTTTCGGCCTAATATTTTCATCTTTATGCCCTACTTTCGTTTCCTGTAGATACATACGCCATTCACCGTGTTGACGAATTCGAAACCACCCTCGATTAGTCTGCAGGCTTCTTCAACGCTTGGCCTATCCTGATGTAGATCAGAGTGTTTTGAATGCTTTTATGGCCAAGCAAATGTTTGACGTGAAGGATATCTTTTGTTTTATAGCGTGCGCGCTAACTGCTAGTTTTTTTAACTTGTCTTCAGATCGTCGAAGAACTGCGTTAAATCCGCTATGGAATTGCCGTTTTCGTCACAGATTTCCTGCTTTGCCGGAGGATTAGCTAAGTAGAAAGGTATCCTTTGCGATAGGCGCTCAGAGAGGGTTGGTTCAAGCTCATTCTTGTAGAAAATGCCAATGGGTATTCTGTCGCCCCATTCTTGCGCTTTCTCCATCGCCTGCACCTTTCTGTTGAAATCGTCCTTCCAATTTCGAACTAGAGGATCGTAGCCGATTTCCTCAAGCTTGTAGAGTCTGGATCGAGGTTTTCCAGTATCAGGATCTGTTCTGTCTTCTCCTGCAAACCAAGCTTTAGTGTTTATGTCGTTGTATGTAGGGCATGGCTGTAAACAGTCTATAAACGCGGTGCCTTCATGTCGAACTGCATGTTTGATCACTTCCTTAAGATGTGTCACGTCGTAAGCATATGATCGCGCAACAAAAGTATAACCAGCTGCAAGCGCCAACGCGATGGGATTCACCGCCTCGTTGATGTTTGGCTTTGGAAGGGACTTCGTTTTCAAGCCGAGCCGCAGGGTTGGAGACGCTTGACCTTTTGTCAATCCATATACTGCATTGTTGTGTATTATGTACGTAAAGTCCAAGTTTCGTCTTCCAGCGTTTACAAAATGGCCGGCGCCGATTCCAAGGCCATCCCCATCTCCTCCGATGGCGATAACCTCTAGTTCGGGGTTAGCCACTTTGATCCCCATTGCGAAGGGTAACGTTCTCCCGTGAAGTGTATGAACGCCATATGCTTTAACATTGTGTGCCTCTTTGCCGGAACAGCCTATACCAGAAACCACCACAATCTGATGAGGTTCTAATCCCAGATCCGAAAATGCCATTTGCAGCGCCACCATTATGCCGAAGTCTCCACAGCCTGGACACCAGTCTGCAAAGACGTCAGTTTTAAAATCTGACCATTTAAGAACCATACGTTAGCACCTGCCTTTCAGAGGCTTGCCCCCTCAATACATTCTGAATAGAATTGTACACTTCCGTGGTAGTCATCGGTCGACCATTATACTTTAGAATGCTGAAGTTCATTGAAACTCCAGTGTCCTGTTTTATCATTCCGCCAAGTTGTCCCAAGTAATTGCTTTCAACGATGATTCTTCTCTCTGCATTTTTGAGGGTGTTGGCGAGATACTCTCTCGGGAGAGGATGTAACATTCGAACCTGTATGAAGCCTAAACTGAATCCTTCTCCATTTAGGGCGTTTAGGGCCTCTATAATTGCCCCTTTCGGAGAACCCCAGCTCACGACCAAGTTTTCAGAGGCTTTTTCTCCGAAGAAGTTGACTTTCTCTTCGACCGGAATCTCTTCTTCAGCCAGCTCAAGTTTCTTCATTCTCTTTTCCACCATTTTGTTTCTATTTTCAGGTTCTTCACTGATGTGGCCGAACTCGTTGTGTTCATCACCTGTATACCAGTGAACCCCATTCTTGGTCCCTAAGAAAACTCTGGGTGAAACACCCGTCTGTGTTAAAAGGAACCGTTTATACTCCTTCTCCTGAAGCTGAGCTTCATCTAGAATGCTACCGCGTTCAATCTTGAACTGGCCAACTTCGAAGATTGGGTAGGTTTGAGAACAGTTTGCCAAGGCTTTGTCGATGAGGTGAATAACTGGCATTTGGTATCTCTCTGCATAATTGAACGCTCTCGCAGCGTCATAAAAGCACTCTCTGATGTCGCCGGATGCAAGCACTATGCGAGGAAATTCTCCGTGGCCAGCATGCACGGCAAATCTTAAATCTGCTTGTCCATGCCGTGTTGGCAACCCGGTGGATGGAGCACCACGCTGATAGTACGTAATCACCAGGGGCACTTCACAGTTTCCAGCCCAGCTTAAACCCTCAACCATGAGGGAAAAACCTGGTCCAGATGTAGAAGTTGCTGCCCTTGCGCCGGCGAGCGCGGCGCCTGAAGCCGAGTTTATAGCTGCGATTTCATCCTCAGTTTGAATGACAACTATCGCCGCTTCTTCATTTCTAGTTTTGAGAATTTCGTTTGCCTCAAGATACTCGCTCTCGTCGGCTGCAGGGGTGATGGGATAGTATGTTTGAATTCGACATCCACCTAAGACCTTGCCAATAGCTACTGCTTGATTTCCTGAAAGGAAGATTCTTGGTTCTTTCACACCAATATTCTCAAGCTTGTGATGGAACGTATTTTTGAAAGTTTCTTTTGCGTAATTGTAAGCTTCTTCGAGGGCGATGATGTTCATTTCAGCAACTTTCGGCTTTTCTGAGAAGACTGACTTGATTGCTTTCTCCACAAGGTCTTTGTCATAATCTAACAGAGCGAATGAAACGCCAATAGTCAAGACGTTTAGCATTCTGGTAATTTTACTCAGCTGTTCTATTCCCAATTTTTCTCCAACGTTCTTTAATAATTCCATGTAGGGTATTGGAAAATGTTGGATTCCTGATTTTTGAGCATAGTCGAGAAAATCGTTCAAGTTATCTGCTAGCTTATTCTGCTCCATGAACCTGCGCAGTTCACTCTTGAATTCATAGGGCAAGGTTGGTATGCCTAGAACTTTTGTGTCGATCTGATCTTTATCTACTATGATTCCGCCTCTGGAAGCTACTTCTGTTATGTGCCTCACTACTGTCTCGGCGTCGAAAGCAGCCAACAAATCTACTTCATTCACATTAGCTAGAACTTCATGCTGGGAAATGCGCAGGTGGAAGTAACTGTGCAGTCCCTTAATATTGGAATGGTACTCTCTCCTTCCAAAAACATATAATCCTCCTAGGCCACACGCCCTTCCAAAGATGTTTGCTGCAGAATCCACTCCACTTCCCTGTGGCCCCCCTGCCGTCCAATTGAAATCTTCAACAGTCATTCTTTTTGCCACCAACCTAATATGATGAAACGAAGAGAGGCAGTTTCATCCTCCTGTCGCTTTGTCTAGTCCTATACAGCAGTCGCAGGCTCCGATTTCGCCGCAATAAGGGCATGCACAGTTGCAATCATCAATGTATCTTCCACATCCGCCACAAAGAGGTTCTTCTCCTTTATCTTTCAATATTTGACCTCCAATAATTTCGCACTAGTGCGCTTGACCTTCTTCATGTAAGCAACCCATTCTAACGTATGATTGCGACAACATATGCTTTTCTTTAGCGCGCGCTAGGCTTGTATCATTCACGGCAGCAGTCGAAACTTATAAAGCAACCGTAATAACAACGAAAGAAACAAATGGGGCGCTCGCTCGCTCACACCTCATCTTCCCTAGATGATATGCATCCAACATACAATTTCCAGCGTTGGGTCGCGTTCTTTGGGGGGTGTTGGGACGGGCTTTTGTTTCTTGGATTCCTTTCTCTCCGAATGTTTGTGCTAGTTTCTCAAAGTTCTTTGATTGCTTCATCTTTGTTGGCAAAGCGCGCGCTAATTCTCAAGTATAGCCACAAGCTCCTTTAAACTTTCAATAACCTTGTCTGGGCAGATGCTTCCAATCCTTCTTGCAGATTTTCTTTCTACAAGTATAGTTTTCATTCCTACCTTTTTAGCCCCTATGACATCGACATCCAAAGTGTCGCCAACAAAAACAGTTTCAGAAGCATCAACGCCTATGCTCTCTGAGGCCTTTTCAAAGATCTTAGGACTGGGTTTCCGCTTGTTTACAGCCCCCGAGATCACAACAATATCAAAAAATCCTTTTAAGCCAAATTTATCTAACAATTTCCAAGCGCATTCGGGAAGGGCAAAATTTGAGACAATCCCTAACTTGTATTTCCCACGCAATTTCCGTAAAACCTCCAAGGCATCCTTGTCCAAGCGCACATAATGCATAAACTCTTCACAAAAGGCACATGTAGCTCCACATACGACTGCGTCCGAGACGTTAAAGACGTAGCCTAGATTCTGTAGTGCTTTTGAAACACGGACATTAAAGTGAGGTTCTTCCAAATTTTTAACGGTATCTTCATAAAGGCTGTCTCGAGCGTCGAAGTAAGCGCGCTTGAAATCCTCAAATGAAGTGTCGATGCCCATTTTAACCAAGAACTCGTGCAGCTTCAGAAGTGAAGGTTCATAGAAAGCTTCACCGTTTTCGATCAGGATTAGAGTATCAAACAAGTCGAAAAGTACTGCTTTGATCTGCACTTGTATTCCTCATCATTCAGATGTCACTCGGCTTAAAAACGATTTTTGTGAGAATGATCAAAAGTTGCCTTGAATTCAACGCCATATTAGGTGTGCCATTTCCCATTATTGCCCATCACATAGTTGAGCGTGCTCCTTGACCGGGCAAGTATGTTAATCAGCCGTAAAAACGGATAAAACGGCGTATAGAAAAGCAGGTCCCTATAGTTAGATCGACCATAAGCGTAGTTCAGAGCAATTACTTGACTTATGACGCCGACAAGGAAGCCGTAGGGCACAAACACTAGCAAGTTAAGGACAAAAAGGATGCGATCGGGGGCAAACCAGAAAAGAAATGGAAACGCAAACAGAGCAGCTAAATCAATGAAAGCACCGGCGTACTCAAAAATGTAACAATGCCATAAGAGTAAAGTTAACCAAGATTTTTTTGAAAGCAAATCTCTATGTATACCTAGAGTGTTATGGAGCCAACCGGTGAACCATCTAAGTCTCTGATTCCATAACAAGCTAAAAGATGCTGGAGCAATCGTATGGCTTGCAGCTACGCTTACATAACCAACTGCTGCACCTTTCTTGTGCATCTCTAAGGTAATCTCCAAATCCTCAGTCACAGAACGAATATTCTTCTCGGTGAGAATTTCACGAAAAAGATCAGCATCATATAGGCTTATGGCTCCGGAAATAACCAGAACCTTATCACCCAAAGACTGGGCACAACGTCCTATGCCTAAGCCTTGACTATACTCGAGTTGCTGCAAAACCGCGTAGAGGCTGAGCTCAGTGTTGCCATCTGAAGGATGTACATACCCAGTCACAGCTTTCTTACCATTCAAGAGCATGTAATTAACAAGCCTTCCAAGAGTCTCTGGCATCCACCAAGAATCCGCGTCAACAATCGCTATGAGGCTTCCCAAAGCTTTATTTACGCCTGTCCTAAGACTCTCTATTTTGCCTAGATTGGCAGAATGTCTGACAACTTTTCCTCGGACTTGCGGTTGATGCCTATGATTAAACTCTATAGTTGACCAAGCAACTTCGTAGGTGTAATCGCTACTTCCATCATCCACAACGATGATTTCGCACAATCCATCATATTTTTCTGCACATTTGAAAAGGCTTCTTATGCAGCGGGAGATGTTGTTCTCTTGATTGTAGGCCGGAACAATGAATGAAACCATAGGATAAAACAAATGTCTGAGTTTATTCTGCTTCATCCTCGCAAACGTTGCAGCTATAGCCCAAGAGCCTGCAACGCCAATAGCCAACAAAGTGTACCAACCGTAGAAGAAACGAACGATCCCTTGCCAGAGCCAATTGACTGGCTGTTGCATTATCTCATATCTAAAAACTTGGGTTACAATCCACTCGGCGAAGATTGGAAAAAACATCCAAGAAATGAAAGCCAGAATAAACGGTATACAAAATACTAGGTAGAATATTTTGGAAAACTTGAATGGCTTAGACTTCATGAAGAACCTTTCCCATAACTGCTAATCTCTTTGGGCCTCCCCCTTCCTTAAACAATAAGCAAGGTTTGGCCGAATAAAGCAAGTATTCCCAGAAAAACAATATTTCAAACGTAGAACCGTGAATCCTATAGAAACCAGAATATGGATTGATTATAAAAAAAGTGTATAAATGAGCACCGTGGACAATAGTTCTATAAACCATGAGGAAACATGATTAATGGAGGATTTGTCCAAGTATTACACTCTTCTAAGAGATCCGACGCGCAGAAAAATAATAGAAATTTTAGGCGCCCAAGAAAAAATCGGATTCAAAGAACTCCGTGAAACTCTGGGTCTCGGCGTCGGCACAGTTTACTATCACTTGGACATGCTTTCAAACTTCCTGGCGCAAGACAAGAAACGCAAATATAGGCTTAACGAACGCGGACGAGTGCTATACAGAATTTTGAAAGATGGAAGTGTCCCAGCGTCTCTGGAAATTGGCGAGGCTTTTAGTCACCGTCTAGGGAAATGGCTCTTCCTTTCGCCTCTTTTCGCTAAAACAGCTAAACCCCTAAGGGTTTTGCCAGTTTCCATAGCCATACTACTTGCAGGCGCATTAGGATCCGCCTATGTAAAACTTGATCCTGCCCTGTTTTTCTATTTTCCCTACTCCACTTATAGCTTCACGAGCACGGTAGCGCTCTACATCCTTAATTGGATAGGTTTGTTCCTCTTCACGGAAAGATTCACCCATTTGATTTATCAAAGAGCTGGAAATAATCTTCAGCTTTTCACTTGCCTTGGACTGGCGACCCTTCCAATGGCAGCTTTCCCGTACATCTATCTGTTCATTTCAAAAGCTGATTCCCAATACGTCTTGTTTGTTCTGCAAATTTGGAGTCTGATGCTGGTCTCTGCAGCCTTCTGCTTCGGAAAAGGTATAAGGCTTGACAAGGCCTTGGTAGTAAGCTTAACAGCCATGTACGCAAACATAACGATACTATTCATGCTAGGACGATTCTCTTAAAAGCTCAACATTTCTACGTTAATTTCTTTTTAGAAGATTTAGAGGTGGAACCTTAACACCATTTCTATAGTTGCCTTCTTCTATCTTCAGCAGTTCTATTATTTCGTGATGGCGCTGGAGAAAATCCAAACCTTTTCCCGTTGCCCTGTACATTTCTTTTCTATCATCAAATATTCTATCTAATAAGTGAATTTTCAACATGAACTTAAGATACTCATTAAGCTGCGTAAAACTCAAGTTTGCCTTATACATGATTTGAGTTTTTAAAGCTCCCTCTCTCGCTATTTCCAAGATTTCCGCGATTATGTGAAGCTTGTCTCTTCTTTTGCTTGACATGTCAGCGATTGATGAATTCATTTTCTAGGTTCCTCTTTTAGAACAATTTTCTATAACTGAAATTAGTGCAGGATATTTTAAGTCGTGTTTCGCATGTCTGATTATTTCAATTCTTAGAATATTCTAGAACACTGTTCTATCAAGAAGGAAACACAGGAAAGACTTTATTTCCTCATAAAGCGAAAATGTTAAAATGGTGAAAAAATGCTAGTTGGTTTAATTTCTGATACCCATGATAACCTGCCAATGGTGGAGAAAATTATAAAAAAAATTAATGAGGAAGAGATTAAGCTTGTACTTCACGCTGGGGATTACATTGCACCATTTGTGATTCCCAAATTCAAGGAATTGAAGGCGAAGCTTATCGGTGTTTTCGGCAACAATGATGGCGATCGAGAGCTCTTGAAGAAACGATTTAGCGAAAACGAAAACTTGGAGATACGTGGCAACTTCGCTGAAGCGGTTGTTGATGGTGTCAAAATTGCTTTGCTGCATGGAAGCGAAACAGAACTTTTGAGGGCTTTAATCAACAGTGAAAGCTTCGACGTTGTTGTTCATGGACATGCTCACAAGGCTGAAGTCTACAAGAAGGGTAAAACATTGATTGTGAATCCGGGAGAAGTCTGTGGATACTTAACTGGCAAATCAACAATTGCTTTGCTTGACACTGATAAACGCGAAGCAAAAATAGTAGAAATCTGATCGAACTATGTGCGCTTATTATATGGTTCTCTTTTTTTATTTGCGATTTCAAAAAGCTCTTTTAGCTCTTCGTCGCTTGCACCCTTACGCATGGGCGTTAAGATGTCCACTAGGTTATCGTTCCTCATTAGACATGGCTTAAGTTTTCCGTCGCTTGTTACACGCAAGCGGGTGCAATGCATGCAAAAGTCGGTATTCTCTATTGGATGCACAACCTCAACCTTTAAGTCTGGAAGACAGTAGATACGTCGGTTATGCATAAACTGCCTAGTTTTCACTTCTACGGCTTTCTCTCTTAATCCAGTTTCATATTCATCTAAAATCTTGTGATGTGAAGAGTAGAATTCGTTATCCACGTTTATTGGGTCAAGCTCGATTAACTGCAATATTGCTCCTGTTTCTCTGGCTAGCTCTATCATTTCTGGAACAGCATTCCTGTTTACTCCCTTCAGCATAACCATGTTTAGCTTAACGGGGGAAAATCCAGCTTCCACTGCGGCTTTGAGGCCTTCCAAAACGTCTTCCACTTTGCCACCAGTCAACTTGTTGTAAACTTCCGGGCTCAGCGATGGAAGGTTAATATTGACGCGTCTCAGCCCATTTCTACGCAAGTCTTTAGCCAAAGACCCAAGTAACGTCCCATTAGTGGTCATGGAAAGATCCTTTAAGCCAGGTACAAGCGCGATTCCTTTTACAATTGCGATTATGTCTTTCCGCATCAGGGGTTCTCCCCCTGTCAATTTAATCTTAGAAACACCCATCTCAGCGGCTAACCTTGCGATGCGAACGATTTCGTCAACGCTCATCTCTTCAGTTACGCTTTCAATTCGCCTTTCTTCGCCTTCCATATGACAATAGACACACCGCAGATTACAACGTTGTGTAACTGCTAGACGTAGATGAAGGAGAGGACGGCCGCAACTGTCGCTCAGCACCATCGTTATTCCCGCGCATGCTTAACGATGTGAGATACCTCGGGCAATATAAGTCTTTCAACAGAAACCTTCACGGCGTTAGGTGAGCCTGGAATACAAAAGAACGCTTTACCTCTAGCAACACCAGCCATGGCGCGGGATAAAACCGCTGCAGAGCCAACTTGGTCAAAGCTTAGCCTCCTAAAAATCTCGCCGAACCCTAGCAAGACCTTCTCTAAGTGAAGTGAAACTGTCTCGATGGTTACATCTGAAGGGGCTATGCCTGTTCCACCACAAAAAATAGTCGCATCCAAATTCGTAGACTCCAATGCCATTTTTACACCTTCCTCAATCAAAGCTTTGTCGTCTGGAATTATCTTCCGAAACAAAATCCTATGTCCAGCACTCTTCAACAATGACTCAATTAGGTCGCCGGACACATCTTTTACCTTTTCGCCTTTTTTCAACAGTTGATAACGGGATGAACTGCATACAAAAATTCCAAAATTCAGAATTTTGGGCGCTTCAGCTTTATGCTTTCTTGTTGTTTCACTCATTCGCAATGCTCTTCCTTAATTTTTCTAACAACATGAATGTTTTCTATACTAGTTGTTGGATATTGTCCATCCGTGTCTTTTTCGTATTGCTTCACCATGTCCCAGATCGTTAATAGACCGACAGCAGCTGCAACGAGTGCTTCCATTTCGACTCCAGTTTGTGCCTTCGTTTTAACGGTAGATATGACCTCAATGAGAGAGTTGTCCAAGATTTTTGTGTCAATTTCCACGTTTGTTAATGGCAACGGATGGCAGAGTGGAATTAAACTGCTTGTTTTTTTAGCAGCCAATGTCCCTGCAATTTTGGCCGCGTAGAGCGGGTCCCCTTTCGCAGTTTTTCTCTCTCTAACTAAGCGTATAGTTTCACTTTTCAGCTTTATAATTCCTAATGCCGTTGCCTCTCGATAGATTTCAGGTTTACCAGATACATCAACCATTGACATGCCATTCTCCTCCAATAATTATTACAGCCTTAGTGCTTATTTCCATGCTCCCATGCATCTATAAGGTTTTGCACAGCCCTAGCCTTAGACGAATGCTCATTAAGTCTATATAAGCGAATTCTCCCATACACTTTATGTTGAAGAATCCCCTCATCTTCCAAAATCTTCAGATGCTTACTTGTAGTCTCATAGTTCACACTTAATCTGCGAGCGATTTCAGAAACGTTAAGCTCTCCTAACTGTATGATAATTTTCAGAATCTTCATTCTAAGTTTTGATGAGAAAACATTCTCTATGTTCACAAGCTTCACCTTTTTCACTTCCCTAGAAAAGCACATAATTCCTTCTCCAACTCGCGGGCCGAGATTCTAGGCAAATAAACAAGTGTAGACCTTCCACGGGTGCCAGCCGATGTAACCTCCGTCTTTAATATGCCTAGAACTGAAAGAAGCTGCAAATATTTCCACAATTGGGTGTGGCTATGTGGTTGTTCATTAAATTCTTCACACACCACGGCGTAGGCACGTTCAATTTCTGCAAGGGTTGCACAAGACCTTTGGTCTTCCTTAAAAAATCTGGCTACTCCAAGCAGGAAGAGTTTCTCGTGAAGTTTCAGAGCAGCTAGCTCACTTTTCCGTATTGCCGGAATTATGCTTGAGACTGCCTTTCGAACGCATTCAGGCATGACTGTAGCTAAATCCTCAGCATCTGCATATTTTCCAGCGCGCCACAATAGTTCTATAGCAAAGCGAGCGTTTCCATTTTCAGAGAAGGCAAGCTCAGCTATGAGGCTTACAGTTTCTTCTGAAACGGCTAAGGGCTTGAAGGCAACGCTGAGGCGATCGTTGACGATGTCTATCAACTGCTGCTTTGAGTACTGTTGAAGGGTGATTACGTTAAGTTGCAAAGTGCTTCTTGTGCTGGCGTCTAACTGCTCAATCGCCTTTAAGTCTCGCAAGATACATATTAGCGATAATCTTTGAGGCTTATTCGGTCTTATCTCCTGTAACCGTGTGAGCTTGTAGACGGCTTCTGAGCCCTCCCTTTCAACAAGGCTTTCAAACTCGTCTAATGTCAATATTACGTACGCGTTTTCCTCATCTAAGATATGCAGGAGAATGTTGAGAAGCTCTTCAGCTGAGTACCCGCGTTTTGGAAAGTTTGGATGGAAAGTGGTAACTGCGTTTTGTAGTATAAGAAAGAGGCTGCCGCGATATTCCCTACAGTTAACATGCACGTAACGGAGATTTACCCCGCGACTATTTGCTTCGCGAGATATGTCTGCTCCAAAACGTTGGGAAAGGGCAGTCTTTCCTGTGCCGATGTCGCCTGTTATGATGACTCTTTGAGCCATTTTTTCTGGGAAACGAAGTATAAAACTGAAAAATTCCATTAACAAGCGCTGTTCATTTCTTCTGTGGGGAAGCCTTGGTGGGACATAGTTAATGTCAAGCGTTGTCTCGTCCCTGAACACGCTTTGGTAAGTTTTCACGGAGCTAAACCTCAAACTGATAACGCTTAAGGCTCTGTTATTCTTTTTCCTATCAGAATAAAATACTTTTCACGAATCAAAAGGCTAATAAGCACATTCTATAAATTCTATTTGCGATTTAGCAAGATGATACCAAAATATTTCTTCCTAACAAGAGGCGTTGGCAGACACAAAGAACAATTGCAATCTTTCGAGTTGGCTTTGAGAAGTGCAGGCATACACCATTGTAACTTAGTGAACATTTCAAGCATAGTGCCACCGGGGTGCAAGCTGATTTCAAGAGAGCAGGGTTTAAGACTCGTTCAGCCAGGGGAAATCACCTTTCTTGTTCTAGCCAGAAGTTCAACGAATGAGCCGCATAGGCTATTTGCGTCATCCATAGGCGTGGCCATTCCATCTGGCAAAAACAATTATGGCTACCTCTCTGAGCATCATTCTTTTGGACAAACGGATGAGGCGGCTGGAGATTATTCGGAAGATTTGGCTGCGACGATGCTTGCTACAACCATGGGAATACCCTTTGACCCAGAAAAGGCATGGGATGAAAGGAAAAAACAGTTCAAGACCAGCGGAATGATAATCAAAACAACGAACATAACGCAGTCTGCAACCGGAGACAAGGGCGGTTTATGGACAACAGCTATTGCTGCCGCCGTCTTTGTACCTGCAAAGAACAAGGTGAAAATTTCAAAGCGACGGGGCAGCACACACATGTAATCTGTGCTCTTTGTTTCAAAAACTACATCTCATCAGCACGCGCTATTGCTCTATCTCCCAAAAAGTGATATTAGGAAATGGGTATGCTCTGTTTTATTTGATTCTCGAACAGAACCCAAATCAGCGTCTGCCTTTCCTTACATATCGAACTATCTGATCTTTTGTTAAATCGTCAATACCCAAATCCTTTAGTGAAAGTCCTTCTTTGAAGAAATCTCTTCTACACACTATACATCCTATACGCATCATCGATTCAATTGTGGGTACGTCCACCTTAAGTTTTCGAGCAAGTTGATAACGTACACTGCAGCCCACCGGAATATCCTCTGTGAAGTATCTGTGTTCTACTGAGAGAGGACCGACGATTGGAGGAAAAATCACATCCCCAAATGGACTCCAATATTCTACTCCCATAACACTGCCCTTCCAAAAGAATTGTTCTTCATCATATTCGACTATTCTTATTCCAAGCGCATTCGCTATCTTGCTCTCTTCTTCATAAAAGGAAAGTTGAACTCGTGCCACTGCCGGACTCATGCCGTATTTGTACATTGAATATTGCCCTTTCGGAATTCCTAATATTCCTTCCATCTCTGAAACCTCCATAGCGCCTACATTGAGAATGGATCCCGGAACATGAACAACCGGGTTAGGATTAGAAAGTCCTACACCAATGATAGTGTCTCCACGTTTTAGTTCAACTGTACCATCAAAAGCGGGTAGATCCTTCAGTAAATCAAAAAATCTATCTCCATCCTGGCTAGGTAGAGCGTCATATATGAGTTCACGCGTCCTAGCAATGCAATTAATAATGCCTGGTTCTATCATTCTAGTGCCATATGGCATTGAGCTCCATCCGCCAATAATGACGTTTACATCACAGTTCTTGTTGTGCATGCTCTCCCTTAGCAACAAAGAGCCAAAATTGTCTGGAAATATACTTATCACCTGCCCATCCACAAGATGGGGAATCATCTTTTCGAAGAAGAGCTTATGACCTATAGCCGGGACGGTTGCTATTATCAGTCCAGCTCCCTCCAGCGCCTCAGACATATCTGTAGTGACAACAGCAATACTTGCAATACCAGCTCTTCTAAACCACTTAAAATTACTCTGTAAACCATTAAGCTCTATTTTATTGGTCTTTAGAACTTTCCCCAAACTTTTAGGGGCAAAAGCAGG
>Ga0315306_10000835_pt1 | contig 14860 bp, 17 predicted proteins | sample TDP1_MG_FD_203803 | JGI IMG/M metagenome (GOLD analysis project Ga0315306, IMG submission 203803) | Freshwater sediment microbial communities from Lake Towuti, South Sulawesi, Indonesia - TDP1 | ecosystem: Environmental > Aquatic > Freshwater > Lake > Sediment | place: Indonesia: South Sulawesi... | reverse complement strand
TAGGAATTGCGGTCACGTTTTTGAGGGCAAGGAAGCACCTGAGAAATGTCCAGTGTGTGCGCATCCGAGAAGCTACTTCGAACTATGGTGCGAAAACTACTAAACCAACATTTTCGAAGTTTTCATTTTCGGGATCCCAGAAATTTCACGGCTTTTTCAGTTATAACTTCATGCAGTTTGTCTCTGTTTTCGTGTGTAACCACAATTATTTCTATATCTTCTCTGTTGTTCACTTCTTCTATCAGCCTATCTTTTGCCTTCCAGTGAACAACACCGACAACAACTTTCTCACACTCAACTGCCCTTCTAACAGCTTCTCTAAACTTTTCAGAGAACAACTCCATAGGACCAATCTCATCTATTGCAAGCACATCAAAGCTTTCAACAGCCTTCACTATTGCTTCTGCGCCTATACCATCAAGGTCTTCCATTTTAACACGGTATCTGCCAACCTGCGGACCATTCCTCTGACTAACGTGCGCAAGCCACCCACGCCTACCACTTCCCAAATCCAAAATTTCAAAACCAACACGCACCCCACAAGAACGAACTTCACGGCTAATCATTCCACCAACGCTATAGTCCCTAGCCTTCAAAGCTTCAACCGCTTTCAATAGCACAGTTGTCTTTCCAACACCAGGAGTGCCAGTTAAAAACAACAAACGCTTCTTCAAGACTTTCCCCAAAACCAGAAGTCTAATATTGCCTTAATTAATGATTTGCCATAATCATAATGAGGATAAACAAAAACATGGAGAAAGGCAGTTATAACCTAGACTTTCCGACAGAAATCGTGCAAGAAGGCAAAGCCAAAATATTAGTTCCAAAACTTAAAGCCTTCCTAAAAGTGCCTTCTGAATATGCCCCTTCAAAGGCTCCAGTCTTCTACAATCCAGTCATGGAATTAAACCGTGACATAGCAGTTTTAGCTCTACAAGCCTATCAAAAAACACTTAACCGCGAAATCTCCGTATGCGAACCCTTAACTGGCTGCGGCGTCAGAGGAATACGCTTCGCAACAGAAGTTAAAGGCACCAAAACAGTCGTGATAAACGATATTAACGAAAAAGCCTCCCAACTTGCAAAACATAACGTGCAAATGAATGGGCTAAGCAAACGCATAACAGTGGAAAATGAAGACGCAAATCGCCTCCTAAGCATATATGCAGCACCACGCAAAAGATTTGATGCCATAGACATAGACCCCTTCGGCTCACCTGCGCCTTATCTGGATTCGACCGTCAGAGCGTTACGAAACGGTGGCATTTTAGCCTTAACAGCAACAGACATGGCTTCACTATGCGGAGTTCATCCAAAAGCATGCGTACGCAAATACAGCGGAAAACCATTACGCACTGAATACTGCCACGAACTGGCTGTCAGACTTTTAGCCGGATGCCTAGCCACAACAGCAGCAAAACATGACATGGGCATAAGCGTACTCTTTAGCCACAGCACAGACCACTACATCAGAATCTACGCAACCACAAAATACGGCGCAAAAAGGGCTGATGAAAGCATCAAAAACATGGGCTATATACTCCACTGCTTCAAATGTTTTCACAGAGAAACCAGCAAAGAATCATATCTCGTTGGACATTCTGGAAAATGCAGTGAATGCAACTTAAAACTCAACACTGCTGGACCATTATGGCTTGGAAAAATATTTAATACAGAATTTTGCGATCTGATAGAAGAAGAAGCCAAAAAAAGAAAGCTTAGACATGGAGAAAGAATAAGAAAAATCTTAACTTTAATAAAAAATGAAGCTGAAGCTCCAATTACATATTACGTGATTGATAAACTATGCGATGCACTAACCTTACCAGTTCCACCCGTAAAGAGAATTGCTGAAATCCTAAAAAAAGAAGGCTTTCAAGCCTCTCTCACTCATTTTAATTCAAAAGGAATAAGAACAAACGCATCAGCTATGAATATGAAAGAGCTCTTGCAAAAGTTGTAACAAATGGTTACGCGACAAGTTTTAAATAACCATAGGTCGTAAAATGAACAAACTGAAGTGATAAAAATGAATAGGAAGTGGATTCTAACTCTGAGTTTGATATGCTTCTCAATGCTTCTATTTGTTCCTCTAGCGCAAGCTGGAGGGCCTTCAGAGATATTAACCGTGTGGACTGACAGACCTACGTATTCAGCTGGTCAAACTGGAAAACTCTACGTAACCTACAACAACATTAGAGACAGTCCCATTACGATCCGCAGTATTACTGTTGTCTTTAAGGAATGGTGGGCTTATGACAAAGCAAAAAGTGCATGGATAGGCAACATCACTTATTTACCGTCAGATGCTGAAAAAACCGTAACAGAGCATACAGTGCGCGTTTATGAAATAAGCTTTACAGTTCCTTCCGATGGAAGAGCAGTAAATACCGATGTAGAGATTAAGGTTTACACTAACTTACTAATCTCAGATGCGCCAACGCAGACGCCCAAAATTTTCATGATTGAGACCCCAGTTTACATGGAACAGATCATAACCCTTCTGACCATTCAAGTAGTGCTAATAATTGTATGTACAATTATTATAGCTGCAACGATATTCCTTTCAACACGTAGACCACAAGTGACATGGAAAGCAGAAGAAAAACCACAATAATCCAACTTTTTCCCTCTACGTTTTCCATTTTATTTAAGTAATAGAAACTCTGATAAGGAAAACGATGCGGTCGAGCCCGAGGAGACTGTAATGCCTCTTCCATGGTATATTGAATACTGGCATGTGATCCCTACAATTATCGCAATGTTTGGTGGTATTGTTTTACCATTTGCATATTTTAGATGGCTAAGAAAACCTAGTTTCTCTGAACCCCGGGAGCTGATCAATCGTCTCGCAACCTTTTACAAACTGCTGGCTTTTGTCTGTTTTGTACCAATCATTTCCCCATCTTATTGGGCTGGTTTAAACATATCATATATAGTTTTCCCCATTATTTTCCCTACTCCTACAGGAAGTGAGGGAAGGGTAGGAGGAGGGGCTGGTATAGCGATGATGCTGCTGGTTTGCTTCTTGTTTTCTTTAGTGTTAAGCTTCCTCTGCATTAAAACGGCAATGTGGCTTCTGCAGCGTGGAGGAAAAGCTTTAGGTCTCTTCGTTTCAATGCTCTTTGCTGCAAGTGGCATTTTTGCATTAAAAAGCTTGTACGACGATTTACTCTGGGCGGTAGGCGGTCCTTGGTATTATTGGATTTGTATTTTGATGTATATGCTCGCTAACTTAAGCATAACCGCTATGAATTTGGTTTCTGTTTACTATCTTACAAGGCCGCAGCTGAAAAATTTTTTTGAACAGACGCTGCCATAACAATTTATTCACTGTTTGAGTTGGCTGATTTCTGTTTCTTGCTTCCAACATGTAAATCAAAACTCACACTCCATAATTATTTAAGTAATAGAATCTGCAATTTGCTAATAGTTACTGAACTAAATGTTGGAGGTGCATAGAACTCGGGAAAGTTTTGGTCACGTCTGCTTGGCCCTACATAAACGTTATTCCACATATTGGTAATTTAGTTGGCTCTGTTTTGTCTGCGGATGTTGTTGCCAGATATTACAGGTTAAAGGGCGAAGATGTTGTAATGGTGAGCGGCTCGGATGAGCATGGGACTCCCATCGAAGTTGAAGCCATACGTTTAGGCGTACTGCCAAAGAATTTGACTGATAGAAACCATGCAAAAGTTGTTGCCTTATTCGAGAAATGGGGAATATCTTTTGACAACTATACGAGAACTGAAAGCTCAGTGCATAAAGAATTTGTACAAGACCATCTGACGAAAATCTACAAGAATGGATATATTTTCATCCAAGAAACAGAGATGCTCTACTGCCAGAATTGCAACCGTTTCCTACCAGACAGGTTCGTCGAAGGAAAATGCCCATATTGTGGATATTCGCCTGCCCGAGGAGACCAATGCGATGCATGTGGAAGACTTTTAGAACCAACACTCCTTGTTGAGCCTTACTGCGTAATCTGTAAAAGCAAACCAATCATAAAAAGAAGTAAGCACTGGTACTTTGATCTATCAAAATTCTCTCAAGAACTGAGCGACTACATAAGCAATAACAAGCAATTGGCAAGCAATGCTAAAAACTTCAGCCTAAACTTGATAAAGGAAGGATTAAAGCCTAGAGCAGTCACTAGAGACGTCGGCTGGGGAATCCCAGCACCTTTTCCCGAAGCCGAAGACAAGACGATTTATGTTTGGGTCGAAGCTGTTTTGGGTTACGTTTCAGCAACGATTGAATATTTTAGAAACCGTGGAGAATCTGTAGGATGGAAAGATTTCTGGTTTAACAGAGATGCTAAAACCCTTTATTTTATCGGCAAAGACAACATTCCATTTCACACGATAATTTTTCCAGCCTTATTGTTGGCTTCCCGTGAAGGCTTCAATTTGCCATGGAATGTTTCGGCAACAGAGTTTCTACAGTTCAAAGGTGAAAAGGCTTCTAAAAGTCAGAGAATAGGCGTTTTCATAGATGAAGCCTTAGTACTTTTCCCAGCAGACTGTTGGCGCTACTTCTTAATGGCTACAAGACCCGAAACAAAAGATTCAAACTTCTCGTGGGAAATCTTCCTTGAAAAGGTAAATTCGGATTTGAATGACACATTTGGCAACTTCATCCACAGAACATTAAAATTCATAAACACACAGTTTGACGGTGAAATCCCTCAACCAAAGATATTAGACAAAGACGCCGAGCAGATTCTGAAAACTCTTAAAGAAAAAGTGGAGACAATCGCCAAAGAAATCGAAGATTGCAAATTGCAATCTGCTACGAACACCATGATAAGCATAAGCCGTATAGGAAACCAGTACTTGAATGAGAAAGAACCATGGAACCTAATAAAAAAAGATAAAGCAAAAGCAGCAAGCATCATTTACGTGGCTGCACAAATTGTTAAAGCCCTAGCAATAGTTTCTGCCCCATTCATTCCATTCGCTGCAGAAGAACTTTGGAAAACCCTTAGATTGCTGGGAAGTGTTCACGAACAAAAATGGGATGAAGCTCTAAAGCCCTTGCCAGCGAAACATAAAATAGCTAAAGCAAAGCCTTTATTCCAAAAAATAGAGGCTAGCGAGCAACAACTGAATGAAAGGTTGGACAAGGTTAGAGATAGCTTAACGAAGCCTACCTAAGAGCCTACATTGGCTGTGAAATTTTGCAGTTAAAAATCGACCTTCACGTTCACACCCATTACTCTTATGATTCTCTGATCACGCCGGAAGAGCTTATTTTCTACGCCAAAAAACGCGGATTAGACGGTGTTGCCATAACAGATCATGACAGAATTGACGGTGCTCTAAAGATAGCTAAAGACACAGACTTTCTGATTATTCCAGGAATGGAGATTTCCAGTTTAAACGGACATGTAATAGGGCTTAATCTTCGAGAACAGATTCCACGAGGGCTGAGTGTAGACGAAACGGTGGACAGGATTCATGAGGCTAACGGCATAGCAGTTGCTTGCCATCCCGCAACCTTTTTTAAAGGAAACTTGGAGAAGGAGCACATAACTTCGAAGTTTGACGCGGTGGAAGTGATAAACGCCTCTGCTCTTCCCTTTAACTATTCTGTAAAACATAGTGAACGACTTGCTTCTTGTCTTTCGATTTCACGGGTTGCTGGCAGCGATGCCCATTATAGTCCCGAAATAGGTTGCGCCTATACCATTGTAAACGCTGAACTGGAAATTGACGAAATAATCAAAGCGATAAGCAAAGGGTTATGTCAGCCCTTTGGTAGAGCAATACCTCTAAAAACAAGGCTGAAAAGAGAACTTTTAATTCTTAAAAGAAAAATTCTAGTTTAAAAGACTAGAAAAGAAGAGAAAGTTATTGGAAGTTTTCCAGTTGGTAAAGGTTTAGCTCTATATTTAGTGGTTTTTCTGGTTCTGCAAAAGTTTCTAGGTTGAAGAGTTGTGGTGCAATTGTTCCGAATCCGCTTAGGATATGCGGGGAATTTACGCCTGTCATAACTAGCGTGACTTTTAATTTGCCATTTTGTTCTGGATTTACTCTTGCACCCCATATGACTAAGGCATGGTCATCCATCATCTCTGTGATGATTTCTCCTACACGGTTTGCCTCTTCAATAGTCATCTGGTTGTCACCTGTAACGTGAATTAACGCTCCAGTTGCGCCAGCATAATCCACATTCAACAATGGGCTTCTTAAGGCGTTTCTCACGGCTTCCTCTGCTCTGTTGGGAGCGTCTGACTCGCCTACCCCGACAACGGCTACTCCACCTCTCTTAACAATCGTTCTAAAGTCTGCGAAGTCAAGATTGATGAGGCTCGGAGCTGAAATTGTTTCAACTATACCCTTAATCATGTTAGCTAAAACTTGGTCTGCAACCCTGAAGGCTTCGTTTATAGGCAATTGCGGCACAAGTTGCATGAGCTTGTTGTTGTCTATCACTACGACAGTGTCACATTGTCTTCGCATTTCAGTCAATGCAGTGGCAGCATATTCGATACGACCTTTTTCGATACGGAAAGGTGTAGTTACAACACCTACGGTTATTGCTCCCTTACGCCTTGCAATCTCTGCAATAACTGAAGCGGCTCCAGTTCCTGTGCCACCACCCAAACCAGCCGTTATGAAAGCTATATCCACGTCGCACAGCAAATTCTCAATGCACTTCCTTGATTCTTCAATTGCGGCTCTGCCAAGCTTAGGGTCACCACCCACCCCTAGCCCTTTGGTGAGTTTTTCACCCATCAAGACTTTTTGATGAGCTCTTGAAGCACCTAAGTGAAGGGCATCTGTGTTTATTGCTATGCATTCTGCCCCAGCAATGCCCATCTCCATTAATCTGGTCACCGTGTTGTTGCCAGCTCCGCCAACTCCTACTACCACTATGCGGCAGTAACCTGGCTGACGAATTCCTTCACTTGCCATGTTATGCCATGTATATCTAAGTGCCTGCTCTGTGGGACTCATCCTAATCAACCCTTTTCCTTTGTCTAACCTCATCATTTATCAAATCACGGATGGCTACACGAATCGCTTCAGCCCTGTTCGGATAAAACCTCTCACTCACAAGCTGGTCTAACATCTTAATATATGGTTCAGGCAAATAGAGTGTAATTAACTTCAAACTTCTCCCTCCATGCAGGCTACTGAATAAGGCAAAAGCAGTTATACTTCTATATAATATGATATAAATATGTTTTAAATATGTTGGTCCCTGAGTATTTAAGTATTGTTAAAGCCTATCTCAAATTTCTGTAAATTCTGGTTATTGACAACCTTTATGTTTTTATTCCTTATTAAAGCATTTAATGTACTGCGATGAAGTATGCGCATTTTTGTTAAGAGTTTTGGGTGTTCCACGAATCTAGCCGACGGGGAGGTTTTGGCTGGATGCTTAGCGAAAGCTGGTTATAAACTGGTGGATTCTCTTTCAGGGGCTGACCTCATTATTTATAATACTTGTGCTGTTAAGGGACCGACAGAAAACCGCATGATTGAGATTTTGAAGCGTGTTCCATCAGATAAAAAGTTGGTTGTTGCTGGATGTTTACCCTTAATCAATTTTGAGAGAATATGCAAAGAAGTGCGTTTTGATGGAATTGTTGGTCCGGCAGTTGGCGATAAAATTGTTGGTGTTGTAAAGCGTGTCTTAAATGATGAAAGAGTTGTTACCTTAGAAGGAGCTTTGGAGGCTAAGCCTAGCTTGAATTTGCCTAGGATGCGGTTGAATCCAGTTATAAGCGTTATCCCCATAAACTATGGGTGTTTAGGCTCATGCGCCTATTGCTGTGTGGTTTTTGCCAGAGGGCGTCTAAGAAGCTACGGCATTCAGGAAATTGTTGAAAGGATGAAAAAAGACTTAGTTTTAGGGGCACGAGAGTTTTGGATTACCTCGCAAGACACTGCTTGTTATGGAAGAGACAGAGGCACAAACCTTGCAGAACTGCTCCATGCTATATGTGCAGTTGAAGGAGACTTTAAGGTTCGTGTTGGAATGATGACGCCTAACGTGGCAGGTGATATCCTAGAGTATTTAGTTCAAGCCTTCAAAAGCGAAAAAATCTTCAAGTTTCTTCACTTGCCAGTACAGAGTGGCGATGGCCAAATTCTGAAGCTTATGCGGCGATTCTATTCTGTAGAGGATTTTAAAAGAATAGTGAGTGTCTTTAGAGCATGTTTTCCTGATATGACTTTAGCCACGGATGTTATTTGTGGTTTTCCAAGCGAAGGCGAAGAAGCCTTTCAAAAGACTCTGCAGCTGATTGAGGAGGTTAAGCCCGATATTGTGAACGTTTCGAAGTTTTTAGCTAGACCGAGGACTGCAGCGGCTGAAATGCACGGGGATTTTGTGCCTTTCCAAGAAATTAAGCGTAGAACTGGTATAGTAGCCAACCTTGCCAGGAAATTGGCTTTTGAAAGGAACCAGCGATGGCTCACCTGGACAGGAGAAATTGTTGTTGACGAAGTTGGCAAGGTTTGTGGTTCTTGGGTTGGGCGCAATTTTGCTTACAAACCTATTGCAGTGAAAGGCGGTGATAATTTGTTTGGCAAGACCTTGCATGTGAAAATTACTAGGGCTTTTTCAACTTATTTAGAAGGCGCTGTTACTGGATAAAAATTGAACATCAGGGTGCCGACATCGGGTTGGTTGCAAAGGTGATGGTTAGCTTTTAATGCGTATTGAATAAATTATTTATGCGGATGCGTCATTATTCTGTTTTTAGGAGATGAAATATTTGAGTGAAGAAAATGTTATTGAGGTTGGACAAGTAACCCATTTCTTCACAAAAATCAGCGTCGCCGTTATTGAACTTACAGCGCCCTTAACTGTAGGCGATACCATACTAGTTAAAGGACCAACAACAGACATTGAACAAGTTGTAGAATCTATGCAGATTGAACACAAAAATGTTCAGAGGGCCGAGGCTGGGCAAAGCATAGGACTAAAAGTTGCCCAACGCGTAAGAGAAAGAGACATAGTCTACAAAAAAATCTAGCAATTATCTCCTTTTTTCCGTTCTTTATCTAATTGGCTCCTCCCAATCCGTTTGACATCCGCCATGAGGAATCAAAATTACTATTGTGTCGTTTGGCAATGTCATTTTCGGGTTTTCTCTTATATTCAGGAATGGTCTTGATTTTAGGTGTGCTTGGATTGCGACTTGCTTGTAAAATCGATCCTCAATAGGATGATAGACCATTTGTAACAAGCTTTCAAAGCCTCTAACTGGAAAGTTTCTACATTTTCTTCTTATCTCTTCATCTGTAGCTTTAATAGCGTCAATGGTGGAAGCGTTATCCTCTAACTGAAGCTGGAAACCATTAGGAAACACTCTGCTTATCTCAGTCTGACGGACAACCAAAGTAATTTTCTTCATACTCCAGCTTCTCTCAAGGCTTCTTTTAATGTTTCTTCGCTTGGGCAGACCCCAATTATCCTTATATCGTTATCTATTATGATTGCTGGACTTGCCTTTATCTCATATTCTTTAAGTCGTTGGCAAACTCCGCGATAGATTTGTACTTCAATTTTGTTTCCATATTCCTCTTTAATTTTCTCTATTAGCTTTAGCAATAATCTTCCACCAGAGCAAGGAGGCTCAGAAACAAAGACCTCTAATCTTATCGACATGTTAAACTCCCATCTCCTTAAGGGATGCTTCAATCGTCTTCATGCTTGGGCAAACCCCCATAATTTTTATTTTTCCTTCGTTGAAGACCATGGCTGGCACCACAGTCAGACCATATTTGCTAAATTCTTCGCAAGGCCCAATATGCTTTATCACTTCAACTCCGTCGCCATATTTCTCCTTGAGCAAGTCGGCAATTTCCAACAGCTTTAAGCATCCTGCACATGGCGGTTCAGCCGTGAAAACTTCAACTTTAACAACCAAACTGGCTTCGCCCTCTAGACTATTTGTTCAATTATACGCCTTGAAAGAGCATTAATCAGTTCCGGAGTGACAGCCTCAATTACTTCAAATATTCTTGAGTCTGTGACTGAATAGAGTCTTCTGTTGCCTTCTCTCCTTTCTTTTACTAGTCCGCAGTCTTTTAGAATTTTTAAGTGGCGAGAGACCAAAGGCTGAACTATTCCCACGTGGGGAAATATTTCGCAAACACACCTTTCTCCTCTATGTAAAAACTCGATTATTTCAAGTCTAACAGGATCTGAGATGGCTTTGAAGATTTTCGCCCTAAACTTGTTTAGGTTGTTTCTTTGTGCTAACATGTTTTTAAGTGAAGTTCATAACAATATTTAAATATTGCTATATATCTCATCTCCTAACATGAAAATTGGTGAACAACATGAAAGAAGTAAAAGTAGAAATCATAGGACCTGAACCAGCATGCGTGCGATGCCAAACTGCCAAAAAGATTGTAGAAAAGGCTGTTGAAAAACTCGAACGTGACGGAATAATCGTGAAAATGGATAAGGTTAACATAATTTCAAAAGATGTTGTAAGCAAGTATGGTGTTTTGGTTTCTCCAGCTATTGCGGTCAACGGCACGGTTAAAATTATGGGAAGAGTGCCAAGAGAGGAAGAAATTGAGAGACTCATTAGAGAAACGGCCAAGTAAGGTAGTAGAGAATTGAAAGAAAAGTTAACCCGAAAAATTAAGACTTGTCTTCTATTAATTTTTGTTTTTGCGGTTGTGGGCTATTTAATTTACACTCGCGTTAATGCTTACAGTCTGGCTCCTACATTAGAACCAGAAGACTTCTCAAAATTTAGCTGGTATGAAATTCCATTCCAATATCTCTGGGACTACTTCTCTCACGCTTGGATATGCCTACTTTTCGCATTCACTGCCGCGGGCTTAGTCTATGAATTCATACCTAAAGAAGTAATAACAAAGTACATGGGCAGTAACAAAGTTGCAGGCTACGCCCTTGGAGCCGGATTAGCCCCATTTTTCACAGTATGCTCTTGCACAATGGTTCCTCTTTTCGCGGGAATATTGTACACTGGTGCTGGAATAGGCCCAGCAATAACGTTTCTTCTCATGGCTCCAGCTGCAAACATACTTACAATCCTGATAACTGGAGAATTTCTCTCGTGGGAAATAGCCATAGTACGCATACTCGTATCTTTGGCGGCTGCCGTGCTTGCTGGCGTAATAATCTCCCGAACACCATGGGGAAAAGCCATTGAAAAAGAACATCAAATTAATCAGAATACTAGCGTAGCTCAGCAAACAATCGAGTTGGTTAAGCCTCCCCTTGACGAAAGACTGATTTCAGCCTTAAAGTTTGGAGGATATCTAGCTAAGCAAATAATGCCATATTTCATTATAGGTCTGATCGTAGTGGGTTATGTTACCGCTTATACGCCTCCTGAACTAATTAAAGGATACTTGACTGGAATAGTAGGCGTACTTCTAGCCTCAGTTATTGGCGGTCCACTTTATACTCCAACACTTGTCGAAATAGTTTTGGGCAGAAGTCTGCTTCAATTAGGCATGTCAAAGGCGGCGCTTCTTTCATGGTTGATGGGTCAGCCTTATGACATTCCAAACATGATGGCTGTTTCAAGGATTGTCCGCTGGAAGGTTGTGTTGACATACGCGCTCATAGTGTGGTTATGCAGCGTCACTTTCGGGTTGCTTTACGGAATAATAACAGGTTCTTTATAGGAGCCAGTTAGTAAATTAATATCAGATTAGGGAAATGTGTAGAGGAATTTGGATGGGTTGGAATATAACAGACTCTAGAGAGCTTGAGGCCGCCATATTTAAACTGAAGTTAAATCTTGTGCAGAAAATTGGAGTACGCCTCGACATGATCGTGGTTGACATGGGATGTGGGCAAGGCGGTTTTACGACTTCTCTTGCAAGAATTGTTGGAAAACATGGAAAAGTGCTGGCTGTAGACATTTCTGAAGAGTACCTAGCAGAGTTTATGGAAAATCTAAGCAGATGGAACGTTAAGGATAGGGTTACCTTCATTGAGGCAGATGCGGCTAAACTTAAAGGCGTTATATCTGATGAATTCGCTGACATGGTTGTGAGTTACCGTTTTCTGGAAGAGTTAACGCATCCAGAAGACATGGTTAAGATTGTTAAAGAGATGGCTCGAATTATTAAGGAAAGCGGAAAGGTTTGCATCAGCGAGTTAAGTACCGAAACAAGAAATGAAGCTGAAGAAAACTACATTAGACTTCATAAAGAAAGCGGTGATTGCTTTTTCGACCCCAGCGAAATTATCAAAGCCATGAAAGAAGCTAAACTCAAAGAAATTCATGTGGAAACCTTTGAGACAAACATTTGGTTTTCGCCAGATTTAGCAAAACGAGACCTAAGTTTTGCACAAGTTTGGTTCACGCCAAATGAAGAAAAAAGTTTGGGTTCACAAATTGATAGATACGGCATGAAATATTCAGCGCTCCTAACATTTTCGGGTATCAAATGATCAACATAAATCAGTCAGATGCTTTTTGTAAGATGCCCGAAGCTTTACAATTTCATTGGCGGTGGACATGTTTCTATATGGAAACTTCGCCATGTGAATCGCTGAAAAACCTAGAGGATAGGGTCCGTATTGGAGTTTTCCGAATCCAATAGTATGTTGAAACCTAGAGGGGTATCCAATTTAGGCGCTGCTTGGAGCTTAAATTCAGCTTGGCTTTAAATATGTGCTCCAGAAGGATGCAATAGAAACTTATGGGATTATTTCGCATCCGTTGTACTTCATGAATTCAAAATCCTTTATGCTTATTCTTCCATTTTCAATGAGCTCTCTAATTCTGGGCAACTCTTTAGCTATAGCTTCTACAAGATTTCGCACAGTTTTACAAACTTCCCTATAGTCTTCCATGCTCCACCGCTTAGTTACATTTGCATATAAACAGCGGCCACCGCAAACATGGAAAATGTCGCATTTTGTGCATGGGTCACCAACAAAAACTCTCTTTAATTTCAACGGGTTCGCATTGCTGATATGTCCCAAATAATATTCTTTCATTCCCCACATGGACGGACATGGAACAATGTAGCCGTCTGTTTGTATAGCGTAATTTATCCAACCTCCTCCACAACGCAAGAGACTTGCTTTTTCGCCAAGCAGAAGCGATTGAGCAATTCCTAGAAAGGGATAAAAACGCAATACAGCCCCGTTTTCTTCCATGCAATCAACCCAAAACTTGACAAGTTTCCTTATTCCAACGTTGTAGCTTTCTTCACTCCACCTTTTGAAGTCTCTCCTTGCAAAATCGTTTCCCCAGAAACCAGCATTCAGTTGCCAATGCACAGAAGAAAACGAAAATTCCTTGTTATCCACAAGCCATCTAACCTGCTTGTAAACATCCGTTTGTTCCATAACCGTCATTCTGGCAATCAACTCACCACCAAAGCCGTTCCTCCTAATCAATTTCAGGTTGTTGATGATTTTTCCGAAAGTGCCCTTTCCCCTGTAAAAATCAGTTAAGGCTTCATTGCCGTCTATAGAAATTAGAATTGTGTGAAGGCGGTTAACATATTCAGGTTCTAAGTAGTCTAAAAGCATCCCATTCGTTTGGATAATGAAGTGTTTAGCTTTCACATTATCCATAATTTGTTTAATTTCGTCAGTACAAAGAAGTGGTTCTCCACCGTAAAAAATCAACACGCAATCAGTGTCTTGCCTACAAAAACTATCTAACAAATTAGCATCATAACTTATCTTTTGAGGCAAAGCATAGTCAACTTCAAAACTCGGAAAATTAGCATCCACATCCTCTACTGCCTCGCCAAAGCAATATCTGCATTGAAGATTACATGCATTCGTCAATATGACGTGAAAGAACACACTTTTCCCAACAGAAAAGAGTCTCTCCAACTTTTAAGCGTATTTTTCCTTAACCTTTTTTGCCTTCTCAATATACCCTTTAAGCTCTCTTTCCCTGATTCTTTTTTCAGGCAAAGTCTCAGGAGCATACATTAAAGGAATAACAGCCAAAAACAAGAAAAATGCCGTTAAAGAAAAAATCGCGTATACAGAAACAGTCTCTGCAACATACGAACCTATTACAAGTCTTAGAAAATTTGAAATAAAAAATGGTAATCCTCCTATTGCATAATACTTATCGCTAGATGCGCCGTAACTGAGGTCTCCCCATACTATGATGATGAATATTACAGAAAATATGCCCCATGCAATACCATCAACTAAAGTATAGAAGTACCAACTAAGCAAATTTTCAGGGTAGATTCCTAGTACCGCATAGCCAAAACCCAGCCCAATAAATCCAAATATAGTTATCCGCTTACGTCCAATGATATCTGAAAGAAAACCTCCAACAACACTAAAGACCCCAACCAAAACGTTCTCAATTGCACCGAGTGAATTAACTAGGTTTGAGCCAAGAATATTAAACTGTATTGGCAAGCTCAAATAATTTACCAGCGAGAACATAATCCATGGAACAAAGTATAGAATAAACGGTCGTTGACCAAGTATAGATTTAAAATGAACGCTTCTGGTTTTCTTCGCGTTCTCTTGAGAAGGTTTTGTCATAAGGAAAAGTATCAAACCGCATCCTCTCCAAATTGCAAGAGTCAGAGCTTGTAATATAATATTATCAACTGCTGTTATCCCGAGCAAAAGTGATCCTAAGCCGTCAACACATAATATTAAGCCACCAAGTTTTCCGCGATTCTCAACACTAGTGCAATCAGCAAAACAGCCCATGCTTGCAGGTATACCCAATCCAAACGATACTCCGAAAAGAAGTGATATTGCAAAAACATCTAGGCCACTTGCAGAGTTAACCAGCATTAAAATAAGCGAAGAAATTATTCCAAATATTATCCAAAACTCAAGAAAAGTCATTCTTTTGCGAACTTTGTCACTCAGTCTAGCTCCAACAATCGCCGAAAATGTG
>Ga0315306_10000834_pt1 | contig 14875 bp, 17 predicted proteins | sample TDP1_MG_FD_203803 | JGI IMG/M metagenome (GOLD analysis project Ga0315306, IMG submission 203803) | Freshwater sediment microbial communities from Lake Towuti, South Sulawesi, Indonesia - TDP1 | ecosystem: Environmental > Aquatic > Freshwater > Lake > Sediment | place: Indonesia: South Sulawesi... | reverse complement strand
ACCTAGCGGAGAAATGAGGAAATCAGGCATAGGCGTCAGGGGTTTGAGACCGCAAGTCTGCATAACCATTGCGATAGGAGGCGGAAAAGCTGCGAAACAAGACGAAGACCGAGAAACTCACGTCTGAGGTCAAGGAGGTTGCCCTGAGCTCTAGTGCCAGCTTAGTTGGCATTGTTTCTGCAAGCGTGATCGACTCCTTTCCAGTCGTCAAGGTTGAATGGAAGATCCGAGAATACACCAAAAAGACCACGGATATCATGCCAGACGCCAAATCCATTGTCGTGGTTGGCTACCATGTCTGGGACGACATGCTTGAGCTCGCAATCAGGAAAGGCGACCGCTGGGTCTATCCAGGCTACCTTCCACTTATGGCATGCGAACAAGCAGTAAGAAACTATCTGGAGAAGAACGGCTACAGGGCTGTTGCCAATCCTCCTCTGTCCCATAAACGTCTAGCCCAATTGGCGGGATTCGGAAACTACGGAAAGAACGCTTTGATCATAAGCCCCACTTTCGGTCCGTGGCTACGTTTAGCTACGATTCTGACGAATGCCGAGATGATTCCGGATGAACCTTTTGAACAAAACCTCTGTGGCAACTGCGAGGAATGCGTCAAAGCTTGCCCCGTTGGCGCTTTGGTTCCATACAAGGTCGACGCCTCCAAATGCTTGTTGGGCATCCATCTCCTGGAAAAGGAAAGGTTCGAGCTGAACGAAGAATGGACCAAGTATGAACCCTCTCTCACAAAGAACTCTCACCTAATGTGCACCGCATGCCAGAAAGCATGCAAGTATGGAAGAGAATTGCACTAGGTTCGCTGTTCTTGGTTGCTCATCCCTAACCATCAGCTCGTCGACTGGAATTTATGAAAGGAGCAACGCTGCTCAAGGAAAGAAAGCTGAGCCCTACGGGATGCGAGAAGCCGAACGCATCTAACTGCAAGCACTATCTTTCGCGTGCGTGTTTGACGATGTGACCAGCCTCAGGGATGATAAGTTCATCTAGGGCAAGGGACACGCTTTGCGGCGAACCTGGGAGACAAAAGATGGCTTTCCCCCTTGCCACGCCGGCGATTGCACGCGTCAAGACCGCTGCTGAGCCGATCTTCTCGAAGCTGATCGCCCGGAAGAGTTCGCCGAACCCTGGAATATCCTTCTCGAAAAGCGGTTGAACAGCCTCGATTGTCACATCGGTAGGGCTTATCCCCGTGCCGCCTAAAGTGACTATGGCGTCTGTCTTCCTCGACTTCAAAGCCTTCAGGACGAGGCGCTGTATCTCGGATTTGTCGTCTGAGACCATTCTTCTCAAGGTAACTCGATGGCCGTTCTTCTTCAAAGCTGCAACGGCAAGGTCTCCTGATGGATCATTGAATCGTCCTGTCTCGGCGAACTCCTTGTACCGAGAGGTGCTGCAGGTCAGCACTGCAAAGTTTAGGCTCCTAGGCGCCTCTGCCTTGTGTTTAGCAGCTGTCTCGCTCATAGCTCCTGTTCCTTCAGCTTGCGTACGACGCGTATGCTCTGAATGGCTGTGTGCGGGTATTGCCCATCAGCGTCTTTTTCATGCTTTTTGGTCATGTCCCAAACCGTAAGCAGAGCGACAGCAGTGGCAACCAATGCCTCCATCTCGACGCCTGTCTGAGCCTTCGTCTTGACCGTTGACTCTGCCTCGACAGTAGAGTCGTCGACAACTCTTACGTCAACATCCACATCCGTTAAGGGAATAGGGTGGCACAGTGGGATGAGCGTACTGGTCTTCTTCGCTGCAAGTACACCGGCGATTCTGGCAGCGTAGAGAGGGTCACCCTTCTCTATCCTTCCCTCCTTGATCAGCCTCACAGTCTCCCTTGTAAGCCTTATGCTGCCGTTCGCTATTGCCTCCCTGTAGACTTCGGGCTTATCTGTTATGTCAATCATCGACATTGCTTCTGGACACCAAGATAGGAGTTCGAGAAACCGCTCTACCGCTAATCCTCCGACACCAACGAAGGCTCCGAACTAGCTTCCTCTCTAGCGGACATCTCAGCCTCCGCACGTTTCGCACTAGGCTCTTCCATGCGTGAAGGTCGGTATCTGGATATCTCCTCTGAAACGCTGTCCAGACTCTTCCTCAGTTCTTCAAGAGCCCGCTCAAGGCTGGCGACGGAGAGCTTGAGGTTCTCGATGTTCTTTCTCAAACCTGCAAATCGGGCGTAGGTTGCTTCTGGCACAGGTATAGCTGATAAATACTCCTTCGAGTCGTAGACTTCCTTCAATCTGAGAACTGCCGAAATGCTTTCAGACGGCTTCTCGTGAATTTCTTTTGCCAACTCAAGAAGATTGGAGCCCTCCACAACCGCCTTTCTCAGCTCTTCGATCGCTAGCTTGGAGCTAGCCAGAGGGTCGTCCGACCTTCGGAAAAGCGTCTCCCTAAAGCTGTTTAGAGGCTGCAGCAATGCCTGCGTGCGCCTTCTTATGGTTGGAGCCTTTTCAGGCTTGAGTGTAAGCATCAACTCCCTAAGATGCCCAGCCAAGCTTTGGAGACCTGTCACGTCAGCCTCAGATCTCTTCCAAAGTTCGACCGGCGGCAGCTTCTCGAAAACCAGTCCGGTTGTCATACTGGCTGTGATCTTCTGCAGTAACTCCTCGAACTGGCTTATGTTTGAAGCAAAATCCTCGAAGACCATTGGTTACACCGACACGTACAATCTAGCTATTCTTAGAATGACGCAGATAGACTAATTAAGCTTGCCGTCCAGGTTCCGTTCTATCTCCTGGCTTCTGACAGGTTCAGTCTTTGGGCGGTATTCAGTAGCCTACTGTTTCTCCTCTTCTTTCTCTTCTTCCTCGACCGGTTTGGTTGAAATTTCTCTGATCAGAGGCTGCCCTCCCTCTATCTCGATCTGGGCGCCGGGGTATTGCTGCTGAAGTTGCCTCCTGAGCGCGTTCACGTCCGTATCTCTTCCAACCTTTGCGTAGATCCTTGTGCCCTGAGGCGTCTGTGAAACGCTTACTGAATAGCCGCTTTTCTTTCCTTCCCCTTTCTCGAATTCATCGAACACCTTGTCGGAATCTTGGAAAGGAGAGCCACCGAAGAGTTCGTCTATCAATCTTCTCCTCTTTTTACGCGACATTGTACCTCACCTCGAGGAGCATCCACATTGTCGACTTCAACTATCTCTCAGCTCAATTTTAAACATAACGGTTGGTGGCTGCATTGAACGTTGAGCCAGACCTCTTGTTCTGTCAGGAAGGAAGGACAATGTTTGCGAAAAGTATATAAATTTGGCGCATTTTCTACAGATGAAAATAGAGAGGAAGCCTTATGTCTGCAACACAAGGAGTACCCGTTTTGATCTTGAAGGAGGGCGCTTCGAGGTCTAGAGGCAAAGAAGCCCAGCACGCCAACATCATGGCTGCCCGGATTGTCGCCGAGGCTGTCAGAAGCGCTTTAGGACCAAAGGGCATGGACAAAATGCTAGTGGACAGCTTGGGCGATGTCACCATAACCAGCGACGGAAGAACGATTCTAGACGAGATCGACGTCGAGCATCCAGCAGCAAAGATGATGGTTGAGGTCGCCAAGACCCAAGACGACGAAGTCGGCGACGGAACAACAACCGCCGTCATCGTAGCCGGAGAACTCCTCAGCAAAGCAGAAGACCTGCTGAACAAGAACGTTCATCCCACAGTGGTTATAGACGGCTACAAGAAAGCCTCTGACAAAGCCCTGGAAACCTTGGAGAAGATCGCTATCCCTGCCAGTCCCACGGATAAAGATGTACTGAAGAAGGTTGCCATGACCTCAATGGCCAGCAAGCTCGTGGCTGAATACCGAGAACAGCTCGCCGAGATAGCCGTTGAAGCCATCCTGCATGTAGCCCAGAAAGTAGGAAGCGAATACAGAGCAGACCTAGACGACATAATGGTTGAGAAAAAGCCCGGAGAATCCATAACCGACACAAGACTCATAAAGGGCATAGTTCTGGACAAGGAGGTCGTCCACCCAGGTATGCCAAAGCGCATCGAGAAAGCGAAAATCGCGCTCCTGGACGCTGCCCTGGAAGTCGAGAAGACCGAGTTTGACGCAAAGATCAACATTGAGACACCGGAACAGATGGAGGCCTTCCTGCACGAGGAGGAAAATATGCTACGGGAGATGGTGGACAAGATAGTAGCGACAGGTGCCAATGTGCTGATCTGCCAGAAAGGCATAGACGACATGGTTCAACACTTCTTGGCAAGGAAGGAAATCCTAGTGGCAAGGCGCGCCAAGAAATCTGACATGGAGAAACTAGCCAAAGCCACAGGCGGAAAGGTCGTCACGAACATAGAAGACATCAAGAAGACAGACTTAGGGCACGCAGATTTGGTGGAGGAAAGGAAGATCGGCGACGACAAAATGACCTTCATAGAAGGCTGCAAGAACCCCCGCGCAGTAGCCATACTGATCCGAGGAGGAACAGAACGGATCGTCGACGAAGCCGAAAGATCCATCCACGATGCCCTGTGCGTAGTCCGAGATGTTGTTCAAGAGCCGAAGGTGTTGATCGGAGGTGGGGCTCCCGAGGTGGAAGTAGCCAAGGCTCTCAGGGAATACGCGGAGACTCTTCCAGGAAGGGAACAGCTAGCCATCCAGAGCTTTGCTGAAGCCATGGAGATCGTGCCCATAACACTTGGCGAGAACGGGGGGCTTGATCCCATAGACATAATCTCTGATCTCAGAGCTCGGCATGAGAAAGGTGAAACATGGGCCGGCGTCGACGTCTTTGAGGGCAAGGTCAAACCCATGCAGAAACTAAATGTCTACGAACCGCTAGCCGTCAAGAAGCAGATAATCAAATCAGCCACTGAAGCGGCTTCGATGCTCCTGAAGATTGACGATGTCATCGCATCAGGAAAGATGAAGGCTCCACCCACTCCTCCAGGCGGCCCAAGCGGTCCAGGCGGAATGCCACCTGGCGGCTACGGCGGAGGAGAAGAGTTCGAGTAAGCCTCTATACCTCGATCCCTCATTTTTTGTGCTCCCGATATTTTTCTGTTCTCTCACATTGAACCCTGATCAGGCCGATTCCGAATTTCAGCCCTGATCTTCAGCACCTAGCTTATTAGCACGAAGGCTGCTAAACCTCTTCAATAGCAGTTTGAGAAGTCCTACCAATGATACCTGGCTCTGGTACACCGAGGCAAAGCGAAAATTAGAAGTGAGACTTTGGAATCGGACAAGCGCAAGGCAACATCGCTAAGGTTTCTCTTCGTCGCCACATTCATAAGCCAGATGCTGACAGGGGTCGTTGGCATAGCCGTTCCCATCTATGCTAACCGTCTAGGCGCCTCACCCCTTCTAGTTGGCCTCATAGGATCAGCTGGGGGTCTGATCTACTCGTTTATGCCGCTGGTTTCAGGGATACTCTGCGACAGGTTGAACAGGAAAGCCTTTGTGTCAGCCTCTTTGATCTCCTACGGAATCTCATGTCTGCTCTACAGCCTCATTGAAGAACCGGCTACGCTTGCGCTCGCCAAAGTCCTCGAATACCTGTCTATCGCAGCCTTTTGGCCTGCCATGGAAGCATTGATAGCCGACTCTGGCAAAGGAGGACTTGAGGAGACGTTGAAGAGGTTTAATGTTTCATGGGGTTCTGCCATGGTCATCGGCCCCATTGTGGGAGGTTCGCTGATCAGCGGATGGTCGATCAAAGCTCCGTTCCTCTTTTCTGCGGCACTGTTGCTCTCCTTCGGATTGCTTAGCTTCCTAATGATTGCCGAACCGCCCAGAGGGACAGAGAAAAAAAGGCTGCCCGTCACCGATTTGGAAGCTAACTCGCCTGTTCAAGGGTCAACCGTGACTTCGCTTGCATCCATTCTCCTCTTCTCCTCGATAGGTGGGATAGTCCTCGCTCTTTTTCCATCCTACGCAACTGATCTCGGAATCTTACCCTTCGAGATAGGGGTAATAACCTTCATGTCGGGCGCTGCCAGAACCTTCACGTTCTATCAAGCCAACAGGATCGAGGCCAGGCTCGGAAAGTTGGGCATGCTTCTTTTAGGTTCACTGACCCTTGCCGTTGCGTCCGTATTGGCTTTCAGCAGCACCAGCATCCTAGTGTTCATGTTATGTTTCCTGATCTTCGGCTTTGGGTCCGGGGTATCCTATGCTGCCTCAATATCCTTCATACTCAGGAGATGGGGATCGTCTAGGGGATATGCAGCTGGAGTCTTCGAGAGCCTTATCGGGATCGGATACTTCACAGGGCCGCTGATCGGGGGAATCGTTTCAGAATATGCGCCCAATGCCCCCTACATGTACGGTTTTGCTCTGAGCCTAGCCGTCTTCTTCGTCCAATTGTTGCTCAGAGAGAAAAGTCGCAATCCTCGATTGCGAAGCTTGTAGCTAGAGTTATATCTTCCTTCTCGGTTCACATTAACCCAAGCCACCAAAAAAAGGTTCAGCAAAACTCGTGTGGAGGAGTAAACTTGCTGGTCGAAGTCCGTTGGCATGGTAGAGGAGGACAGGGCATAGTTACCGTGAGCCGTCTGCTTGGGTATGCAGCATTGCTTGACGGCAAATATGTCCAAGCCTTTCCAGAGTTCGGACCGGAACGGAGAGGTGCGCCGGTTACGGGCTACACACGGATTTCCGACGAGCCCATAAGCATCCACAGTCACATCTACAACCCAAACATAGTAGTCATAGTGGACCCAACCCTGCTCGGTGCGATAGACGTAACCGCAGGCCTCGTGAAAGATGGGACCATAGTGGCGAACACCGAAAGAAGCTCGGAAGAGCTAAGGGAATCGCTCAAAACAGACAAGACCAAGGTATACACGGTCAACGCTGTGAGGATTGCGCTTGATGTGTTGGGCAGACCGATCTATAACACAGCGATGTTAGGAGCGCTTCTCAAAGCTGCTCCCCTCGTGAAGCTGGAGTCTCTGAACAAGGTTGTACTGGAGCGCTTCCCAGGCGCCGTCGGGGAGAAGAATGTGGCTGTGATAAAAAGGGCCTATGAGGAGGCACGGGGCATTGAGTAAAGAAGCCAAACCGGGATGGAAGTCCATACCTATAGCTGGGATTCTTCTTGAACCAGGTTCGGCGATGAAGTACAAGACTGGGGACTGGAGAGCCTTCAAGCCAATTGTTGACCAGAAGAAATGCACAAACTGTCTTTTATGCTGGATATACTGTCCTGACGCGGCCATAATCAGGCTGGAGAAGTTCGTAGACGTCGACTATGACTACTGCAAAGGCTGCGGTGTATGCGCGAACGAATGCCCCGTCGAGGCGATAACGATGGTGGAGGAGAAAAGGTAGAATGAGCAGAGTGATGGGTCTAACCGGAGACGAAGCCATAGCCTACGCAGCTAAACAGAGTAATGTAGATGTTGTCGCAGCATACCCGATAACGCCGCAGACCATAATCGTGGAAGCCTTCAGCGAATACGTCCACAACGGCGAAGTAGACACCGAGTTTGTGTGCGTTGAGTCTGAACATTCCGCCATGTCAGCCTGCATCGGCTCAAGCCTAACTGGCGCCAGGGTCTTCACAGCCTCGTCAAGCCAAGGGTTGGCTCTGATGCACGAGATGCTTTACATCGCTTCTGGTCTCAGATGTCCAATTGTCATGGGGGTCGTGAACAGGGCTCTTTCCGCCCCAATCAACATTCATGGCGACCACTCAGACATGATGGGTTCCCGGGATTGCGGCTGGATTCAGATATATGGCGAGAACGCCCAAGAGGCTTATGACTGGACTCTGCAAGCCTTCAGAATTGCTGAGGACTCGGATGTCCTGCTTCCAGTAACCGTGAATATAGACGGGTTCATTCTTTCCCATTCGCTTGAAGGGGTCGAAGTCTTGGAGGACGGAGACACTGCAGGGTTTCTGTCAACTAGGAAGCCCGTGTTGACAATAGACCCAGGCAAGCCGATTACTGTTGGGGCTCTGTGCCTGACAGACTACTACTTCGAGACGAAGCGTCAGCAAGCCGAAGCATTGAAGGAGACTCCAAGGGTGATGAACCGGGTGAGCAGGGAATACGAGTCGCTGACAGGAAGACGATACGGCTTCGTGGAGACCTACGGATTGGAAGACGCCCAGGCTGCCATACTCTGCTTGGGGAGCACGGCTGGAACAGCCAAAGCCGTAGCCAAGAACCTACGAAGCCACGGGAAGAAGGTGGGAGTCATAAAACCTTGGCTTTACAGGCCCTTCCCGGCGGAAGACATCGTGAAGGTCGTGGAAAACCTTGAAGCCTTGGCGGTTCTGGACCGGGCTTGCAGCTTTGGCGCCGTCTACAGCGCCTTAGGCAGCGATGTTGCTTCTGCCCTCTACCTGAATGGGAAGAGGCTGAATGTCTTCAACGTCGTGTATGGGCTTGGAGGAAGGGACATCGCACCGTTCGACATCGAAGCCATCTTCAAAGAGGCGCTTGAAGTCGCCGCGACAGGGCTTGTTAGGGAGCCTCTAGAGTTCGTGGGGGTGAGGGAGTAATGGTCACTCTGAAAGAACTCACGACTGAAGAGCTATTTACGTCTGGGCATAGGCTTTGCGCCGGATGCGGAGCTGGCACAGTTGCAAGGATGACCCTTAAGGCTCTAAGGGGACCGACCGTCGCCGTGAACGCAACGGGATGTCTGGAAGTCTCGTCGACAATCTATCCGTTCACCTCGTGGAAGATTCCTTGGGTTCACGTTGCTTTCGAGAATGCGGCTGCCGTTGCCTCTGGCATTGAATCCGCCTACAAGGCTCTAGCCAAAAGGAACGCTTGGGACAAGCACGTAGATGTCATAGCCTTTGCAGGTGATGGTGGAACCTTCGACATTGGAATCCAAGCGCTCTCCGGAGCCCTAGAAAGAGGACACGATTTTCTCTACATCTGCTATGACAACGAGGCGTACATGAACACGGGAATCCAGAGATCAGGCGCAACACCCCACGGAGCCGCGACCACCACAAGCCCTGCTGGAACAAAGATTCCTGGAAAACCTGAGTTCAAGAAGGACTTCATTGGAATCTGCGCCGCCCATGGCATAGAGTTCGCTGCGACAGCTTCGCCTGCCTACTGGAACGACTACATCACAAAGGTGCGCAGAGGCCTAGAGGTTGAGGGACCAGCTGTCATCCATGTCTATTCGCCCTGTCCCCTCGGCATGAGACACGACTCAGAGAAGAGCATAGAATTGGCGAGGCTGGCTGTGCAGACACGTTACTGGCCAGTGTACGAGGTTGAGAAAGGCAAGTACAAGCTCAACATAAAGGTGCCGAAGCCGAAGCCGGTCGTCGATTACCTCAAGCCTCAAGGAAGGTTTAGGCATCTGTTCACTCCACAGTTCCAGCGTGAACTCGACGTCATTCAGCACTGGGTGGACGAGAACTGGAAGAGGATAGCAGCCCTCTGCGGGGAAGCCTAGCCACCAAGATAAGAATAGATGCTTTCTCACGCAAGAAAAAGCCTAAAGCGACCTTCCGCATTTCCTTCTACTTCTGGCTATGACCCTCAGGTCTACCACGGATTCTAGGTAGAAGATACGAGACCGCAAAGGCGAAGAGGATTATTGCGACCATGAAAGACACGATAACCCTAAGGATAAGGTTTCCAGTCACTAGATAACCATAGGATATGATGCCGAACGTTAAGAGCGCCAAGGCTAGCTCCAATGCCCTTTTGACTCTCAGCTCACTCTTTACGTAGGCAGCGAGGTACGCTGACATTGTTCCGAACTTCATGGCTGCGCCGATGACCATCGAAACAACATCCCCTGACACAAACCCACTCAGAAACGCCATAAACCCTAATACCGCCCAGGCCAGCAGGAACCAACCGCTGTACTGCCTTCTCGCATCCAAACAGCTTCTCCCTTCCCCATGAGCCCTATACTTTGAACCTCAACTGCTAGAATGCTATAGGAGCCCCCGTTCAAGATACCAGCAGCCCATCTAATAAAAATTGCGTGTCACTCACCAGAACAATTTTAAGGCGAATTGTGAGCTAGCTCCTTACTGAGCATTCATTGCCGGGTATGGTGAAAGCTGTGCGGCTTTTTCACTATGCAGACGATGAGGAGATAAAGCAGGGTAAGACAACCGATATCTACTTCGTAAGAACCAAGGAAGTTCTCGAGGCGAAAAGCAAGGATAGGATACACGTAGTAGCCGAAGTCACGGTCAGCGATCTGCCCGAAGGCTGGCCCTGGGGGATTCTCTGCGGGATCGAGGAGGTCGCACGTCTGTTTGAAGGATACCCCGTCGATGTCTACGCGATGCCCGAAGGAAGCGTCTTCCACACCCACGACCACAGAGGCTTCAAAGAGCCTGTGCTGTTTGTCGAAGGCCCTTACGGCGAATTCTGCGTCCTAGAAACGCCGATGCTCGGCTTGATCTGTCAGTCAACAGGTGTGGCAACACGGTCAGCTCGAATAAGGCAGGCTGCAGGAGAAAGAATGGTTATAGCCTTCGGCATACGCAGAATGCATCCCGCTATAGCACCCATGCTTGACAGAGCCTCCTACATTGGAGGTTTGGACGGGGTCTCAAGCCTTGTAGGGGCACAGACCATAGGGATTGAACCAAGCGGCACAATGCCCCACGCTCTCATCATAGCGATAGGCGACCAGGTTGAGGCGTGGAAAGCCTTTGACGAAGTGATCTCGCCCGATGTTCCCCGCGTGTGCCTTGTAGATACCTATCTCGACGAGAAGGTTGAGGCTGTCATGGCAGCCGAGGCATTGAAAGACCGTCTTGCAGGGGTACGTCTCGACACACCTAAGTCCAGAAAGGGAGACTTCGCGGAGATTGTTCGCGAGGTTAAGTGGGAGCTTGACGTGAGAGGCCATAAGCATGTGAAGATTTTTGTCTCAGGAGGACTTAACGAGGAAACAGTGAAGACCCTTGGGGAGGCGGGAGCAGAAGCCTTCGGCGTCGGCACATCAATCAGCAACGCCCCCACAGTAGACTTTGCCCTTGACATCGTGGAAGTTGAAGGCAGATTTGCGGCGAAAAGAGGGAAACTCAGTGGGAAGAAACAGGTTTGGAGGTGCCCAGCTTGCCTCGTCGACGTCGTCCTACCTTTCCTAGCACCAGAGCCGGAATGCCCCAGATGCAGAAGGAAAATGGTGAGCATGCTCAAACCCCTCGTCAAGAACGGCGAAATAACATCTGATCTGCCAAAAGCCTCGGAAATCCGTGAATATGTGCTTGAGCAGATTGGGAAAATGCCGCCGTCAACATAAGGGATTCACGTCCCTAAAATCTTAAATATGTCTCGGCTCAATTTAGTGGTGAGGCGAAATAGGAGCAAAGAGCACCGTAATGGTTGAAATTTGTCCGATATGCGGGCTTCCAAAGGACATTTGCGTCTGCGGGGAGATTGGGAAAGAGCAACAGAAGATTGTGGTTCGCCGGGAGACACGGAAATTCCGTAGAGCTATGACAGTGATTGAGGGCATTAGTGACAAGGATGTAGACCTGAGTAGACTCGCCCAGAAGATGAAGGCTTTCTGCGCCTGCGGCGGAACGGCAAAGAACGGCCAAATCCTGCTCCAAGGCGATCAGAGAGAGAAGGCACATGTCTTCCTTATGCAGATGGGATACCCACAAGAGAACATTGAGGTCCAATAAGGGTCCGGGAAAGCGTTTGTGAAGGAGGTTTGGACGCCTGCGTTTCCTGCTCAGCAGAATTAGGCGGCGCTCTGCGGCTTCCAAATCATTGAAAGTCTGCCCTCGATGCGGAAGCGCCAACCTCAAGCTTTCAAGCAAGCTGGACGTGTGGTTGACTCCGGGGCGGTATGTTTGCGTCGACTGTGGCTACGTAGGACCTGTTGTTCTGGAGCTTGAGAAGACCGAGGGCGACGAAGAGGAAGACAGGGGCAGCTAATCAGGCACCTCTAACTTCAAGTGCCTCTTGAGGTTCTTAAAGCGGTTCCTAACAGTGACCTCGGTTACACCTGCAGCGTCAGCAATCTCCTTCTGAGTCTTCTTCTCGCCTGCTTGCTTGCATGCGATGTACAACGCAGCTGCAGCCAGTCCCATCGGGTCCTTTCCCGCCGAAACATGCCTAGCCTTCGCCTTGTTCAGGATCTGAACCGCAAGCGTCTGAACTGGGCCTGGAACATCTGATCTTTGCGCGATCTTTGTTATGTAGATGAGGGGGTCAGCAATCGGCATGTGGATGCTAAGCTTGCGCAGAAGCAGCCTATAGCATCGGGCGACATCCTTCTTCTTCACGAGGCTTGCCCGGGCGATCTCCCTTAGATTCCTAGGCGTACCCGTGATCCTGCAGGCAGCGTAGAGGGAAGCGGCGGCGATGGCGGCGATTGATCTGCCCCTGACCAAGCCTTCATCCAAGGCTTTCCGGTAAATCAGTGCTGCTTTCTCTTTCACCGGAGCCGGTGCCGAGATTTTGTCAGAGAGGCGGTCAAGCTCGGTCATGGCCTGTGCGAGGTTCCTATCCACTGATGAATGTACCCGAGACCTTATCTGCCATTTCCTCAACCGCCACATCTGCAGCCTTGTGGAAAGGGGAAGCTTACGTCCAAACGCGTCTCGGTCAATCCTGTCGATAGAGGTTGACAAGCCTTTGTCGTGAACCGAGTAAGAGGTCGGGATGCCAACGCGGCTTCGAGACTCCTTCTCTTCCTGGGTGAAGGCTCTCCACTCGGGTCCCTCATCCATCATTACGTCTTGGACGACCAGACCGCAGTTCCCGCAGATAGTCTCTCCAGTATCGTAATCGTGAACGAGGTTTGTGCTCTCGCATTCGGGACACTTGTTAAGCATCATCTGACCGGAACGTGTCCCTCTCTTCGGCTTTTCCATCCGTGTCTCATCTCTAATATATGGAGTGAGCGTCAATGACGGGAGAACTGCAAAAAGTGATTCTTCATGCGAGGGATCGGAATCAGATCTCTAGGTTCTCAACCCGCGAACCTATCTTTGAATTTGTCTTAATATATAAATCTTTCGGTCGCCCCTCGCTCCTTGCCTTTCCCCAGTGGCTCCGCTGGTTGACCGCAAACAACCTGATGCAAGGTCTGTGATCGCGCCGTGGTACAAGCAAGGCGGTGAGGCACCTGACAGAAGCCGTGGGATACTTATATTAGGGTATGGGGAAAATAGATGGGGCGGGCGAGAAGTCTTGGAGACTCGGCCTGAGAACATTCGTAAGATATTGGAGGGCCTCGTAGCCGATCTGAGATCACGGGATTCAGTTTCTGGGATTGGCTTGTTTGGAAGCCGAAGCCGGGGAGACGCTGTTGCGAGCAGCGATGTCGATCTTCTTGTCGTGGAAAGGAGAGACTATGACTATGAGCATGTTGAGCGAGCTGAGATTGAAGGTTTTTTCCTCGACCTAGACTACATTCCTGAGAAGTGGATTCACAGGATGACCCCTCCGGAGATCGATCAGAAGCTTCACGAGCTTCAAGTTCTGTACGAACGCGACGGAACCCTGACGAAGGCGAAGGAGTTGATGCTGAAGACTTACTCCACGCCTGAACGCGTTGAAATAAGAACAACAAGCCACCTTGTGGAGGCGGACACCTACCTTAGCAGAGGGATATCCGCCCTCAACAAGGAAGACTTCCAAAGTGCCAAAGTCAACGCAGCAATCGCGCTTGAGGCCGTCATGAAGGTTCTCATGGAAGTCACTAGGTTGCCAATCTCGAACAGCCGCTTCACCAGAACCCTCGAATCCTCAACCAAGAAGCTGGGAGCACCGAAGCTCTACAGCGACTATGTTGAGGTCGCCGGGCTCTCCAAACTTGACCGGCAGAGAACCGAAAGCATGCTGGAATCTTTTTTGGCCATGTGGAAGGAGGCTCTAGGCTTTATCGAGGCCAACTCTCCAGCAGTCAGGACCCTACATGTCAAGGTTATGAACGACCTAAACTACTATGGCAGGGAGAGCTTCCTTAAAGGCATGGTGGCTCGCTCCAGCTCGCTGATAAGGGACGGACTGCTCGTTGAGACCGCTCACTACCTGTCCCGCACATCTATTTGCATGCTTGAGAGCTATGCGTGGCTCCTGACGAAGCTAGATGGGACAAGGTTCGACTACACAACTCTATTCCAACACCTCAAAGACTCTAGAAGGTCGCCGCCAGAGGTCCGCCAGAGAGCTGTGGAGGCGCTGGGGATTGAGAAGGTGTCGGAAAGAGAAGCAGAGGAATCCCTGCGGAAGACTAAAGAGATTGTGCTTGGAATCCGCCAGAAAATGAAGGAACTCATCTACAGCCGCTTCTCCTAGCTAGCTCGGTTCGAACCGCTTATGTTATTAGGGGGCTTGTTCTAACAGAATTCGTAAGAAGTGACTCTAGTGGGTATGGGATCAGAAGAAAACCTGAAAGTTGAAGCCTTGAAACCCGACCTTCAAGACCTGAACCTGACTGTAAAGATATTGAACATAGGTCCATCTCGAGGTGTTCTGTCGAAAAGAGACCAAAGGCAACGCCTAATCGCTGAGGCTCTCGTGGGAGACGAAACCGGCTCCATTGTGTTGACGCTTTGGGAAGATCAAATTAGGAGGTTCGCGGCGAACGACGTTGTCGAGATAAGACAGGGATACACAAACCTCTTCAAGGGCTCGCTGAGGCTGAACGTTGGAAGAAACGGACGAATAGAAAAGGTGGATAGAAAGCTAGAGAAAATCAACACTCGGAACAACCTTTCAGAAAAGACGCATATTCAGATCCCATGGTACCTCTCGGAAAGCAGGCCCTTCAGCAAAAGGAGAAAGAAAAGGCGCTAGAAAGCCACGCAGAAAAGGAGAAATACCAGGCAAGAGACATTACTTTTGCCACGTTCTCAGACCGGAAAAGCCCGGTGGTGTAGCGGTCAAGCATCGGGGCCTCTGGAGCCTCTGACGAGAGTTCGAATCTCTCCCGGGCTACCAAACTCTAGAGT
>Ga0315306_10000833_pt1 | contig 14875 bp, 10 predicted proteins | sample TDP1_MG_FD_203803 | JGI IMG/M metagenome (GOLD analysis project Ga0315306, IMG submission 203803) | Freshwater sediment microbial communities from Lake Towuti, South Sulawesi, Indonesia - TDP1 | ecosystem: Environmental > Aquatic > Freshwater > Lake > Sediment | place: Indonesia: South Sulawesi... | reverse complement strand
CTTATAGGCTTTGGTGCAGGCTTTATAGTGCCTCTTTTCAATCTGTTCTTTAGTCTAAAATTTTCAGCTAAAACTGAACAGATAGGCCTCATGTTTGCTTTGAGCAGCGTTACTCTGGGAATTGGCATGCTAACTGCCCCAGCATTGTCAAACAAACTGGGTAAAGTCAAAAGCGTGGTAATATGTCAATATCTTTCCATGCCATTCATAATGCTTATGACTCTTGCTCCAAACTTAACATTAGCCTCAGCAGCCTATATCACCCGTAACGCTTTAATGAACATGGCAGGGCCTATAAGCTCTACGTTGCAGATGGAATTGGTTACTGAAACCGAGCGTGCCACAACAAATGGTGTAATGGTGATGGCAGATAACATTCCACGTGCTGTAACTGCTTCACTTTCTGGAAGGATGATGACGGAAAGCGACTTTTATACTCCATTTCTCTTTACAACAGTTACTTATTTCGTGGCGAGTTCCCTATATTTCATATTCTTTAGAAAAGCTGAGGTACAAGCAGCTAGAGTTAAATCTTAAAATTTTCGCTAATATAAGTCGCTTTTCCATCAACAATTGTCATCTCCACGGCAACCTTCCTAATATCATCTGGTGAAACATTAAACAAGTTATCTGATAAAATCGTTAGATCCGCAAATTTTCCAATCTCAATTGTTCCCTTCTTATGTTCGTCAAAGGAAACGTAAGCGGCATTCAAAGTGTAGGTTTTTAGGGCTTCTTCCACCGTGAGGCTTTCTTCTGCGAAGCTTTTCCTTGTCACTGCGGCCCAAACGCCGAGTAAAGGGTTTATCGGTTCCACTGGGCAGTCTGAACCAGAAGCAACTACTAGTCTTTCGTGTAGAAGTGTCTTGAAGGGGTAGACCCAACGTGCTTTGGCCTCGCCTACACGATTAACAACCCAGAAGTCGGAAACTATGAAGTGTGGTTGAACAGAGGCTATTAAGCCTAAACGCTTCATTCGTTTGATCAGTTTGGGATTAAGGACGGAGCAATGTTCAATTCTGTGCCTGTGTTTTTCCGTTGGAAATTCTTTCAGAGCCTTTGAAAAAGCCTTTATAACACTTTCTATGGCGCGGTCGCCGATGGCGTGAACAGCTAACTGTAAACCAGCCTTATGCGCCTTCAAAACAAGTTTGTTTAGCTTCTTTTGCGTGTAGAGCATCATACCATTTGTTCCTGGCTTGTCGAAATAAGGCTGTTTCAAGGCAGCGGTGCGTGCACCAAGGGAGCCGTCAGCCAAAATCTTGATAAAGCCTATTTTAACCATGTCATTTCCGAAGCCTGTGAACAATCCTAAATTGACTATTTCGTCTAAGAGTTCTGCTGGAATGCCCAAGTAAATTCTTAAGGGTAATTTTCCCTTGAGATAAAGCCTCTGTATGGCACGTATTTCATCTGCAGAATCTACAATCCAATGAACACCTGTAAGCCCAGCTTCAACAGCCTTCCTGCAAGCAAAAAAACAAACGTCTTCAAGCTCTTTTAGACTTGGTTTTGGTATGGCTTTCCAAACGAGTTCTAAGGCGTTTTCGCGTAAAATTCCGTTGGGCTCGCCTGTAGCCTCGTCTAAATCTATTTTTCCGCCTTCGACAGTCTTTTCTTTTGTTATGCCAGCTAATTGCAGAGCCTTGCTGTTAACAACTCCTGTGTGTCCGCAAACGCGAAGTAGAAAGACAGGCCTATCCGCCAAGGCTTCGTCCAAATCCCAACGGGTTGGAAAACGCTTTTCAACAAATTTTTCTTGGTCCCATCTTCCGCCGAGAATCCAGTTTTTCTGAGGATTGTTCTTGGCGTATTCTCGCAGTTTTTGTTTAGCCTCTTTTATGGATTTTACATTTCTCAAGTCTAAACCTTGCAGAGACCGTCCAAAACCAGTCATGTGCACGTGACAGTCAACAAGTCCTGGAACAACTGTCCTATTTTTAGCGTCTACTACTTTTGTTTTGTTACCTATGTATTTGCGGATTTCTTTGTTGGATCCTACAGCGATTATTTTTCCGTTTTGAATGGCTATTGCTTCAGCTTTAGGCCTCTTAGAATCTAGAGTTATCACGTTAGCGTTTAAAATCGCAACACAAGCATTTAACATGCTGCTAAAGTTACGGTTTTAAAAAATAAAAGCTTTAAACCCAATTCTGCCCGGGTTTTCTCTGCAGCATTAATCGCTTCTCATAATTCCGCCTATTTTTAACCCTTGGACTTGGTCCTTTCTTTGGTGTAGGCTGTATTTTTGGAGTCTGTGACCTAACCTTTCCAGCTTTAGAAAGCGCACCATGGGTTGGCACTTAGATTCACCGTTCCTATTGAAAAGCGTATAGTAACTCTTAAACCTTTTCTTATGCATTTCTGTAATTGCGGGGGTCGCCGAGCATGGTCAAAGGCGTAGGCTTCAGGAGCCTATCCCGCAGGGGTTCGTGGGTTCAAATCCCACCCCCCGCACCTTAATTTTGGGCTTATTCTGAGCTTATTTTGACAAAAGGCTTAATCTTTCGAGTTGGGGTGGAGGAAAATATGTGAACACATGTTTACTTCCTAGATTTCAGCGCATGAGGATAATCAATGCTCCAAGACTATGATAAGTGTTGGCGACAATCAAAGATGTTTTCGAAATTGTTATTTGATGGTTAAACAATTTAAGATTAGGGAATAGTAGATTGTTGAAGAGAATAACTTCTGCGACAATGCTTTCAGTGCTATTTATAGGCTTGCTAACGTTGGCATTCAACATTGATTCAGCGAAAGCTTTTGGAATTATTTACATTAGAGCCGACGGTTCGATTGATCCGCTTACAGCTTCGGTTTCCAGCATTGACAATGCTACCTACATCTTCACTGACAACGTTAATGATTCCATTGTTATCGAAAAAAATGATATTGTAGTTGATGGGAAAGGCTTCACTGTTCAAGGCGCAGAAGGTAGAACTGGAATAGATCTGTCTCATAGAAACAATGTAACTGTGAAAAACATGGAGATAATGAAATTTGAAACTGGAATTCTGCTGGAGTATTCTAGTAACAATATACTTTCGAATAACACTGTTGTGAATAACAACATCGGAATCAAGCTTTGGTTTTCAGGTGCCAATACACTTACGGATAATGCAATGGTAAACAATACTTACAATTTTGGTGTTGAAGGCGGAAGTTTCTCAGATTTTAATAATTCTGTGGATGTAAGTAATACTGTAAACTGTAAACCTATCTACTATTTGGTAGGTGCACTCAATGAGGTCTATGATTCTGAAACAAACGCGGGAACTATCTATGTCATTAACAGCAAAAACATCACAGTAAAAGACTTAACATTGACAAATAACTATCATGGACTGCTTTTTTGGGACACAGCAAACTCAAAAATAAAAAATATCATAGCCAAAAATAACTATCATGGAGTTTACCTCTGGAACATTACGAGCTCCATAGTAGAAAACGTTACTGCTAGCAATAATGAATATGGGATTCGGCTTAAATATTCTCAAGGCAATGTCCTCGTTGATAACAAAGCTGTCTCAAATGATATACTCGGGATTTCAATTAGCTATTCAACCAACAACACGCTCTCGAAAAATGTTGCGTCTTCAAATAACTGTGTTGGGATTTCACTTTGGTATTCAGATAATAATAGGCTGTCAGATAATATCGCAGAAGATAACAGCAACAATTTTGGCACAGATGGTAGTTATGGAATCTGTCTTGACTATTCTGGTTATAACATACTTACAAATAATATGGTTGCGGACAATCTCGAAGGAATAGGATTAAGTCACTCTGATGGTAATGCGCTTATTGGGAATAACATCGAGAACAACATTCGTTCCGGAATCAGAATACAATTTTCCTGCAACAATGTTTTGTCAGGGAACAACATTGAAAACAGCGGTTATACCGCAGTGTTTGGTTCTTCTGGCACTGTTGCTGAAAGCGGTGTTGGAATATGGCTTAAGAACTCCAGCAGTAACAAGATTTCCAACAATAACTTTATTAACAATAAGCCACTAGTGGATACTCGTTCTTCTTTGAACACGTGGGATGAAGGTTATCCTTCTGGCGGAAACTACTGGAGCAGTTGTAAGGGTGTTGATGTTTATAGCGGTTTTTACCAGAATGAGACTGGCAACGATGGTATAGGAGACAGTGTTTATGCAATTAATGATGTTGTCGATAGGTTTCCGCTTATGGCACCAACGTTATCTTTCACAGTAAATATCTCATGCAATGAGGTATTATACATAAACGTAATAAGCAATTTAACAATTTCAGATTTCATCTTAAATGTTTCTCAGAATTTGATAAGTATTAACGTGATGGGTTTAGATGGTAGCCTAGGTTTTGGCAGAATTACAGTCCCAAACATAATTTTCCAGCAGACTTGGCAAGGCAACTGCACACTGCTCGTCGATGGAAAACAACCGCTTTACACCAAAAACTTAACAGACGACAACAATACATACATCTACTTTACATACATTCACTCAGAACGCAAATCAACACTAGATTTTCAATCGGGAATAATTTTAGTGCTGCTCGTAATTTTCATTATAGTCGCGATCATACTAGCTAGAAAAAAATCCAAAAATCAAATGGAGTCTATTTCTACATTTTCTACAACCAGCTAACCGACATGTCACTAAGTGCTTATGATTTTCATAAAGAAACTTTCTTTTTGAACTTCCAGTATATTTTGGGCGCATCTTAGGCGTATTTTTACCGGTAAACTCGGGTGGGGGTCCCACCCCCCGCACCAATTTACTGATAAGTTTCATAAAATGAGGAATGCGACTTTACCTACTTCTCCCTCATCAATTATTTAATTGAATGAAAGAAGAGGCGCGGCGTTTTGCATCTGTATGTCTTCAATTTTTATTTCTGTTTTGACAGGTCTTCAGTTTCCTCCAGTTCGTCGAGCGCTTATCACAACATCGAGTATCATTCCAGTAACCAAGACCGCTAGGGCAATCCAATATAGTATTGCCGAGGTGTACAACAGCATATTATCAATCGTACTTCCTTCTTGTATAACCGTTGACATTCTCAGCAATCCACTTGCCGAGCCAAAAAATACTGCAATCCATACAAGTACCCAAAGGTGAGATGTATACTTCCAACCCTTTTCAGCTAGCGCTGATCTCAAACGGTAGAACCAGTAAACTATCATAAGGCTTGACGCTACCAGCCCAGCAACTAATCCAGGAAGCACCCACCACATAAAAGAACACCTTTCAAGACTAACAGGTTAATCACCATACGTTTGTACACACCACATCAATACTCCACCACGGCTTTTGAATTGTTGTTGGCAGAACTGTTCAAGTAAGAAACGGTAATAAACGTAGCGGTATCTGTCAAGGTGCCAAAACTTTTCAACAATTTAACCGCTCATTAGGTTTACCAAGCAAATCTTTACAAAAAACCGCGCTAAAAAACTTATTGGGAGCGCTATTTCCTTGCCAAATTCCGAGAATTTAAACCGAGTTTTAAACCTACCCCCGCACTTCAACGTTGAAACGATAGGCTTATCCTATCATCAATCAATGACAAACAAGATTCCAATGAAGAATATCTTAGGGATTCATTGAAGTTTCTTCCACAAATCATAAGAACCTAAACGAAGGAACATTAGTCCCTTTTCTCTGATTTCGGCATTCCTATCCATCTTGGAGTCCTTTCGCTCCAATTATATTCGCTTTATTACATACAAAAAAAGGGGAAAAGAAAGAGTTAGTTGAACTTATTTCAGTTTTGCCGTGGCTCGGCATCCGTTTTCTTCAAGCTCCATGGTTACTTTTATTCCGAACTCTTCAAACATTTTTGGCATAACTTTAGAGTCGTTTTTGCAAATTTCCTTTGGGTCAATGTCAAGACCAGCCTTTTTCGCCAACTCTTTCCCTCTTACGAGGAAAGGACAGTTCTTAGTTCTCAAAACTGCTTCACGGTCCGAGACCCAAGTTAATTCTATGTTTGACAGCGGAGTAGTAACTTGAGCAAAAGAGACAAAACCGTTGACAATATTTTTGAACGTCTTGCCAGGAGCAATCGTCTTCATCACTTTAAGTGCTATGCCCATATAGCTTGGAAGCATCTTCTTCCATACTTTTAACATCGTATCGTTCCGCTTATCCATTGTTCCCAGTTCCTTGTGGAGAGCAAAGTTCATAAGTTCAGTCTGCATGTATTGGTCTAGAAGCTTATCGTATCTCTCTTCAAGAGGCATCTTCTTAATTGCCAAAACCTCTCACTTCCTACACAATATTATCTCATACATCTTTTATCAGTTTTGTTTAGAAAATAAACTCCAATCGGTGAACGGTTTTGGACGAAGTTAATTAGGAAATAATCTCTAGAACTATTTTGCATATGGTCTCATAAGCTGCGAAGACATCGTATACAGCGGAAGAAAGAGAGATATCCCAAATTAGATTGAGGACTATTTAGAGGCAACTTAACTCGACTTTCGATCGCATTTTACTTCGCATTATTCATCATGCAACGTCAAACTAACCGCTTACTGTAGTACGCTTCTGCCTTTAGGTTCCTTCTTAACAATGGATTTGACGTCAACAGTTTCCTTGACAAATATTAAGAGCACCGTAGTTGTCACAATGCCAAGGATTGAGTTGACAAAAAAAGGCATCCCAATTCCAGGAATCACAAAACCCGAAACATTCCACATCGTAAACCTGTAGAGGTCATAAAGAAACGTGGACAAAATAGGACCAACAATGTCACCAACATTAAAGAAAGTGTTGTAAAGCCCAAACAGCCTGCCCCTAACCTCTTTCGGCACAATATCCGCGCGCAACGCTTGCATAGCTGGCATAAAAATGTTGAAGCCCAACGAACGAAAAGAAAGAAAAAACATGGCTTGCTCAACACTCCCAGTGAAAGGGAGGATAAGCCCACACAGACGAGTTGAATATCCCCCAAAGGCTATGAAGGGCTTCCTTCCAATTTTGTCCGAAATCCGTCCGGCTAGCCAACTGGCGATGAATCCAATAAACCCTGCAATGGTCATGATAGAGCCAATTGCGATCGGCTCAATGTTAAACTTGTCTTGAAAGAACAGTGGAGCGAGAGGCAGAATGAAGCCTAAGGCGACACCGTTCGCAAACGCACAAGCCAGCAATATCTTGTAAGACCGCGAAAATTTCACTGGATTTTTCTTCTCCAAGGGCTGGCTGAGTTTGTCTGGGCCCGAGATGGTTTCAGCATCTCTTAAGACTAAGCCTCGTGGCCTCTCATCGATTTTCCAAGCGACCAAAACCATAGCAAGAACCGCGAACACCGCGTCCACAAAATATGGAACTCTATAACTGCTCACAACATCCATGAACTGCACCGCAAGAAACTGAGTTGCCCCTCCAAAAATTGGGCCAACATTCCTTCCGATTATCCCACAAGACGCCACAAACCCGACAGCCTCTCCCCTCTTGTCAACAGGGACTTGGTCGATGAGCAGCGCCTCAGCCGGCAACGTAGCTGCGGCAGTAACGGCTCCATTAATCGCTCTTATCAGTAGAAGCCAATACCAAGAAGGCACCAACCCTGTTAAAGCCCCGAAGACGGCGTCTCCCAATAACCCCCAAATCATAAGCTTCTTTCTTCCAATTCTGTCTGAGACGCTTCCAATCTTAGGAGACAGCAAAGCCGAGGCAGCCATGAAGCTGGACGTAAATAGGCCAAGAGAGGCTACGGATGCTCCTAGGGATAAGGCGTAATTCGGAAAATAGGAGAAGGGTATAGAGAAAGCCAAAAACTCTATAAATGAAACTGCACCAAGCACCAGGACATTACTGCTATAAAGTCTCCTAAACGCCATATAGTCACTTTCAGTTCATTTACGTCAGCGTTGAAATCTATAGTAATGAGATTAAAGTCTATAAAGTTTTTTTACAAGTTTTAATTCTGGTGGCAGCAAAATATTACTACCCGAATCGTTGTTCATTTAGCTCTCCTCATCTAAAATTTTACTTATGTACTGAAGAAGCATTAAGTCTATTCTACTTGTAAAATAGCGAAAAACAATAGAATTGCAACTATTGTTGTACTCACTGTGAAGGCATACTCAGAATGACCTGTTGCTTAGTCGAATTTATAAGGAAGTTTGTATATTATAGGAAAATAACGTTCTGTTGTTGAAGAATGAGAAGGATACAGTAACGTTACAGCCACAATCAACAATAAAAGGAGTGATGGAAAATTGACAGAAAAATCGGAAACTATTTTCATCGGAAGAAAACCTGCAATGAGCTATGTTCTAGCGGTCATCACAAGCCTATCCGCAAGCAATGCTAAGGAAATAACCTTAAAAGCCCGAGGCCGAGCAATCACAACAGCGGTTGACGTAGCCGAAATAACCAGGAGCCGCTTCCTAAAAGACTTAAAGATAAGCAAAATATCCATAGGAACAGAGGAGATGCCACCGAGAGAAGGCGAGAACAGGGCACGGATGGTTTCGACAATGGAAATAACGCTCACGAAAGAGTAGGAAAACCCTGCGAAATGAAGTGTGAATTCTTCAAAAAGTGACATAGAAAACCATTGAGAAATATCGGTTTTGTAATCTACATCTAATTCAAAATTCGATTTTGAATATTGATGATTAATAATAATTATTAATCTTTTTTATTAATAATTAATAAAGTTTTTATAAAAATGATTTCAATTGAAGCAACAAAAATAAATGGGTAGAAGATCATGAAAAATCGTAAAGCTATTGGATTAGCGTTGTTGATGATGCTTTTCACGTCGAACTCTATTATACTGGCTAATGTTCCTTTGAGTTATGCTGCTACAAGTAGTTATTCGCTAGGTCTAATTGCCGAGTTAGGTGAGGCTTCAACAGTGCTCATATATTCAACTGTAACAGCAACGGTGAACATGCCTGTGCCCGATGCAAACATGAACCCAACAGCAAATGTTATTTCAGTATTATTAACTGTTGGCATCGCGGGTTCAGGGTTCTTTGTAGCTTCAACAGGCTACATTGCAACTGCTGGTCACGTTGTCTATTGCTTCACTCAAGAGAATTTTGTTCAAGATCCATACGCTAGAATCTTTGTCATTACAAGTGCTTTCAATGTCTTGGTGCAAGCGCTACAACAACAAGCCAATTACAACTACAATCCGGCGCAACAAGCGGCTCTATTAACATACATGCAGAATAATGGACAATTTCAATCGACACCAATTCGAGTGGTCTACGCAGTACTTGGCAAAGTAGAGGCGACTCTCACACAGATCGAAGCAAAAGGATGGGTTGCAAGAGTTGTTGCCGTAAGTCCATACATCGAAAGAGATCTTGCATTACTTAAGGTTGAGGGACTTACAAATTGCCCAATCTTAATGATTGGCGACTCTGATAAAGTATCAACAGGCTATAATGTTTACATGTTTGGCTTCCCAGATGTGATATCATTTCAGCTCCCCAGCCCTCAGACAATACTTGCACCGTCTATGACTAGCGGCATAGTAAGCGCGGAGAGAATCACAAATTTCGACACGCCATGTTTCCAAACAGACGCAGCCATTACTCATGGCATGAGTGGCGGACCTGGATTAGATGCAAATGGCGAAGTAATCGGAATTTGCAGTAGAGGATCCATCACAGAAGCTCAACAAGAAGCTGCGGGCTTTAATTTCCTCATTCAAAGCAATGTTTTGGAGTCATTGTTAACCGAGTCAAGCGTGGATAATACAAAAGGTCCGATTGATGAAGTCTTTCTCAAGGGTCTAAACTATTACTACGAGCATCATTATTCTGCGGCAAAAGCTCAGTTTGAAATTGCGACAGGCTTGTTCCCATACCACTGGCGGGCAAAAGACCTAATAACAAAATGCGTTCAGGCAATTGCACGTGGAGAAGATGTCCCACTCGGCCTCGGGATTGAAACATGGACACTAATTATAGCATTAATATCCGGGGTTGCGGTTGTAGCGGTGGTCGCAGTGATTTTAGTCCAAAGACGTAAGTTACGTTCTAACGTAAACGAATAGTCACGTCCTTTTTTTACTTTTTATTTTTCTGAATTCAGAATTGGAAGCTGAAACTTTAAGAATGCTTATAATGCCGTGTATAAAATTTATGCTTTCAGACATATCAGGTATGCATATTCAAGCGATTAATGGAAGTGGATGATTGACGAAAATTCAACCGCAATTTAAAATCATTTTACTAGGCTTTATTCTTCTAATCCTCACCCAAACTATAGCGTTTACTCGTGTTAAATCGTCTCTAGAAAGAGAATGGACATTCATGGTTTATCTTGATGCAGACAATGACTTGGAACCTGCAGGTATCAAAGACTTAAATGAAATGGAAACCGTTGGTTCTTCAGACACTTTAGCAATAGTAGTCCAAATTGACAGAATCCCGGGTTATGATTCATCAAACGGCAACTGGACTGAAGCAAGAAGATATTATATAACAAAGGACGATGACTCGGAGAACATAAATTCTGACTTATTGGAAAATTTGGGCGAGCTAAACATGGGGGACAATAACACTTTATCATCTTTCGTGAATTGGGCTATGCAAACTTACCTAGCGCGATGTTACGCTTTAGTATTGTGGAACCATGGGGGTTCGAGCGCCACGGGTCCAAGTGCATGCTGGGACGACACCAACACCCACGAAGACTGCCTAACAATGCAAGAAATAAAGGAGGCCCTGGCAAACATTTACAATACCGTTGGCAAGAAAATTGATGTTTTGGCTTTCGACGCGTGCCTAATGGGCATGATCGAAGTTGCCTATCAAGTGCGCGATTATGTTAACTATATGGTAAGTTCCGAAGAAACTGAACCAAACGATGGATATCCCTACGACATGATATTAGCAGAACTTGCAGCGTCTCCTTCTATGTCTCCTGCACAACTTGCTGCAACCATTGTCGCCAAATATGTTAGCTCTTACTCGGATGGATTGTCCAGTCCAGATGATGCTCCACACATGACTTTAGCAACTTTTAACCTAACAATGGTGGATGAAACTGCAGTTGCGGTTTCCCAACTAGCAGAAGCCCTTATTGGCGATTTCAGAAATTCTAAAAGCGTGATCAGAGAAGCATGGGAACAGGCTGAAACTTTTCGCGGAGATTTTGTTGATTTATACAATTTTACACAACTACTAGTTGAAAAGATTTTCAATGCGACAATCATAACAAAGGCGGAATCAGTTTTAGATATCATTGATAGTTTAGTTATTTCTGAAGAACATGGACCGGTTCATTCAAACGCCCACGGAGTTTCAATCTATTATCCGAAAAAGTATGATAAATTGTCTTACATCGGCTTAGATTTTGCTTCCGACACATTTTGGGATGAATTCTTAGATTTTGCAACAAACATCGATGCTGAAATCACTCCAGTATGTCCTGCATACAGTTCAGATGAAAATGTAATTTTTATGGACGTGGCTGTGGGCGATGTTGACGGTGACCTAGAACCTGAAATTATTGCTGTTGGCAACTATTCAGAGTCAGAGGAAGCGGTTTATTTCACTATTGTTGTTTTCGACATAACAGAAAATGGGCTGATTCAGCTTTGTAATTTGACCTTGAGTCTCGGTGATTATGAGGAATTACTTTCTGTGACTTGTGCAGACGTTGACAACGACATGATTGATGAAATCGTAACTTGTGGTGGCTATTATGATGTTTCAGAGGATTCTTGGTACTCTTACATAGGAATATTTACAGTGGAGGGAGGCGAGTTAATTCTTCAAGCTTATGATGAAGGAGCAAACATTTCTGTTGGATCGCTTGATGTGGCAGATGTGGATGGTGACGGTTTTCCAGAGATAGTTATAAGTGGTTACTGCTGGGATGAGTTTTCTGTTTACGCTTACGTTGCTGTTGGCAACAATTCGGCAGTGACCTCTATCGATTTAGAATGCTACTTATATTGGGACATTGGTGACTTTGAAGATTTGACTGATGTTGCTGTGGGTGATACTGACGCAGACGGCTTAGCTGAAATCGTAGTTGGCGGCGTATATTACGACTATTATTATGGCTCGTGGGTAGGATATATTGCGGTTCTGAATTGTAGCCAAAATTCGCTGTATTTACAAGCGTATGATTTAGGAGTGAATTTCTGGATAAACTCTGTTGATGTGGCGGACGTTGACGGAGATGGTTTTAATGAAATAGTGATAAGCGGCTACTGCTGGGACTATTACGGTAATATCTACATGTTCATCATTTTTGCGAGGAACCTTAATCCGAACGAAATTGTCGGGCTGGGAACCTACTATTGGATTGTTAGCGGAGACAGCTTCATTTGTTCCATAGATATTGCGGACATTGAAGGCGACGGTATAGCAGAAATCATAGCAGTCGGCTATTATTATAATACGGAAAGCTACATGTATGAAAGCTACAGTATAGTGCTGAGCTGGAGTCAAACCACTGGCTTAGTCACTGAGAACATTCATGAAGGTGACAGCCAAACATATACTTATTCTGTAGAAACTGAAAATGTTAATGACGATAATCAAACGGAAATCATAACTTGCTCTGAGGAAAAAGGTGGCTCTTCAAGAGCGAAGATTGAGGTTTTTAAAGCGTCAAATAATGTTATTACCACTGGTACGATGTCTGGAACGGTTACATGCGGAGGAAGTCCAATTGAAAATGCTATTGTTGAAGTTTATATTCCAAGACTTTCTATTGTAGCTTCCGTTACTACTCTTGCAGATGGCTCCTATACGATTAGTAATCTTCCTGAAGGATGTTACACTGTCAATGTATACGCTGAAGGAATGTTCAATATTACACAAAATGGCGTGGTTGTAAAGGCGGGTCAAACAACTGTACTCAATTTTGCACTTACCGTTATTCCTGAATTTTCTACAAGTCTATTCTTACTCATTTCAGCATACGTCTTATCGCTCTTTGCATTTTTGATAAAGAAAATAAAGAAACTATGAGTGCTTAACAAAACAAGTATAGAATTTTCTTCTTAGCTGTGAATCAGAAATCGTAATCATTAGGTTTTGTTATGCTTGTTGATTCATAATGTATAAGTCAAACTATCCAACTTTCTCTTTTACGATGCTGCATGAGAACTAGCTTGGACGTTTTAGCGGAAATTCCGTGTTTTAAATGTTTATTTTGGGATTGGAAAAAAGAAAGCCATCTGTATTGCAATCCAAATGAATGTCAAAAGTTAACGAATTGGCTTATGGAGCAAGCCGAAAATCACCGTCAAAGTGAAGTTGATTTAACAGTTGTGACAATGCCGCAAAAGAGGGTAAAGGAAAAACCGAACCATAAAACCACTTACTGAAAAAAATGAATAAAAATGCCTACCTAACTGTGCAAAGAGTATAACTTCTTAATGGAGAGTATTAGTGTGTGCTAATCTGTTCAGTGATTTCTGTCTTGTATCTTTTACAAGTCAACCTCCTAGGACATAGTTCACAGTAAATTCTATGTAATATTCGGTAGAGTCTATTATCGCTCCATCCCCAACTTTCACCTAACCTTGTGAATCCTTTCCACCTTGCAGAATATACCCTTTGCACAAGAACGCCTAAGATAAATGCAATAAAGACAACAATCACGTCCATATTCATCACATTTCTGGGCTAACTGAAAATTGCAAAAGGAAACTAATAACAATTATCCATATCGCCCAAGCTTTTAGCGAAAAAGCCAGATTCCACAGTCTGAATATTAGCAGAAAACGCTCTAACAATCGTACTAAACCACTTGGAAACGCAAAATGAGGAAGGCGGATTATCTATTCAAGAGTTTTGAAGTAGGTGTGAAGTTTTATATGCTTTGGATTCCTAGATGTTTAAAACATTATTATAGGGAGGTGGAAAATTCTGGAAGATTGGAAGATAAAGATTTCAGTGCTGTGGCTGTTTTATGTCGTGGCTCTTGTGGGTTACTTGGTGGTGTGGTTTATGGAGCCAGGTGTGATAGGTGATATAATGATAGGAGAAATGGAAGGCGAGAAAATAGGACCTGAGTTGTTGCTACTATTCGCAATCATATTGTTGGTCCCATTGGTTATGGCTTTCCTGTCCCTAACTCTAAAGAATCGCACAAATCGCTGGGCAAACATTATCGTGGGCATGGTCTTTGTCGTCTTGCAACTTGTTTCATTAGGTGACGCTGTGGCACGATCATCTGCATGGATGATACTGATGGACTTTTCAAAATTAGTGGCTCCCGCACTGATTGTCTGGTATGCATGGAAGTCTAAACAGAAAGCATGAGTCTTACGAACGAATTGTTTCTCTACTTAACTGCTTCAACTTTTTTGAAATACCCCGTAATCTAGCCTCTGGTCTATCTTTCTTTTTCAATTCCCAAATCGTCTTAAAAATCCATAATGCAAAGTTTTCATCCAATGTGCACGGAGATATATTTAGGCGAGATGCTATAACGAATGTAAGGAGGCGTCCACATGAAAATTAAATGGAAGATACGGCATCGTATTAAGCCAGGGGATATAGGCTATCTCACTTATCTCCACGGGATCTTATATGCAAAAGAGTATGGCTACAACCAAACATTCGAAGCGTATGTCGCAAGCGGGCTTGCAGAATTTGTTCAATCGTTCAATCCTGATAAAGATCGAATTTGGCTGGCAGAGACAAACAATCGAATTATTGGTTCCATCGCCATTGTCAAGCATTCAAAAGCAGATGCTCAACTTCGCTGGTTCCTCGTTCACCCTGACTATCGAGGCCTTGGCATTGGGAAAGAACTCTTAAAGGAAGCGCTTCAATTCTGCAAGGAATGCAAGTATAAAACTATATTTCTCTGGAGTACAAGCGAACTAATAGAAGCTGGTAATCTTTACGCACGCTTTGGCTTCAGTAAAACCGAGGAGAAAACGCACG